>Ga0187851_10000388_pt1 | contig 45470 bp, 36 predicted proteins | sample June2016WEW_6_10_FD_132997 | JGI IMG/M metagenome (GOLD analysis project Ga0187851, IMG submission 132997) | Peatland microbial communities from SPRUCE experiment site at the Marcell Experimental Forest, Minnesota, USA - June2016WEW_6_10 | ecosystem: Environmental > Terrestrial > Soil >...
CCGGATCAAAGCGACAATTACACGGATCAGCGGAGCAATTATACTCAGAACGAACCTGCCGACGACTACAATGCGGGTTTTATCGGCGCGCTCGCTCGATTGTATAGTGAGTACGGCGGCGCGCCGCTCACGACGCAGTTCCCGCCCCGGGATATTCCGACCGAGCAGTTCTGCCTTATGGCTAAAATCAATCAATCCGGCCCGATTTTTACTGAAATCGATGCCTTCCTGTTCAACAATACCAACGAGCCGGCGCGCGTGTGCCATACGCTATCGTACAAGTACTTTTATAACTTCAGCGAGGTGATTGCCGCCGGTATTCCCGTGAGCAGCCTTGTCGTGACCACGGCTTATCTCGAGAGCAACGCGAAATTATCCGCGCTGACGCCGTATAAAGGATCGGATAGCATTTATTACCTCGAAATTTCGTACTACAATGATTCTCTTTTTCCCGGCACGCAGGACTCCTATAAGCGTGAGGCGCAGTTCCGCGTCTCGCTTCCGCAAAACTCGGACTCCTCCGCGTGGAATCCGTCAAACGACTGGTCGTACCTGACCGTGGGAAAGACATCGCTGGATACCTGTATCAATGTACCCATTTACGATAACGAAGTGCAGATATGGGGCGCGGAACCGGGCCAGCCTCCTATTTCAAGCGTCCGGAAGGCCGCTCCGCCCGCGCTGCAAAGCTCTATTGTCAATGTAGCGGCAAGGGGTGAAAAGATCTTCGTGTCAATGACGCCCGGCAAAAGCGCGGAGCTTTCTATTGTTAACATTGAAGGGAAACGGCTGTTTAAAACGTTCTTTACCGGGTCTTGTACCATGGACGCCCGGAAGCTGGGCAGGAGCGCCTGCTTTGCCGTTGTAAAAACCGATGGAGGAACCTTTATTTCAAAAGTGATTAATCTAAGATAGTACAACATCTTCATTAACACGCCAACTTTGGCATCGACAAAAGTTAATGAGGGAAACCCGGCTGTTAGCTACGGGGCGGGGAGTAGCGCTCCTCCACTCCGGTTTTTCAAAACCCCTCGGATTTGCTTTAATTCAATAACTTAGGCAATCGTGAGGGGTTTTATTCTTTCCCCGCTCAATAGTCAAATACGCCCTCTCGAATACCCCTATGGAAAGAACCACTATCAATAGATTGATGAACAGGATAGCAGCAATAAGCTGCATGATTGCGTTCGCGTTGTGCGTGTCATTCGCTCAGACCGATACCATCACGATCGGTTGGAATCAACCACAGAATGTATCGACAATGACGCCGACGCTTCAAGTGGTATCCAATCCGCTTTTGAAGCGGGATACCGTCACGCACGACTCCGCCTATGCCGAGCTGGCGCGGATCAATGCCGGGTTTGCGAGGTTCGTCGCGTGGTACTACTTTGGGCCCGCCTATTCAATCGCAGAAACGCGGGTGCCTTCGAGCGACACGACCTACTGGGATTTTTCGGGTATCGATCCGCTCGTCATTGACTTCATGAGCGCGCAGGCAGGCCGTTCAGTGATCATGAATTTTTCGACTATTCCCCCCTGGATCCTTGCGGACACCGCCACCGAGCCGGACTCCGCGTATCAGCGCCTCGGCGAGTACTATGCCCGGGTGCTGAGCTGGTACGAAAAGGGCGGCTTTACCGATGAGCTCGGTGTCTATCACGCCTCCGGGTATCACTACCGGTTTAATTACTGGGAGGCGTTTAACGAACCGGACCTCGAAGGGAAACTTTCCTCGAAAGAGTATTGCAGACGATATGATACCCTGGTTTCCGCCATGCGTAAGGTGGACTCAACGATCAAGTTTTGCGGGCCTGCGCTGTCCGTGTACAACTACGCTTATTATCAATATTTTCTTGATCCGAACAATCATAAACCCGGTACTCCGATTGATCTGATCAGCTACCACTGGTACGGTTCCAGCGCTTATTTCCAGTCGGAGGAATCGGATCAGCTGGTGTACACATACGCATCCAATGCCCTTCGTAACCAGTATCGTCCGAACGCTCTGACCGATTGCGACGAAATGGGAACGTTCGCCGGCGAGACGGGGTTTGCGCCCGCCAATTCATACTGGTGCAATTCAGACGCGGTATTTGCTTACGGATACGCCCAGATGTGCCTGGCCGGAGCGAATGTAGCCGGGATGTCGCAGCTCATGGCTCAGCCGGGTGACTTTCCCGACGTTTCGATGCTGGATTGGACCACCGGAAAAGCTAACGCGCGCGCCCGCGGCCTTGAACTGCTCGTCCGCACGATGGCGCCGGGAGACAGCCTGATGACGACGTCGACCACGGATACGTCGGTATATGCTCTCGGTTTTATTACGCCGGATGGCCAACATAAAGCGCTTGTTCTGAACGAAACCGCCAACCAGAAAACTCTGCTGTTTCCCCAAACCGTGACCGACGTAAAGTATGTGGATGTCACGACGAATCAGGATACGGTCGCGACCAGCGCCGCAGCAGGGGTAAAACAGATGGTCATGAACGGATACGCCATATGGATTGCGACCTTCGCGCCCGTGCCGGTGCGCTTTACGCCGGCGCCGGGCGTTTATTCCTTTTCCGCTTCAATGCCGCTCAGCGTGTCTCTTGCGGCCAATATTCCGCAGGATGTCGTCTATTACACGACGGACGGCAGCGCTCCCACCGCCTCGTCGAAGCAATATACCGGGCCGATCACGATAACCGGGACAACCTTCATACAAGCGCGCGAAGCCGGCGATTCCGATATCGCGACAGGCGCCTACACGAGTGGAACGCCGCAGATTTACAACGGAAGTTTTGAGACGCCGAATCTGGGCGGCGGCAACTTCACGTATCGGGTACCGGGTGCTGGCTGGAATTTTATTTCCGAGGCAGGAATATCCAATAGTAACAGCGGCTTTACTGCATCGAGTCCGGCGGCGCCGGATGGTTCGCAGGTCCTTTTTCTGCAGAACTATGGAAGGGCTCAGCAGTTTGTGACCATGAATGCCGGGAGCTACTTCCTGTCGTTGCGGGCCGCGCAGCGCGCCAACAAGAGCAGCGCGCAGACGTTCGTCGTCCTCGTTGACGGTAATGAGACGGCCCGCATCAAACCGCCGTCGACGAGTTACACCGCATTCAAGACGGATACGTTCGCCGTAACTCTGGGCCAGCACCTGGTTGAGTTGCGGGGAATAGATTCAACCGGCGCTGATAATACGGCATTTGTTGATATGATTTCTCTGTCATTGGCGTCCTCTACCGCGGTGCTGTCGCAAGAATTGAAATTAAAAACAGTTGCCGCACCCATATTTCTTCGTAACGCCATTCAAATGGATATAGGGAGTGATGGGTATTTGCAGGCATCACTCACGACCATCAACGGCAGGGTCGTCGCATCGTGGTCACAACAGGTGAAGGATGGAGAGCGAGCGGTTCTGAAGTTGCCGTCCAACTTCGTGCATGGTGTGTACCTGTTCACGTCGGCGCTTAATGGCGAGCATCGGTCAACAGTAGCCTTATTGGCAGCAAATTTTTACAGGTAGGGCCAAAACATAGATTATAGCATAGCATTCACGGTGATAGAAGGTTGAGGCGGACAAGACGGTCGAGTCCGGCGCGCTCTCAAAGGTGGGTAATGAATGAGACTAAAGGCAGGTTTTATCGTTGCGTTGTTAGGCAGAGACAAAAGTTCGGCTGATGCACCGCAGTTCCGCAGATCATCGACTGCCGTAGCATGCTCGAAATCGAGCAAACAACCGGGTACATGAGGAAGGATAAATTGTTCTTGCTTCGGGAGTTATCGATTATTAAATTGTATAGTTGAAGCAGAACACCGTTCAAGTATCAAATAATTAGATTTCGCTTAATGACGGCGCCGTAAAAACCACAACCCAATGCGAATAATTATTTAACAAGAAGAGGTAGTATGCATCGCTATTGCTTTCTCCTAAACGGTTCAACTATCAGATTTTTTTATGGTGCAACGGTCCTTTCCCTATTAAGTTTTTTATCGTCAGGCTTCAGCGCAACAACGGCCAACCCCGATGCCCTGCCGGATGCAAAAAAAATACTCAATTATTATTACTCCCTTCCGGCTAAAACTGACGCCAAGGTAATTTCCGGCCAGCTTGCTGAATGGGGTGGCGATATTGTGGCGGGGTATCAACAAAACGTTGTTGGACTGCATGATACTACCGGAGAATGGGTGGCGCTTTTGGGCACTGATTTTAACACGGGAATAGCCCCTACGCTCCCGGTGCTTACCGCCTGGTGGAAAGCCGGGGGGCTGGTGACGGTCAGTGACCATTTTTTTAATCCTACCGACGGCGGTCAGCCGGGTGACGTGTCGGGAAACCTTACCGATCCATTAGTGCCGGGCTCCGCCGCGAACACGCGATGGTTGGCAGAGCTTGATACGGACGCGGCCGGTTTAAAAGCGCTTCAAGACTCGGGCGTTATCGTGCTTTGGCGACCGTTCATGGAGATGAACGGCGGCTGGTTCTGGTGGGGCGATAAGGATTCTGCGGCATTCGTCGCGCTCTGGAAGCAAATGTTTAACTACTTCACGACCACGAAGGGCCTTAATAATTTGCTCTGGGTCTATGCTCCGAACATCGGCTCGAACGTAACGAAGTATTACCCCGGAAGCGCCTATGTCGACGTCGCCGGACTCGATGCATATTATGACGCGCCCGCCGTGATAAATCCTCCTGAATATACGGCGATGCTGACGCTTAATAAACCATTGGGCTTTACCGAATTTGGCGGCGTTCCCGCCGCAGGCGGGAACAATGATGTTTTTAACGATGATGTTGTTATTACCAGTATCAAGACTTACTGTCCGCAGATGTGTTTTTTCATGAACTGGCACTGCCCGTGGTCTATTATCTGCCAGAAAAATTCCACGGAGCTCATGACCGATCCGTGGATCGTTACACGCGACAAATTGACCTGGAACACCATGACGCCGGCAGTCTATAACGTTCGGAAGTCCAACGCCCCGGTGGCGGTTTTACCCTCGAACACATCACCCCGGGTTCTTTACACAATACAGGGCCGCACGATAACGTACTCGGGAAAGAGCTCGGTACCCGCTGGCATTTACTTAAGCAAAGATGCGGGCGGTTCAGGAGTGGGTCAAAGCATGAGAAAAGTTCTCATTGGAAGTGGCGATTAGACGGAAAAATTGCTGAATTCCCTCACAATTTATTTCCGAAGGGGAAAACAGTTCCGCTTATACAATGAAACTCTGGCGATCGGACTTTGCAGATATCATTTCCCCAGAGACCGGAAGAGTAGGGCAAAGGGCTTTCAAGTAACATAAGATCATTGACCGATCGATATTTATGGGCAACCCTCATCGAGGGCGAAGTCGGAATTGTACCACGATCCTCATGCAGCATCCAGTTGCGATTCTGAAGCCTTGGAGGGGGAAAAATAAGGGCTTGCCTTATCCCTGAAACGAAAATCATTTTAACTATCTATATAAGGGCCGTGAAAAAAATGAATTACGGTCAAAGCATTCAGACTATTAACAGCCAAAATACTCTATAATCGGATTGACGCCGCTGTTGGTGTTGTATCGAACCGTCATCACGTCAATCCTGCCATGAAATATGTTCGGCAAACGAAGGATATACAATGCTTCGGCAGTACATCCGGTTACAAAATTTGGTTTGTAATAAGTTGATGAAAAGAAGATGAATATTGAAGACGAAATTAATGAGGTAATTGACGATAATGATAAGTATATCTTTGCCGTCGCAGACGTTAATGGGTTGTTAAATGATAGGTATTCCGAATTCAATTACGCTATATCTATTGCAAGAAAACTTGAAAATGAAATTATAGATGAAATAAAGCATGGTCCGACAAAGAGCTACTTGCAACACTATAGAAATGTTAATGCCGAATTATCAGCATTAATTAATAGCATCTCTAAGAAGCTAACAAAAAATAATATTAGAAATTTTCCAATAAAGCCAACTTATGAAGATAATGAGTTGGATAAAAATCACCTTGAAACTCTTCGAACGGCTTTTTCTCACAAAATGGCAGCAACAAGAGCTGGAATTGGCTGGATTGGAAAAACGGATCTTTTAGTAACGGAGAAGTTTGGCCCGAGAGTGCGATTGGCTACAATTCTCGTTGGTTTTGAATTTCTCAAGACAGGGATTGCAATTGAAACAAGCAAATGTGGCAAATGCAGTATTTGTGTAGAAAACTGTCCCGCACAAGCTGCAAATGGAAAACATTGGAATATCTATACCGATAGGAATGATTTCTATGATGCGTTTAAATGCAGAGAAAAATGTAGAGAACTATCAAAAAAGAATTTGAATGAAGCAATTAGTCTTTGCGGAATTTGTGTTTCAATGTGCCCAATTGGACTTATAAACAATGAATAAGAGAACACGGTATAAGATGATGGCGGCTCAATCACCATGAAATTGAACATCGCCACAATTATTATCCTCTCCGCGGCAGTGGTTTCGTATGCAGCGCCCATACATGCTATTCTGGACGCCGACATCTGCTTTTCACCCATGTGGGACTGGAAGTCCCTGCCACCGGCCGATTCAACGAGCGACACCGCCAGGATTATCCGGCATAAGCTTGCCATGCTGGCATACTATAAGAAACTGGGATATACGCATGTATACTATTGTTGCCTTATAGGCGGCGGGTTAAACTTTGAATCCGGTCACTGGATCTACAATCATGGAGATTATGCCGGCGGTGATATAGCGAGATTCTTTCGTAATACGAAAGATGCCATTGAAGCAAACGGAATGGAAATGGCGCCGTTGGTTCTCGGCGGGCTTTCCCATATGGACGGTTTTATCGCCCAGGATGCCTCGATCTCGGAGTTCTACGATACGGTGCATCACCGTTCGACCTTCGGCGCTTATCGCTCACGAGAGCATAACGGCATGACGATTCCCGATGTCCCGGGCGCCAATCATATCGCCTATGTCGGAAATTATCCCGCAATTAAAAACGTTCCGGCCGACGAAATCGTTGCGGCCGGACTCAATATTATCAATGTAAACTGGAATCGCAGGGCTACTGGTTCAAGCAGCGGCAGCACGTATCCGAAGTACCTCCATATCTGCCATGATGAGCTGGGCTATGGATCAGCCTGTCTGATCGCGGAGGAAAGGGCGAAATCATTTCTCTCTTCTTCGGTAACCAAATCGGATCTCGTCGCGAGGGAGCTTGCGTACCGTTATAAGCAGGTGCAGGATATCGTTTCCATTCGCGGTTCGGCAATAATCACGGTCATGCTATGGGGCGACTCCTTTGTGCCTGCGGATAATGGTCAGCTATACGGCCTGATCGGATCGGCAACCGATGGCCGGGGGGGCGTTCTCGATAAAATAAAAAACGACGCGTATATCCGGTCATCCATGCCGCAAACACTCTATCCTATAGCCACGCACATTATCGTGCAGCCCTGGATATACTCTTTCCCGGATAGCTTTTATAAAATATCCGGCGGACCGACATCCGGATACAGCCACGATTGCCGCTTCCTGAAATCGGTCCAACTACAGTTTCTTACCCGTCTGGGTTTTGACTTCGTTCCGCTTTGCGGCGAGGACGGCGGCCAGCTGGCCGATGCAGGCTGGATCGATCGATGCAAGCAAACGACCTATGAATGGGTCAGAGCAAGCCTTCTTTTTCCCTCAAATCTTGCAGGCTATTCGTGCGCGACCTGGGTCGGTCGTTTCCGGGAAACCGATTCGGGGTGGCGTGAAAACCCTGCCTATTTTGCGAATATACACGATCCTAACTCCCTTAAATCCAGCTTCTCTGCCGTACTCCTTGCCTATTGCGCGTGGACGTTTCCGGACTATTCCCAATATATTAAATCCTACTCCTACACCCCTCGCTTTTTTAACCTGTGCAATTATAAAAAAAGCAGGAATAACCTTAGTTGGATACGCGGCATTGACTATGATAGTATCCCTGGATTATAAGGACGGGATGCCAGGTATTCCCACGCCGCCACTGCACGATCATTACAAAAAAACCTTATCTTCTGAGATCATTCGTGAGCCATTCTCCCCCCTGAAAACTTCTTTTTCAGAATTTCTTTCACATTTTCGCTTTAATCCTCGTTTCAATCTTGGCTGCAACGCGCAGAATGCCGGTCCTGACCTGATCTTTGACCGGCATGCCGGAATTTTCGCCATTCGGGGTAGCGCCCCGGATCGCCTCATCATCGCTCACCATCGTTTTTTCCCGGTCATCAAAAACGATGGCCCGGGTATCAAGGTCGACCATGACAAAACGAACCGCAACCTCGGTTGTGCGGCTACAGATGATACGAGTAGCATGTGCAGGGGTAAAATCCCCCTCCCGGTTGAGCTTGACGAAGCTGCCGACCTCAACCTTTTTTTCATGAGCGATGGCGCTGATCTCACATGGCATCGCCAGATATCGGAATCCGGAGCAGGAGTCGGAACTTTCCAATAGGCAATCGCAGAGTTGCCGGGCCGTGATATCATGCACTATTCCGTGCCGTGACAGCAATGCCTCAATTCCCTTCGCGGCCATATCGAATGCCGCTGCAGGATACCTGCCTGAAAGCGGATATCGCTGATAGAGAATCATCCGCCCGCTCTGGAAGGGAACCTTTTCATGGGGAAATGCGTTGATTTTCTGCAGAAGACGCAGTTTAACGGTCGCCTCGGGAAGGGAAAAATAATCCAGCCGATCCGCTCCGCAGGCGGCGGAAAGAAACGCGGCGAGGATGGCAAAGAATATGAGCCCTGCATAAGATCGTGATCGAAAAAAACGAGGGCTCACAACGTCGCTCCTTTAAAAGAGCCTCTGCACCTCGTTCTTGTCATGTTTTATGGGCCGCGCAAGAGCCATCATGGCCATCCCATTTTTAAACAACGTCACCATGCCGGTCGATTCCGACACAACTATCGACAGGGCGTTCGTGCAGGCGGTGATGCCCGCTGCTGCGGCATGACGGGCGCCGAAACCGCTCGGAATAGGGGGCGGATCGTCTACCGTCGCCGGTCGCAAGTAGCTGCCTGCCGACACCACGATGCCGTCACCGGTGATGATGAAGGCGCCGTCGATGGCGCAGAACTCCTTGACCGTTTCCGCAAGGCTCGGATCGAGGATATTGCGTTCCACCTCGCTGTACCCGCGGAACGGATTGATGATAAGTTGCCGCACATGGGCGGTTACTGAATTAGTGTCTCCGACCACGAAAATGGTTCCGATCGGCTTCCCTTCGCGTCCCTCAATGGCGATCTCGCCGGCGATGGCGATGAGTCGCTCAAGCACTTCGGGTTTGATATCCGGCGGCACGAGGTTCTGGGTTGTGGCAAAAAAGAAATCATACTCCTTCTCGACATCGATGACGACGATGGTATCGAAAACATCATTATTGGGTTTCCCGGAAATGCACACCACCGCGTCTCCGCGGCTGATAATACCCCTTGTTAATCCAAGCAGGATGCCGATTTTGACCTGATCGGTCCGCGATGCGGGGATCGCCGGCACCTGCAGGAAGCCCTTTATGCGGCGGTCGCCCTTCGGGTCGAAGCGCGTCCGGTTGCTGGTTACCACGATAAGCTTCGCACTTGTCTTGATCTGATCGAGGAATTCGTTCTCCCGCACGGCATCGGCGAATACCATGATTGCACCCGCCTTGATCTCCCGGGCAAGGTTCATCGCGGTGCGCAGGATCGGCATGACATCACGGCGCTGGCGGCGGGCGGCCTTTTCCTGCACCATGCCGCTTTTTTTCAGTGACTTTAAAATTGTCCTTATATCGACCTTTGTCTCGGGCAGAAGAAGGGCCTCCCGAACCGCGTCGGATTTAAAAAAATCGGCCATCTCCGACAATAGCTGTATCTGGCGGGAGTTGTCCGCATCGTCGCGGGAAACGAGAAGAATGATAATGTGCGCAAGCGCTCCCCGCGCCGCATTATACTCGATCCCTGTCTTGCTGCGGCCGACGGCGACGGCGAATTCCTCTTTGATCGGCACCCTCGCCTGTGGAAGAGCAAGCCCTTGGCCGATGAAGGTGGAGGCAGCCTCCTCGCGCCGCAGGATTTCGTCGATGATGTTTTTTGGTTTCCTTATATCAGTAGCCTTGCAGAAAGCGGCGACAAGTTCCCGCAGGGCTTCCACTTTGTCGTCGCACTCAAGATCGACGACGGTCGGGATGGCGAGATACTGTTCAAACATCATAAGGACCTCCTCGGTAATTGCTGCTCATGGTTTTACCACGTCAATGACGGGCGCGGCATAATACCTGACGATCGTTTTTTTTCGAACGGACATAGCCCCGTTCTTAAGGTTTATCGCCTTGAGACGAAGCAATTGCCGTTGACCTTCGGCTACAATCCCGTGCGGTGAAGAAAATCGATCGAGCGATTTCATGTTCCGGCCCGCATGCCGCAACGCCTTGATCGGGAAAGGAAGGAGCACAACCGCCTTATCGGCCGACAGGGCGCCGGCGGTGTGAAGGAGAAACGCGAGGACGTGCATCGGGAGTATCCGATAAAGGGCGCAGAAGCGTTGCTGCATGAGATCCGCAAGTTTTTGCATGGAAGCGCGATGCTCGAAAAAGACGTCGCTTCGACTGCCCGGCGTCCGGTTCCCTTCGATATCGATCGCGGTACGTACCGCAAACGGGGCGTCATAGTCGATGTAGACCATACCGTACGGCTTTCCCCATTTCCGTGCGAAGAAGAACGGCGCGAATGCCAGGATATCGGCGCCGAAATAGAAAATGCTGCCCAGAAGTCGCTTGAAAAAAGGATGGGTCCGGCGTCGTAATTTCTTTCCGGTAAGGAGCAGATCGAACCATGGTACATCCGGGGGGCACTCGTAGGAAATCGCCATGGGCAACAGAAAGACATCCTCGTCGGGTAGTTGCGATTGCATGAGAATCGCCGCTCCGAGGATGCCATTTTTTACCTCGAGCATGGAACCTGAATAGCTTCGTCCGCCTTCCGGGAAAACGACCACTGCTTCCCGCTGCGCCATCATGGTCACGACCTGGTTGCAGAGATTTTTCACGTAGTTCCGTTCGAATGCGATCTCCCTCGCCACCGTAAAGGCGCCGAACGAACGGAATCGGGGTCCTATCCAGGGAAGTTTCGTAAGGTTATCGCCAGCGGCAAACCGCATGTGCTTGAAACCTCGGAAAAACAGCAAATGACCCATTATAAAATAATCGACATGTGATCGGTGGGTGCATACCACCATGTGGGGATGCTGTTGCAACGCCGAGGGGTCAATCGCCGGACCCTCAACGATAATGTCCGTAAATGCACTCTTTAAAAAGCGGTCGACACTGGCGGATATATCAATTATTCTCTGATGATGCGTTTTCATTCTCTCATCGATAGCTCCAACTCCATTAAGACCGGCAGCCTTGAGCTGCTCCTTCCGCAAACCATGTCAGGGGTGAATACTCCTTGCTAAAATACTCGGTAGGAACGTCGTGCATCCGCTTTCATGTTTTTGAAATACAGGATATGAGGGCCGGGTTGTCCAGATGGTAAAGACCTTTAATTAAAAAAATACCGACTCGATAAAATCGATTGCCTTCAGCTCGGTTCGGATTTCAAGATGAAATCTGCAGTAATCGGCAAAAAGGCGGGTCAGTCGCATTGGTGCGGCAGCGGGAAGCGGTTCGACGCGAAAATCGCTTTCCAGCTCTCCTTCCGCAAGAAATGAGACTGTCGGCCCCGGTACAAATGCCGGCGCCACAATGCTGCCGCTGCATGCCCGGCAGAGAAACCCTCCCCGCTCGATTGCGAGCACTCCCCCTTCAGCGGCAACGGCATCCCTTCCGCACTGGACGCACCTCCGCAGGTTGAGCATGAACCCGAGGTGCCGCGCCCATCCCAGAAAGAACCGCCACAACGCATGAAGAGGAATCGTCGCCGAATCCGCCGCATCGAGGCAGTTAAGAAATTCGCACACGAAATCAAACAGTTCAATATGGGTCTCGGGGGCGGTAACCGATTTGAGGATAAGTTCAAAAGCGGCATCCCGCAAAGCCAGTTTCCCCAGATTGCCGCGAATGGACGGGTAATACTTCGCGACCGAAATCTGCCCGATGGTATGAAGATCACGGTTCGGTTTCGTATAGAGCACAAGCTCCGTCAACAGGCCGCGTTCCAGTGTGAGAGCCGCCCGCGGGGAACGCCGTACCCCTTTGGCAATGGCGCTCACCCGGCCCAGGCTCCTCGTTAGCAGCGCGGCGATTGAACTTGATTCTCGAAAGGGAATAAGCGACAGGACGATTGCCGGGGTTTTTTCAAGGCTCATACAAACGATTCCGATGATACAAGGGCGCAACGCTCGCTCTCAGGGAGTATCGGCCCGATTTTCCCTCGCATGTCCGGGGCGGAAAATGTGCAGCCAGTTCCCGCGCGTGGAGAGATGAACCGGCTCCCCGCCCTGGCCGCCTGCGCCGAGCACTCCTGCCGACACGACCAGCTTGAACGCCTGTTCGACAGGAATATCCACGGTGACCATCTCCTCCTCCGGCGCATAGAAAAGAAATCCGGTGGTGGGGTTGGGTGCATTGGGAACAAAGACCGCAATCAATTTTTTTCCGACCTTTGTCGAAAACGGCAGGTTATCTTCCGACGTCACAAATCCGATCACGTAACAATTCTCATGTGGGTATTTCATGAGCACTACTCGCTCGAAGAGTCTTTTCTTGTCGAGAGTCACCGCATCGACGATCTGCTTGATGATAAGATACAGTTTGTTAAGGACCGGGATGCTGACGATGATGGCGTTGCCGGTGGCGATGATTTTCCGGCCAAACCAGTTTTTCGCGGCAAGGCCGACGAGGTAGAGAATGAGGAGCGAAACAAAGAACCCGGCGAACGGAGGCCAGCGAAGACCGAGCGCGCCGGGAAGCGCCGTATCCGCCCATTCGAAGAGCCGCCACAAGATAAACACCGACAGGACGACCGGGATCAGGATGAAAATACCGGTGAATACCGTTCGGCGGATCTCACGAAAAAAACGCTTCAAAAATCCGTGTTCCCCATTCATCGTCGCTTCTCAATGAATTTGTAAATTTTTTCATCCGGCCGGGCCATGCCGAGTTTTTCCCGGGCGATCCGTTCGATGAAGGCAGTATCATTCGTTAACCTGGAGATTTCCTGTTGCAGTGAATCGATGGTGCGCTCGTTTTTCCGGATCTCTTCGCTTTTCCCTTTTTCTTCACGGTAGAGATAGTAGATTCCCTGTTTCCCGAAAAAAAAGAATCCCGCTCCGGAAAACAGCGCCGCAAGTATCCCCACCCCGATAACCTGTTTTGCACCCATTCGCGCCGATCGCACTCCTGTAATGGTTATACCCGTATATAAAGTTGCCCGCTCAGCTGCCGCACGAGCCCTTTGAGCTCCAGCATGAGAAGAACGTCAAAAAGTTGCATGACCGGTTTTCCTGCAATGACCGACAGCTCATCCATGCGCCGGGGCGTCTCCGAGAGCGTTTCGTAGACGCTTCGCTCCGATTCAGAAAGCAGTGAAAGTTGGGCGCTCCCCGTCGTGGTCTCCTCGGAGACTGTTTTTTTGCGCCGGTGATCACCGAAAAGCGAGAGCGCCTCTGCTATTTCGCGGCCGCTGCGCGCAGGAATCGCCCCCTCTTTGATCAGGTTGAACGTGCCGGCGCTCTGCGGCGAGGTAATCGGACCCGGTACCGCGAATATATCACGGCCCTGCTGCAGCGCGTAGGATGCGGTGATGAGCCCGCCGCTCTTCTCGCCGCCCTCCACGACCAGAACGCCGGCGGAAAGGCCGCTGATGATCCGGTTACGCCGCGGGAAATTGAACGGCTCCGGCCTGGTCCCCATGGGAAACTCGGAAATAAGCGCACCGGAAGAACAAATTTTTCTCACGAGGGAAGCATTATCGGACGGGTATACGATATCGATGCCGCACCCGAGTACTGCAATGGTTCGCCCGCCCTGCTCGATGCAGGTTTCGTGGGCAATCGTATCGATGCCCCGCGCAAGGCCGCTCGCGATAACGAGTCCCTCGTTGACCAGATCTTTCGTGAGCGAACGGGTCACGCTTCTGCCGTAGGCGGTTGGCGAGCGCGTGCCAACTACGGCGAGGCAGGGAAACGTAAACACCGAGGTATTGCCGCGCACGAAAAAAACGGGCGGCGGTGCAAAGATCTCTTTCAAGTACCGGGGATATTCTGGCGAGGCGAGGGTGAAGATTCCTACCTTCTCTTTTTCGGCAAGGGCCGCCTGGCTCTCCGCTTCGGTAAAAAGCTCTTTACTGAACATGCCGGCAATGCATGAAGCGGGGATGATGCCATCGCGCTGCAACTCGGATGAAGAACGGCGGAACACCTCCTCCGCGGTGCCGTAGCGATCGATGAGGCGCTTGATCCGCACCGGCCCCAATCCCTTGACAGAATTTAATGCAATCCACTCGATATGGGACATGTCGGCGCTCTCGATGAAACGGCCGGGATGGCGGTTTTCAGGTTAAAATAGTTCATGACGTCCGTTTCTTCGATTGAGGAGCCCGCTTGCGCGGCCCGTACGGTCGTCGACCGGGGTAGCGGAAAATGAACTATTTTTGCGCTATGCCATCCGTATATTTCCAGACCTTTGGTTGCCAGATGAATTCTGCCGATTCCGATTCCCTGTTCGACGCGCTGGCGCATCGCGGATGGTTGAAAGCCTCCTCCCTTGAGGAGGCCAACCTCATCATCATCAACACATGCAGTGTAAGGGAGCATGCGGAAGCCCGCGCGCGCGCGCGGATCGCGGAAATCGCCGCCATCAAGGGGCGAAAGACCGGGCGACAGCCTGTCCAGAGGCTGTGGGTCATCGGTTGCATGGCGCAGCGGCTGGGCATGCGTCTGAAAGAAACGATACCGGCCGTCGATGCGGTGGTCGGTGCGCCCGAACTTGCGGACCCGGAAGCGGTGATCCGACGCTATCTCGGCGACAGCCGAGAAGGAACCGGTACGCCGCTTAAACCGAAAATTTGCGAATTTGTTCCAGTCATGCGCGGATGCAACAACTTTTGCGCCTACTGCATCGTTCCGTTCGTTCGCGGCAGAGAAATCTCGGAAAAAGCGGAGATGATTGTCGCTGCCGTCGAGGCCCGTGCAGAGGCCGGCGTCCGCGAGGTGACCCTTCTCGGTCAGAATGTCAATTCGTACGACGATAATGGGATTGACTTTCCCGATCTGCTCCGGCGAATCGCCCTGATCAGCAGTCTCTCCCGCATCCGTTTCCTGACTTCACATCCGAAAGACTGCACCGAAAAGCTGATCCGCGTCATGGCGGAGAACGAGAAAATCTGCCGTCACATTCACCTGCCGGTCCAGTCAGGTTCGGACCGTATTCTGTCCCTCATGAACCGGAAGTACACGGTCGAACGCTATCGCTCGCTTCTTGCCATGATTCGCCGCCTCCTGCCGGGTGCCGATATCACTATCGACCTCATGGTCGGTTTCCCTTCGGAAACCGAGGAGGAATTCGCAGCCACGCTTGCGATCGTCGAGGAGGCGCGGTTTACTACGGCGTTCATGTTCGCCTATTCGGTACGTGAAGGAACCACAGCGGCGAAATTCAGGGACGATCTCCCGCGGGCGGTAAAAATCGAGCGGTTGAATCGGCTGATCGCGCTCCAGACCGCGATAACTCGCAGTATCTACGGGAATATGATCGGCCGCACCGCGGCTATGATGGTCTGCGACCGCATAGAGAAACGCGGCGAAACCTGTTTGAGAGGACAGGACGAAGGATGCAAGCGGATCCTCATCCCGCATGCCGCTGCAGCGCCGGGAACGGTTCTGCCGGTGCGGATCCTGCGCTCAAGCGGCATGACGCTTATTGCAGAAAGGGAGTGACGCAATGCGAACAGTGGTTTGGCTTTTGTTGCTTATTGTTACGGTTTTTCTTGCAATAACATTGACGCTGACGTTCATGCAACCCGCCTTCGGGCAGGAGGTGAGCGTGAGCATCCTCCTTTTCAAAACGCGCGCTTTTCCCGTGTACTTCTATGTTCTGGCCGCGTTTGTCGCCGGGCTGGTTCTGGGCATCTTTCCCATGCTTTCCCTCTATATCAAAACTAAACGGGAGGCTATGCGGAGCGTTAAACGGAATCGGGAACTCGAAAGTATGCTCGAAGGTGACGTAAAAAAGAGGGCGGAGGAAGAGGCGGTGAGCAGATTTGCCGCGTCCGGCGAACAGTGCCGCCCAAAAGAAAGAGATTAGCCGATTCCTCCCGATTTTCCCCGCGGAACACTTCGGCAGGGAACATTTGAAAAGACCGTACGTCGGGAACAAAGGATGAAGGCAACTTTCCACGGTGGTTTTGCCATCGATCCCGTAATTGTTGTCCCTCTTGCTGGAATTTATCTTTAATATCGGTGTCGTTACGTCCCTTTTACCCGCATCTAACTATTCTATAGAAGAAAGAGTTCCCGTGGAATTTGAAACGGTTATCGGTCTTGAAGTACACGCCCAGCTTCTGACAAAAACCAAGATGTTCTGCGGCTGCACCACTCCCTTCGGCGATGCGGCGAATACGCACGGCTGTCCGGTGTGTCTGGGGCTTCCCGGATCGCTTCCCGTGCTCAACCGTGAGGCGGTAGGCATGGCCGTGCGCATGGGGCTTGCCGTGGGTTGCTCCATTTCCCCGAAGTCGATCTTTGCCCGCAAGAATTACTTCTACCCGGATAATCCCAAAGGGTATCAGATTTCACAGTACGATATGCCGGTCTGCGCACGGGGCTTTCTTCCCGTTGTCGTTGATGGAGAAGAAAAAAGGATCGGCATTACGCGCGTGCACCTCGAAGAGGATGCCGGAAAACTGGTCCATGACCAGGATGCGGATTCGCTGTTCGATGTTAACCGGTGCGGCACGCCGCTCATGGAAATCGTGAGCGAGCCCGATTTGCGGAGTCCGGCGGAGGCCTACGCCTATCTCACCGCGCTTAAACATCTGCTCGAATATCTTGGCATTTGCGATTGCAATATGGAGGAAGGGAGCCTCCGCTGCGACGCCAACATTTCACTGAAACCGGTGGGCGCGACGAAACTTGGCACCAAGGTCGAGCTTAAAAACATGAACAGCTTCCGGAGTCTTGAAAAAGCGCTCAACTACGAGGCGCTTCGCCAGGCCGACGTGCTGCGTTCCGGCGGCTCTATCCGTCAGGAAACCTACCAGTGGGACCCATCGACCAATACCTCGGTTGCCATGCGCTCCAAGGAAGACGCCCACGACTACCGCTACTTTCCGGACCCCGATCTGGTACCGCTTATCGTCGAGGAGTCGACCGTGGAAAAACTGCGCGCCGAGCTGCCCGAACTTCCGGCGGCGCGGCGAAACCGCTTCCAGGCGCAGTATGGCCTTAACGCCTATGCGGCCGAGGTGCTGACCGCAGCGCAGGCAACGGCCGGGTACTTCGAGAATACCTGCAAACACTACCCCGACGCCGCGACCGCCGCCAACTGGATCATGGGCGAAATATTGCGTATGGTCAATGATAAAAAAGTCGCCATCACCGGGCTTCGCGTGACCCCAGAGCGCCTCGCCACCGTGCTCAAGAAAGTCGATTCGGACGAAATTTCCGCGCAATCCGGGAAAAAGATACTTGACATGATAGAGGCAGAGGACAAGGAGCCGGAAGCGATCATCGCCGAGCGCGGACTGGCGCAGGTTTCGGACGTTTCACTTCTGGAAACCGCGGTTCAGCAGGCGATCGAGGCCAACCCGAAGGAGGCGGAACGCTTCCGCGCCGGGGAGAAGAAACTCATGGGCTTCTTTGTCGGCCAGGCGATCAAACTGACCGGAGGGAAGGGTAATCCGAAGGAGATAAGCGCGATAGTGGGGAAGATGCTGGGAGGATGAGATAAAGGATGTCTGAACCGGGATTGCCCATTAAACCGGTAAGTGATGCAAATCCCGGGCAAGTTTATTTGTTTGAAGGAGCCAGCAAAGGCCATCCATATCCGCATCTTCTCGAACAAGAAACAGACTACAGGTGGTTCTCGGTCATAGTTAAATTAAAACGACGCAGATATATACCCAATGTAAGTCGGGATGAAATAGCAAAGATAAGGAGTCCTTTCGCAGAAGGGGAAAACAATGGACTTACCAAAATTTCACGAGACTTTCAATCCTATTCTTGAAATATTGAGCGATGGAAAGATTATGCACCATCGAGAATTGCTTAAACTCGTTGTTGACAAGTATTATTCCGATCTTCCCAAAGAATTACTTGATGAAAAACTGAAAAGTGGTGAACCCCTCATTCTTAATCGCATTGCTTGGGGAAAATCATATTTGAAAAGAGGTGGGTTTATCACCTATCCAGAACGAGGAATGGTTCAAATTACTCAAAAGGGAAAAGATGCCGCACGAAAACCTTTGAATCTTCCAGACATTGAAAATGAATCAAATTTTCTGCAATTCTATTCAGATGAAAAAACGAAAACAACCGTTGGAAATGAAATTAAGAACTCTTCTCCTCAAGATTTATTAGATTCCGGTTTCTCGGCTATCGAATCACAAATAAAACATGAGCTTTTTGAAAAGGTGAAGAATATTGATCCCTATTATTTCGAAAAGGTTATCCTACTTCTTTTGAATAAAATGGGATATGGCGAATTTATTGAAACAGCAAAATCAAATGATGGTGGAATTGATGGAATTATTAATGAGGACAAATTAGGCCTTGACAAAATTTATATCCAAGCAAAACGTTATAATGAAAATAAAGTTAGGGAAAAGGATATCCGCAATTTTATTGGAGCAATGAGTGGGGATACGACAAAGGGAGTTTTTGTAACGACATCTACATTTGATGATTCTGCCATTAAAAAAGCATACGAGGCACATCATAAAATAATTCTAATTGACGGCAAGAAACTTGTTGATCTTATGTACCAATATGGAATAGGAACACAGGTGAAAAATGCATATGAGATAAAAGAAGTTGACGAGGACTTCTTTGAAGCTTCATAAAGTGACGAGGATGGCCGAGCTGAGTTCCCCGCATGTCAGTTACGGTGTGCAATAATAAACTCTTGATGGCGGGGACTTTCAATCCTCTGCGAAAAAGAGGAAAATCAAAAGAAATCGGAACATGGATTAAAAGATTTCGTAGGGGCGATTCACGAATCGCCATGGTTTTTTCGGGCAATGTAAATGATTGATACTTCCGACAATCATCGCAGGCGGTCAATCCGGTTACCATGTTGGGACTATTCTCATGCGGGGGCATATTTCGTAACCATCTGCACCCGAACCCGTGAATGTTTGTTTGGGAACGTTGAAAATGGAGAAATGCAATTGACCGATGCGGGGCAGGCGATAATCGAAGAATGGTTAAAAATCCCCGAAATCCGCAAAGAAGTTCAATTGGACGAATGGGTGGTCATGCCGAATCATTTCCACGGCATTATGGTTTTCAAGGATGATGCAGGAGCGATTCACGAAACGCCCTCACTTATGACCGTGCAACGACGGCGCGTTATGGCCTTGTCGAAATTGATGGGCCGTTTCAAGATGTTGTCGGCAAAACGCATTAATAAGATCCGTCAAACCCCGGGTTCGGCGCTGTGGCAACGCAATTATTATGAACATGTCATCCGCAACGAATTGGACCTGCATCGCATCCGTGAATACATCACCGCTAATCCGGCACAGTGGGAAATGGACGAGTTGCATCCTCAGTCCATCGGACGGGAAACCAATAGGGGCGATTCGTGAATCGCCCCTACGAAAGACCGCGACGGTGCGTCATGACAATGACTTTCCACTTTCGTCCCATCTCCTTTCTCCGTCATCTTTTTTCGTCTCTTCATCCTTTTCCTTTCTTTCATCATTTTTCATCCCTCATTCCTCATCCTTTTTCTTTTTACTTCCCCGCCCTTCTCCTCTGGTCCCGCTTCCCCGCTTTCCTCAGCTGGATCGCCCTGTCTTTGGGCATTATACTTGCTTTTGCCTTGCCCTTTCACCTCTGCGCCCAGGTTTATCATCTGTTTCCCGTTCTCGTATGGCTTGCTGGAATCACTATCTTCGCAGTCCTGGGCATCCTCACCCGTCCTCCGGCCTTTCGTATGTTCGCCTTTTTTCTTTTTGCAATTATTCTTTGTATTTCGCGCCGGGCGCACCAGATGGAGCTCTGCGATGCCTTCCAGCAATGGGCCGGGGACGGGCTGCCGGTAGCGGTCGTCGGCAAGGTGATCGCTCCGCCGATGCCATTCTATGAGGACTATCACTTCCTCCTGCGCATCGATTCCCTGCCGGGCGCATCGTTTCCCGCGCTTCGCGGCCTTACCCTCAACTGCATCGCCCCGTCGAAGCCGCCGCAGTACGATCTGGTAACGGTGCAGGGAGTGTATACGCCTCCCCTGATCCGGAGGAACCCCTTTGCATACGACGAGTTCAGGACGATGATGGGGCAGGGTATATGGGGCCGGTTCACCGCGACAAAATGCGAGGTTCTCGTTTCAGCGCGATCGCCGATCGACGTTCTCGCGTCGGGGTTCAGAAATGTCACCCTTGCCGCGCTTGACAAGATAGCCGATTACGACAATCGCGCCATTCTGACGGCGTCGATTCTCGGCACTACAGACTATCTCTCCCCCTATATCAACGGCATTTTCCGGAAAGCCGGAATCTACCATCTCATCGCCATTTCGGGCCTCCATACCGTTATTCTGGCCGCCGCTTTGTTTTTTTTCCTGCGGCTTTTCCGCCTGAACCGAACCGTCGTGAGCGTGATCGTCATCGCGGTGCTCTGGGCTTACCCTCTCTTTATCGGCATGATCCCGTCTCTCGTTCGCGCGACCATCATGGCGACATTTCTGATTGCCGCACTTCTCCTCGAACAAAAGAGGTATGGGCTGCAAGCGCTCGGCATCGCCGGAACGGTTTTTCTGGCGCTATCGCCCGAAAGCCTCTTTAATCCGGGCTACCAGCTCTCCTTCGGGGCAACGTTCGGCCTTATTACGCTCATGCCCATCTTCAACCAATCTATTCCCGGACCCCGAAATCGATTCTTTCGCGGCGCGGCAGTTATCCTGGGTTCGTCATTCGCGATCTCCGTGATATGCTTTCTTACCACCGCGCCCATTCTCCTCTATCATTTCGGCGCCATTTCGTACTTCGGCATTATTGCCAATTTTGTCGCGGTTTTTGCCATGACCGGGGCCCTGTGGTCATTTTTTGCCGGTCTTCTCCTTCAGGCTATTGCGCCCTTTGCAGCGGGCATACCGATCTGGGCGTCGGAACAATGCATGGATGTCGTGGTGGGAACCGGAAAAATCATCTGCGGCCTTCCGTGGAGTCAGGGAACCTATCCGGCGCCGCCCATGGAATTGCTCCTCTTCTTTGCAATGGCAATGGTCGGCATTGCGGCAATTCGTCCGGAATTCCTGAAAGTCTATTTGCTTTCAATCGTATGCCTGGCGGCGATTCTCATACCGGCCGACGGCATCATCCGCCGCTCGGTGTGCGAAACGGAGGTGGTGCGGTTCGCCCTGCCGCGATGGGGGATGATCGGCATCCGCTGGCCCGCCGGGGAAGTGTGTCTTATCTCACCCGGACCGGCCGGAGCGCTGGCCGGCTCGCTTTCGATGCAGGTGATGCCATGGATCCGCCACGCCTGCGGTAACCGGCTCGATTGCGTATTTCTCCCCCGGAAAGGGAACGATACCGTGAACGCGGATCGTGGAGAGAATGTTCTTCCGGCTTCTGCGGCAGTGTTTTCTCTTCCGGAACCAGGGGCGGGCAATTCGCCCCGCGTGAGTCCGGAAAACGTCGCCTTCTCGCCGGACAGTTCTTTTCATTCCGTCTATACTCCCGGACTTTGCTGCACCTGTGCCGTTCGCTATCGGCCTTCCGTCATGGAGGTAAAAATCATTATTCCGGGATTCGACACCGTTTTTTCCCTTCCGGCGTCAAGGGTTACACGCGCGCATCCGGTTTCGGCGATGCAGCATGATTTCTCCAGAGAGAATTCTGCTGTGGTTTTTCGCTTTTCGGGGCATGACTCCCGCGCGTTCGCTGTGGTTCCTCCCGACCATCCCCTGCGTTGAATGCAAAATTGCTTTATGCAACTGTTCGGGCATAAATTCTTGTTCGGAAGCCTGGTTTCATTTATACTTTGATCATTATGACCTTCTCACGCCTTACCGCGACGTTTCTGTGTTTCTGCGGAATCTTCTGCGGCTGTTCGGAGAAACCGCTTCCCGCAGCGTCCGAACCTGAAATACTGGATTATTTTGTCAATCCCTCGTCCCAGGCCCGGCTGAAACTCGCCGCTGAGCGGGCCGATTCCGCAACTATTATCGCGGCTTTTCGCTCGGCCAGAAACGGTTTTGCGACGGGGATTCAGAAGGCGTGGCTCACCGACACCGCCGGGAGCTCCTACTGCCTCGGATATGTTACCCCGGCCGCGATTGCTTCGGACACGACCTACCCGCTCATCATCTATCTTCATGGCGGCACCGGTTCACCGCGCAACGACAAGGGCGACTCCGCATTCCGCATGCTCAGCGATCTTGCCGACACTTTTAAACTCTTTATCGCCAGCCCATCCGCAAACCGTGATACTCCCTGGTGGAGCGCCGGAGGGCTTTATCGTATCCTGCAAGCGCTTCGCTTCATGTCGCTCCACTACCCGATCAATCCGGACAAGGTATTTCTCGCGGGGGTTTCGGATGGGGCCACCGGCTGCTATGCTGCTGCCAACACCATCCCGGCGCCGTTTGCCGGATTCATCGCGGTTTCGGGGTTCGGCGGAATGCTCCCGATGGTCGGCATGCCGATCGCTCCCGGCAATCTCAAGGGACGGCCTATCTATAATGTCAATGCCGGGCACGATCGCATCTATCCGATAGAAAACGTCGAGGATTTCATCCATACCCTCCAGGATCAGGGGGTGTCGGTGCTTTCCAAGGTTTACCCCGACGAACTCCATGGTTTCAGCTACCGGGACAAAGAGATGGGAACGCTCGCGAATATGCTGCGCACCTGGTCGAAGCCTCTTTTGCGACGCATCTCCTGGACCTTTATCGACGGATTCCCCAATTGTCCCGACGATATCCTTGACTGCAAGACCGTGTCCCGGGAGGCCGAACTTGCCGGCTTCTGGTCTCACGATACGCTCTCCCTTCGCTGGAAAGGTATCGATGCGGTTACTCTGTACTTCCCGACAGTCACCGCACCCCGGAAGGTGGTATGCAACCTTCTGTCCGATGAGGGAAAGACGCGAACCTGTTCAGCCGCGAAACTGACGTGGCTTGAGTCTCTCGATCTGATGGTGCATACGGGTTTTCCGAAGTTTTTCCGGGAAAATGTTTACCGGATAAAATTCTAAATCGGGTGACATTTTGGGTAAAGGCTCGTCATGAGAGTTTTATTTTGAGGACTTTTAGAAAAAGGTGAAATTTCGCTCATATCGCCTTTTTCCATACTATTATAGTATTGAACTCAGGTTAAAGCTGTTTTTTATTTTACTCCCGAGTCCGGTCATATTTCCCTCCCTTTCTCCGTATTATTTAATGAGGACAGTGGGAGAGAATGAAATAAAAATGAAGGCACGGAATTTATGTAAGAGTTGTATAAATGTAGATAACGCGAGTAAGTGGTTGATGATAAATGTGGGTCTTGCACGGTGTCTTCTCATTTCGAGTGAGGGAGCCATGAAAAGCGATTCTTCAGGGGGGAAGTTATCCCCTATGCAATACTACGTCACCCAACAGTGCGGGACGGAGCCTCCGTTCGAGAACCAATATTGGAATAACCATGCGGCGGGAATCTATGTGGATATAATCACCGGTGAACCGCTCTTCAGTTCACTCGATAAGTTTGAATCGGGCAGCGGGTGGCCAAGTTTCACCAGGCCGATCGACCAAAACAGCATCCTTGAGAAGATTGATGTTGGTCACGGCATGGTACGCACCGAGGTAAAAAGCGCAAAGGGAGACTCTCATCTGGGTCATGTTTTCAATGATGGCCCTGCGCCGACCGGAGTGCGGTACTGCATCAATTCCGCTGCATTGAAATTTATTCCGGTTGCCGAACTCGAAAAGGAAGGCTATGGCAGGTACTCTGCCCTTTTCAACCATGATATCGCAAAAGCGGAGGCCCGTAGGTTCTACGATACCGCCACCTTTGCCGCAGGTTGTTTCTGGGGCGTCGAATACACCTTCAGTCATATTAAGGGAGTCGTTAAAACTACCGTCGGGTATTCGGGCGGTACGGTCGCTGATCCGACCTATCCCATGGTGTGTTCGGACTCCACGGGTCATGCCGAAGCCGTACAGATTACCTTCGATCCAAGCATCGTATCATACAACCGGCTGCTTGAAATTTTCTGGCAGATGCACGATCCAACAACTCTGGATCGCCAGGGGGTGGATGTCGGTTCCCAGTACCGATCAGCGATTTTTTATACCAGCGAGAAGCAGAAGCAAGCCGCTCTCGGGATGAAAGAGCGCCTTGATAACTCACACCAGTTCAAATCCCCCATCGTGACCGAAATCGTGTCGGCAGGACAATTCTACCCGGCGGAAGAATACCACCAGCGGTATTTTGAAAAACACCCGGAACAGGCTACATGCCACGTTATTTTTCACGAATAACCGAGCGTGAGTTGGTTAGTGGGAAGCTCGCTTGATGCGATAACGTCGGCGAAGCCATGTATAGCTGACAGCAATGCCTGCAAGAACTCCGAAGGTATCAATACCCACATCAATGGGGGATGCCGTTCGTCCCGGGATAAAAATCTGATGCGTCTCGTCCGAAGCCGCGTACAGGGCTCCTGCGAGGAGGGCATAGATAGTACTTTTCCTCGGCTTTTTCTCCGAGAAAAAGCCGGAGAGAAGAAGAATCCCAAGTACCAGATACTCAAAAATATGAGCCGACTTGCGCACCAGATGTTCAGGGACCGGAAAGATCAAACTTCCGAAGAGAACGGTAATGAGGCGTTCCAGCGCATGCACGGTGAACATGCTCATGGCGGAGGAATCGGAACCGTTTCGGCTTGACATGAAAAAAATCACGCCGCACCAGAGAGCGATGAGAATCCAGGAAATGAATTTTCGTTTCATGATATGTAAAAAATACGTGGCGGCGGGGTGAATCAACCCCAATGCCGATAAGGTTCCTGATCGCTTGAATTGAGATGTCGTTCATAATGTAATAATTGCCTTCAATGGCTGTTCCTTGGTATTTTATGATCTTTCTTACCATGGCACGTTCCTATCACCCCTCTCTGGAGGTCTCTCATAATGGCTCAAGAAACGGTTGTTTCGAAGTTTACCCTGAAAGGCAGGGAGATTCTTTCTTCATATGCTGCGATGACTATCGAGGGCGTCATGACCGCACGGGTAGAGCGCGGCAGGGACTCCTGGACGATTGAAGAGCGTAACGGCATCGCCAAAGGGACCTCGGACGGTGAAAATGAGGCGATTTATATTGCCAACGATAAGGCGATTGCGTCAATTGAAAAGAACATCGCGCCTCTTCTGCCGAAAAAAGTAGTGATCCGCAAACCTTTCGACATTCTTAAGGCGGTGCGGGATTTCGACCTTCTTCTCGTGGCAAAAGCCGGGCCCAACAAGCGCGTGTGGGGCGGCAACTCCTGCCTCGCCTCTTCGACGGTTTTTTTCCAGACCCTGCTCAAGGCCTCGGGATTCAAGCCGTGGGAAGTTCTGACAAATGGGAAGAAACCCGAAACGTTCTACTTCCCCAATATCGCTTTCAACATGGTCTGCGGCGGTGAACACGTGCCGGGCACGAAGCAGGATGTTCAGGAAATGTTCTTCTTCGCCATGAATGAAAAGTCGGTCAAGGATGTGTTCCTCACCGGCACAAAGTTCTTCCGTCAATTTGAAAAAAACCTCGTGCGTGACGGTCTTCCCACCGGAACGGCCAAGGAGCGCGGTTTCGTTTTCCCGGTCAAGGATAACTTCGAAGGGCTCACGCGCATCCAGGAGTGCGCAAAGCAGCTTGGTCTCACCGAAAAAGATTACGCGATCGGCACGGATAACGCTTTTTCGGAAATCCAGAAGACCGACGAACTGCGGGCCGAAGGCAAATACGACATGCGTTTTTCGGGTCTTGGCATCAAGACGCGCGAAGAGCTCATCGAGTTCAATTACTCGCTGGTAGCATTCGCCCCGAACTTCGTGAACATGGAGGATCCGGGATCCGAGACGGATATCGAGGCCCATAAGCTCATGAATGCAAAATACGGCGACCGCTTACAGATCGTGATCGACGATGCGGCCGTCACGCAACTGCGCTACATCATTCCTTTCCTGGCCGCAAAATCGCGCAAGGATCGGGCGGGCAATTCCGTGCTCATCAAACTGAACCAGGCCGGAACCTTTACCGAAACCCTCCTTGCCACGCAAGTGGTACTCGGCATTGCCGACAGTGCTGACGTCAAGGCGTTCCTCTCGACCCGCGGCGACCTCGATAAAGTGCTCGCGGCCCTGAGGGAAGTGGGCGTGAAAAGCCTCGATGAAGCATTGGCGAACATCGCCGGAAACGGGTTCACGGCGTTCTTCTCACACCGCTCAACCGAAGGGTCGTCGGAATTCCTCCCGCTTATGCCCCTCCTGTTCGGGGCGATGAGCCGTAAGATCTGGTTCAAGGCAGGCGCACCGAACGGCGAACGGAACCTCCAGAATTACAACCCCCTCATCCGGGCCGAAGAAGAGATGCGTGCCGCGGGAATCAAGATCGTTGTTGCGGGATTCAAAGGGCTGCCTGACGGCGTCAAAATTCCTGCGATCAACAGCAAAAAGTAAGTGGATCCTTCAAGTTACGGTTTGACGATTTACAAAAGCGCAGCTTGGCGGCACGTCTGGCTGCGCAGCACGCTTCCCCTGCCGGCATAACCATCCGATGATGACTCCTATGCACCATACTCGCTCAGAGGCTCACCGGGAATGAACGAGGTTCTGCGCCGCGATTTTCCGCTTACCCGTCCCGAGGTCGGGATACTGCTGGCAAACGGAACTATTGGAGCGATGATCTGGGGGCAGGATAATGTCCTGCGTATTTCACTTAACCGCTCCGATTTCTGGCTTCATCGAGGCGGTATCACCCCTGCGGCGAATGCGACCTTTGCAAATATTCGCGCGCTGGCGGAAAAAGAGGATTTTACCACACTTGACGACCTACTTGAAACTTCAAAAACCTCTCGAAAAAACGCCATTGAGCGTCCGACGCTTCTGCCGCTCGGCCGTATCGATCTCGTTTTTGACCGGGATACGACCCTTAAAAACGGCTACCTCCATCTGAAAAATGGCAAGGTTGTGATCGATGTCGCCGACAATCGCGGCACCTATCAGGTAAGCTGTTATCTCTCCATGGAAAAACCTCTGGTCGGAATTCACCTGCCCGCGAACCGGGACCTTCCGAAAATCAAATGCATTTCGGCGTGGGAGTACGTTGCCGACCGACTGGAAGCCCTCGGACTCGAACGCCCCTTGATGATCGAGGAGGCATTGTTTTGCGGGTGGGTCCAGAAGCGGCCCGGCGATCCTGCCCTCTGCGTCGCCGCGGCTTCGGATAAATGCGATATTTACCTCGCGCTACGCTATGGCGATTCCGTCGATGAGGCGAGGGACCATGTACGAAAAATGCTCGAGAAGGCGAAAAAAGCGGGTTCGGACGCGATCCGTACCGCAAGCGCCACCTTCTGGGCGAATCATTTCCGATGGGTTCCGCATATCGACATCCCGAGTGAAACGCTTTCCTTCCTGTATTATTACGGCACCTATCTTTTCGCATCGCTCACCACGCCGGGAGGCGTGACGCCGTCGATATACGGTCCGTGGATCGACGAAAACCGTGAACCGCCCTTTGCCGGCGGGTATCAGGGCATGATCAACCTGCGAATGTGCTACTGGCCCGCTTTCCGTACCAACCTTATGCACCACTGCAAACCACTTTTTGCGATGGTTGACTCATGGAAAGATCGGCTTCGGGAGAACGCTCGCATCGTGTTCGGGATAGAGGACGGTATCCTCCTCCCCTCGATGGTCGACGACCATTGCATGCGCATCGGCGGTACCTGGGCTGACCTCCCGGATGCGGGGGCGGGAAGTCTCATCGCCGAGCTCATGTACCGGTATTTTCTCTACACGCAGGATATTGACTTTCTGCGCACTACCGCCTGGCCGTTCATGACCGGAGTCATGCGGGTTTATCAAGCCATGCTTGAAAAGCGCGGAGACGTTTACTGGATGCCCTTCGGCATCTCTCCGGCATTCCGGGGAACTGCTGATAGTCAATTTGGAATAAATCCGGGTTTCCAGCTCGCGTGCATCAACTTTCTGGTCGATAGCCTGCTTGATGCTGCGGAAGTTCTTGGCGAAACACCCCTTAAAAGCTGGAAAGAGCTCCACGCCTTGCTCCCGAAATCCGCGCGTTACGAGACAAAAAGCCTCGACGGAATGGCGCGGCGGGAACTCGGTATTTTTGACGGCGTGCCGCTGCGCGAGAGCGACGCTTTGCACAGTCACCTGGCCGGGATAAGTCCCTTCGATACGCTGGACCTTGATGACACAGAGGTCGCGCGCGACCTGGAGCATACCGTTGAAACCTGGGTCTCGCAGGGCATGGGCGCATGGAACTCGGTCAGCTTGCCGTGGGCCGGTATGATTCATACCCGCCTGGGCAATGCCGATATGGCCGAATTGCTCCTGGAAATCTGGGAACGGGTATTTACAAACGAAGGCCATTCGCCGGTGCGTGACCCGATTTTCATGGGATTCAGTACGCGCGGCACTCCAGAATCGGTTGTAGCAGGAAAATATGAGACGCTCCACATGGATGCGTGCATGGGCGCCACGGCGGCCATTCCGGAGATGATGGTGCATACGAGGCGCGGGGTCAACTACCTCTTTGCCGGCGCGCCAAAACGGTGGAAGTACGTTTCATTCGACAATATCCGGACCGAAGGCGCGTTTGAAATCGGCGCTACGCGGCTAAGCGGTCGTGTGACCCGAGTGAGTGTCAAGGCAAATGCCGCTGGCATCTTCCGTCTCGCAAACCCGTGGGGCGGACAGGCAGCGTTACAGCGTTCAAAGGGAACCATGCTGTTGCAGGGAACGATACTCGATATAGCCATGACCATCGATGAACGAGTGGAGTTGACAGCGGGGTAATTTACTCCTCGATGGCGCGGGTCTCTTCGCGTTCCTCTTCCGGCGATCCAACCTCCGCATTCGAGCGGGCACTTTTCACCTGATCAAAGCTCAGCCAGCGTCCCTCGTGGAGAAAACGTCCTGCGACAAGTTGCGCCAAGACCTCCGATTCGATATTTTCCCTCTCGGCAATAGGAATCCACTTGCCGAAATCATCGAGTACGAAACCGGAGACGACACGCTCCTCAAATGCGCGAATGCGATTTGGCGTTTTTGCCGCCATGCGGGTGGCCCTCATTAACGGTCGGAAACATCAGAAGGGGTAATCCCGGACGCGGCTGCATGAGAATCGGACCTTACGGGCCGTACTTTTGGCATTCCCTTTGCCGCTGGGGCTGAAGAGGACTTTTTCACGGGAGTTTTGCCGGGAGCAGTTTCCATGTCCGTCGCAGAAGACAGTGTCGCCGCAGAGTCGCTTTCCGCCATGTCCTTGGCGGATTTCTTGCCGGTTCCCGGTTCTGCTGCCGCGATGCAGAGCAAAAGCTCGCGTGCAAGAATATCATTGGTGTAGCGTTTTTTCATCTCATCGAGGACCTGTCTCGCCTCCTGTTCCCTTCCTTCCTGCACTTCGGCAAGAGTTGCCACGGCAAGGGTCGTTCGATTGTGCTCTGATCTTAGTTCATAGAAAGCGATCATGATTCCCCCCACCGCAACGATAATGGCGGCACAACCGAGAATGCACGCAGCAACCACGAGTGATTTCCCTCCGCTATCGCGGTTCGCCAGTTTTGCCGTTACTGCGTTTGCCTTTATTTTCTGAAGCTGGATAAAGGAATACCCGCATTCGCTGGAATCCGGGAATTCCCGCATGATGGCTTCATACATCTTGACCGCATCAGGAATTTTTTTCTCGCGATAGTGAAGCTGGTAGGCTTCTTCGTACAGTTCAAACGGGGAATTTGCCATTGCCTCTCCTTGTGTGGTCTTTCGATGCGTGCGGGGCTTCAGTATCCTTTCCAGACGTTCTTCATAAGTGACTTGATCTGCTTATCGGACATCGACCGTCCCAGCGCCGGGGCGGGAACATACCGATTGCAAACGAATTTTTCATCGCCGCCGAACGAAACGACGCCGGTGGAACGACCACTTCGCCGGGCCTTGAATTCCGAGCATCCTTGTTTTGTTTTACAGGTAAAACATGATCCCGTGGCGCCGCTCTTTCCTGCCCCGTCCTGCCGTTCGGACGCCTCATCCCGGCGTTTTAAATCCACGGCTGCGGCAAGTGACCGGTTCTTTTCGACAAAATGATCATGATCAATACTGCGGTTCATAGGCATATCCTATTAATTAGTTGTAAATTAGTTGTAAAAGAAATCTCGTATCTTCCATTGTGGAAAATAATCTATTGTTCGCTTTAAATGGTATTCTGTTTCCGGTTCTTTAGCCAAAAAACAAAGCAATCGGGCAGCTCCTACGCAGAGCTACCTCTCCGGCGGTAGCACCCGCTCCAGGCGCATATGGCTGCCCCCCTGGGGCTCAATCCCGTACTTACGCGGATGGAGCATTGCCTTGCTCCCTCCAGAAAAAACGGCCTGTAATCCGGTCAACTATACAATGGCGCGCTATAGCTATCACAAAACTCCCGCCAAGAGGTGCGAAGTGCGTCGTAGACCTTCTCGGCGCAAGCCATGCGATGCACGGGTACGATTTCCAGCGCATTCGCATTCTTGCGAATCCATCTGGTAGCGATCTGGTGTTCAGGAAAGTCGGTAGTTTCCGGCTGCAGTTTTTGGGAGAAAAAGAAGGCATCTATCTCTCCAAGGATCGGGCCTGGCGCTTCCGGGAGGGAGTCAAAGGATTTGAGAAGGATCTTCTGCTCCTTTCGCACCCAAACAGTCATCCCTTTGCCGGGCGTAGCGTGTGGAAGCAGCACGATGCTATCGTCAATCTGCCGAAAATTTCCTTTACTTTCAACCACTTCGATTTTCTTATTGAGCGACGGGGAGTACTTTCGGATGAGGCGATATTCGATGATCAGGCTTTCAAGCTCGGAGCCGCACCGGTGGGTAACGAGCTTGCAGGATTCCTCGCGGAGGCGATCAAGTTTCTGCGGGGATTCGTCGGTCTCGCAGAAATAATTAAGGAGTCGACGCTTGAGATCCTTTGCCTTGCCGATATAGAGATAGCGGTCATGTATGTCTTTGAACGCATAGACACCGGGGGTTGCAGGCAGGGAGAGAAGGTCATCGTAGGAGAACTCCTTGCCTGCAAAGAAAGGGGTCTTCTCTTTGCAAAAAAGAGCATCGAGGTCATTACGCGTTTCGATTCCCCTCCTGCCAAGAAGCGATACAAGCTCCGCTACGGCAAGGGCGAACCATTCTCCTTGTCGTCGGGCGCTCTCTCCTTCCGCCCTGCCAGCTCCGGGAATAATTTCAGCAAGGGCCGCGAGGGTGAGTGGACGCGGCACTGAAGCGCCGGCAGCCCGGAGAAGATCGCTTACCACCATGGTGTCGTCGGGGAGCGACTCACCGATCACGGAGCAGGTAAGCGCCACCCGGCTGCGACTCGTTGAGCCGAGGAAAACCAGGATACGATTCTCCTCCTTCGAAGCGACGTTTCTGAGAAGCTCCCGTGCCGCTTCGTGGCTAAATGGTGGGTCCGCCTGATGCATGAGGCGATGACGGTCGTCAAAAGAGAGCGTTGCTGGATCGACAAGCCATCCCGATGCACGACAGGAAACAACGGGGACCATCTTCCATAAAGAAAGGTGCCAGACCCTGAGGGAAATGGGATCGATCAGGCAGTAAGCCGCCGTCCAAGGAAGCTGGCCGAGCGGCGCGCTGCCTGTTGATTCCCTGGCATGAGCGTACCAGAGGCCCTCACCGTCCTGAATGCATCGTGGGTCGGGCAGAAGCATCGCTTTTATCGTTGCGGCGACGCTCATTGCGGCAGAACTCTTCATCTTGAGAAAGCGCTCAGCAAGCTCGCCGGACGACACGCCCGCCGGGCGTTCCCGCAGGAAGGCAACGATGGAGTCGTGAAGTGATGGTTGCGATAGTGCGCACATAGTAACTCTTGCTCCGCGCAACGCCGGGTTCTCGATTCACAAATACGCAGGCCCGCCAGCAAAGAAAATATACTCCTTCTGGAGCTATGAGCACAGGGGCCATGCCTGTCGCCTCCCGGTGCAGGCAAAGAAGGTCCATACTAGTTAACCCTGACAATGACGGTTGCTCAAAGCATATACCGCTGTTTTCGGGTTGAATAGTACACCGCTTGTACTGGTCAGTTTGTTAATGTATTTTTAAATTTAAGGGAAATGGACCTTATTTCATAATTCCCAACGAATGGTACGGTGAAAACGGATTACGTTTATTGGAACACGGCGTGGCAAAATGTCACCCGTGGCAAATCCTCACTATAAGCTTCAGAGAGGAGCCATGCATCATGGCACGTATCAGTAAAGAACAGCTGATAAAGCTGCAGAAAAAGTTCCGAACCGATGCAAGAATCGGCGAGCAGTTCGGCATTACTCGACAGGCGGTGCATCAGTTGCGTAAGAAGTACGGCATCGAGTCAATGGTTACCGAAAATGTCGAGCGCAACAAGGAAATGATCAAGTTGCATAACGGGGGGACTGCGGGTATGGCGCTGGCAAAGAAGTTTAAATTGTCGGTTTCCCAGACCTATCGAATCCTGCATGAAACAAAAGCAGGAAAAAAGAAAGCACGAAAGCGAAAATAGGCTCAATGCCTCTTCATTAAAGAAAAGCGGAGCACCCCAAAATGGATGCTCCGCTTTTTTAACGGTTTATAAAATATAATACTGGTGACTATCCAAACCGCAGCCGAAAAAGCCGCATTAAAAAAATCTCTGACCATTGCAACCGCGATCATGATGATGTCCGTTTTCATGAGCCGGATCATCGGTCTGGTGCGGGAGCAGGTGATCGCCCATTTCGGCGGCACCAGTACAACGATTGATGCCTACGTAACCGCCTTTTTTATTCCGGAACTTCTCAACCATTTCTTGGCCGGAGGCTTTCTCTCCATCACCTTCATTCCAATCTTCCAGCGGCACCTTGCGCAATCGGATGATGAAGGCGCATGGAGGGCGTTTTCCAATATTATCACCGTCGGATCCATGGTGTTTGCCGTCATCATTCCGGTATCCATCATCGCGGCACCCGACATCCTGCGGCTCCTGGGGCCTCACATTGCCAATGCGCAAACGCTCCCGATGACCGTGCGACTCACCCGCATCATTCTGCCGGCGCAGATGTTCTTCTACTGGGGCGCCTTTTTCTCCGCGGTCCAGATGGCGCGCCACCGTTTTTTTCTGCCCGCCATGGCGCCCCTTGCCTACAACGGCGGCATCATCCTCGGCGGATTGATGCTTGGGAAACGATTCGGCATCGAGGGGTTCGCCTGGGGAGTCCTTGGAGGTTCCTTTGCCGCAAACGTGCTGGTACAATTACCCGGTGCGATAAAAACCGGCATGCGTTTTCATTTCCGTTTCGATCTTTCCGACCCGGATCTTAAGAAATTCATCCTGCTGTCGGCGCCGGTCATTTTCGGGCTTGGCATGACCTTTTCCAATGAGATTTACTTCAGGTTTTTCGGGTCGTTTCTCGGCGAAGGCGGTACATCGAGCATCAACTACGCTCTGCGGACTATGGGGTTCGTCGTGGCGGTTTTCGGTCAGGCATCGGGCGTGGCATTCTACCCGTACCTCTCGCTGCTGGCTGCCGAACGCAACTACCGGGAAATCACCTCCCTTGTCAACAAAATACTCACCCGGATCGCCGGGTACTGCATTCCGATTTCGCTCCTCCTTGCCGTTCTGGCGCCGCAGGTGATTTCGATCCTGTACGAACATGGACACTTCACCCATGCTTCAACAACCCGGACCGCACCCGCCTTTGCTCTCTATATGGTCGGCGCATTCGCTTTCTCTGCTGCGGTATTTGTCGTGCGGCCATTCTATGCGATTCAACGACCCTACATCCCCATGATCGTGAGCTCGGTGATCACCGTTCTCACGCTGCCACTTTACTATGTGACAAGCAGGACATGGGGATCACCGGGTATCGCGGCCAGCGCTACAACGGGCATGACGCTGCAATTTATTACCTTGTATGTCATCTGGTACCGCCGCTATGGGGACAGACACGCGATTCGCCCGCTTATCAAAACCCTCGGAACGATCATCCTGGTAAGCCTCATAGGCGCGGCAGTCGGCTGGGGGGCAAAACACGAAATCCTCACGATGCATTTTGGTCATGGCAGGCTCTGGACCAACATGATCGTCAGCGCCGTCACCACCCTGGCGACCGGCGCAATCGTTCTTGCCCTTTACGAAATAACCGGCATCCATAAGTTCCGGGAAATTGCGGGCAGGATCATACGGCGAAGGCAACCGGCCTGAGTAATAATCACAAATCCTTTGAGTTATGGTAAGCTCTACGCATTGCCCCGCTTTTTTATCAGCTCGCAATTACAGATCCGTACCTCGGGAAAACCGGTGGTATCTTTCAGCAAGACGTTGTCCGGATCGAGAGCCAGAAGCAGATCGTTCGCTTTCAGCAAACTACCGTCGTACCCTAAATTGTGCAGTTTGCGCCGGATCGATTCGAACAGCTTCTCATAGAGTGAAGCATCGATCAGCTTTTTTGCCAGCGCCTGATCCAGGTTGAACGGCCGGCAGAGCCGGTCGGCCTGCCTGGCAACCCACCAGTCCGGTCCGTTAAAATAGCCGCGCAGCGTAATATAATCGTGATCTTCGCGCAGGAAGGGCTTCCCGTCGGTTCCGCAGAACGATCGGTGAGAATCATAGCGACGCGGGTCAATGGAAGGCGCGGCACGGGTCGTGCCGGTCATGTAGATCGCCCGCATATAGACGGTCGGCAGATCATTTTCGTTAAGATGCTGGGCTATGGTGAACTCCTCGAAGGGGCTGTTGTACCCGAATTCCTCGAACTTTTCAGGAAAGGGACATGCGGCATCGGGCAGGAGCAGTTCGCCTACCCGGGATGTTTTCCATACCAGGTGGATATGGTCTTTGGTCACGGTGTAGTACACCTCGTTATTTTCCGAGAGCTTCCAGGCGTGCGTCCGGCGCCAGCGCTCCGGGAGGAAATAATCGAAAAGCCGGGCATTGCGGCCGACAACCCAGAGCGTGCCGCCCGTGCTTTCCGCCTGTCCGGCAATATAGGGCACTCCCAGGATATCCACCGCCGCAAGGTGCGCAGGTATGGGCGTCGGCGTGAAGCGGTCGCGCTGGTCATCGAGATAAGAATGCCGCCGCGACCGGTAGACCTCCTCCTCATGGACGGGAGTTCTGATCAGGAGCTCGTAGTCGACAATAGAGAATCTTCCCCGTGAAACGAGATCGCCGATCATACGGGCGCGCAGCCGCTTCGTATCCTCCTTATCGGCGGCAACCACCGTTTCTATGCTGTGCGTGTCTTCCTCCCCGATGACGATATGGGAGGGCTTCATATCGATGACGACATACCCTTTTGCGGCCAGATCGCTCATTGCTTTTTCGGTGAGCGGGCCGAGTTGTTCCTTAAAGGAGTCCGCGCTGAAACCGGCTTCGGAAAAAAGCTGGACCAGATCTTTACCGTGGATCCATCCGTAAATGAGCTTGTATTGGCGCAGGATATCGATGTCGATTCCGGGATGACGGGCCCGGATACGATTGATTTTTTCATACGACCGACCGCTTTGCCATACCTGCATCCGTTCCGGGGGCACATAGATGGCCAGCGGCTCCTGCAATTTACAGCGGATATCGGGGGGGCCGAATTTCCCTTCGCGAAGCTCCATGACAAGGGCAAATTCTTCCCACGGGCTGTTGAATTCCGTATTGATAAACTCCATGAGCGTGCGGGTTTCAAGAGGCACGTTTTCGCCGACACGGCAGTTTTTAACGACCAGATCAATGCTTCGTCCGCCCTTGGGCTTTGTCGGGATACGGTACACGGCGCTGGTCCCCTCGAGCCGCTCCCGTTTTGCAGCGAACCAGGATGGTTCATACCAGTTATCAAGTTCGAGCAGGTCGGCATGCTGTATGCCGAAGCGCGTGAGGTACATATCGCCGCCGTCGCTCGTTTTGCGGTGGGAGTAAACGACGCCGAGTACCGAAACGAGGGATTCCGCAGTGACAAAGGCTTGCATGGGGGAGAGCTGTTCTTCCGCGAATTCCACGCTCAAGCTTCTTTCTTATTTTTCAACGGTGTCGATGATGCCGCCGCCCAGCACCCGGTCGTCCCGGTAAAAGACGGCGGACTGCCCTGGCGTGATCGAGGCATGCGGTTCCCTGAAGGCGACGCGCGCAGTGTCAGCATCGACCACGGTGACGGTTCCTTCCATTTCCGGCGTCGTTGACCGAATTTTCACGCCTGCAGGAAAAGTTCCCTTCATCTCCTCAAATCCGCTCCATAGGCAATCACGTACGATAAAGGCCGATTTAAGCGTCTCTTTTTCGGTCCCCACGATAATGCGGTTGTTCACTGAATCTATTCGAAGCACATAGAGCGGCTCCTGCCAGGCAATGCCCAGGCCTTTGCGCTGCCCGATGGTATATCGCCATATCCCCTCATGTCGTCCAAGTACCATACCCGCGTTGTCGATGATATCGCCAGAAGCGGTTTCAGCGCCAACGATATCCCCATACCCCCCGCGGCAGAAATCCTGGCTCTCCTTTTTATCGTGTACAGCCAGGCCCGCTTCCCTGGCCATGGCCCTGACTTCTTCCTTGCGGAAGCCTCCGAGAGGAAAAAGCGACATTGCCAGCTGCTCTTGCGAAAGCCGGTACAGAAAATAAGATTGATCTTTTCGCGGTTCCACACCCTTTTGCAGTACCGGTCGGTGATGCAGCGGGTCGCGCGTGATCCTCGCATAATGACCGGTGGCAAATTTTTCGAACGAAATGCCCATCTTTCCGGCTGCTTCGGGCAGCACTCCGAATTTAATTGCATGGTTGCAGCGCACGCACGGATTGGGAGTCCGGCCGGCGAGATACTCTTTTCTGAAATTATCGAGAACGATCTTTTCGTACGCTTCCCTGCAATCGACAACGAAATAAGGAATTTTAAGGAAGCTGCAGACCCCCCGCGCCGCCTCGATATCCTCCGCCTCGTCGGGTCCATAACAGGCGTTGCCCTTTTCTCGCCCCGTCGCCTCATTGCCCTGCCAGATCTTCATGGTAATACCGACGACATCATGCCCTTCGCGCTTAAGGAGAAGGGCAGCGACCGAGGAGTCGACCCCGCCACTCATACCAACCGCAATCCTCATTCCAATTTTCCATTCCTTTTGAACAGCTCTGTTATTAAATAGGTGTAACTTTTAAAAAATACCTCCACCCGAACAAGGAGGGGTCAGAAGACGATACGCATCGGCCGGAGAACCGAAGGTTTCAGGCAGCCAATTCAAACGAGACGATTCGGTCACCCCCTTCTTCGCGGGATTCTAAAATGGTACCTGTACCATTTTTTCGCTTCCAAAATTTATATTTAAACCTCGCGAAAATTTGTTTATGACAGGTGCACATCGCTTTGTGATTGCCTGAATGGCGAGATGACACGGGAGGCGATAAATTATTCACCGGTTGAAATTCCGACTTGAAATGCGGCAAAAATAATTTTGATGTAACTCCAAATAGATTATACTATTATGCACCATTAGCTCAGTTGGTAGAGCAACTGACTCTTAATCAGTAGGTCCTTGGTTCGAGCCCAAGATGGTGTACCACTGAAAAAGCCTCGAAGTCCCTGATTTTACGGGAAGGCGGGGCTTTTCCCTTTTCGCCCCGATTTCAGCAACATGCTCCTAAAGTACCCGGAAAATCATGAAAAAATGGCTCCCAATTGTTTCCTATTCTGTATATCTACCCTTTAATCGAGAGTATGCGCACACTATCTTCAATTCCTTCAATGGATGCCATTAATCTCTTACGCTGAAGAATTTTAAATCCTTCGAATGCGGAAAATCTATTTTATTCTGCTTATAAGCTTGAAACAAACCACGAGGTAGAGTGGATTAAGACGAGTTTTTAGCTATTTCCGTTATTTGGAATATGTATTTTGTTTCAGGTGAATAAGAAACTGCGTTATGTGTAACTACTTTCCGAAAAATGCGATAAATAGCTTCTATGTAGTTAATACAAATTCACACAAACCCACTGAGGTATTATGATCAGCTTCAAAAACGTGTTGGCTGTTCTGTTTTTGCTCGCGATCAATGTGGCTTCGCAGGATCAAATTGACATAATAAAATCAAAAGTAGAAAATTGGAATAAATGGAGGGAAGAAAATCCAAGTGTTAGACCAAACCTTGAGGGAGCCCACCTTGAGGGCGCCGACCTTCGGCAAGCTCACCTTGAAGGAGCCTACCTTGCTGGAGCACACCTTTGGGAAACCAACCTTGATAGCTCCCATCTTGAGGGCGCTGACCTCGATAGCGCCGATCTTCGCGGGGCCGACCTTCGGGGAGTCAACCTTGATAGCGTCAACCTTTGGAGAATCTACCTTAAGGCCGTTGATTTTCGCGGGGCCGACCTTTGGGGCGCCAACCTTCAGGGCGCCAACTTTGAAAGAGCCAATTTTGCGGTAGCCGTCCTTGGGGGGGCCAATCTTGACAGCGCCAATCTTGACAGCGCCAACCTTGCGGGCGCCAACCTCGCGGGAGCCTTCCTTCGGGGAGTCAACTTCGCGAAAGCCAACCTCAAGGGAGCCAACCTGAAGGGCGCCGACCTTCGGCAAGCTCACCTTGAAGAAGCCTGCCTTGCGGGAGCTCATCTTTGGGAAGCCAACTTTGATAACTCCCATCTTCAGCGAGCGAACCTTGACAGCGACGATCTTCGGGGAGCCGATTTTCGGGGAGCCAATCTTGATAGCGCCAATCTTGCGAGAGCCAACCTCGATAGCGCCAACCTTTGGAGAGTCTGCCTTGAGGCTACTGATTTTAGCGGGGCCAACCTTTGGGGCGCCGACCTTCGAGGAGCCGACCTTGACAGCGCCAACCTTGCGGGCGCCGACCTTGGGGGAGCGTACCTTGACAGCGCCAACCTTGACAGCGCCAACCTTGACAGCGCCAATCTTGCGGGCGCAATCATTCGAGGAGCTACCCTTCGGGAAGCCAACCTTGAAAGAGCCAACCTTAAGGGGGCCAACCTTCTGGTAGTCTGCCTTCAGGGAGCTTTTCTTTGGAAAACCGACCTGCGGGGAGCCGACCTTCGGAAAGCCGACCTTGACAGCGCCAACCTTTGGGGAGCCGACCTTCGGGGAGCCCGTCTTTGGGGAGCCAACCTTGCGGAAGCCAACCTTGCGGGAGCCAACTTGGAGAATACCGACCTCAGCAAGGTTAAATCTTTTTACAAAGCAAAACTCGATCCGAGCGTTCTGTCCGACATAGAAGCCAATTGGCCTGAAAAACTTGCAACTATCTGGGATGATACAAAGGAAACTTGGGTTATCGATCGTACTCTTCTTGAGAAGATCAAAAAACCCGATTTGAATGGGTGGCAATAAAAAATCAAGGTAACTGACTACCGTAGTCATAAAAATTTGTTGAGTTGAATTTGCAGTTGATTTAAGATATTAAGGATGACGGTGTTCGGCCTTCAGTGGATTTCGACATAGTGTAATTATTACAAGCGCCATATCGATAACTATCCCATTCTTTTCCATGCCCTTCTCCGATTGTGGGAGAGTATTTTTCACCTCGTTCCCTATCATTAAAACCTTTGTTTAGAAAGAATTCTCATGCCCCGGATGAGTGACCTTTTACCGGAAAAACTCAAAGAGCAGCTTATCGCGGAAACGAAAAAAAAGTCTGTGCGCCAGGATCCGCCTCACTACCGCAAGCAGAACGAACATCCGGGTGCGCCGGTCATCGTTGTCCCCGATTTCGTGGCCGTCGACGTTGAGACAACCGGTCTCGACTTTTCGAGCGATCGCATCATCGAGATCGGCGCCGTGAAATTTACCGCAGGTAAGGTTTCCGGAGAGTTTTCATCCTTGATAAACCCCGGTATGCCGATCCCGGCGACGATCACCGATCTTACCGGGATCACTGACGCCGATACTTCAACCGCGCCGTTGTTCGAGGCAGTTGCGCCGACCCTTCTGGCTTTCATCGACGATCTCCCGGTATGCGGGCATCAGGTAATTTTCGATCTCACGTTTATTAACAAGGCGCTTGAGCGCACCGGATTGCATACGATCGGCGACCGATCGCTTGACACCGCTCTGCTCTCGAAAATTCTGCTTCAATCCGGCAATCGTTTTTCGCTGAAATCCGTCAGCAACAGCCTCGACGTCACCCTTGATAATGCGCATCGCGCTCTATTCGACGCCAGGGCATCGGGAGAAATCGCCGTTCTTCTCATCCCAAAGCTGGCCAGGCTTCCACAACGCGTCCGACAGACCATGGCAGTGGCGACGCCAGCCTCGTTCCTGAAAACGTTGATCTTCAAATCGCTCGGCGATTCGCGGCCGAGGGTAATTGTCCGGCAGCGCGGCGAAGCGACCACCATGACGAAGCTCTCCCCGCCGGAAACCTTTCGCGAAATAAACGTTGAGGCGATCCGAAGAATCTTTTCCCTTGGAGGCGACCTCGAAAAAGCGCTGCCTGCCTTTGCTCCACGCGATTCACAGCGCACCATGGCTGCAGAGGTCGCCGGCGCATTTAACACGCAGTCGATTCTCGTGGCCGAGGCGGGAACCGGCACCGGCAAATCACTCGCCTACCTCGTTCCCGCCGCCTTCTGGGCCTTGGAAAACCGATGCCGCGTCGTCGTCGCCACCAGAACGCGCAACCTGCAGGACCAGCTTCTTTCAAAAGAACTTCCGCTCGTTAACCGCCTCACCGGGGGAAATCTGCGCTCCAGCATCCTCAAGGGCCGAGGAAATTATCTCTGTCTGAACCGTTTCGAGCGCCTGCTGCGGGGCGAGGTGGGAAATCTTTCCATACGCGAGCGATATGCCGTGCTCCCGCTCATCCCCTGGGCCGAGTCGACTGAAGGCGGCGACATTGAAGAGCAGAACCATTTCAATCCAAAATGGTTTCAGAAGGTATGGAACCTCATTTCGGCGGAAGGCCGCGGCTGCGAGGGTCATCGTTGTCAGTTTTTCAAAACCTGTTTTCTCCAGCAGGCTCGGCAGAAAGCGGCCGGATCGCACATCGTCGTTATCAACCATGCCCTGTTCTACGCCGAAATGGGCGCGGCGAACTCATTCCTCGGCCCGATCGAGTCCATCATCTTCGATGAGGCGCACCATCTCGAATCCGGCGGCCACCGGTACCTGCGCGTGGAGCTCGATACGAACCGCGTCTCCCTTTTCCTCGAGGAACTCAATAATCTTCTCCAGTCACTTGCTGATGTAAAGGGAAGCCTGGGAATTTCCACCTGCGGCAAGGATCTCAAGTCGCAGCTGAAACGCGTCAGAAAATACTCGCAATCCTTCCTCGAATCGAACGCGGGGTGGGCGCGGACACGGAATCCGGGCGGCCAGGGCGGGGCCGAATACCAGATCCCGGTGACGAGCGGTGATTTCGCGTCGAACGTTGAAGCGCCGGCGTTCAAAAATTCGCTTGAGATGCTGCGGGACCTGCTCTATCAGTTGAAACAGGAGCTGACGGCTGATGGCGGGAAAGACCTCGACCTCATCAAAGATGCGGCCACAGGTTGCCAGGAAAGAACCTCCCAGCTTCTCGCCGATTTCGGCTATCTTATTTCGGCCCAGACCGAAGACCACGCCTTCTGGGTCGAAGGCAATTTTGACAAAGGATGGACTAAGCTGTGCGGCGTTCCGCTCGACATCGCGCAGATTCTCTCGTCGATATGGAATGGATACCGTGGCGCAATTGTGTTCACCTCCGCAACTCTTTCGGTGGCGCGATCGGTCGATTATTTCTTCAACACGGTGGGCCTCGATACCCTCCGGGAGCGAACAGCTGTTTCTTTTTACGCGCCCCCCTTCGGTCGCCATCAAACAATCATGGGAGCGATACGGAGTGCACCGGATCCGGACTCACGCGAATTTCCCGGCGTTATCGCCTCGCTTGTCGCCGACCTGCATTCCACGTTTAAAAAAAATATTCTGGTGCTCTTTACCGCGAATGCCATGCTTTCCGAAACGTATACCTGCCTGCGCGCTCATCCTTCGATTTCAAAAGAGAATATTCTCGCCCAGAACATAAACGGCGGCAGGCATGCGCTCCTTGAACATTTTAAAGCGGACCGGCAGATGATCCTCCTGGGAACCGACAGCTTCTGGGAGGGCATCGATGTGCCGGGTGAAGCGTGCGAAATCGTCATCATCACCCGCCTGCCGTTCCCGGTGCCCACCCATCCTCTCACCATGGCTCTTTCCGAAAAGATGACTCGTCTCCATGGGGAATCCTTCATGTCGTACGCGGTGCCGGAGGCGGTCATCCGCTTCCGGCAGGGGTGCGGGCGGCTTATCCGCTCCACAACCGATCGAGGCGCGCTCTTGGTTCTCGACAATCGCATCGTTACCAAGGGGTATGGGAAACACTTTACCCGGTCGCTGGACGGAGAGTTCCTGACGTTTAATGATAAAACCGCCGCGCTCGACGGCATCAAATGCTTTTTCACTGAAGGCAAAGACGGCGGAGCCGCATCTGCCGTGACCTATGTGCCTTTTGACGAGGTATAGTCCATGATTCGAAAGTTATTTGCGGGTATTGGCATCCTGCTTTGCGCCGGGGGGTGCGGCATATATACCTTCTCCGGTTCCTCGCTTCCCGGCTATTTGAAAACCGTGGAGATCCCGCTCTTTGCCAACCAGTCGCTCGAATCCGACGTGGCGGACGCAATCACGAGCGCTCTCTCCACGCAAATCGTGTCCGGTAACCTTCTCAAGGTCGTACAACATGACGGCAACGCCACGATTTCCGGAACGGTAACCACCTACGCGAATGTGCCATACACCTTCAGCGCCGCCGATACCCGCCAGGTCAGCGTACAGCAGTACGTTGTCCGGATCACCGCCGCGGTCGAATTTATGGACAATAAAAAGGAAACGGCGATTTACAAGGGAACTATAACCGGCGAGGGAGTTTACAACCTACAAACAGAGAATGAGCAGACAGGCAAGACAAGAGCGATACAACAACTGGTTCAGCTGATCCTTCAGAATTCGGTCCAGGGCTGGTAGGAAGCGCGCCGGTTGAATCGGAAAATAAATCCGCATGTGTGCGCTATATTTGATTATTGTCAAGTACCGTATTTCGTCGGATCCTCAATTCCCGCTTCAATAAAGCCCTTCTTCCGGATCAGGCAACTGTCGCAGGCGCTGCAGGCGAGGCCCGAAGGCGTCGGATCATAGCAGGAGTGGGTAAGGCCGTAGTCGAGTCCGAGAGCAACGCCTTTCCGGATGATCTCCGCCTTGGTCAAGTTAATGAGCGGTGTGTGAATGGTCAGGCGTTTTCCTTCGACGGCCGCCCGGGTGGCGAGGTTGGCCATGCGCTCGTAGGCGCGGATGAATTCGGGCCTGCAATCGGGATAGCCGGAGTAGTCGATCGCGTTTACGCCGATGAAAAGATTGTTGATCCCGAGCGCTTCGGCCCAGCCAAGGGCGAAGGAGAGAAAGATGGTGTTACGCGCGGGCACGTAGGTCGAGGGGATGCCCGTTGTTGCGGAGAGGTCGCGGTTCTTTGGAACCGCAAGCGGTGAGGTAAGGGAGCTGCCGCCGAAGGCGCGGAGGTCGATCTCAACGATCCGATGTTCCCTGACGCCGATCGAATCGGCAATCCGTTTCGCTGCGGCGAGTTCTATCCTGTGCCGCTGCCCATAGGAAAAGCTCATCGCATAGAGCGCATAACCTTCGTGCCGGGCAATCGCCGCGCAGGTAGCGGAATCGATGCCTCCGCTGAGGAGAACAATGCAATCATGCGTCATTTTTATCGTTACACCCCTCGCCGATCGCCCCAGAGGAGCTTATGCAGCTGGACTCCCAGCCGCACCGGGGCGTTCTCTTCTATGATCCATTCCGCCAGTTCTTGAGGCGGCAGCAGCGTCATGTTCGGCGAAAAAAGCACGGGAACGATTTCGTGGAGGGTTTCGCGGCGGACGACATCGAGCGCCCAATAAAAATCGGCTTTGTCCGAGATGACAAACTTGCACTCATCGGCAGGGGCCAGTCGGCTGAAATTTTTTTCAAGGAATGAACCCTCGTGTCCGCTCGACGGGCATTTGCAATCGACAATCCTGATGACGGGAGGCGGAATTGCGGCGATATCCATGGTCCCGTTTGTTTCCACGAGAACGGTATGCCCGAGTTCAAGCAACCTTTTGCAAAGAACTGGCGTTTCCGGCTGAAGCAAGGGCTCGCCCCCGGTGACCTCGACCAACCTGGTCCGGTGGGTCCGCACTTCGCTGACGATCTCCTCGATTGACCATGTCTCCCCTTCTGTCCGCGCGTACTCCGTATCGCAGTAACTGCACAGCAGGTTGCAGCCTGAAAGCCTGACAAAAGAGCATATCTTTCCCCCATGGGTCGATTCGCCCTGGAGGCTCTTGAAAATCTCGCAGACTTTCACGCCGGCTCCTGCCGGGAATAGGCGGCGCAGCTGCCCGGCGTTTCGTACACCTCGACCCGCGCCACTTTCCCGTTCCAATCCGAGAGCGCGTCTTCCAGCTTTTCATAAATATACCGGGCAATGTTTTCGGACGAGGGATTGATGCCGAGCGGATCGAGAACAAGGTTAAGGTCGCTGTGATCGAACAGGTCCAGAATAGCGCGCAGATGCACTTTAAGCACCCGGAAGTCTATGCCCAGACCCGCGACATCAAGAGTTTCGCACTGCACCTTTACGCGGACAAGCCAGTTGTGGCCATGGAGTTTTTCGCAGGGCCCCTGATAGTTTCTCAACCGGTGCGCGGCAGAGAAGGTGGATTCGACGGAGATTTCGTACATTTTCCCTTTAGTCCTGACTGAAAAGTGTTTCTTGCGTTGGAGACCTTCCTGAGGTTTTCAGGTTAATCTGACCAAATTTCTTCATGTGTTTTTCATTTGATAAAATAGCTTCAAATTCCATCGGCGGCAAGCAGCCGGTGCCGGCGTACGCTCGTAAACCGCCTCCGATCAATTTTTTAGTACATTTTCCGGCATCGGGTAGTGTGCCTCAAGGCGGCGATTTCCGGGAGGGGCTTTATGGGGTGGTCAACCCGTTGTATTTTAAATACTCGGCAAACCACAAAATCTCCATGAGGGAGCCGGCATCTCAAGGTTGTTACTCTCAATTAAGATGGATGTCAATGGCCACGCGAATCAATATTCCGATCTACGATGAAAGCAAAATAAAAAC
>Ga0187851_10000389_pt1 | contig 45460 bp, 38 predicted proteins | sample June2016WEW_6_10_FD_132997 | JGI IMG/M metagenome (GOLD analysis project Ga0187851, IMG submission 132997) | Peatland microbial communities from SPRUCE experiment site at the Marcell Experimental Forest, Minnesota, USA - June2016WEW_6_10 | ecosystem: Environmental > Terrestrial > Soil >...
CGCGCCTGGTGGGAACGGACGCACGCGTGGTTGGCCCGGCGCGCATCCTGATCGTGGACGATGAGCTGGCGATCCGCGAATCGCTGGACGCTCTGCTCGGCATGGAGGGCTTCGATGTCACCCTGGCGGCGGATGGGCCGGCGGGTTTGGAACAACTGGCGCAGGGTGAGTTCGACCTGCTGTTGCTGGACCTGGCGCTGCCGGGCGCGAGCGGCATCGATCTGCTGCCGCGCATTCTGGAGATGCAGCCGAACCTGCCAGTGATCATGATTACGGCGTACGGCAAGGTCTCCAACGTGGTGGATGCCATCCGCGCGGGCGCGGAGAACTTCGTACAGAAGCCGTGGGACAACGAGAAGTTGCTGGCAGACATACGCGCCGCCATCGGGCGGCACCGCGCGGAAGAAGAACTGGTGCAGTTGAAGCGCGCGCTGAAGCAGCGTTACAACTTCGAGAACATTGTGGGCAAGAGCGAGCCGATGCTGCGCCTGTTCGATCTGGTGGCGCAGGTGGCGCCCAGCCGTTCGACAGTGCTGGTGCAGGGCGAGAGCGGCACGGGCAAGGAGTTGATCGCCAAGGCTCTGCACGCCAACTCACCTCGCCGCAACAAGCCGTTTGTGCCGGTGAACACGGGCTCGGTGCCGTCGGAGCTGCTGGAATCGACGCTCTTCGGCCATGTGCGGGGGGCGTTCACCTCTGCGGTGGCGGCCAAGAAGGGCCTGTTTGAAGTCGCCAACGGGGGCACGCTCTTCCTCGACGAGATCGGTACCATGGGCATGGACATGCAGGCCAAGATCCTGCGCGTGCTACAGGACCGGCGCTTCATGCATCTGGGCGGCACCGAGGAGATCCAGGTGGACGTGCGGATTATTGCGGCCACCAATGTCGACTTGCAGGCGGCGGTGCGCGAGGGCCGCTTCCGCGAAGACCTCTACTACCGGCTGAACGTGATCTGCCTGGAGCTGCCGCCACTGCGCGCGCGCCGCCAGGACATTCCGCTGCTGACCGCGCACTTCCTCAAGTTTTATGCGGACGAGAACGACGTGCCAGTGCCGACGCTCGCGCCCGAGGCGATGCGCATCCTGATGGACTACGAATGGCCGGGCAATGTGCGGGAGCTGGAGAATGCGATCGAACGCGGCGTGGTACTGACGACCACGCGGACGATCACCTCCGACCTGTTGCCGGCATCGCTGACCGGCAACACCTACTCGGCAAGCCTGCTGGACCACCGGCCGGACGCGAGCCTCTTCGACCTGATGGAGGAGATCGAGCGGCGCATCATTGCGGACCGGCTGGAGCGCTGCCACTGGAACCAGACCGAGGCGGCCGAGTACTTCAAGATTCCGCTGAGCACGCTGAACCAGAAGATCAAGCGGCTGAATGTGGAGATCAAGAAGCGCGCGCGGGAGTAGGGCGGAGCCAGTCCGGGCAGGGCACTCAAGCCGCGCTTCCGATCGATGTCTGCGGCATCCTTCGGCTACGCTCAGGGCAGGCTGGATAACCCGTGTTCTTATGCAGGACTGGATGGATTTTAAATCTGCCAGGACATGCGCAGGAACAACAGCAAAAATGCACTTTGTGCCTCGGAGCCAGTCCGCTTTGCGCGCTGATTCAACTTCTCGCGCTGCTACAATTGAGGAGCGCCGGGATGGCGGAACTGGCAGACGCAGCGGACTCAAAATCCGCCGATCGCAAGGTCATGGGGGTTCGACCCCCCCTCCCGGCACCACATTTATCTGTTTTATTATGAATAACTTAGATTGCTAAAGCAACTCGGGCATAGCCCGAGGTGTGTGTTTTTGGCATTCGTTTTAGGTCAGAATCGCTGTCGTTGCCGAAAACCCGACTTTTTGGGAGCTTCGGAGATCGACTCTGTACGGCGTCATCAGGGCGATCGAATCGCCCGATCACATCCCACAAGCCGACTTATCATTACAAATCTGTCCCCGAAGGACATATCGACGAGTTGGCATGAATTGACAAGATGAGTTTCTGAATGAGCTCAGATGGAGATAGCGACTGCATGTTCCATAGTCCGGCTTATTGAACGATAGGTCGGGAGATTCCGAATTTCTGCATCTTCGCAATGAGCGTAGTGCGCTTCATGCCAAGTTTAGCGGCTGCGCCTTCGGTACCGCCGACTTTCCATTCCTGATCTTCCAGCGTACGCAGAATCAGGTTGCGTTCCGCCTCTTTCAGTGTAGTTGGAGCCTGCGAGAAGGAGAGCTCCTGCATGGTCGAGATCGGCAATGGATTGGGAAGAACGCCATCGTTCGAAAGAATCACCGCGCGCTCGATCAGGTTTTGGAGCTCGCGGATATTTCCCGGCCACCGATAGGCGCAAAACGCGGAGAGCGTCTGCGGAGGAATGTGGTCAATTTGTCTGCCTATCCGATGGCTGAAGACCTTGACAAAATGCTCCACCAGTTCTGGAATATCCTCCGCGCGAGTACGCAAGGGAGGTAGCTGGATGGGAAAGACGTTCAGGCGATAATACAGATCGTCGCGAAAATCGCCTTTGTTGACCATATCGGTAAGGTTGCGGTGAGTAGCGGCCACTAGTCGGACGTCGACCTGATGGGTCGCGGCGCTGCCCAATCGCTCGAACTCCTGCTCCTGCAAGACGCGCAGTAATTTGGGTTGCAAAGAGACCGGAATATCGCCTATTTCGTCGAGAAATAGTGTTCCCTTATCTGCCAGCTCGAAGCGTCCAATCCTCTGAGCAATGGCTCCGGTGAACGCTCCCTTCTCATGACCGAAGATCTCACTCTCTAGAAGATCATGCGGAATGGCGGCACAGTTCAGCTTTACGAACGGGCGCCCGCAACGCGTGCTGATGTTATGAATCGCACGCGCGATGAGTTCCTTGCCCGTACCCGTCTCCCCTTGAATCAGGACGGTGCTGTCGGTTGGCGCGACTCGCTCCACCTGCTGGAGAACTTCTTCCAAGGCGGGGCTATGGCCGATCAGTCTCTCAAACTTTCGCGGATGGGGGGCCCAGTCGCTCTTGTATAATCGCTCGCTCGCACCCACTGCTTCACCTCTCGTCCATTTAAAACTAATTGTCGATTGCCACCCAAATACTCTCCAACAGAGCCTTGTCGTCCAGAGGCTTTGTCATAAACTCGACGGCGCCGGCTCGCAGCGCCTGCAAACGCATCGCTTCGTCACCATGTGCTGTGATAAAGATTGTCGGAACCCGGCAATTCTCAGCGTTCAGTCTGGCTTGTAGTTCCAATCCTGAGATACCTGGCATACGGATATCCGCAATCAGGCATGCCGTGCGATGCTGGTTACCGGAGCGCAGAAACTCCTCCGCTGATGCAAACGCGCAGGAAGACAAGCCAACGGATTTTAATAGGCCGGTTAGTGCGTCGCGCATCGAATCGTCATCATCGACGATCGCAACCAACCCGCTCGTTGCCTGAATCGCCATGACATAGAACATTGCACATTCGCACAAGGAGGAACAATTATACGTTGGTTTATAGACGGAAGAATTCAGTGTTCAAAATGACGTGCGGTTCCGATTTGTGTTACGCCTTGCCAATTGCAAGCTCAAGTTTGGCCGCAATCCTCACCAGATCAGCAAGGGATTCGGCCTGCATCTTGCGCATGACGTGCATGCGCTGAACCTTGACGGTGATCTCGCTGGTCCCCAACTCGTAGGCGCTTTGCTTATTGAGGCGGCCGGAAACGACCAGGCCCATGATCTGACGCTCTCGCCGGGTTAACAGATTATAGCGGGCGCGCAACTCGGCAAGCTCCACCTGCTGCATGCGCATCGCACGATCTCGATCTAAAGCCTGATGGATTGCATCCAGCAGATCCTGATCCTGGAATGGCTTGGTCAGGAACTCCACCGCACCGGACTTCATCGCCTTTACGGAGGTAGGAACATCACCGTGACCTGTGATGAAGACGGTGGGAATGCGTACACCCGCGTCTCCCAGGTCTTGCTGAAGGGCAAGGCCGTCCACTCCGGGAAGCTTCACGTCCAAGATAAGGCAACTCGGCCCATCCGTCCGACTGCTGCGCAAGAACTCCTCCGACGACTCAAAGGCCTGTGAGTGCAATCCCTCAGATTTTAGTAGCCCTTGAATCGATTCACGCACACCAGCGTCATCATCAATAACAATCACGATGGGACGATCTGGCGGCATCATTGAGCAACCTCGTGATGAATGGGTAGAGTGAATTGAAAGACAACGCCGTGCGGCGAATGATCGTCAGCCCACAGGCGACCGCCATGCGATTCAACGATGGAGCGGCTAATGCGCAGCCCCAGACCTGTTCCGTGCGGCTTAGTGGTAAAGAATGCGTCGAATATATGGTCGGCCTGCTGCGGAGGGATTCCAACGCCATTATCGCTTACCGAAATCAACAACTGCCCGTTGTCTGTCCGCCGCGATTGAATGACGAGTTCACGCGCCCCCTTCACCTCCTTCATGGCGTCGATGCCGTTGACCATAAGGTTCATCAGGACCTGCTGCAACTGCACACGGTCTGCCATGACAGCAGGAAGATCTGATTCCAACTCAGCCTGGACTGAGATGGTATTCTGCATGGTCTCGTTGCGCAGCAGAACGATCATCTCGCGAATCACATCGTTTATCTCGACCAGCGTTCGGTGCGGATTGTCCTTCTTAAAAATCAGTCGAATGCGGCTGATGATCGCCGTTGCGCGGGTCGTGTCTTTAACCATTCGCTCGGCCGCCGCCCGTGCCTCTTCCAGATTTGGCTCGTCTCGCGCGAGCCAGCGGACGCATGTGTTTGCGTCAGTCACAGCCGCAGCGATCGGCTGAATAATTTCGTGTGCCAGAGAAGCAGTCAGCTCTCCCATGGTGGTCACCCGATCCATGTGTTCGAGATCAATCTGTGCATGACACAAGGCACATTCAGCCAGCCTTCGATCCGATATATCCAGCGTCGTACCAATATGCTCGATCAGATTACCCTTGCCATCAAAGACCGGTTGGGCAATTGTGCAGACGCGCCGGACCGATCCATCCGGAGAAGACAATCGATACTCATATGCATAGCCGGTCTTGTCACGTACCGCCTTGCTGCTCGCTTCCTGAAGAGCGGGATAGTCATCGGGATGCACCCGCTCGTGAAGTATCTTGGGTTCCAATCTATCGATCCGACCGGCAGTCCGCAACTCCTCATGGCACTTCTCTCTTTCATTAGCCAACCAACGTTTTTCGTAACGCCGTTCAATCCGCCGAACAAAAGGCTTGTACAGAGCACCGAGCAGGACCAAAAAGGCTGTTGCAACGATTACACCAGACCATCTTCCCAACAGCACGGGGAACCAGAGCGCAATGGCCGTCTGATGCGAGATGACGCAAACGTCTTTCCCCAGCATGGGGGAAATACGTCTACAGAACGCCAGGGTTATGCAAGCTGCTAGCCGATATGGCAGAAAGTTGACCGGGCTCATGGGAAACCCTCATTTTCTGCTAACAGATTAGCAGTTCAAAGGGCAAATGCGCTATCTTGCCCATGCGAAGCTATTGTGGTGGAGTGGGATTGCCTCCAATTCAATTGCCCTCTGCATGCGTCCTGCAAATAAATGCAGAGCTAGCTACCAGCTTCCCCATGCCCTGCTGACGTAATCGGCCAGAGTCATGCTGATCAGAGTAAGAAGTAGAAAGATGCCCGCCGCAATGGCGAGTTTGGTCAGCTTTGTGCTGTACCTCACGTGCATAAAATACAACACAACCAGCATGGCTTTGGTCGTGGCGATGGCCAGTGCAATAACTGGGTTCCAAACGCCAAGATCAACAAATGAAGCCCAGACCGTGAGTGCGGTACCTGCCAGTAATGCAAATAGGATACTCACATAGACTTTCGGCCCGACGATGGTATGCGTATGTTCGCTCATGCCGTTTTCCTTCAACGAAGTCAATGTCTGCTGATCAGATACAGCAGTGCAAAGAGATAGATCCAAACAATATCGACAAAGTGCCAGTAAAGTCCGAAGTTCTCCACAAACGTCACATGTCCGACAGTGTAAGCTCCCGCTCGCGCGCGCACGATCATGAATACGAGAATGCCGATGCCGATAATCATGTGCAGCGCATGCATTCCCGTCATCGCGAAGTAGAGAGAGAAGTAGACCTCGGTGTGGCGCGCCATGTCGAGAGGCAGCGGCTTGTCCCCCGCGGCAGTGGCAGCTTCATCGGTATCGGGATAGAGAAAAGAACTGAGGCTGTAGTGCTGACCGGGAACGTGATGCTTCTCAAACTTCTCTGTATACTCAACGCTTTTGATCCCAAGAAAGCACAAGCCAAGAATGAAGGTGAGGATCAAACAGAGTACAAGCCCGCTCTTTCGTGCTGTCTCCGCACACCAGACGCCCATGGCCATGGTAAAGCTAGAGAGGATTAGAACCACGGTGTTTAGCGTTCCCCAAATAACATTTAGTTGATGCGAGCCGGCCACAAACGCCGCGAAGTACCAATTGCGATAGATAAGATAGGCGGTGAACAATCCACCGAAAAACATCAACTCAGTCAATAGAAAAAGCCACATGGCAAAGTTTGAAGCATCTGCCTGCTGCTCCACGGACTGGAAGTGATGGCGGAGATAGGATGGACGATCGGCGCGCAACTCAGCAACAGCTGGGCTATTCTCCATGAGGTACCTCGTCCCTACTATTCTGGCGTTCGAGCCACGCATAGTCATAGGCTTCGTGATCCATGATTGGCGCTTCGGTGAAGTTTTCTGTGAGAGGCGGAGACTGAGTCTGCCACTCTAATCCAGTCGCACGCCATGGGTTGTTGCCCGCCACAGCACCGTACTTCAGCGACCAGAGAAGTGAGAATGCAGCAAGTAAATAGCCAGCCCCTAGAATCGAAGCTCCAGCGGTGGACAAAATATTCAACGCTTGAAATTCCGGCGGATAGGAGGCATAGCGTCGAGGCATTCCGAGCATGCCCAAGACAAACTGTGGAAAGAAAGTGAGATTAAAGCCGATGAACGTCACGACGGCCGCCATCTGCGACATTTTCTCGGAGTACATTCGTCCGGTCACTTTGGACCACCAGAAATGAATTCCGGATAAAAATGCCATCAACATTCCACCCACCATGACAAAGTGGAAATGCGCCACAATAAAGTAAGTCTCGGTAAGGTGAATGTCTGTCCCCGCAGAGCCGAGAAATACTCCGGACATTCCGCCGATGGTAAATAGTCCCATAAATCCGAAGGCATAGAGCATGGGCGCTTCAAAGGTAATCGATCCTTTATAAAGAGTAAAGGCCCAGTTGAATATCTTAATTGCCGACGGCACCGCGACAAGCATGGTCAACAGCGAGAAAACCAGCACAGCATAGTTTGAAATGCCCATGATAAACATGTGATGAGCCCAAACAAAGAAGCCAAAGACTGCGATCGCCACGGACGAAAAAGCAACGGCCGTATAGCCGAAGACTCGCTTGCGACTGAAGGTCGAGACAACTTCGGAGATCACTCCCATGCCAGGAAGAATCATGATGTAGACAGCAGGATGTGAGTAAAACCAGAATAAGTGTTGAAAAAGGAGAGGATCGCCGCCTTTAGTCGGATCGAAAATGCCAATGCCAATCATTCGTTCCAGCATCAGCAAGGTAATTGCAATTGCAACGACCGGTGTTGCCAGAACCATCTGCACACTGGCCGCATAGTGTGCCCACACAAACAAAGGAAGCCTGAACCAGGTCATTCCCGGCGCACGCATCTTATGGATCGTAATCAGGAAATTTAGACCAGTAAGAATGGAGCTGAATCCTGCAATAAAAACTGCAAGACAGGTCGATAAGACGTTGGTATTTACATAATGCGTCGAAAGTGGTGTGGTGAAGGTCCAGCCGGTATCTACACCACCAGAGATCATGGTGTAGAGTACTAGGATTCCGCCAATCACATAGAGATACCAACTCAGCAGGTTGATTTTTGGGAGTGCTAGATCCCTAGCTCCAATCATCATCGGGATGAGAAAATTACCCAATGTAGCTGGCACCGACGGCACAAGAAATAGAAAGACCATGATCACGCCATGCATGGTGAAGACTTTGTTGTATGTGTCTGAGGACATCAGGTCGGCGTGCGGAGTGAGTAGCTGCAGTCGGATCAGTCCCGCCATCGTTCCGCCGATACAGAAGAAGAACGACAGCGAGATCAGATACAGAATCGCGATGCGCTTATGATCTCCAGTGAGAAGCCAACTTCGTAGACCATATTCCTTGGTCAGATAATTGACCTCGGGAATTGTGGGCGCGGATTGTTCGGGGGGAGTGACGAGAGTGTCCGTGCTCATGGCTTCACCAATCCTAGGGATTCGGGAGTTGTTTTAGTCTGCGATGCATTGCCTTTGTTATCCGGTAGCAACTCGGTAGTGGTCAACGTCTGCTGAATGCGGTAATCGGAGTTGAGATTCTTGATGAATTCCAGTAAAGCGATCACTCCATCTTCATTGATCTGCCCTTGATAGGTCGGCATAATCGGTGCGTAGCCCTGCGTGATGTGTTGCGAAGGATTCAGGATTGCTTGACGAAGATAGGCTTCGTCTGCGGTAATTCTCTCACCTGTCGAAAGCGTCAAGCGAGAGCCGTAAACACCGACAAGATTCGGACCGCGAGCGTCAGGGCGCGAATTATGGCACGCAGCACAATTAAGGCTTGCGAAGAGACGCTCGCCATTCTGCGCCAGCGATGTTCCGGATGTCGAAGAGGCGAGCCACTTAGCATAGTCGGCCGGCACCATCACGATGACCTTGCCATTCATATACGAGTGGTTCGTCCCGCAATACTGCGTGCAGAAGAGGTCATAGGTTCCAGGCGCTGTGGCTTCAAACCAGACTGTTGTATAGCGGCCAGGAATGACCTCTCGCTTTACGCGGAATGCCGGAACGGAAAAAGAGTGAAACACATCCTGAGAGATAAGCGTCAATTGCACGGAGCGACCTGCGGGTATGTGCAGAGTATTGATCTCGTGCTGTCCACCGGGATGCTCTACCTTCCACATCCACTGCTTACCCACCACATAGATATTCATCGCGTTGGGCGGCGGCGTATAGATGCGGAAATAGAGCCACGCACCCCAAGCCCACATCATTAGAAATAGCACTAGTGGAATAAACGTCCATATGCTCTCCAAAAGCGTCGATCCTTCAATCTGCTCTGCGACTGGATGTCGTTTTTTATTGTAACGAAGTGAGAACGCGATAATGAGCAGAATTACCGCGGCCAATCCAACGAGGCTCACCGCGACCATGAAGAAGAAGAGCGCGTCCATCTCCGGTGCGATTTTCGACGCCTCCGGCGGGAAGAGAGGAAAACGCGTCATCCACTTGACGATGAACTGCCAGATGATTGGGCTAATGTGGTTCATTCGTTATCCATTCTTCTTCGGATCAGTTTGTACTGATTCTGCTTTTGGTAGGCTTCCTAGCCGGGCATCTCTGCGAAACATCACAAACATGAATCCCGCCAACGACACGCAGGTTGCAATGCCGCCCAATTGGACAACGCGCGCCACAATCAGCGAGTGTCTGTTCGTTAGCGGATCGTAGTGGTAGCAGTAGGTAAGAATGTTATCTACCGGTGAGCCAATGCGATTGGACGAAGCTTCGGAAAGCCCTAGACGCAGGTCTTGCGGCGAATACTCCACCCCCATGTAGTACTGCGCGAGTTTTCCCTGTGGCGTCACGATCTGAATTGCACTTGCATGGGCAAACTGTGTCAGCCTGCCGTCCGGGCCGGGAATCTTCACATAGCCAAAGCCAACCGCCTTGGTCAAAGCGTCGATGTTTGGCTGAGTACCGGTCAGGAAGTGCCAGCCGGCCGCCGTCTCTGGATGGTGATATTGCTTTAGGTAGCTCGCTTTTTTAGCGGACGCAAGCTCAGGTCCTTCGGTGGGATCGATGCTAACCACGAGGATGTTGAAGTCTTTACCCGGCACTTCGTCCACCATGCGGAGCGCGCGCGTCAGACCATTTAACTCTTCCGAGCACAGCATGGGGCATTGAAAGTAGACCAACGCCAGAATTGCGGGATCCTTGCCGAAGTAGCTTACCAACTGAACCTGTTTGCCCGCGTCATCGGTAAAAGTCAGCCCAAGTGGGAGCTGCTGGTTTAGATTTTGCGCAATCTCAACTTTGTTTAGAACTACAGGGGGACTGTCATTAGTGGTTCCCATTTGCTTCTGCCCGACTCCGGTGACCTGCGACCGCAGCGGAGGAGCTAATAACGCAGGACACAGTTCCAGCAGAAGCGCCGCAGTCCATGCCGCGCCGCGCCAACTGTTCCGTATGGTGGCGTTTCTCTTCATCACTGCTATCTCCCTTTCACGGCCTGTGCTTGCGCGACATTCTGCTCATATCCGGTTTGGGCAAAGCCGTTGGTTAGTGGAATTGCAACCTCTGGACGGATGTCTCCTGTCAGTCGTGGGGCCTCTGTCGCCTGTGGAGCAACTGGCAATCCACTCTGCGCGATCAGTTCCATCGCTCGCTCAATGGGGATTCTCACCTTGCCCTGTGCCTGATCGACCCAGCTATAGTTGTTCAGCAATAGATCCTCGCGCGCATGCAATTCCGCCAGGTCCTGTAGTCCATCATCGATCTGCAATCGCGGCGTGGGAAACTGCTCCGTTGTTCCCGCTATCTTGCTTTGCAGCGTGGGATTACTCGCCATATTGCCAGATGAGCGTAAGTCCGCGGGATGTGACCATTTATTAGGAGGCCCGTTTTGCCTTGCCATGCGCGCATTCATAGATTTGCCAATCTCAAAACCGACCACGCCCGATACCACCGCAAACAGACCGAATGCGAGAATGGCAATAACGATGCCGAGTGCATGAACATCACTCGCCTCATAGCCCTTTGAGACGTCGACCGGTTGTGGTTTGTGCTCCGGCTTACGATTCGACTTGTCAGGATTATGCGTGGACATGGTCTGGCTCCAGAATCTCCACTACATGTGGATCGTTGGTCTGTATCAGCGGGCGTGTACTCAGCCGCGTGCAGAAGTAGGCAACCCAGAACGACATCATCGCTGCCGGTATAGCGATATACTCGAAAATTCCCCAACTGAAGTGCAAGTTGCGCGCTGCATCCTTAAAATTCGGCTCGATCAACCAGAATAGGTCGAAGGCTCTGGCAAAGACCATCCACTGGCAGACGCGAACCAATTGCTTCCTGTTCCGCTTCAAGTCTCGCGACAAGAGAAGCGTGAAGGGAACCAACCAGTGAAAGAGAAAATCCAGCGTAATAATTACTCCCCAACCGCCCTTGAAGCGATCCAGATACCAGGGAATCTCCTCCGGCAGGTTGCCTGACCAGATGAGCAGGAATTGTGAAAAGGCCAAATATATATTCAGCATTACAAAGGCGAATGCCAGTTTTCCCAAATCATGTTGTTCGGTTTGTCGAAGAATCGTCTTGAAGGGTTCCCCCTGCGCGAGGGAGATGACAACGATGATGGAGAACGCCAGCACTCCATAACCCTGTCCAACAAGAAATAACAGCCCATAAATTGACGAGTACCAGGTGGGGTCGAGCGACATGACCCAATAGATGACCGCTGCGGTCATGGTGATGGCATAGATTAAGATTCCGGGTCCACTGATGTTCTCGAATCGTTTGATCCACTGCGGCGTAGTCGCGGGTGGAGTTGCATCGCGTTCGAGGCTAAGAGTATTGAGCCGCCATGTGTAGAAGCCCCAGATCGCGAAGCAGATCAGGCCACTCACAATGTATGCACGGGGGTTCAGCATCGGTTGCTTAAATTCGATTGCATGGGCCTGGACCCGATTAATCCAGCCGGATTTCAGTGCCGCACCGACGTCGCTTACAGCGGCCCACAGGTAGAGCCTTCTGAGCGAGAGCGCGATGACGAGCCAGTAGATAAAGACCAGGGGAAGGGTGCGACTCATCGCCTCCAGAGGACGGCGCAAGAGGAGACCCCATTTTCCGCCAGACACATATTGCAACATGAGAAGAGCCAGCCCACCAACCGCGAAGCCGAAGGTGAGCATCAGGCCTAATAGCCATGCACGCAGAACGTGATTGATCGATCGTTCGGCGATGGCCAGCAACGCGGCCACCAGCGAAGAGACGAGTCCAAGCATCAACGCACGTCTCTTCCAGCCCTCAATGAATGCTGGAGCGCCTAATTCGGCGGGGAGCGTGTTGGTGTGCGTCTCGTGAGCCATATGGTTCGTCCTTACTTCGTAGTCACTGAGGCCGGTTTATTTACTGGTATTTTTATTGCAGGAGTTGCCGGATGAGCCGGAGCCAGCGCCGGATAGCCCTGGCTTTCATCGCGCGCGGTAGGATAGATCGCGGTCGCCGGAATGGGCCATGGTTCGGCAAACGTCTCCGGTAGATGCTTCTCCTGCGCTAATAGCTTCAGATTTTTAACTGCGACGCCTGCTGGCACATCATTGGTTGTTGTCGCTTCGCTCCGCTGTAGCGCGCGAATATAGGCCGCGATTGCCCAGCGATCCACTGGGGTCAGTTGTGCCGAATAGTCTGGCATCGCTCCGGTCCCATGAGTCATTACATAGAAATAATGTGAAATAGGTTGAGCCAACCGTGCCTGATCGTGAAAGTTTGCGGCGGGTTTATAGCCTCGCTGCACGATTTCGCCGAGCCCATTGCCGACCCGGGAATGACATGGAGAACAATAGATATTGAATCGCTCCTGACCGCGCTTCAGGATGTTTACCGTTACAGGAAACGGCATCAGATCCTGTTCGTGTAACGTTCCGTTCGCGTCCTGAATAACCCCGGTATAGAAGTAGCTGTCTTCGCGCAATTGTTCTCGAGACACGGTGTTGGCCACTTGCTGACGCGCGCCGGAGCGATCGGCAAAGAACTCCGATCCGCGTTGAGAGATCAGCTTTGGCTGATCCTGCATATCCTGCCGACAACCCGCAACGAGAAACAGTGCGGCCATATAGGTGGCAGCGAGCGTCCGCCACCGCATGTTGCCCAAACCTCTACACGGATTGAGGCAAACAACTTCCATCAATGCTCAACCTCCACCACAGAGACTGGCTGAAGACTTTCCAAATATACCTTCGCTTGTTCTATCTCGAACTTTGGATCTGAAGCTTCCAGGCAGAGGAAGAACTTGTCCGTCGTCGCTCCATCGCGGAAGTTCGGTGCGTTAAAGAGTGGATGATAGAAGGCCGGAAGCCCATTCATGGCGAACATTCCGAAGGCTGCCGATAGCCCAGCAAACAAGATCGTCCACTCATAGGCGGGAACGATAAATGCAGGCCATGAGTACAATGGACGTCCTCCGATATTCAACGGATACGCCCACACAGCGATCCACGTTTCAAGCGAGAACATGATCGACATTCCTGTCAGGCCGCCGATCAACGTCACAAGCGGCACTCGGTTGCGATGAAATCCAATAGCCTCAGCAGCTTCCTCCAGCGGATAGGGGGTGTAACAATCCATGCGTTGCCAACCATCCTGATGCGCCTGCCGCGCAGCGCGAATCAGATCGCCGGGGGTATCAAATTCGGCGAGTAGCCCATAGATTCCTTCGCGTGGGGGCGTCATTCGGCAGCCTCCGTTGTGATCTTGGGCCTGATTTTGGCACCCATTAGCATCGTGCGTATTTCAGACATAGGAATCATGGGTAGAAAGCGCACAAAGAGCAGGAACAGGAAGGTGAACAATCCCAGCGTACCGGCAAAGGTCATATAGTCCCAACGCGTCGCTCGGTAGGTTCCCCACGATGAGGGCAGATAGTCGCGATAGAGACTCGTGACGACAATAACGAAACGCTCAAACCACATCCCCGCATTCACCACTATGGAGAGACAAAACATGAATGGTATACAGGTGCGCAGTCTTCTCGACCATAGAGTGGTCAAGGGGATTGCGATATTGCATGTAATCAGTATCCAGTACGACCAGCCCATCGGCCCGAACATGCGGTTCCACATCATGAACGCCTCAGCATGGGAAGCCGAATACCACGCCATGAAGACTTCCATGGCATATCCATAGGCCACAATCGATCCTGTAGCCAGCATGACCTTTCCCATATTGTCGATATGACGTTCCGTAACTAGATCTTCAAGGTGATAGAACTTGCGTAAAGGAATTGCCAGGGTAAGAACCATTGCGAAGCCCGAATAGATCGCTCCAGCTACGAAATATGGCGGGAAGATCGTAGTATGCCAGCCCGGCAATACGGATACAGCAAAGTCAAAACTAATCACCGTATGCACAGAGAGGACCAAGGGAGTAGCTAGCCCGGCTAGTAGCAGCGATGCCGTCTCATAACGCATCCAATGGCAGGCCGACCCGCGCCATCCTAGCGATAGGACGCCATAGGATATCTTGGCGAACTTCGATTCCGCGCGATCGCGCATTGTCCCGAAATCGGGAACCATGCCGACGTACCAAAATAACGCCGAGATTGTGGCGTAGGTAGAGACCGCAAAGACATCCCATATGAGTGGCGAGCGAAACTGAGGCCACACTGTCATGGTGCTGAAGTATGGAAGTAGCCAGTAACCAAGCCAGGGACGGCCAATATGGATCAGCGGAAAGAGGCCCGCACAGACCACGGCAAAGACCGTCATTGCTTCGGCAAAGCGACTGATCGAGTTACGCCAGTGTTGCTTGAATAGTAGCAATATTGCAGAGATCAATGTACCTGCGTGGCCAATTCCGATCCACCATACAAAATTGATAATGGCGAATCCCCATGCACCAGGCATCGTAATGCCCCAGATGCCCACGCCCTCCAGGAAGAGCCAGATTAACGCCACCAGCAGCATCGACGCCCCAACTCCCGCGACGGCGAGTAGGAACAGCCAACCCAGCGGCGTCTGCGGCGTCAGTACGATGTTCGAGATATTCTCCGTGACAGACCGAAAGCTATGCCGCGGCGCAATGACCTTAAATTCGCCAGTCGCGGGATCAATCCTCGGGTTGTCTTTTATCTCGGCGGTTGGCATCGTTTAGTTCTTTGCTGGTTTATCTTCAGTTGGGAGATCAGAGTTGAGATTCAGTACCGCAGCAACATATTTTGTGCGTGGACGTGTATTCAGATCGGCCAGCACCTGATAGCTGCGCTCGTCCGCCTGTAGTTTCGCCACAATGCTCTGCTTGTCGTTGATATTGCCGAAGGTGATCGCCGAGGCAGGGCAGGCCTGCTGACAGGCGGTTATGATCTCGCCGTCTCGCACAGGCCGATTTTCCTTATCTGCCGTAATCTTTGCCGACTCAATACGCTGCACACAATAGGTACACTTCTCCATCACGCCACGCGACCGGACCGTCACGTCCGGGTTGCGCATCAGCTTCAAGCTCTCTGTCTCGAAGTCGGAGTAGAGTAGAAAATTAAATCGCCGCACCTTATATGGGCAGTTGTTGGAACAGTAGCGCGTACCAACGCAGCGGTTGTAAACCATCGCGTTTAGACCCTCCGGCGTGTGAACGGTCGCTCCAACTGGGCAGACCTGCTCACAAGGCGCGTTCTCGCAGTGCTGGCAGGCCATAGGCTGAAAGTGTGCGCGTGGCGCGGCCAGGTCACCTTCGAAGTAGGTATCGATGCGCAGCCACTGCATGTTGCGTCCGATGCGCACCTGCTGCTTGCCCACCACGGGGATATTATTCTCCGCATAGCATCCGATGATGCAGGCGTTGCATCCGGTGCAACTATTCATGTCGATTGACATGCCCCAGGCGTTGTCTTTGTACTCCCAGTTGGGGAAGAGCGAGGAGCTTTTGTCGGTGACGGCATGCGTCTCGCCCTCGTTGGCAAATTCTGGATCCGCCTTGTACTGGTCGAGCGTGGCATAGCGAATGATGCCGCGCTCGTTGATCGCCTCATCGGCTTCGAGTGAGTTGTTGCCTGTACCCTCGCCGCTGAAGAGCTTGGGGCGGTGATCGCGATAGTGACTCTTCGTCACCGCGACGCCCCACTTGCCATCGATCTTGCGCATGGAACCAACCGCGTAGAATGGCGCTGCTGTAGTGCGAATGAGATAGGCATTGAATCCAGCGCCCGAACCGACGCGCCCCGCTGACGTGCGCCCATAGCCTAGATGTACCGTCACGGAGTTATCGGGATGTCCGGGAGCCACCAGAACCGGTGCCGTTACCTTGCGTCCGTTTACGTCCAGCTCGATGATGTCGTCCTCTTTCAGCCCGAAGTGATCCAGTGTTGCGCCAGAGACTAGCGCAGCATTGTCCCAACTTAGATTCGTGACCGGCTTGGGCAACTCCTGCAACCAGCCGACGTTTGACCACCGACCGTCGTAGATGTTCGGATCAGGCCGAAAGATGATCTCCAGCAAATTCTTTGAAGAGGGCGCAGGCACAAATGCAGGCACGGCTATCGCCGAAGGCGCATGAGAACTTAATGAATGAGAGTCCGATCTATTTCTATAGCCACCATGAAGCAGTCCATTACTATCAGTAGTATCTAGCCATCCCGCATACAACGTCTTGCGCCATCCTTGCTCAAAGTCCCCTTTGATGACTGGCTTCCATGTCGCACGAACCGACTCGTACGCGCTCAACGATGGCTCACCTAGTAGTACTTGCAATACATCGTGTGCCGACTTGCCATCATATAAAGGATCGATTAGCGGCTGCACAATCGAGATCGTGCCGTCGTGCGTGCGCGTGTCCGACCATGACTCAAGATAGTGCACCGCGGGAATATGCCAGTGCGAGAGCTGCCCTGTTTCGTCGACGTGCGATCCCAGATGCGCCACAATCTTAGCTTTGTCGAAGGCCGCAGCAAACTCCAGATCGGCGGGTGCGGAATAGATTGGATTGGCGTTTAGGATCACCAGCCAATCCACCTTGCCTGCGTTGAGATCGGAGACCAGCGATTTCAAGTCGGCAAGTTGATCGGACGGTAGCGGATTGAGCGGTTCCGTTGCCACAGTAACCGTATTCCCGATGTTGCCCAAAGCATTGTTGATCGCAAGCGCAAATTGCTCCAGACTTGCATCCTGATAGATTCCCGCGATCACCGCACTGCGACCAGCGTGGGCCTTTAGATCGTTGACCAGAGCAGAAAGAACCGTTCTCTGTTGATCGCTCCATGAATATGGCGGAGACGTGACACCCCGAACGCCCAGCGCCTTGGTCAACTCTGCCGCGAAGGCTGGAATTTCACTCGCGCGAAGTCCTAATCGATGCTCGGCCTTCAGCCCCGTCGTTGTTGGCGTGCTCTCAATTGCGTAGAGCCGATTCAGCGTCATCGGACTCTTGCGTCGAGCCGCATACTCGCGAAGCATTTTGTGGAATCCGGGGAAAGCTGCGCCGGAGAGGAAATCCGCGTCGAACGAGACAATCACATCGGCCTTGGTCAAGTCGTAGCGGAGGGTTGCTCCACGCTCCAACGCCGTCCCCGCAACGGCCGGATCATATTGCACAAGCCTCGCCTTGGGATAAGCAGTCTGTACCTCCTTCCACTGCCGCGCCAGAGTCGGCGAAGTGATCGTCGAACTTAGAAAATAGATCCCAGTGCCATTTTTCGTTGAAGCGACCTTTTCCCGCAAAATCTGAGCAAACTCTGTCCACTCGCGAGTTTCGCCGCGATAGGTCACCAGCTTGGAGCGATCCGGATCATAAAGTTCGAGCAGCGTTGCCTGCGTGCATGCATCCGACGATCCCAAGTTATATGGATGTTCGGGGTTGCCATCCACCTTGATCGGCCGGAACTGATCGCTCTTGACCAACAATGGAACCGCGCCCGTCACAAACGGATGAGCTGTGGCAAAGTAGTTCGGTCTGCCCAGAAGCAGATCTTCCGGTTGCTTGACGTAAGGGTAGATGGGCTCATCGGGCTGTCGCGTGCAACCGGTCAGACCGGCCAACGCGAGCGATGCTCCCATCAGCTTCAAGAATCCGCGCCGCGAGGTCGGATCGGGCCACTGCTCGATTGCATGGGGAAACTCTCGCTCAACCGCCGCCTGGAACTCTGACGTTTCGGCCAACTCCTCCAAGGATCGCCAGTAACGCCGCCCTCTCGTGGCCTTCAGTTCTTCACGCAGCTCAAGCTTCTGGCTGATTGCAGCCTGTGTTGTCGTTGCTTCGAGCTTCGCTTGTGTAGTCTTGGCTACGCTCATCGGTGACAGACCTCGCAACTGGTCAGCTCTCGTGGAGGGCGAATCTTGTAGTGCTCCACGAGGAATTCTCCCAGTCGATCTTGACTGGTGAACATTTCAAACTTCGGGACTGGCAGCGTGTGACTGGCCGAGCCGGTGGCCACGCCAATCGTCGGCCTTTCAAGCGATGCCAGCTCTGCTTCTTCGGGTTCTTTCGTCATACAATTCAAGCTCTCAGAGGTCGGAACGCCGGTCTTCTCATCGCCGATCGAGCACCATACCGGCCGGTCTCGAGACGGTTTTTCCCAAGCCATGTTGTAGATCTCGCTGGTGGGACGCAGATTCTTCACCGGATCACGATGGCAGTCCAGACACCACTCCATCTGTAGGCTGTTCTGCGCATACATCAGGGGCATCTGATCCACGCGCCCATGACAGCTTGCACAGCCAACCCCCTTGTTCACATGGATCTCATGGTTGAAGTAAACGAAGTCGGGGAGGTCATGCACCTTGATCCACACCAACGCCTGGCCACTGGCCCAACTCTCGCGCACCGGCTGGAGCAGATCGGCGTTGGTCCACAATTGCGCATGACAGTTGATGCAAGTCTTGGTGGGCGGAATGCCAGCGTAGCTCGACTCCTCAACGGTTCCGTGACAGTATTGACACTGAACACCAAGCCCCTGCACATGATGTTTGTGGCTGAACGGCACAGGCTGTTCAGGGCGCAGGCCCTGCCGCGTTACCCAAGGCGAGCTCTGCAATAGATACAGCGCGCCGCCCATGACGCTCGCCACCACTCCCGACAGAATCAGGATCATTCTAGCCAAGGCATTAGAACTGCGACCAAATATTTGTGCCATGAATGCTGTCCCTGCCGCGGCAATACTTAACGGCAGTAGGCAAGCAAGTGCGATGCCAAACTCAGGCAGAAAAACAGTCTTGGATCGAGTTGCATTCAGTGGAGCTACTTGGCTATCGAGTAAGTCATCAATACACAGACATCAAAACAGTGTCGGAAATTTGACACCTGAAGAAGAGGTATCTCTGTAACCGTCTCTATTTCCGCGATGTTGACGGTCAGGGTGATGTCGATATCACGTCACTCGAAGACTCGCATATCAGGACGACTTGCGAAGAAGAAATGCTATCGCGATATGTAGCCATGTGAGTCCTGATCGTGGATAGCAGGCCAACTTACTTATATTGAGTGCTTTGTCGAAGATAGTGAGATTGGTCCTGAAAAACGCCGTTATGTGGACCGGAAGCGGGCGCTTGGGTTCGAACTTCCCGGAAAACGGGGCAATAGGTAACTACGACGAGCTTGTACCTCTATGCCGTCGGTTGACGCTAAATCACCTTAGCGTGGGCTGAGGAGAAGGCAGTTCCTGAAACCCCGTGTGTGTAATACGTGTGTGGATACCGCGTTTTCTGCGTTTTGACAGGTATGAGCGTCCATTATTATCAATAACTTATTTAGAATCAATACGCAGAGGGAATCCGACCTCCCCTTCCGGAACTCATCTATATCTATTTTATTATGAACAACTTAGACTACTACAACACCTCGGGCATAGCGCGAGGTGTGTGTTTTGGGCATTCGTTTTAGGTCAGAATCGCTGTCGTTTCCGAAAAGCAGAGTTTCAGGCATATCGGCACCAAATCACGTATTTGGGCTTGTCGATCAATCTTGAATCACATTTCTATTGTCCGCTGAATCGTCAGATACGTCCGTTCGGGGCATTCATAGTTACATATGAAACAGGAAGAAAATTCCCAGACAGGTCAACACAAGTCCATACCAGCGTTCGAGCTTTGAGGCCCGGGTCTTGATTGCAAGGCGCGCTCCCAGGAACGAGAATGGGATCGATCCCATGGCTACCAGAGACGTAACCAGCCATGAAATGTGCCCGAGGTATGCGTGGACTGCGGTGCCAGGTAAGGCGAGTGCAGCGGAGACCGCAAGAGAGCATGCGAAGGCTTTCTTCATGGGCTGTTTAAGGATCACCGTGTAACAGGGAACAAGCAGGAATCCTCCGGCGTTTGCCAGCAGCCCCGAGACCAATCCCACGCCAATTGCGACCGCAACAAGTCGCACCCTCCAATAAACCGGGCGTAGCCCCTCTGGGTTGTCCTTGGCTTCTTTGGCCAGCGACCGATCCTTGGGAAAGAACAGAAAAGAGACTCCGAAGGCGAGCACTAAAAGTCCAGTGACAACCAGCAGAGGCCTGGCGCCGACAAATGGAGTCAGGAAGGAACCAGCCACAATTGCAGGGGTCCCGAACCCGATACTCCACCACACGATCTCCCAATCCAGAAGATGGGAGCGCCAGTATTCAGCGGAGGCAACCAATGTGCTCGGGACGGCCGCGGGAAGAGGAGATGCAATCGCAACGAATCCTGGGAAACCCAGCAGGCTGAGCAAAGGCGTGGCAATTGCGCTGCCTCCCTTGCCAAAAAGGCCCCCCAGAAAGCCAATCGCAACGCCCGTCAGAACAGCTCCCAGATGTTGCCAGGTCAACAGAATCTCCTCTTCACTATGATCGGTACCGTCAGGCAAGTGCGCCGCGCAGTTTCAGTCTACCTGCCTTAGCATGAGGCTGCTTCGCTGCCTGCTTGCACTCGGCATCGTAGCTGATCCTGGGTAGTAGGGGGCTGTTGACAGTGTCATAAGCCCGAGCATGGAAATGCATACTTCGAGGAGTTTGACTGGGACGCGAGAGCGGTGGATTATCAAACCACGGTCCAACGCAAGGCGCATGGCTTGGCGGGAGAGTGACAGATGGCGACGAATCGGCAAGAGAATAATCAGAATAAGCAGAGTTCAGTCGGGCTTGGATTTGTAAGGTTCCTGTTTATCGTGGTCCTGACCGTACTGCTCTTCGTGCTTGTCAGCAGTATGGTACGGCACCACTTTTTTAGCGGCGGCCAGATGAACCAGCACAACGTCACCGGACCATAGCGAGCTTGAGCTCAACGGCTGAGTGATGGGACACACCGTCTTGGGTGTCACTGTGAATCGAGCGGAAGCATTGTTGAATCAGCCAGCCGCAACCTAAGTGCTTGTTTCTGCGTCTAATTCTTGCATGAACGTGATGAGTTGTAATGGGGTGTTCGCTGCCTGGTTAGCCCAGTTCACGGTATTCTAGAAAACGATGCGCATTTCGTATCATCCCGCCCGCAAGACCGCCCTGATGTATTTATTGGGGCTGCTGTTCTGTGGGCTTCTGGTGGCATTTGCGATTACATCGAAGGTGGCTGCGTACTATCCGCACACAGATGCAGCGCGTCCGATTGCAGTAGCCAAGGTGTGGCAGCAGCAGGATGCGGCCGTGACGTATGCGCCGCCGGTGCAAGCGGCTCCCGCGTTTCTTCTCTTCGTCCTCGTTGTTGCTGCTACGGCAGAATTCGCGTGCTCCTCTGCGTGGCTTCAGACGGTAGCGGATTCTCCTTCCGCCACTCAACTCTGCTTTCGTAGAGCGCATACCACCCGCCCCCCTCCACGCATTTAGATAAAGACCCCGCCGTTTTATGTGCCGTTCATGCACCGCTTCTGTTGCGGTGTTGCTGTGTCTCTAGCCTAAGCGAGTCCACCATGAATGCTGCTGCCTCCGTCCGGCGTCCCGGCCTCGGACGACTCTCTCTGCTCTGTTGCGCACTGATCGCCTTGTGCGGATGCAACCGCTCCGCGCAGCACCCTGCCGGATCAACCAACCCCATCGCTCCGGTCGTTGCGGCTTCGCGCGCGACACTGGCAAACACACTCACCGTTGCTGGCGAATTTATTCCCTACCAGGAAGTTGAGCTTCATGCCAAAGTTGCGGGTTACATCCGCAGCATCCACGTCGACATCGGCGACAGGGTAAAGCAAGGCGAGGTGCTGGCTGTGCTCGATGTGCCTGAGTTGCAGGCGCAGGTGCAGGGCGCGCAGGCGGGTGTGCAGCAGTCGCAGGCAGAGATATTGCGAGCGACCAACGAGGTGACGCGAGACGAGGCAAACTATGTGGCGCTGCATGCCGCTGCGGTGCGACTACAACAGGCCTCCGACGCACGCCCCGGCTTGATTGCGCAGCAGGAGTTGGATGATGCGCACGCCAAGGACCAGGCAGCGGCGGCACAGGTGGATGTTGCAAAGTCTGCACTGGGCGCGATGCAGCAGCAGCTGGGAGTCTCGCAGGCACAGAAGCAGCAGGTCTCGACGATGGAGGACTACTCGCGCATCGTAGCTCCATTCACCGGCGTTGTGACGTGGCGTTATGCCGATACGGGCGCGCTGATCCAGGCGGGGACGTCCAATGCCGCTTCGGCGCCCGTGGTCAAGGTGGCGCAAACCAGCACACTGCGCCTGCGGCTGCCCGTGCCGGAGGCGGTTGCACATTATGTGCATGATGGCGATGAAGCAACGATTCGCATCGATGCGCTTGGTCGCACGATCACAGGCAAGGTGACGCGCAGCACCGACGAGTTGGATATGTCTACGCGTTCGATGCAGGTTGAGGTGGACGTGGCGAATGCAGACGGCTCGCTCACGCCGGGAATGTATGCGCAGGTGACACTGAACGTAAAGCGAGCTGGCGATGCGCTGGTTGTGCCCATCCAGTCTATCGACACCAATGGGCCGCAACCGGTCCTGCTTGTGGTCAACGCACAGAGCCGCGTGGAGAGGCGTGCGGTGCAGACCGGGATTGCGACGGCCAACCGCATTGAGGTTCTGAGCGGGCTGCGCGAGGGCGAGCAGGTCATCGTCGCCAACCAGGCGAGCTTTCAGCCGGGCGAGCTTGTGACCGCGAAGCAGAGTGCGATAGCTACGACGAATGATGCGACGGAGGCCCACTAATGTCAGGCTTCGCGATTCGCTATCCGTTCTTTATCCTGATGATCTGCCTTGCGATTGCTGTGGTTGGCGTGACCACTGTGGCCCGCATGCCGGTCGATCTATTTCCCGACATCAACATTCCCGTCGTGGTTGTTGCCACGTTTTACAACGGCATGCCTCCGGAGCAGATTGAGTCGAACATTACCAATCCGTTCGAGCGCTTCTTCACGCTGGGCAGCGGCATCGACCACATCGAGTCGCGCTCGCTGACTGGCGTGAGCCTGATCCGCATCTACTTTCAGCCGGGCACGAATGCGGACGCGGCGGTCACAAGCATCTCCAACCTGGCAATGGCGCAGTTGCGCCGCTTGCCTCCGGGCACGCTGCCGCCGGTGGTGCTCAAGTTCGATGCGTCGAGCCTTCCCGTCTGCCTGATTACACTGAAGGGCGAAGGGCTGAACGAGACGCAGTTGCACGACCTTGGACAGTTCGATGTGCGCAACCAGATCGCCGGAGTGCCGGGAGCGTCCGTGCCGCAGCCCTTCGGCGGGAAGTATCGGCAGATCCAGATCTACGTAGACCCGGTCAAGCTGGAAGCGCACCAACTGAGCGCGATGGATGTGGTGCGCTCAGTGAACCAGGCGAACCAGATTCTTCCGGCAGGCGATGTGCGCATCGGCCCACGCGACTTCAATATCTACACCAACTCGCAGATGCCCACCACCGAAGAGATCGACCGTATGCCGCTACGCGATGTAGGCAACGGCCAGTTGCTGGTCTCCGACATCGGCGTGGCCAGGGACGCGGCAGCCATCCAGACCAACATCGTGCGCGTGGATGGCCAGCACTCGGTCTATCTGCCAATCCTGAAGCAAGGCGGAGGGAGCAACACTATCGCGGTGGTCAACGGTATCCGCGATGCCATCAGCCATTTAGTCGATATTCCAAAGAGCCTCGTTACGCGCGTGGTTTTCGACCAGTCCGTCTTCGTGAAGACGGCGATCCGCAACCTGGGCAATGAGGGCGGCATCGGACTGGTGCTGACGGCGGCGATGATTCTGATCTTCCTCGGCAGTATGCGCGCCACTGTCGCTGTGATGCTGTCGATCCCGCTCTCAGCGCTGGCGGCGTTTCTGGTGTTGAACCTGATGGGGGCGAGCATCAACTCGATGGTGCTGGGCGGGCTCGCACTCGCCTTCTCGCGGTTGATCGACAACTCGGTCGTGGTGCTGGAGAACATATTTCGTCATCTGGAGATGGGCAAATCGCCTGAGGATGCGGCGGAGATTGGAGGGCGCGAGGTGGCGCTGCCGGTACTGGCGGCAACCTTCACTACAGCCATAGTCTTCTTTCCGGTGGTCTTCCTCTACGGCGTCAGTCGTTTCTTGTTTACGGCGCTGGCGCTCTCGGTGGTGTTCTCGCTCTTTGCGTCGTATGCGGTTGCCATGACCGTGGTCCCGCTCTTCTGTGCGCGCTTCATTCACAATCCGCACCTGAAGCAGCACACCGAAGGCGGACATCACGGTGGCACAAGCTACTTTCAGCGCTTCGTCCGCCGGTTCAATCATCGCTATAACCGCGGTTTGGCACACTACGACAAGGCCGTGGCGAAGAGCCTTTTACGGCCGGGGGCTACAGTGCTCGGCGTACTGGGCATTTTTCTGCTCAGCCTGGCGCTCTTCCCATTCATGGGTCTTTCGTTCTTTCCTCGCACCGATCCGGGCCAGTTCGTTATCAACGTCAAGGCACCGAGCGGAACGCGGCTGGAGCTCACCGACAAGTACATTGCGCGCGTGGAAAAGGACATCCGCTCCGTGGTACCGCCCGACGACCTCGGCATGATCGTCTCCAACATCGGCATTACGCCGGACTTCTCCGCCATCTATACCAGCAACTCTGGGCAGCATACTGCCTTCGTGCAGGTGAGCCTGAAGGAGGGGCACAGCAAGAGCAGCTTCGCGTACATGAATCTGGTGCGCGCCAAGCTTCGCGACGATCTTCCTGAACTGTCTACGTACTTCCAAACCGGCGGGCTGGTGGATGCGGTGGTGAACCTGGGCCTGCCGGCGCCCATCGACATACAGGTGAGCGGCAATGATATGCAGGAGGCGTATGCGACAGCGAGCAGCCTCGCCGACAGCATCCGCAAGGTGAAGGGCGTGAGCGATGTACTGGTCCCGCAGGACATCGACTATCCCGGCATCCAGCTCAACGTGAACCGCGAGATGGCAGGCAAGCTCGGCCTCACCTCCAGCGAGATCGTCGACAACGTCATCACCTCGCTTACGTCCAATGCCATGATCGCGCCAAGCTACTGGGTAGACCCGAAGAGCGGCAACAATTATTTTCTGACCGTACAGTTCCCGGATGCGCAGATTCAATCGATGACCGACTTCGCGCAGATCCCTGTGCGGGCCAACGGAGCCGAGACGGCCAACCTCGGCGCGGTAACGGAGATGAAACAGATCAACACGCCAACGGAGGTGGACCACTACCAACTGCGCCGTGTGATTGACGTTTACGTCTCGCCCTCCGGGCAGGCCCTCGGAGGGCTGGCAACGCGTGTTGACCACGTCATCGCACAACAAAAGATCCCGGACGATCTGCAGGTGAAGATGCGCGGATCGGTCGAAGGAATGCGGCGCTCGTTCTCCAGCTTCGGCATCGGCCTTCTGCTCTCGGTGATTCTGGTCTACCTGATCCTGATGGCGCAGTTCGCCTCGTTCATCGACCCGATGGTGATTCTGCTCGCCATTCCGCCGGGAATCACAGGAGTCATCCTCTTTCTGCTGGTCACGGGAACCACACTGAATGTGATGTCGCTGATGGGCGTCGTGATGATGACCGGCATTGTAGTATCCAATTCGATTTTGATCGTGGAGTTCACGCGCAAGCTGCGCGATGAGGGCATGGCGATCGGCGATGCCGTGGCCATGGCCTGCCGAGTGCGCCTGCGACCGGTGCTGATGACCTCGCTGGCTACCATCCTCGGCATGGTTCCAATGGCGCTTGCACTGGAGGCAGGTAGCGAGCAGTACGCGCCATTGGCCCGCGCCATCATCGGCGGCCTTACGGTCTCAGTGGTGATCACGGTCTTCGTGGTACCCGCAGCGTATCTCTTAGTCCATCGCAAGGAAGAGATACTGAGGCCGCAGCAGGGGCAGGGCACCGCGCTCGCTGGAGAGGAAATATAGATGAGAAGAGAATTTGCTCTGATTGCAGTAGCTACTATTGCTGGCGCGGTTTTAGTCGGCAGATGCCAGTCCGTGCCAACAGCCACGCCGACACCAGCACACGTGACTTTGACCTTGGCACAGGCGGAAACGATTGCCTTGCAGCAAAATCCGCACGTGCAGATAGCGCGGCTGATTGCACTGGCCGAAGGACAGGTACAGCGCGAGGCGAGAGCAGCCAATCTGCCCGCGCTGACTGGAGATTTGACCGCAGTCGATTCGCACGATGGCAGTCGCATTACTGCCGGTGGGCTCAACAATCCTGTCGTCTATCAACGCGCAGCCGGTGGGGTTACGCTTTCGCAACTGATGACCGACTTTGGCCGCACCCACGCGCTAGCAAGCAGCGCAGACCTCAGCGCGCGGGCCGCTGCAAGCAACGAATCCGCGTCGCGCGAGGATGTGCTGCTCGGTGTCGATGAGGCGTTCTATCACGCGCTGGCTAGCCAGGCCATCCTGCTGGTCGCCCAGCAGACGGTGGCGGCGCGGCAGGCAACCGCGGACCAGGTCCGCGCGCTTACAGAAGCAAAGCTGCGCTCGGAGCTTGACCTGAGCTTTGCCAATGTCGATCTGCAACAGGCCAAGTTGCTGCTGCTGAATGCGACCAACGACAACCAGGAGTCGCAGGCCGCGCTGAACGCCATTTTGGGCGAAGAACTGCCCGCGGTCTATACGCTTGTCGATGAGACGCCTGACGCACCCGCGCCAGCGCCGGAGGATGCGGCGCCGCTGCTCCAGCTTGCCTTCCAGTCCCGGCCAGACCTTGCATCGCTCAGCCTGCAAGCGAGCGCGGCGAAGGAGTTCAGCCAGGCCGAGCGCGATCTGGCGCGGCCCACAATCTCCGCACTCGGCGTAGCCGGAGACACGCCGGTGCGCGCCGACCAGATTACGACGTCCTGGTACGGAGCCGCCGGAGTGAACGTGAGCATTCCCATCTTTAACGGCTCGCTCTTCTCCGCGCGAGCGAACGAGGCAAAGTTTCGCGCTCAGGCCGCCGACCAGAGCGTGCAGCAGTTTCGCCAAACGATCGCGCGCGATGTCACCGATACAGTGCTGGAGGCCCAGTCCGGATTCCTGCGCATCGATGTAAGCCGCCAGTTGCTGGAGCAGGCAAACTCCGCATTCGACCTGGCCCAGACGCGCTACAAGCTGGGGCTGTCATCCATCGTGGAGTTGAGCCAGGCACAGCTCGCGCAGACACAGGCACAGATTGCATACGCCAGCGCACGCTACGCCTACCAGCAGACGCTGGCCGAGCTGCGCTTCCAGACGGGGCAGTAGGTCTCAGTAATGGATCATTTGGTTGCCCTGCGGAAGAAGACGCGTCCTTCCGATTCCTTTACCTCAGCGGGCAGCAAGGTCGGGGGCAGAGTTTGAGCCCATATTTCAAAGGCGAGATGTGGGGCATTCGGCACACATCAGGATGGGCACCCGGCTACGCGGTGAGCTCGGGTACGGACTCGTGAATGGTTAGGCCGATGGCGGGAGGGTGCAACAGAGTGTTGTGGATGAGGCAGTGATGCACTGCCTGCTCCAGTCCGGTGCGGTGCTCCTCGGAGAGATCGATGGGAACGGAGAGTGCAATCTTGAAGTTGTCCATGCGGGCAGGGTTTTGAACCTTGTCGGCGCTGACGGAGACGCGCGTGCCAGGGGCGGCCAGGCCCTTTTTCTTCAGATAGGCCACGGCATAGTAGGCGGCGCAGGAGGCAAGTGCGGAGAGCAGCAGCTCGGGCGGAGTCATGCCTTCGTCGAAGCCACCCAACGCTTCTGGCTGGTCGCAGGCGATGGAGTGCTGGCGGGCCTTGATCTCGAATTGAACCGCGCCTAAGTGCTCTACGTGGACTTCCATGGTGTTGCCTCCGGGGGTAGGAGTTGCGTGGTTTTTGACGGGTTGCCGAGCATTGCAGCTTCGATGCTCTCTCGAAGCATGGAGCGTGCACGATGCAGACGAGACTTCATAGCGGCGAGAGAGAGTCCGAGCATGGCCGCGACCTCGTCGCCGGGAAGTTCGTCAATATCGCGCAACCGGTAGACGGCGCGGAACTCGGGCTCAAGCTGGGCGACGGCGTTCTGCAACAACTGCTTCATTTGGGCTGCGGAGACGATCTCTTCGGGAACAGCGGCTTTGTCGTGGAGCTCATGGCCGGCTGTCTCCATTTCGGAGAGCTGCATTAGGGGGAGCAGAGCCTCCTGCTGCTTGAGTTGCCAGCAGACGCGGCGTGCGATCTGCGCCAGCCAGGCCTTGAAGGAAGCTGAATCGCGGAGATGGTCGAGGCTGCAATAGGCCTTCAGCAGGGCCTCGATGAGAACGTCTTCCGCATCTTCGCGATTGCCACAGACGCGCAACATCTGCCGGTAGATAGCATCCTTGTGCTCGTTAGCGAGAGATTCAAAGTCCACTTGACCCTGTTCTATTGCGGTTACTTTGTGGTGCATCCACAGGATAGTGCGGTGGGGCATGGTTTGCTGCTGCCACGGCGGTTCCAGGGCAACAAAGCGAGCAGATTCGCCATAGCGCAGTAGTTGGTGGTTCCGGCAAAGATGAGACCAGCGCCGACGAAGCCTGCAAGATAGAACCAGTCGCGATGGAGGAGCAGGCCGAAGACGACTCCTGTGAGGACAAGCAGTCCCGCGCCGAGCCGTACCTGACGCTCCAGCGACCAGCGCGATTGGGTGGAGGCCACCAGCGGAAGGCCGGCGTGCCGCCATGCATCCGTGCCCCCTCTGAGAACAGTGAGATCGCAGCCTTGGTGGGCCAGGAGCGCATGAGTCATAGAGGCGCGCTTACCAGATTGGCAGACCAGTACGAGGTGATCCTGCGGTCGCAGGTCGCCGAGGCGACTCTCAATTTCGTCCATGGGGATGTTGATGACGGCTGGAATATGCCCCGCAGCAAACTCCGTTGGGGAACGCACGTCGATGCAACGTAGGGCGGGATCGGTGGAGCGACAGAGCTCCTGAACGTCGATGGTCGTTTCGCAGAGTACTTGTGTCATGGACCCAATTGATCCTCTACTTAGGAAGAGGGTCTGTGGAGGAAAAGGATTCAGGCGGAGCAAGAGATTTATGCGCGAGGGCCACAGGTCACTGAATCGGGACGGGGAAGGCAGTGAGAAAAGAGACAGCTTAGTGCTACTGGTGGAGCAGTTTCTCCCCATGCTTTCGGATGTAGTGCGCGGCCACGTCGGGATTGAACACTTACCTTGGTGACATTGGTTGATGCTGATGCGAACTCGCCTTAGCGTGAGCTGATGAGAGGGCAGTTGCCGAAACCCCGTGTGTGTAATTCGTGTGTGGATACCGCGTTTTCTGCGTTTTGACAGGTATGAGCGTCCATAATTCTCAATAACTTATTTAGAATCAATACGCGGAGGCAATCCGACCCCCCCTCCCGGCACTCAACTCATTGATAATAAATAATTTATAGCGTTTGTCTGGCTATCATAGTCGCGCTCCGATTGATCCACCAGGTTTCATGGAACTTGGGTATCGCTTGATGCGATGTCGTGTTCGCGTCAACTAACTCCCCTCGAATTCAACTCCGGCACGGCTGTGGCTCAGAGCATCGGTGAAGATGCGCTGCACTTAACAGGGCAGCTTGGTGGCTGAACCGGGTCCTCAGACTCCCGTTGGAGGATGGCTTTGGTTCTGACCCGGAGCCAGAATGAGCATCTGTCGGTTCCTCAATTCTGCGAGAGCTGCCGCGCGTTGCTTCTGCACCATGAGCCACAATGTGCGAGTCGCGACGAACGAGGATTCGGGCAACAGGGTTATTGTCTCAACTGGGGCTCCAGTTCTTCACTCTTTTCCCTGACCCAGTCGACTCCCATCTCATGCAGCACGCGGCGGATTGCGGTCAGCAGTGCCTCGATGTCGGCCACGGTAATTCTGCCAATTGTTCCGATTCGGAAGCACGATTCATGGGATAACTTTCCAGGGTAAATTGCGAAGCCGAGTTCCCAAAGCCTCTCATAGAATGCGTCAAACTGGAACGCCGGGTTGGAAGGATAGCGAAACGACGTGATAATGAAACTTTGGTCTTCATCCGCAAGATAGATCTCGAACCCAATCTCCTTCATCCCGCGGCATAGCGCGATGTGATTTTGCCGATAGCGGTCTCCGCGCGCACGCACGCCGCCTTCCTCATCAAGCTCATTGAGCGCCTGCTCAAAGGCCAGAATGGTTTGAATCGGGGGCGTAAACCGGAAATGCCCATCGGCTTCCATGCCGGCCCATTGGCCGTAGAGATCGAGACTCAGCGTACGTGCATTTCCTTTCGCTGCATCCAAGGCGCGCCGGTTGGCAAGGACGAAACCGAAGCCCGGCACTCCCTCGATGCATTTATTGGCGGACGAGACCAGAAAATCGATATGCGAACCCACCATGTCGATCGAATATGCACCGAAACTGCTCATCGCATCCACAATGTAGACGGCACCTGCGTCATGCACCAGATGGCCGATTTCTTCCACCTGATTCAACATACCGCTGGTCGTCTCGCAGTGCACTACCGCGACGTGCGTAATCCCCATAGCTGGCGACAGAGAATCGGCGACCAGTGCTGGAGTAAATTTCTTGTTCTCGGCAACCTCAAGAACGTCCAGTGCGATGCCGTGAACACGCGCTGTCTGAGCAATGCGCCTCCCGTATGCGCCGTTGACCAGCACCAGCAATTTGCCGTCACGCGGAATTGCGGACGAGATGACCGATTCGACCACGAACGTGCCGCTGCCCTGCATGAGAATGCATTCGTACTGCTCTCGAGGATATGGACCAAGGTCAAGCAGCCGCATACGGATTTCGTGAACAGAAGCCAGAAATTCGCTATCCAGCGATCCAAGATCCCGGAGCATGGCCCCCTTGACCGTGGCGCTGGTGGTCAGGGGGCCTGGGCTGAAGAGCAGCTTATCCTTGCTAGTTGCTTCCATATTCATTTTCCTCTTCATCTCCATCGCCGAAGTTCGCATCGCCATAATTGATTGGGGGCTGCGGAATCATTGCAACGGCTTTGGCCGGCGCTGTATATACTTTTTGTCCCGCAAGGTAAGTCGCCTCGAGCACAATGTCCTTGATCGTATTCGGCGGGACCTGGCGCGGGTCCTTTTGCAGAACCACAAAGTCCGCCAGTTTGCCTGGAGTGATTGAGCCCTTGGAGTTCTCTTCGAATGTGGCGTAGGCCCCGTCCAGTGTCCAGACTTTGATCGCCTCATCCACACTGACTCTCTGATTTGCTCCGTTGACAATACCCTGGGAACTGGTGCGGGTAACCATGTCCTGAATTCTGAGCAACGGGTAAGCTGCGGAGATTGGAGAATCGGAATGGCCTGCCACGGGAATGCCCATGTTGATCGCAGTGCGATACGCGTGCATCATCGAGAGGCGCTCTGGCCCGTATGAGGCAAGGATATTTCCGTACTCCCACATGTAGGAGTGAAACACCAGAATCACGCCGTCCTTCTTGGCGCGATCCAGCAGCGCCTGGTTCATGACGCTGGCGTGTTCAATCCGCCAACGGGCATCGGGACGAGGATTCTTCGCCTCCGCGCGTTCGATCGCTGTGAGGACCATGTCGATCTCCCGGTCGCCGTTGGAATGGGTCGCAACCTGCCATCCGGCGTCCCACCACTTCTGAACGTCCGCATCCAACTGCTCCTGAGAGCGCGCGGGCGGGATGCCAAAGTAATCGGGGCGATCCGAGTATGCCTCGCTGAGCCATGCGGTTCGGCCACTCAGCGAGTTTCCCTGAAAGTTCTTGAGGGACGAGATGCGGAGACGATCATCACCAAAGCCTCTTTGGATTCCTGCCGCTTGGAGTTCATCGAAAGACCCGACACTGAACATGAATCCAACGCGTACAGGATTCCCGCGATCTCGCAGTTCCTGCATCAGACGGAACGAAGACGGGCTACCTCCCGCAATGCCTACGCTGGTAATGCCTCTGGCGGAGTATTGCCGGAAGCAGTTCAGGTACCCTTCAACTTCCTGGTCGTGTGGGACGGCGTCTCTCTCATTGGAGCCGGCGACGCGCTGGCCGCGGCCTGCACTCGGCTGATTGGCGCTGGCAGCCCTTTCATCAGTTCCCGCGCCCAGTTGTTCCCGACGCCCCCTGGACAGCACGCCGCGTGCGCTTTCGCGCAGCACGCCGTTGGGGATCCCGTCGGGATCTCGGTCCAGAGCGCCGCCGGGCGGGTCTGGTGTCTCTTTGGTGACGCCCGCGGCCTCCAGCATAAAGCTGTTCACAACGGTGATGTGACCGGAGCCATGAGTGATCGACACCGGCTGTGTGGTGGAGACTTTATCCAGGTCGTGTCGGTTGGGATGGCGGCCAAGCAAGACGTCGTTGTATCCATATCCGTTGATCATCTTGCCCGGCGGAGTGATCGCAGCCTTCTTCTTCAAGGCGCCCACCAGCTCATCGATCGTCTTGACCCGGTCGCCACCCAGCCACACCCTGTAATACGGCGAGTTCTCATCGAAGATCGCCTGCGGGTGCAGGTGCGCGTCATTGAACCCAGGGGTGACTGTCTCACCCTTGAGGTCAATCACCTTGGTCGATGCTGTCTTTAGTTTGAGTATCTCCGCATTCGTCCCGACGGCGGAAAACCGTCCGTTGTCGATGGCAAAGGCCTGCGCGGAAGGATGATTCGGATCGACCGTGATGACCTTCGCGTTGATCACAATGGTGTCAGCGGCAAACGCAATGTTCGATAGCAGTGCGAATACAAAGCAGATTCTCTTGATCATATCTATCTCCATTTTCGTGAGAGGAAGTTCTCAGTACCATCCGGAAAACTGATTTGGGTCAGAACGTGAATCGCATGCTTATCTGTACATTTCGCGGAGTGTTGCTTTGGCTCAGGGTCGCCATCTGTCCGAACGTTGCGGATGAAACACTCGTCGTCGGCCCGCTGAATATCACATTATTCAGGGCGTTGAACGCCTCCGCACGAAACGACACTACATAGCTCTCGCTCAGATGCGTGTCCTTCTCGATCATTGCGTCGAGGTTCCACGACCCTGGACTGTCGATGTCTGCCAGATGGCGGCTTGCGTTGCCAAAGGTGTAATTGGCGGGTTGCACGAAGGCAGCCGCGTTGAAGTATTGACCACCGAGTGACATCTGCTGACCGCCGGGCATCTTATCCGAAATCCCCGTGGTGTTCGGGCGGAAGCTGCCTCCACTGTAGGAGTAGGAGTAGTTTGTGGCGCTGACCGTCAAGGGCCTCCCAGAGTCGAAAGAATATATTCCGCTCACCGCCCAACCGCCGACGATTGGTGAGATGAACCCTTTGTTCAGGAATGGCTTCTGCCTGCCGAACGGCAGTTCATAGCGCGTACTCCAGCGCACCACATGCGTCTCGTCCTGGTCGGAACGGGATTTGTCGCAACTAGGGCAATGTAAATTTTGGAAGCCGGAGTAGGTTCCGGCCACACTGGTCATCTCGCCGACGTTGTCCAGAGCTTTGCTGAATGTGTAGGCGAAGATGACCGAGAGTCCAGCCTTGGCGCGATGCTCCACCGTCAACTGTCCGGCATTGTAAGTGGAGTGGCCGGCGCCCGTGTTGAGCTGCTCAACGGTCGAAAACTGAGGGAATGGGCGAAGCAGCTGTTCATACGTTATTGTCGATGTACTGAGTGTGGAAGTCGGATCCGTAATTACACCATAAAATGGGTTGGCGACCGTGGTGCGGAGCGTCGCGCCCAGCGCCAGATCGGAGTCCGGAATCTGGTTCCAGTAGAGCGGAACCATCAGATGCACACCATTGTTTCCGGCGTAGGCCGCGGTAACTACGAAGTTGGCCGGCAGAGCACGTTGGATGTCGAGCGAATAGTTGACTTGATAGGGAATATTCTGCTGCAGTCCGGGGCCTGCGATGCTTTGTCCCAGATCGATTCCCAGGCCTGCGCTGTTTCCATATGGAGTGGGAAGACCGGATGGAAATGGGTTGGCGAGACTGTATCCGGCGAGCGGCTGTACTCCGTTGGACTGTGCGTCGATCGAGGTCGAAGTCCGAATTGCGCCGTCGGCGTTGGGGTACTGCTGCCATGCCGCAGCCGGATGGTAGAAGATACCGAGGCCGGTGTGAACAATGGTCTTTTCATTCAGTTGATAGGCTAGGCCCAGGCGCGGCACGAAGTGCAGCTTTTCCGGTGTCTGCAACTGCCTGCTGGAGCCATTCAGACCGGGAATGCCGACGCCTCCCACAAGAGCAGGGATGACTGGTTCGTTGGGCAGGGAAAGAACCTGGCCGTTGATCGGCGAAATCGATGTCGTATCGATGTAATTGAGCAGGTCGTTCTTTTCCACATCCCCAGTCTCGAAGTCATATCTCATGCCATAGGTCAGTGTCAGCTTCGGTGTTACCTTCCAGATGTCCTGAGCATAGGCGGCGTAGTAGTAATGCACCGACTGGGTTTCCGGCTCATATCCAGACGAAACGGTTGCAAGTCCAAGCAGCAGCTCGGCCATGCCGGAGCCCGAGTCGGTTGACGGCGAAGGCGAGGTGGTATTCGGACCGTTGGTGAATTTTGTGCCGGCGCTAACGGACATCTGCTCGGGGTCCCATAACTGAACGGGATAGCGCCGAAGATCGATGCCGAATTTGAAGGTGTGTTTTCCCTTCACCCAGTTGGCGTCCGCGGCATATTGATATACAGACGACTCATTTTGTTCGAATGGATACGAGTTTCCCAGCGAGCTTTCGCTTCCCGTTGCGGAGGCCCCACTGATGCTGATGGAAGGGCTCATATTTGCCGTAATTCCGGGCGATGCATTGGCGGCATTGAAACCCAGGCTTCCCGGGGTCCTATGAACGGCCTCGGCCCGGTTCGATTCGCTATGCGCCCAGGAAAAGTGGTGTTCGAAGATCAGATCCGTTTTGATAACCCAGGTGTGGTCCACGTCGATATTTTTCCCTGGGATCCGGTCATCGGCCATCACTGGCGACAGTCCGTTGCCGAAGTAGTCGCTGTTGTGAATTCTGTTGGTGAAGTCTGTGTAGTGTCCAAAGATGCTGTGCCGGCTGCTGAATTGATGATCGATTCTGGTGTCATAGCTATTGTTGTCATCGGTTGCCGGCGCATTGGAGAAGAAATTGTTCAGGTTGCTCAGGCCTGTTCCGGGCTGATTGGGAAATGGATAGAGCGCGAGAAGAGAAAGTCCGATCGAACTGGGATTTGTAATCTTGTTACCCGCAAAGGCAGTACGCGTGTAATTGGTTCCCTTTGAGTTCGCGGTCGTGGTTGACGGATCGTAAATAACGATCAGGTTCCCCTTGGCGTCGAAGGTCTGCGAAAAGTCCCCCTGCCTTTCCAGCGCCGTAGGCACAGTTCCAGTGAAAGAGCCGGCAGTCGTATCCCGAAGCCCATCGTAGGAGAAGAAGAAGAACGTCTTGCCGCGGCCGTCATACGCCTTCGGAATCACGACCGGACCGCCAATTTGAAAGCCAAACTGATTTCTGCCGAATGAACCTCTGGCCAACCCCGCCAGATTGGCGTTGTAACCGTTGGCATCCATCAGCTCGTTGCGATAAAACTCAAATGCTGATCCATGCAGATGATCGTTGCCCGAACGCAGCGCGTAGGCTACAAGGCCTCCGCTGGTACGGCCATATTCTGGGGCATACGCGTCGGTGTAGACGCGGGTTTCCTGCACCGAATCGACACCGGGAATGCCCGCGTCCTGGTTGTAGTACGCCGTGGTGTTGGCTGCGCCGTCGAGCAACACATCGGTGGTTGAGCCCTTGGCGCCATTGATGCGAAAGGTGTTGCTCCTGCTTTCACTGGAGTAATTCTGGCCCGATAGCCCATCGTCACCCTTGGTCACACCGGCCGTGTCGCTGATAAGCTGCAACGGGTTTCTTATATTGAGCGGAATGCCTTCAACAAATGCGGGTTCGATCATCAGACTGCGATCCGCGCGATCCGTAGTCAACTCGGGTGGGGTGTCTGTCACTTGCACTGTTTGCTTTACATCGCCCAATTTCAGCGCAAGGGTAAGCACCTTGGATTCAGCCACTTCAAGTGTGATGTCAGTCACGAGAGTGGATACGAATCCTTCCGCCTGCGCCTCGATCTCATAGGTTCCAGGCACAGCGGGGGGCAGGATGAAGTTGCCTCTGTCATCGGTTTTGGTCTCCGCTTTTACCTGGGTACTGATGTGCGTCAGGGTCACGGTCGCTCCCTTTACACTTGCCTGTTGCGGATCAACCACCTTGCCGCTCACAGCTGCATTTTGCGCGAAGAGAGGAACACTGAAAAAAATGGCTGAGGCAAGGATTAGAAATCGAGTTGAAAATCGCATTGACTACTCCATTCGAGAATTCGTAAGGATAGGGTTCCGCAAGGCGGTCGAGAATGCTCTATCGAGGTTTGAACCTGTCGCCGTTTGACTTGAAGCGATGGTAGTCAGCCGCGTTGCTAAGATGATTAAGGTCGAATGAAAGCGAATGGGCTTAACGGTAATGAACGTTCGTTTATTGTTGGCCGAAGATCGAGCCGCCTGTGGCAATCGGCATTGAGTAGCAACGCTAAAGAGTGCGTTCTCTTCAACGTTCACGACTACAGCAGAAACCGCAGCGCAGTGCAGCCGCGACAACTGCCGCTTTGAACTGCATTGGCGACGAGCGATTGGAGGAAGCGAGCGCTTGCAGATATCCACAGAGTGCCGAAAACCCAATCGAATCGGCAGCGGTCTCTTCTTTGCCGGTCAGGCCGTTGTCTGCAAAACCCTGTCTTCGACCTGGACATCGGTTTGGCACGAGGGCTTGAGATTCCAGATGGGAAGCAGCACAGCGGCGGCAAGAAACGCGGAGACGGCAAGAATAAGAAAGAGGTGGTCCCATCCGTACCGTTCGCTTATGAATACCACAACATACGGCGAGAAGATCGCCCCCAGATGCCCGATGCCATCCACCAGTCCCGATGCAGTTGCGGCGGCCTTGGGCTCACCGATGTCCTGGGCTGCCGCTCCGGAGAGCAGTGTGTCCGGACCAAAGGAAAAGATGCCGGCCAGCGAGATGGCTATGGCCGTGCCCGCAAGCCCGAATTTGGTCAAGGCCGGCTCAATGAGCATGATGATTGCGAATCCGCAGAGCATGATCGCAGACACGGGGGCACGCCGCGACTGGCTGAAGCGATCCGAAATGTAGCCCGCCAGCACCGCGCCGAGAATGCCGATCAACTCATACAGAGACGATAGATAGCCCGATGCCTGCAGGCTATACTTCAGCCGCGTAACCATGTAAAGCGGCAGCCAGAACATCAGTGCGTATCGGCAAAGTTCCAGGAAAAAGTACGATGTACTCAGCATCCATAAGGATGGCTTGCGCAGCAGAGCGGCCAGGCCATTCCAATCCGTGCGCATCGAGCTGAGCGCATCCCCTTCGAACTGCATTCCAAGTGGGAGATCAGCACGCTCCGGCGTATCCTTCGCGCCAGTCATAAACAACACTGTAATTGGCAGCAGCACCAGTGCCGGAAACAGGAATCCACGCCGCCACCCAAGCTGGGGAAGCAGCCATGACTGCACGACAGCCCAGGTTGTGAAGGCCGTGGCCAGAAAGCCGCCGAGAACATAATTCGTGCTCCACCATGCCATTACGATTCCACGATTCTCGCTGCGGAACCATATGGCCATGGTCTTCACTAGTCCCGACCAGCCGGTCGACTGACCTGCGCCATTCAGGCATGCAAAGATAAGCAGCCATATCAATGAGGCGTGCGCGCCCATCAGGATATTGCTGCAACCCACCAACAGCAGGCCAGCGCCAACCACACGCTTTGCTCCAATGCGGTCGGAAAGAAGCCCGCAGCCAAACTGACCGACGGCATACAGCAGGCTATAGCCGAAGACGATGTTGGCCAGGTCGATGCTGCGAAGCCCTGCGACATTGTTCAGCAGGGGCAGCACAACGCTCAGGTTCTTGCGGCAGAGATAAAAGCCAGCGTAAGCGATCCAGGTGATCCCGAAGGTCCGGCGCTGGCCGGCAGAGAAGCTCATCTGGGCTCCAACTCCACCGCGCTCTGGTAAACGCAGTGCCAACTGATTGCATGGGCCCACATGTCAATTGTGTGAAAATCCAGCGATTCGTTCGTAACAGAGAGGGGCTTTGCAGCGGCGCGCGCTTGCAAGCATTTGCTTCTGGCAAGCTGTATTCCCGTTTCAGCATGTGTGCGGAATCGCATTCCCCCTACCATTTCACTCTCTGTCGAATGCCGAAACGTTCAGCGGGTTAAGCGGAACTCGTTATCACATAAATTAACGGTTTAGCCAAAACAGAGATCGATGTCACCATCCTGTAATGTTCCAGCGCTACACTGGCAGCATTCAGCTACCTTTCCCTGGAATACCAATGCAGAAGGTTGAGCTCCAACCGGACGAGATCTGCCGATACAGATCCGAATTGCAGGCAACAGTCGCAGTTGTGTGCAAAAGTTTCTCCTTCCGCACCAGCGCCAAGAGTTGCCAATTCCTGCGCTTCATTGTTCAACGCACACTTAGCGGAAAAGTCGATGAGCTCAAAGAACGTCTGATCGGGATCGAGTTGCTCGGACGCGAAGCTTCCTACGATACCGGCTCCGATGCGGGTGTTCGAGTGCGCGCAAACGATGTCCGAAAGCGGCTCGCTGCCTACTACGCCGCCACTACCACCGGCCTGGAATATTCCGTTGACATCCCCACAGGCTCGTATGTGCCGCGCTTTTATGTTTACCGCTTGTTACAGGGCGGTCAGAGCGATCCCGAGCTTCCTATTGTTGTGGAACCGCCGGTTCCTGGTCCTGCGCTGCTGCAAGCGACGGAGCTCTCGCTGCTACAGTTGGCCTTGCCGACACTGGTTGCGCTCTTTCTTTGCATGATCTGTATTCGCTGGCAGATTGCGCAGGCGGGTCCGTTCGATACGTTCTGGCAAACGGTATTTCAGGACCACCAGGCGCTTCTGTATGAGTCCCCCTTAGCGTCCGGCGCACAACCGGCTCTTGTTGCCGTGGACAGGCTTGAAGACACCGCCTCTCTGTTCAACCTTGCCGGCCAGTTTCATGCAGGGATCACTCTCACCCGCACACTGACTCCTCCCTCTGGCAGCAACGGCATTCTGATTCTGATCGGCGCCATCCCTTCATCGCCCAGTGAATCCGTCGCGGATTCTCCCGCGCTTGACCGCATCTCCCCCGTCGATGGAAGCAGGCTGGTCATTGAAACCACGCCAACCGGACGTCAGATCGTCGATCGCAATGCCGGAAATCCTCTTGTCAATCCCTATGGCCGGGCGGGGTTGCTCACCATTGTCAACAGTACCCAACGCTCGATTCATATTGACGGCACAGACGACGCGGCCATCGATTCGCTCATCAAAACCATGTGCGAGACCAACGCCTTTCCCGATGAACTGATCGACAGCTTCCAGGATGGGACGATAACGCAGATCGTCTTTCCCATGCAGCCCAGCGCACAGGCAGTCGTATTTCATGAATCGCTCCCCGTGACGCATATGGCCATGAATGGACCTCTGTGAGCAGAGAAGGGAAATCCCTGGCTGGGCCGCGGAGTCAGGTCTTTGTTTCCGCGTGGGTCCTTTATGCCGGCTACTATATATGCCGCAAGGACATCAGCCCAAACACAGGCGCAGGCATCTCTCACCTCGCCTTCAGTCTCATCTGCTTTGGGATTGCCTATGCGATCAGTCAGTTTGCCGGCGGGTTGCTGGCAGACAGCATTGGAGCGCGCCGGACTGCCTTGGCAGGCGCCGGCATTTCGATCCTGTGCACCGGCCTTCTTGCCTTCCATTCCCAGCTCAGGTTGGGTTTGTTGCTGGAACTCGGCAACGGCCTCGGACAGGGGCTTGGATGGCCGTCCATGCTTCGCCTGATCGGCCAGTGGTTCCACCGCGGCGAACGGGACAGGGTACTCGGTTGGTGGAGTACCAGCTACATTCTCGGTGGGGTGCTTGCAACCTCGCTCACTGAATGGCTGGCTGTTCACATCCGCGTCGCTCCACTTTCAGGATTTCAACCTGCTTACCTGGTTTCGGCCACTGTTTTGCTGTTCGCAGCGCTGTTCTTTTATGGGGGAACCGCTCATCTGGCGGGTCCCGTCCTGTCCTATTCACTTCCCCCCTCTTCTACATTCTCCAAGCCCCAGCGAACGCAATTCGGTGCGTGGAGCGAGATCCTGGCAAATCGCAGAATTCAAGTCGTCTCCCTCGTCTACTTCTTTCTCAAGATGACCCGCTACACCCTGCTCTTCTGGTTGCCTCTCTACTTGACATCGAGCCTGGGTTATACGCAGCATTGGGCCGAGCATTTCGCGTCCTACTTCGAACTCCTCGGCTTTCTCGGTCCCCTTGCCGCCGCCTACGCGGTGCAGCGCTGGTTTGGCGAACGGCGCATGGTTCTGGGGGCCGGCATGCTCTTTGGGCTTGCATTCATCTGCCTTCTGCACCCCGTGCTGGCAGGCAGCGGATGGTTTGGCACAGCAGTTTCCATCTCGTTCATGGGAATCCTGATCTATGGTGCCGACGTGCTCATGTCCGCCATGGCTGTCCTCGACGCTGTCCCGGACGATTTGTTCGGGCGCGCTGCCGGGTTCGTCAACGGCATCGGCTCCATTGGCCAGACGCTATCTCCCTTTCTGGTCACGATCTTCGTATCGCACTTTGGATGGACAAAGCTGTTCGATCTTTTTGTCTTCTTTGCTCTGGTCGCCGGCGGCATATGCGCCTTCGGCGCCTCATCTCTAACCGATAAGACCCCTTCGATTAACCGTTCAGTGGATGGATCTACCCGCAATCCAACGTAAACTACGTCCATGAATTCTGATACCAGCAGTCAACTCCTTTGCTACATCTCCATACAGGCAGACCGGGCATGACAAATCCTCATCACATTCGAGCCGTCGTGCTGGACTGGGCGGGCACTACGGTCGATCATGGTTCGATGGCGCCGGTACTTGCGCTCCAGACCCTGTTTGCAATGCATGGGATCACGCTGTCGACGGAAGACGCCCGCCGCGATATGGGACTGCTCAAACGGGACCATATTCAAGCGATCCTGGCCCTGCCGAATATCTGCACAGAGTGGAGAACTGCCACCGGCAAGAAGCCTGATGATGCAGATGTTCTCTCCCTCTTCGAAGAGTTTGGACAGTTGCAGATGAAGATCATTGCGCGGCATTCGCAATTGATCGCAGGTGTTGCCGAGACCGTAAAGGAATGGCAGAACCGCGGTCTCCGTATCGGAAGCACCACAGGCTATACCCGCCGGATGCTCGACCCGGTGTTGAAGCAGGCCGCCCGGCACGGTTTTCGGCCCGATGCTTCCGTATGCCCGGATGAAGTAGCCGGGGGACGGCCAGCCCCGTGGATGCTGATGAAGAACGCGCAACTCCTGGATGTCTATCCTCCATCCGCGTGCGTAAAAATAGGAGACACCGTCGTCGATATTGAAGAAGGCAGAAATGCGGGTATGTGGACCATCGGGCTGACCAGAACCGGAAATCTCGTGGGTCTCGATCAACAGCAATGGGAGCAACTGCCGGAGGCAAGCAAAAAGAACCGGTTAAGGAACGCTCAGAACATCTTGCGCCGCGCAGGCGCCGACTATGTTGCGGAGGATCTAGCTTCCTGCAATCAGGCTCTAGCAAAAATCGAAAAACGTCTCAAAAATGGCAAGTGACCGAATTCGAAACTTGTTCGTCGAAAATTTCGTGTACTCGTAGCGTACTCAGAAACCGCGTTTGCTGCGTATTGAACGATTCGTGTGTCGTTATTTTTAGTAACTTGTTTAGAATCAATACATGGTGGCAATCCGACCCCCCGGCACTCTTTAAGTAGTTTGTAATCAATAATATACGAGGTGTTTGTCTCGTTTGTAACCAAGGTGTACTTAAGTCACAAGCAGAATCTGGAGGAGCCAGTGCATACCAGTGAATAACTGCTACGGGCCTCTGTAGATTGGTCTGCCCAATCTTTTACCCCAGTTGGATCGTTCGTTGAAGGGCCCACTGGATGCGCTTCGTTACAATTTCTCCGCAAAGCGATATCCGACGTGCGCCTCCGTAAGCAGGTACTTGGGGTTCGCAGGATCGTCTTCCAGCTTCTTGCGCAGTTGACGCATGAAGGTGCGGAGATACTCCAGTTCGTTGCCGTATCCTTCTCCCCACACAGTACTCAGCAGGCGGCTATGCTGGATGGGCCTGCCTGCATGGGTCATCAGATGGTGCGTCAACTCAAACTCCTTGGGGGTGAGGTGAATGAGCTGGCCGGCCTTCTTTACGGTGTGGCGCGCGGGGTCGAGTTCAATCTCGTTGATGCGCAGCACAGCTGCTTCCAGCGTGTCCGGCATCTTGGACCAACGCATCGCGGCGCGCATCCGGGCAGTCAGTTCGCGCAACTGGAAGGGCTTGGTGATGTAATCGTCCGCGCCCGCATCCAGCGCCTCCACCTTATCGTCTTCGCTGTCGCGCACGGTGAGCATCAGAATGGGAATGCGCGGAAAACGGCTGCGCATGATCTTACAGGCGTCGATGCCGCTCATGCCCGGCATATTGATGTCGAGCAGCACCGCGTCAAAGATGTTTGTACGCAGCAGCGAGAGCGCCTCCTCACCACGCGCCGCCTCCACCGTTTTGAACCCCAGATTGCTGAGGGTTGTATGCAGCGCGCGCCGTATGGACATCTCGTCATCCACAACCAGAATCAGTCCGGATTCCATGGCTAGTCCCCTCCCATCTGTATCTTAGGAATGGATAAAAAGAAAGTTGTGCCGTCCTGTTCGGCGCTGGTCACCCATACATGGCCGTGGTACGCCTCGGCCGCCTTCTTGACGATGGACAGGCCAACTCCGGCGCCGGGCGCGCGCTCCTTGGCGTCGGAGCTGCGATAGAAGCGCTCGAAGATGCGCTCGCGATCCTGCATCTGGATCAGTGATCCCTGGTTGTGCACCGAGAGCAGCAGCTCGGAGTTGCTCTCACGTACCGCGATGTCAATCGGAGCTTCGGGTGCTGAGTACTTCGCGGCATTGTCCAGATACTGAGTCAGGATCATCGTGAGCAGCTCCCGGTCACCCTGCAGCGGCGTCTCCTGTTCCTCGATGGAGAGTTCGATTGGATGTTGCTTGAGCGTTCCCGATAGCTCCGCCACTACATCCTTCACCAATCTCGATACGATCACCGGTTCTGTGCGCAGGGACACGCTGGAGGCCTCAAGCTTTGCGGTCTGTAGCAGACGGGTGCAGAGTTGATTGAGATTGACAGACTCTTCATTGATGAGATCGGCCAGCTCAGACTCGGTCTTGTCCAGCGTGCCCATCTCCAGCAGGCCGGAGCTGGCGGTGCAAATTGCCGTCAGCGGTGTTTTGAATGCATGCGCAAGCGCATCCAGCACGGCCACGCGCAGTTGCTCCGCCTGCTTCGCGTTCTCTGCGCTCGCCTCTTTTTCATACGAGCGCTGACGTTCAAAGGCGATTGCGGCAAGCGAAGCGATGGAGTTGGCAATCAGCGGATCGACCTCTCCGCGAATGGCCATCGCGCCGATGGACTTGTTCCCAATGCGAATCACACGCTGCGTAGTGCGCGTGTCATGGTCGTCCTCGTTGTGATCGGTAAGATAGGTTGTCCTGGCAATCTGCTGCTCCTCCGCCGACCAGGTTCCCTCGTGATTGAGCAGGGCAGTATTTGCATCGAAGATGGCAACATCGTTGGCCTGAAAGATGCGCCGAATCAACTGAACTAACTGGGGCCCCGGCGGCTGGTGCAGATCGAAGAGCAGAGTGCCGCGGCTCAGCTCATAGAGCTTCTTCATCTGCAGTCGCTGGTAGTTGGCGTCGCGCGCCATCCTCTGCTCTCGAGAGGAGATACGGCTCACCAGGAGCGCGCAGACCTGAAACGAGATCAGCGCAATCCAGTCCCGGTCATCTGAGACGGTAAACGACCAAATCGGAGGAATAAAAAAATAGTTGAGGCAGGTGACCGCGAACAGCGAGATGAATGTCGCCTGCCAGATTCCATAAGAAATAGACGTAATAACCACCACCAGCAGATAGATAAAACCTGCGGTAGCGACTGGAAGATGCAGTCTGTAGGCAACAAAGGTCAGGACGGCAATGGCGGCGCATCCAATCGCACACTGCTTCAGCAGCAGCATCCACGAGCGCTTCTCCGTCAACGGAATAACCATTGTGAGCCGTGAGGTCATTCAATAAATCCCATCTAGATGGTAGTGAACGAAGTTGTAATGAGGGGATAAAGAAAGCGCAAAAATATCATTAAAAATAGATTGGGCACATGGAACGATATCTCCCGTGATGGGGTGCACGTTCCATGTGCCCGATTTTGGGCCCTTCGCAGTGCCGCATTACAGTTTGCCCTGGGAAGTGGAGGCGAGTTGCTGGTCGTTCTGGGACTTCGCCGCCGCGAGTTGGTCGAAGTGCTGTGCCTGTGTGGCTGCGCTATCGGCCTTAGAGAGATACGACTCATAGAGGTACTGGGCCGTATCGAATGGGCGCGGATACTTCTGATAGCGATAGAGAGCTGCGTTGTCCGGAGCTCGGCGGTCCCGTTCGACCGCTTCGGCAGCGGCTTCCGCGCGGAACTTCGCCTCTTGCTGATGGAAGTAGCCGGCGATCTGCTTGTACTGTGCGCTGTCATGCGCACTCCGCATCAGGCTGTGTACTTCACGCGGTGTCATTGGCGCAGACAGGCTTGCTGTCTGCATCGGGGATTGTGCCATTCCCGCAAAGGGAAGGGCAAGAGAGAGTGTCGCAACAAGCACCAGTGAACGGTTCATGATTGATACCTCCTGAAAATGACTCTAGGGCGGGTCACATAAGGAGCGCATAAGGAAGATAAAAGATGATTGTTAAAGATTTCGATACCTGGAATTTACCGGTATGTGGTGCCGCACGCGAATGACACACCAGGCGGCACACAAGAGCTCACTAGAATGACAGCACGAGTGCAAATAAACCATTTTGCGAACTTTCTATTGTTTCTTTATGCCATTCTTATGTCCCTCCCGGCACACTAGAGCATCTGCTACACGTGAGGTGGTTATTATGGCTCTCGGTCAGTCAACATATTTCTACACCGTGGAACTTAGCGCGCTTGAAGAGAACCTGGGCCTCTCGATGGACCGGGTTGCCCGACTGCGCGAGAAGGCTATGAGGCGGAACGACACTCAGGCAGCCGACCAGATCAACAAGCTACAGCGGGTGATCGGCGTCGTACAGCAACGCATCGCGCGTTTGAAGTAACTCGGAACAAATTAGCCAATAGGGACCAGCCAGCGATCACAAAAAACCGCTTAGGTGGACGTGTATCCGCCGGAGAAAG
>Ga0187851_10000390_pt1 | contig 45452 bp, 38 predicted proteins | sample June2016WEW_6_10_FD_132997 | JGI IMG/M metagenome (GOLD analysis project Ga0187851, IMG submission 132997) | Peatland microbial communities from SPRUCE experiment site at the Marcell Experimental Forest, Minnesota, USA - June2016WEW_6_10 | ecosystem: Environmental > Terrestrial > Soil >...
CCTTATATAGTGCTGAAGAGATCTATCTCCCTGCTTGTCCAATGTGAGCCAATGATTATGAGTGAATCAGCCTCTTCGGTTTCTACTCTTAGTATCTCTTTGCAATGAAATAAACCAGCTTTGATTAGATTAATCCCAGTGCAAAAGCAGCAGTGCCGAGCATGGCATGAGAGAGGGTAACCCCCCAGAAGTTCGGATATTTGTAATAGATAATGCTCCAGATAAATCCCATGAAAAATGTAACGAGCATCATCATGGGGTTTTGATAGATGATATGGAGGAAACAGAAAGATAGGGAAGACAGTACCATTATGGACCAGTGCCGCCTGTAGCGGAAGTTCCTCATTTCCGCAAATAGAAACGACCGGAAAAAAAATTCCTGAGCAGGCGTTAGGATGAGAATATAAAAGACGAAGAATAGAGGCCAGAGACGGATTGTCGCCTTTCCGATTAAGCCTGTATTATGCAATAAATAAAGAAGAGGCAAAAATAGGAGGGACATTCCAAGATTCCACATAAGGGATCGCTTTAAAGTGTCCTGACGAAATCCCAGATCGGACCAGCTGAACTTTCGCAACCATACATAAGAAACAATAACCGTTAAAATGAAGAACATTACGGCGAATCGATATTGAAAAGGGATAACTCCCGTCCAGATCAAGGTTACGGGAATATATAAAGTGCCAGCAAGAAAAAAAATAAAAATCAGTATATTATTTTTCCAGTATATTCGTTTCAGGATGTCTATGAATACCATTTTAGATGCTCATTAAGCCGTTAGTATTTTTAATATCATTTAACACATAAGTAAGATAGCAATTGCAAGTGTCCTGCCAACAACTGAAAATAATGAGAAGTTTTAATTCGTCCTTTAATAGTATGTGGTTAGATTAATAAGAGGGAACAATGGGGATGTATGCAATGCTTCATTTAGCCTCAATATTTGGTGGAACCTCAGCATACGGAGGGATATCTTGGTGGAATGCAGACAGTTCAGCCGGATGTTTGTTGTCTGTCAAGAATTGTATTTATTACGAATTGAAAGAAAGCATATTTATTAAGGTTGACGATTTGTTTCTTTACAGGAAGGAAGAAATAAACGCTTCTGCCGGAAAATATCATTTAAAAACCTGCATGTTTCAACCCGTTATCATTAATTTATCTTTACCCAACCAATCATTTTTCTTGTCGAGAGATCATAAACAAAGATTTTTTCTCTTTTTGCCTTCGTTGCAGCCAGTAAGAAGGATTATAGCAATCACTGCCAATAACGCTGATAGATACTTCATCTTTGTTCCTTGTGAATTTTGTGGTTATAAGTCTTATTTAAGAATTTTTACAATTTCAGGTTTCTCTTTCTTAAAACGTTTATAATATAGATCTTCAATAAAATCAGGGAGAGGCGCTTTCCATTGCTCTTGTTTATGATTTGCTAGACCACCAAATTTCTTTGGATTCATTCCTAATTCCCTAGCCATTTGAATATGGGTATCAGATAGATGATACTTCTTTTTTGCTTCAATCCAAATTTTATTTTTATCTGTCATGTTTTTGCTTATCATAGAAATCAGCCGGAGCGTAGAGATCGGCTGGGTTTTTTAACGATTACTATTTGTAATCTTGTGTATAGATAACTCTAATTCCCATGTGGTTCTTCTTTCTTAGCCTGCGCGGCACAGTGCCTGGTAAGCAGACCTTTCTATCTAAAGTTTGGACTAATTAATCGTAGACATAAATTTTACGAAGGTCACCAAGAATCGAGTCCAGACCCTGGCCTTTGATTCCCAAGTTTTTGAGGTCCACCTCTTCAGATACCAGCGCATCCAGAAAAGATCCCATGTCATCGTGGATCTCTTTCGGGATATCGGTTTTAAAAGATGGATCGATCACACGGTAAAGTCGGAATACATCGTTCTTATGCTTGGCGATGGATTTTGCGTCGACTGCCTCTCCTGCTTTTTTTCGCCCGGTGAGATCAAGCCATGCCCGCGCCTTAAGCGGAATAAGGTGTTCCGGACCGACGATGGGTATGTCTTCAATTGTTCTTTTTCCGGAATGCAGAAAGGCATAGTAAGCATCATTCAAGAGTATTGCAGACAGACTTGAGATGTCTTCATCGACCGGGATGGGTGTCAGGTGAGCACCTTCAGCCAAGTCAAGCATGTCCGGCTTTCTTGAAAACAACTCCAGCATGAAAGGAAATTCGTTGTTTTCAGGATTCAGAAAGCGATAGTATCGCCTCTTTCCGGTTGCACTCTGTTGAATTTGATACTTACCGGCCCGGACGAAAGCCCAGAAAGCACGTACGAATGCGGCATCAAGCACTTCCACGCTCAAGACGATATCCAGATCCTTCGTGGCGCGAAACTCCAGCCCCGCTTCTTCCATCAGAATGTCGCAGGCGGCACCCCCAATCAGTACATACTGGGTGGCATAAGCGCTGAATTGTTCCCGGAACTTGGCAAGACCTCTTACCATTCCATGCCTCCCAGAAGCGCGTCGAGAGCGGATTGAACCCGTTCATCAGTGCTATTCTTCAAAGAAAGATAGAGTGAAAGGCGGTCCACTTTTTCCTCATGAGCAAAAAGGTGTGGGTCGTATTTCCATAGTTCTATTTCGAAGCTCCCCGGCTCGGGCAATGTCAGTTTGGAAATCTTGTCATGTTGCATCCGCAAATTCCACTCGTCAGTCGAAAACGCAAAAATCGGAATCTTCGGTTCCGCCAGCAAGGTGTACTTTGCCAAAGCGCTCTCCCCGGCCAGGCTTCCCTTTCCCGTTTGCATGGATGAAGCAACATATAGACGTTTCCGTACCGGGGTATTCAGATAGGGCAACACCTTTTCCCAAAGAGACTTTCCCGTTTCCGCAAAGCTAAGATGCCGTTCTTTCCCCAGCATGGAATGCTCCCCAATACCGGATGTTTCCAGTTCATTAAAGGCCCGAGTCATGGTCATGGGGGAATATCCCAGGCTGTGGGCGATTTTGGCAGGCGTCAGCGTGTCGATCTCTTTTTGCCATAGGACATGCAAGATCAATGTCTGGGTGGAGGGACTGAAAACAGGTCTCTTTTCCTGTAATCGTTTCAAGTGCTCACGTAGATCAATGCCCAACATGGGCATGTACATCTGATTGCCCGGAACGATGAAAGAGACTTTCTGCTCGATCAGGCGCTTGCGGTTGTATGAGGTGACCGTACGACGCACATACACGATCTTGGCATCGTACCGTACTTTAACCTGGTCCATGTGTTTGCGAATGACCGCGGGTGGCTGCTCCGCCTCTCCAGTATCAGCCATCAATAAACATTCGATTCCAAGAATATCCATCGTAAAGAAACGGTAGCGCTCGCGGAGGTATTGGGGTAGCCTATTGCTTTTATCCCAAAGGTGGGGCGTAACCGTGATGCCGATAGTTTCCCGAAGGTACTGTTCCAACTGATGAATGAGTTTCTTCATGGATCATCACCAACCTTTTTTATGAACACTAACATAATACATGTTATCGTGCATTTCAAGTGTTTTTTGCACTCGTTTTATGGCACTCTTCTTTTTCAAGGTAAGAGTCGTCTTGAAATCTTTTGTATCCATGAGAGATGGCCGGGTTTAAATAGTTGTGCTTAAATTTTCTACTTACGTTCAGCATGATTATTCATCATGGATTTAATTTCTGACCTTTTATTTATTTGGAATTTCCATCGGTCTGGATTTCATATCTCAAACCCCCAAATTTCGATAAAAAAACATCAATGATTTCAATATATAAAGTGTACGGAAAATGCGTGGTGTGTATGTTTGTATGGTCATTTGTACACCCCCGCATATTTCTTAACTGCCGGAGGTATGCTCTTTATACTTTAATGCCCTTAGCATGGCGTTAAACTGCTCATTAAGTATTCCAATACACCTCTGCCGGCGAGGCCGACACGGAATATTTAACCTTCGTGATTCAGACAACCTTCGGTTTTATAGCCGGTAATACACTTGTGGCTATTTTTATTTAAGCCTGTTCACTTCCCTACTATACTTGAGGGTACCGAGTTCTTTAACTTAGCATTTATTGAATGCAAAATGCGGACGAAATTATTTCTTTCTGGGTAATATATCACCTTCAGCAAGCCAAATAGCAGATACACCAAGAGCTTTAGCAAGATCAGATATTTCTTTAGCGGTTGGTATACAGCCATTTAGAATTTCATTAAGTCGTTCTTTTTTTAATGGGAGAGATACTTTTGAATTTTTAATTTCATTTTTTAAACGATTTGAAAATCCGAGGTCGATTTTCAGGGGGCGAGTTTTGGGAGGGCTGAAAATGGAGCCCGTACCTTCGATAGCAATTTTGGTTCCTTCGATGGGAATCTTTCCCTGAAAAGACAGTCCACTTCCAAACAATAGCCAAGATGAATTGATGTCATAGGTTTTACAAATTTGAGATATGATATCTGAGTCAGGATGAGATAATTCGTCTTCGTACCGAAGCAAAGTATTACGGTGGATGCCAAGCTCTTCAGCAAATACAATTTGGCTTTTGTCGCCTCGTACGATTTTTATTCGTTGACCAATGCCTTTTGTTTCATTCATAAAAAGTACCAAAATAAAGATTTGACATGCACAAATAATTGTGCAATAGTGATTGCAATATTTAGTATAGTTTAAAACAAAAAATGGGAAAAAGCAATTATTTTAAATAGGCTCTGATTCGGCGCAGATATAAAGATATCGTAATTTTTTTATTTTTATTGAAACTGTGTTTCGTATTTTTCCTTGGATACAAAATTATGAAGCGTCTGTGATTATCCAAGTGGTTCCATTTTGAGGTTAGTTATCTTTTTTGTTTCGGAGTATAAGAATTGAGCTTTTTTGCCGGATGTGATAATTTGCCCTGTAATCACAAAGGGGGTAATTATATGGGAGGGCATGTTTATTATCACGCTCCAGCTAAACGGTGTTATGTTTCAATTCCTTTTAGGGGTGTTCAAGAGAAATTTTGGGAATACAAGGGCGAACCTATATGGGATAAGAGAACAGGGCGTAAGTTTTTATCCATCATGCAAGCAGAAATAGATAAAGGCACATTTGACCCTAGAACATATCGCCCAAATTCTCCTCTATCCGTAAAAGAGTTTTCCAAAATCTGGCTCGATTCCACCGGTGCCGGGAATAACACAAAGAAGCTTTACCGAAACGCTATAAGTAAAGTCATGGACTACTTCGGCGAAGATCAGGATATTCGGGAATTTACACACTCAAAACTTCTATTATTTAAACAATCATTAAATCTATCCGAAGCAGCAAAATATAACGTCTTAACAGCTTTGAAAACAATGCTTCGTTTTCATAAGAAAGATGTGCCTACTTTTATTATGCCTGAATTCCCTGCCCTAACAAAACCTGAACCGGAAACAACTGAATATCTGACATTCGAAGAACAACAAAACATCCTGGCAGTAATACCCGAAAGGCATCGTTCTATATTTATCATTATGATGGAATATGGTTGCAGACCGCAAGAAGCAACGGCTCTAATGCGTGATTGCATCATTAAAGATAAAATCATTTTTCGAAGATCGCATAGCGAATACGAACTAAGGGAAACGACAAAGACTGGATGTAAAGGTATCAGGATTGAGGATATTACAACTAGAGCAAGGAAAGCCCTGGATAATGCTTTGCAATGGCCTTCCTTTAAGGGATGGGTGTTTAGTTATAATCAAAAAGGTTCCCATTACAACAATAAGATTCTTAATAAGATTTGGAGAAATGCGTGCGAGCCGTTAGGAGTAAAGATTGGTTTATATGAGGCTGTCCGGCACTCTTTGGGCTGTCAATTAGCAGAGGAGGGTTACTCTATAGACTTCATTCAAGATGTTTATAAACATACATCAATCAGGACAACAAGACGTTATGCAAAAAGACAACGTGGAATGATTTTTGATGCTCTAGAAAACAGGGGTAAAATTATTGAGCTTAGAAGTTCGTTAGAAGGTGAAAACAAAAAATCAAGTATTTGATTTTATTATATATTAGTGGTGCGCCCGGTAGGATTCGAACCTACGACCAACAGATTCGAAGTCTGCGACTCTATCCAGCTGAGCTACGGGCGCTCATTATCCAACCATTCATGAATGGGGTGAGTGAAGGGACTTGAACCCTCAGCCTCCGGGGCCACAACCCGGCACTCTAACCAATTGAGCTACACCCACCATTTTAGCCTTGGTGCGCCTGGAGGGATTCGAACTCTCGGCCCACGGATTAGAAGTCCGTTGCTCTATCCAGCTGAGCTACAGGCGCATTTTTTAACCTGTACCTAAAAAAGAGATAGGCTAATATCCCCTCTTCCGGTTTTTGTCAAGGTTAAAAGCTGTCAAATATGTTTTTTTGCGTAGTTTTCCACGCAAAAAATTTATCTGTTATTTAACATAACCGGCAATGCCGTCGAACCGGTATGTTTTTTTATTAATCTTACCTCCCTGTATGTCCGTTGAATAAAAATAACCGCCTGTTTTAGAATTATACCAGCGGTAAAGTTCTCTGGTATTGGTCAGTTTTGATGTTGCAATGTTGCCGATTGATCCTTCAGATATGTATCCTCTCAGGTCTTTTTTCCCTCCCACGGGATCATAATGATAGAAATGACCCCCGCTTTGCGGATTATACCAGCGATTGAAACCGGTTGTTCCCGGAGTGTCCGGATTAAAAAGCCGAAAAGCAATGCCTTCTTTTACGTAATTGTTTTGCATTAATCTTTTTGCTTCAGCCTGGGGATTAGCTGTATACAGATAATCCTTTCCGTTGTAATATCTATAGATATCAATTACTTTTATTATATTATCAGGCAGCACTTCCGCAAAAACTTCAACAATTGCTTCACCGCCGCCGGTATTAAATACGATATCATCAAGGTAATACCCCGGCGGCATTTGCGCCGTGTTTAAACAAACATTGAGATAATTGGTTTGTCTGGTAATCGCGCCGGAATTAGGCATAATTTTTATGCTTCCTTCCGGGAAATAAGACGCGTTTTCTCCCAGTATTTTCACACCTTCAAATCCCAGGCGGCTATTTTTGCTGATTATGGTAAGCACATGGGGGCCAAAAACGAGATCTTTGGCAATGAGCAATTCCTCTCTTTTTTCTTTCTCTTTAAAAAGATCATTATTATCGATTGGGCGTTTATCAAGCGATACTGAAATATTGGCATCTTCATGGGCATTCAATAAATACAGAATTATTCCCGTCCCGTTGAAATGAATCTTGATAAAGTTATCGGCTTCCGCGCCGGTTGGATAACCGTCGCCCTCCATCCATTTGCCCATAAATTCAAAAGTTTCTTTTAAACGCCCCGGCACGGTATATACTCCGCATCCCCTCGCGTCATCATTGGCAAATGATATATATCTGCCTAAATTGAATGGTTTATCTCCAATAACATGTTTTTGTGCCGCAACCGACCATTCCAGCATTTCCCTGCCGCTGTTGGTGACCATTATTTTTTTAGAAACACTTTTACCCGGCAATATACCGCCCATATCCAGCCTTGCCGGATGTAAATTAATCAAAGGAGATTTTTGAATATAACCTATTATAAACGTGACAAATATTGTTTTTTGACCGTCCGGGGCGTTGATTTTAACAGCTTCTTTATACGTGCCGGATGGAAGTTCCTTTCGGCAGAAAATCTTTTCTGCTCCGACGTCAAGTTTCATTTCCACATAATTATAACCGGACACATTTTTTTGTTTATTTTCGCCGGGCGATGCATCTTTTGGCAGTAAACGGATTTCCACATGCAGGTAATCCAGACTATTTTTTAAAACACCTGAAAGTTTCTGTTTGTCCGGGTTTTCCCAGCCTTCCGGTCCGTCTGTCGACCAGTTAATGACACCCGGACCGTTATTTTTAAAGGCAAAGCTTCCTTCACTGGAGACGTTGTCGATATTGATCATTCCCAAATCAAGTTCCAGTGGACTTATTGACTGCGAAAGCTTTAATTTTATTGCGGCTTTTTTTGCGATTTTCGTAGCAACAGTTTGATTCTGTTGAAGATTTGTACTATCCTGAGCGAAAGTTATAAAAGGGCAAACCATCAGCGCGATAATAGTAAAGATAAAATAATTCTTTATCTTTGACATTTTGATAAAACACCTCTTGAGAAATATTGATGGCTTCCTAACGCAAAGCTTAGAATTAAGCAACTATTATATCTCTTTTTCCGGTGCAACAGCCAGTTATCGCGTTTAAAAAACTTGACACACCCCACAAACAAGATATAGCTTTCTGGCTAATTTTTCGTACCCAGCCCCGTCAGAAGGGCGAAACTCTTCTAACGGGGTAGCGTTGCCGATGTTGCTACTCATCATGTAATTATGAATTACGATGTTTTAAAATACTGGATCGCGCTAAAATCTATCCCTGGCATTGGAAATGTTAATTTTCCGGCCTTAGTAGATAAGTTCGGCTCCATGCCAGCGATTTTTGGAGCGCCCGTTTCGCTTTTAAAAGAAACACCGGGAATTTCCAAAGAAATTGCCACAGCAATTACAAGTTTTAAAGATTGGAATAAAGTTAAAAAAGAACTTGATCTTATTAATAAAAACAAATTTAATATCATTACTTATCAAGATGAGCTCTATCCCCAAAAGCTTCTTAATATTTATGGCCGTCCTCCTTATATATATGTGCGGGGCAATCTGAATAAAGATGACATAAATATTGCCATCGTCGGTTCCAGACAGGCCAGCACTTACGGCAGATATACAACCGAAAGAATCAGCCGCGCGCTTGCTTATAGGGGCGTAACGGTGGTTAGCGGCATGGCCAGGGGAATTGATTCCGCGGCGCACCGCGGAGCCATAGCCGCGCATGGCAAAACGATCGCCATTCTGGGCAGCGGACTGGACGTTGTTTATCCTCCCGAAAATAAAAAATTATATGAAGATATTATTCAAAACGGCGCTGTTATTTCCGAATTCCCATTGGGCACTCCGCCGCGCTCAACCAATTTTCCGGCGCGCAACCGCATTATCAGCGGCATGTCCTATGGGGTTGTAATCGTTGAAGCGGGGGAAAAAAGCGGCTCGCTGATTACAGCAAGGCTGGCCCTTGAGCAGGGACGGGAAGTATTCGCCGTGCCTGGAAGCATTGATGCCGCGGGTTCGCGCGGCACAAACAAATTGATTAAGCAGGGCGCGAAATTAATAGAGAATATCGACGATATTCTGGAAGAAATTTTACCCCAGATCGAGCAGACAACAGCATTAAAACGGCCTTGGACTTCCAACTTCGAAGACATGGCCAACAAGAACGTCGAAACATTGAACGAGGTTGATCAAATTATATTTGATTTTATTACCAAAAGCCGTATTCATATTGATGATTTAATTTCTTCCACCGGCTTATCATCCGCCGAAATTCTTGGCGCATTAACGACAATGGAATTAAAAGGAATTATTCAGCAGCATCCGGGGAAATTTTTCTCCTTGAAGAAATGATTAACATCATGAAATGTTTGGCAAAGCCCAGCGAATCCTATGGCGATTTTCTACAATATCATTAATAAATGTCTTTACAAATTCAATTCTTCCCTTTATAGGGGCAATCTTATCTTTTAAGGTATAGGGAGTGCTTATGGCGAATTCATTGATTATTGTTGAATCTCCAACAAAAGTTAAAACTATTAAAAAATTTCTCGGAGCTGATTTTAATGCCGTGGCTTCGGTAGGACATATTAAGGATTTGCCGAAGAGCACATTGGGCATTGATCTGGAAAAAGATTTCGAGCCGACCTATACGGTAATCGAAGCAAAAAAGAAGACGATTGATGATCTGAAAAAAGCGGCGAAAAACGCGAAAAATATTTACCTTGCTCCCGATCCTGATCGCGAAGGCGAAGCAATCGCCTGGCATATTTCGGAAGTTATCGACACCAAAAATAAAAATGTTTATCGTGTTCTGTTTAACGATTTAACCAAAAACACCGTCATCGAAGCCATCGAACACCCCCTGCAGCTGGATTTCAACAAATATGAAGCGCAGCAGACGCGGCGCATTCTTGATCGTCTGGTCGGTTATCAGATCAGCCCTGTTTTGTGGGACAAGGTCAAAAGAGGCCTCAGCGCCGGACGCGTGCAGTCGGTAGCCGTGCGAATGATCTGTGACAGGGAAGAAGAAATAAACAAATTCGTGCCGGAAGAATACTGGAATCTTGTAGCGCAGTTTGAAGGTAGCAATCCGCCCCCTTTCGAAGCGAAACTTATAAAAGTAGACGGCAAAAAAGCCAAAGTGACAAACGGCCAACAGGCGCAGATGCTTGCCGCTAAAATCCGGGAAGCCGATTTTATAGTCGAGAAACTGGATAAGAAAGAAGTTAAACGCACGGCGCCGCCGCCCTTTACGACAAGCAAATTGCAGCAGGAAGCCTCCCGCTGGCTTAGATTTTCGGCAAAGAAAACCATGAGCGTTGCCCAAAAACTGTATGAAGGCATCGAATTGGGTCAAGAAGGATCCGTTGGTCTTATCACGTATATGAGAACGGATTCCTACCGGATCGCCGAAGAAGCCCTGCACGATGTGCGGAATTATATTAAAGAAAATTATTCCTCTGATTATCTGCCGCATAAACCTCATACTTACAAAAACGCGCAGAAAACGCAGGATGCCCATGAAGCGGTTCGTCCGTCGAAAATGACCTACAAACCGCAGGATATCAAACACTACCTGTCCGCCGATGAATTCAAACTCTACCAGCTCATCTGGAATCGCTTTGTCGCGAGCCAGATGAATCCGGCGATTCTCGATCAGACCACCATTGACATAGCAGGCGCGGATTGTCTTTTCCGCGCTCAGGGACAGGTCATGAAATTCCCCGGCTTCACCATTGTCTATACCGAAGGCAAAGACGATAAAGAGGAAGAAAACGGCGATGACAAGCTTCTGCCGGATATTAAGACCAAAGAAAAACTGAAACTCCTCAAGCTCAATACGGATCAGAAATTCACGCAGCCGCCTCCGCGTTATTCGGAAGCGTCGCTTGTGCGCGAACTCGAAGAAAAAGGCATCGGCCGGCCCAGCACGTATGCCGCTATTATCTCCACGATTCAGGAGCGCGAATACGTCCGTCTGGAGAAGGCTAAATTTTATCCCTCGGAACTGGGAATGATTGTTACCCAACTTCTGGTAAAAAGTTTTCCCACCATTCTTGATCTCGCTTTTACCGCGGATATGGAAAACAAACTTGACGCCATTGAAAGCGGCGAGCGCAAACGGGTGGATACGCTCAGGGAATTCTACGCGATTTTCGAAGGGGAACTGAAAAAAGCCAAAAAAGAGATGAAAGATATAAAACGCGAAGAAGAACCGACGGATCTGAAGTGCGAAAAATGCGGCTCTCCCATGGTCATCAAATGGGGACGCAATGGAAAATTTGTCGCCTGCTCCAATTATCCCGAATGTAAAAATACCATGAACATCAACCGGGACTCAAACGGCGAACTGGCCAAAGAAGAAATGGAATACTCCGATCAGGTCTGCGAAAAATGCGGCAAGCGAATGGTATATAAACGGGGACGTTTCGGCAGGTTTCTCGGTTGTGAAGCCTACCCCTCATGCAAAAGCACCAAAGCGATTGCGATGGGCGTGAAGTGTCCGGAAAAAGGATGCGGAGGTTCTTTAACCGAAAAGAGAACAAAAAAAGGGAAATCCTTCTACGGCTGCACAAATTATCCGACGTGCACTTTTGCCAGCTGGGATAAACCTCTCGCGGAGGCTTGCCCGAATTGCGACTCCCTGTTCCTTGTCGAAAAATATTCCCGCGGAAAAGGAGCCTACAAGGCTTGCCCCAATAAAGAATGCGGATATAAGAGCGATATTATAACCCCATCAACGCCCGTTACCGAAAAAGACTGACAACTCATGCTTAGAAACAATCCGGTAGTGATCATCGGCGGCGGACTTGCAGGCTGTGAGGCGGCCTGGCAGCTGCTGCGGCGCGGACACGCGGTTCAACTCTACGAAATGAAGCCGCAGAAATTTTCTCCCGCCCATAAAATGGAAAATCTGGCGGAACTGGTTTGCAGCAATTCTCTTAAGTCCAACAGCCTCGACAACGCTCCCGGATTACTCAAAGAAGAACTGCGCCGCCTGCACTCATTAATCATCATGGCGGCGGATAGAACGGCGGTTGCGGCAGGTTCCGCCCTGGCCGTTGATCGCGTTGAATTTTCCCGCGAGGTGGAAGAACAACTAAAACAGCAGGAGAATTTCACCCTTAACCGGGTTGAGGTGACAGAAATTCCGAAAGATTTATTAACGATAATCGCCACAGGGCCGCTTACTTCCGACACCATAGCGCGTGAAATTGCCCGGATGCTGAACAACGCTTATTTATATTTTTATGACGCCATAGCTCCTATCATAGAAGCTGACTCCATTGATATGAACAAGGTCTTTTTGGCGTCGCGATATGACAAGGGAACGCCGGATTACCTGAATTGTCCTTTATCCGAAGAAGAATATAAACGCTTTCGTCAGGAACTGCTCGCGGGAGATAAGGTTCCCGCCAAATCATTTGAAGACATCAAACATTTCGAAGGCTGCCTTCCTGTAGAAGTGCTGGCCGCGCGCGGAGAAGATACTCTGGCCTTTGGCCCGATGAAACCGGTGGGATTGACAGACCCGCGCACGGGCGTCCTGCCTTACGCCGTTGTTCAATTGCGCCGGGAAAATAAAACCGGCACGCTTTTTAATCTGGTCGGATTTCAAACAAAACTGACATGGCCGGAACAGCGGCGCATCTTCCGCCTTATTCCCGGTCTGCAAAACGCTCAATTTGCCCGTTACGGGAGCATTCACCGGAATACTTATATTCATTCACCTTCCCTGCTCACATCTTCACTGCAACTTAAAAATAATGAAAATGTTTTTTTTGCCGGTCAGATTACCGGCGTCGAGGGATACACTGAATCGACGGCAATGGGATGCCTTGCCGGATTAAACGCCGCCTTTATTCTGGAAGGAAAGAAGCTGCCGCCGCCGCCCGCCCAAACAGCCATCGGGGCGCTGGTTCATTATATTGTTTCTCCCGAATCAGCCGATCGCTTTGGGCCCATGAATATTAATTTCGGCTTGCTGCACACATTACCCGCAAAAAAAATGAGAAAGAAAGAAAAAAACCTTCTTCTTGTAAATCGGGCGCTGCAATATTTGAACGACTGGATTGCAAGTCAAAATCTGGATTGATACCGTGCGCATATATTCTATTGACACAAAAAACGACTTCACATATACTCCGTGCATTCAAAAAATATTTTATGCCAAATGACAGCTTTGTCAAATTAACACTTAATCAAATCGCAAGGAGAAATTAAATGAAAAAACAAGATTTGGAGAGTTCGCTTGTTCTCATCAAACCGGACGCTCTCAAGAATTCATTAACAGGATATATACTGTCGCAATTTTCCGAATTCCACACCGGGTTGCGTTTCGCGGCGCTGAAAGTCGTTTGTGTTAATCTGGCGCTGGCCGAGGAACACTACGCGGAGCACAAGGGTAAATTTTTCTATCCTTCACTTCTTGACTATATCAGAGGCATTCTCCATTATCCCGATCAGCCTCAAAAACGCAGGGTTATCGCCATACTGTACAGAGGGCCCAACGCCATCAAACATATACGGGAAATCTGCGGAAACACGAATCCGCACGAGGCAAGACAACAAAGGCCAGGCTGCATCCGCGCCCTGGGAACGGTCATTCCGCTGCATGATGAAAAAGGAAAATTCATTGGAGAAAGATCGGATAATCTGATTCATGCCTCCGCGAACCCCGCGGACGCGGAAAGGGAAATCAAACTCTGGTTCCTTCCCACTGATATTCCGCCGCTTGTGCGCAGTTTTCCCACGGAAGTAAGCAACGATTATTTTTATTATAATGACAATGCCGTAAGCTCAACCTATACAAAGGAAAGTTTCTGTTTTATTTCGCCCGGAGATATCGTCTGGAAATCCGACATGAAAGTCTTGCAGCAGTTGAAAAAAGGCAAAAAACAAGATTACTCGACAAACGCGGTCATTGCCAAATACCTGATAAACAAGTAAGGCAAACTCAATAAATATCCGCTAACGAATATAAAAGAACCGGTTGTTATTATAATGACCGGTTTTTTTGCGTCTATACTGTGAAAATCCTATCGCGCGATCTAAACGAAAAAAGCCGGTGACAACGCCGGCAAGGTTAGCCTTTTTATGAGAATTTGTATAATTTGAAATTAAACAATTTGCTTTTTACGTGTTAATGTAATAAATTTTTTAGGTGAAAGTGCCAATGAAAACTGGGATTATACCCATTTAGAATGACTCCCGTTAAGTAATTTGCATTAATTTATTTTAATGAAGGAAAATTCCCGTGCATCAAAAAATAATCATAGTAAGCGGCGGCTTTTTGGATGACCCTGTATTTTTTCATAAAAAAATAAAGGAAATGGAAGACGTCCTGATCATCTGCTGCGATGGCGGAGCGCGTCACTTCCAGAATTCGGCAATCAAGCCGGATGTCATCATCGGCGATATGGATTCCATTGATGCCGCGCAACTGGCGGATTATTCCGACCAAAATTTAAAAATCATAAAACATCCGGCAAACAAAGATTTTTCCGATACGGAACTGGCGCTCGATTACGCGCTGGATTTAAAACCGCAGGAAATATTTATCTGGTGCGCCCTGGGCGGAAGAATCGATCACACCCTGGCCAATGTTTTCCTGCTTTGCAGGGGAGATGAAAAAGGGATCAGGACGTTTCTGGCTGACGAGTACTGCGAGGTTTTTGTACTGGATAAAAAAGCCGCTTTTATAAAGGAAAAAGGGAAAACGGTTTCTTTGCTGGCGCTGACGCCTGAAGTTACGGGAATAACTCTGGCGGGATTTCTTTATCCCATGGAAAACGGCACGCTGAAAATGGGTGAATCCCGGGGCCTAAGCAATGTCATTAATGAGGCCCGCGCCGTAATCAGCGCCGTAAGCGGGAAACTTCTTGTTGTCAAATACCGGCAAAAGGATTCTTTTCCCGAGGCCCAGTGATCGCGGAGTGATTATGGAACCAGTTAAAGTAATATGCATAGGCGGTTCCGATTCCAGCGGCGGCGCCGGAATTCAGGCTGATTTAAAAGCGGTCATCGCCCGCGGCTGCTGGGGACTAAGCGTGATTACGGCGGTAACGGCGCAAAACACAAAAGGCGTTTGGGGCGTTTATCCGGTTTCCGCGGAATTTGTCGGCAGGCAGATGGATACGGTATTTACGGATATTAGCGTTGACGCGTTAAAAACCGGCATGCTCCCGACTGAAGAAACCGTTCGGATAGTGGCAAAAAAAATCAAAAAATATAAAATGACGAAAGTTGTCGTTGATCCGGTGATGATTGCCAAAGGCGGAAAAACTTTGATGAGCGGTAAGGCGCGAACCTCTCTGATTAAAAATCTTCTGCCCGTGGCTTTTGCCGTTACTCCGAACATTCCCGAAGCGGAAGTCCTGACAAAGATGAGGATTACATCCATTGCCCTGATGAAGGAAGCGGCCGTTAAAATTCACGCGATGGGTGTAAAGAATGTGCTGATTAAGGGCGGACACCTGCCGGGCACTAAGCAGTCGGTTGTTGATATTCTTTACGACGGCAGCACCTATGAGTTTTCCTCTCCCCGGATTAATTCACGCGATACTCACGGCACCGGCTGCACATACGCCTCGGCGCTTGCGGCTGGAATCGCCCTGGGAGAAAACATTGTTGAGGCGGCCTGGCAGGCCAAAATTTTGATTACCGCCGCTATCGAAAATGCCGTAAAATTGGGAAAAGGCTACGGCTCCGTTAACGCCTTCGGGAAAAATATCTTAACGAAAAAGAAATAATTTTCAAGTCAAGCGATTAAAATGTCGCTTTAATATTTTGGAGGAATAAATGACACAATTAGAAAAAGCCCGAAAGGGCTTAATAACAAAAGAAATGAAAATCGCAGCCAGGGCTGAGAGGGTCGCGCCCGAATACATCCGCCAGGGTCTTGTGGACGGAACCATCGTCATTTGCCGCAACGTCAATCACGGCGCCATCAAACCTCTTGCCATAGGAAAAGGCCTGCGCACCAAAGTCAATGCCAACATCGGCACGTCCAAAGATCATATGGATTTGAATCTGGAGCTGAAAAAACTGAAAACCGCCGTTGAGGCAGGCGCCGACGCCGTTATGGATCTTTCCACCGGAGGAAATCTGGCCGCCATCAGGAAAAGAGTCATGAAAGCATCAGCCGTGGCCATCGGCACCGTGCCTATTTATCAGGCGGCGGTAAAAATGATAAAAAACGGCAAAGCCATATCGGAGATGACAGCGGACGATATCTTTGCCGTCATCGAAGAAAACGGCAAAGACGGCGTTGATTTCATCACGGTCCACTGCGGCGTGACCCGGCTCAGCGTTGCCGCGCTCAAATCGCAGAAAAGAATCCTGGGAATTGTCAGCCGCGGCGGCTCCATGACGGCAAACTGGATGGATTGCAACAAAAAAGAAAATCCTCTTTACGAGGAATACGGCCGGCTTCTGGAAATAGCCCATCGATACGATATGGTCCTGAGCCTCGGCGACGGGCTCAGGCCCGGAGCGATAGACGACGCCACGGATCAGGCGCAGCTTCAGGAATTGATCATTCTGGGCGAACTGGCCGCCCGCGCCCGCGCCGCCGGAGTGCAGGTGATGATCGAAGGCCCCGGTCATGTGCCGCTTACGGAAATCGTTACCAACATCAGGCTCCAGAAAGAAATCTGCAATAACGCTCCTTTTTATGTTCTGGGGCCTCTGCCCACCGATATCGCGCCGGGTTATGACCACATCACTTCCGCCATCGGCGGAGCGATTGCCGGAGCCGCCGGAGCGGATTTCCTTTGCTACGTCACGCCCGCGGAGCATTTGCGCCTGCCGACGCTCAGCGATGTCCGCGACGGAGTCATCGCCGCGCGCATCGCCGCGCATATCGCCGATATCGCCAAGGGCGTCAAGGGCGCGCGCGAAAGAGACAGGAAAATGTCGCAGTGCCGGAATAATTTCGACTGGCAGGGACAGATGGATTTATCCATTGATCCGCAAAAAACGGTTTCGCTTCTGGAAAAAAGCAAGAGCGCAAAGGATGAAGGCTGCACCATGTGCGGCGAACTCTGTGCCATTAAATTAGGCAAGAAGAAGTCGTAGGAGGAAGAATCCTTGCCTGACAATTACAATCGCAAGCATGCGGATGAAATCGTCCACCGGTTAAAACAGTCAGGCCATGAAGCGTATTTTGTGGGCGGCTGCGTGCGGGATTTCATTCTCGGCAATGCATCCGGTGATTATGACATTGTCACTTCGGCGCTTCCCGATCAGGTGATGGCGCTTTTTTCCAATACCCTGTCCATCGGCGCAAAGTTCGGCGTTATCGCCGTCATGGTGCAGGGCTGTCCTTACGAAGTTGCCACTTTCCGCAGCGATGATGTTTATGAAGACGGCAGGCATCCATCCCAGGTTCATTTCTCTTCGGCTAAGGAAGATGTGTTCAGACGCGATTTCACCATCAACGGGCTTTTAATGGACCCGGAAACCGGTGAGATAACCGATTATGTAAACGGACGAATGGATATCGAAAAAAAAATAATCCGCACGATCAATGATCCCGACAGCCGCTTCAATGAAGATTTTCTGCGAATGTTGAGGGCGATCCGTTTTGCCGCCAATCTCGGTTTTGTCATAGAAACTCAAACATTGGAAGCCATTCAAAGAAACGCCGCGAAAATAAACCGGATCAGCGCTGAGCGGGTGCGTGAAGAGTTGAGTAAAATTCTCACCTGTGGCGGCGCGGGCACCGGTTTTGAATTAATGATTCAGACAGGAATTTTGAAAGAGGTATTGCCCGAAATAGATAGATTGAAGGGCGTGGAACAGCCGCCGCGGTTTCATCCCGAAGGAGATGTATGGCAGCACACTTTAAAGATGCTTGCGCTGCTGCCTAAAGACGGAGAAACGGATAAGAACCTTTGTCTTGGATGGGGAGCGCTCCTGCATGATGCGGGCAAAGCCGTCACCCGCAGTGAAGACGAAAAAGGAGTGCATTTTTACGGGCATGTTAAGAAGGGAGAAGAAATCGCCGATGATATCATGCAAAGGCTGAAATTTTCCCGCGCCCACAGAGAAACGGTGCTCAATCTCATCCGCCAGCATATGGTTTTCATGAATGTTCAGAAGATGCGTCCGGGACGCCTTAAACGATTCCTGCGCATGCCTGATTTTGATTTGCATTTGGAATTGCACCGCCTTGATTGTATTGCCAGTCACGGCATGCAGGACAATTATGAATTCTGCCGCGATCAACTCCGGAATCTGGCCGCGGATGATCTGCATCCACCGCGATTGCTTACCGGCGATGATTTGATTTGTCTTGGATTTGCCAGGGGAAAAATTATCGGAGAAATCCTGCACGCGCTGGAAGACGAACAGCTGGAAGGAAGAATTACGACATCACAAGACGCCAGAAATTTTGTCGGGGCTAACTGGAAGATAGAGTAATGAGAGATTGCCATTTAAAAATCTTTTTACTTTTAATGATCCTTCTTACCGTATCATGCTTTCATTCCAGCCGCGCTTCGCATTCATCATCAACGTCGCATGTTTATTACAATCAGCCGCCGGTGTCAGCCGGGCCGAAACCGGCGCCGGAACAACCGCCGCAGGTTTTACGCAAACCGCCTTTGGAGCTGATGAAATACACGATTCAGGCCGGCGCGTTCAGGAAAGTGGGAAACGCAGTGCGTTTGACGGAGATCCTGAAGGATCGCGGACTGGATGCCACATATTTCCTGGCTTCCGATAAGTTCTTCAAGGTTCGCTTCGGCAATTTCACCACAAAAGAAACGGCCCGGCAAAAAGCCGAGAGCCTCAAAGATGCAAAGGTCATCAAAGAATTTTACATTGTCCAGCCGGAAGAATACAGCATAGCTGTATCCCGGACGAAAAAAAACGGCACCGGGTATTTAAGAGACGCTCTGGTTAAGACCGCGAAAGATTTTATCGGGGTTCCTTACCTCTGGGGCGGCCAATCCGTTGATGACGGATTTGACTGCAGCGGACTTACAATGACCGTTTATCAATTAAACGGAATGAACCTTCCGCGCCACTCCATGAGGCAATTCGACGCGGGAACATCCATAAGTAAAAATGATTTACAGAAAGGCGACCTGGTATTTTTTGCCAAGAAAGGAACAAGCCGCGTTTCGCACGTGGGAATTTATATAGGAAACGACAAGTTCATCCACGCTTCATCGCAGGGGAAAAAGATTCGCATTGATTGCCTGTCCACCGATTATTTCTCAAGACAATTTGTGGGCGCGAAAACATATCTATAATTAAATCCGGCTTGCCATAAATTATATTTTCACTGTTTTTTAAAAAAATAAAACAAAATATTTCTTTATTTTTCATTTTTCTTCTTTTTTATTCACTCAATTATTTTTTTCGAATAAACAAATTGAGGCTCTGTTCATGTACGAATTTTTCATAATCGCTTTACAGTATTTATTTTTTGATCATCGCGAAACGCTGGAATGACGCGGCTTACAGCGTTTTAAAAAAACATATAAAAATATCTGTCGTATTGTTTTCTATCGCTTGATGGATTTTAAATTCATGGGTTGTAAAAAATAAATAAAAAAATTTGCAATTATTTTGCACTTTTTGTTGACGTGATAATAAAAATGAAGTAAAATCAAGCTATAAAAAGTTATGAGCAGTATTTTAGACAAACATTTTTGACAAAGGAGGCTTCACCCATGGCAACAGCAAAGAAAAAAGTAGTTAAGAAAGCAGCGGCAAAGAAAGTAGTTAAAAAGGCGGCTCCCAAAAAGAAAGTAGCAGCAAAGAAAGTTGTAAAGAAAGCCGTAGCAAAAAAGAAAGTGGCAAAAAAGAAATAACAAGACGTTCTTAAATGGTTCAAGCTTTCATGAGTTAAATTTGAAGGAGACGCAGTAATATTTTTTAGCAGGGATTATTTTTTTGAGAGTGACTGTCGCTTTCTCCGATACCGGATATTGAATTGCTAATCTCGATATCAGAAAAACATATTTCTTTGCCGTGTCTCGAAAACTGAAGAACGCCTGGCGGTAACTGTTTTAAATAACGGTTACCGCCATTTTTTTGTATGCCCCGGCAACAACACTCCCGAGGCATCTTTGGCCGTTGCTTTTTGAAAAGAATTGTGTTTAGACAATCAGAAGCAATGAACGTTTTTCGGGGGCAAACCGGTTATTGAACTGATGTTTTTATATATCCTACAGATGAGGGCAGATTAAACTAATGCTGGAATTAAAAAAATTATATTTTACCGTACAGGGGAATGGGGACGATAATGGCGCTCCCCGCAATATCATTGACGGCATTGATTTCATTTTCGAAAAGGGAAAATTTTACGTAATAACCGGCCCGAACGGCAGCGGAAAAACCACTCTGGCCAAGCTGATCATGGGAATCAACCCGATATCCGGCGGCTCCATATTTTTCGAGGGCAAGGACATATCCGGTCTTTCCATTACGGACCGCGCCAAAGCAGGCATCGCCTATAGTTTTCAGCAGCCCGCGCGTTTCAAGGGAATCACTTTCCGGGATTTGCTCTCTATCGTCACCGGTACGGATGACGAAAAAAAGTTTCTGGAAACGGTCGGCCGCGTGGGCATCTGTCCGCTGTCTTTTCTGGATAAAGAAATTGATGCAACACTTTCGGGAGGAGAAATTAAAAAAATCGAACTGGCAACGACTATTGCCGCCAATCCGAAACTGGCCATTTACGATGAGCCGGACACAGGCATTGATTTATGGACAATCGGTCCAATGGTCAGCCTTCTGAAAAAAGAACTTACCGAAAAGACAACGACGATTGTCGTCAGCCACAACAAAGCTTTTCTGGATGTGGCGGATGTCATCATCATCATCGATAAGGGACGCATTGCTTATACCGGAGATTTGGAAAAAGCCCTGCCGCTTTTAACCGATTTGAGTATTTGCGCTTATCATAACAAATGCGAGGGAGATCAGGATGCTGGATGCCTTAGATAAAAAATTATTAAAAACAGTCGCCGATCTGGAAGTATTGCCCAAAGGCGCTTTCAATATCAGGAAAAACGGCAAGCTGCTTCAAAGACAGGTATCGGCCAATATCAATATTGAAACCAATGCCGAAGGAACCGGCATTATTGTAACCATTAAACCGGGCACAAAAAACGAATCGGTTCACATTCCCGTTATCTTAAGCCAGGCCGGTCTTTTTGATGTCGTTTACAATTCGTTTATTATCGGCGAAGGCGCGGACGTGACGATCATTGCCGGCTGCGGCATTCACTGCGGAACGTCCGAGCCCGAAGGCCATGCCGGCATCCACGATTTTCAAGTGGGGAAAAAGGCGAAGGTAACCTACGTGGAAAAGCATTTCGCCATGGGTGAAGGCAGCGGCCGCCGCACGCTCAATCCGACGACAAAAGTATTTCTGGATGAAGGAGCAACGGCGGAAATGGAATTGACTCAAATCAGCGGTGTTGATGAAGCCGACCGGTTAAACGAAGCGACTCTCGGCCCCGGCAGCCTGCTATTGATTACGGAAAGAGTTCTGACTGAAGGCGAACAGCGGGCGGCATCGACCAATAACATAATCCTTCAGGGTTCCGGAAGCAGAGCCAATATGATTTCCCGTTCGGTCATGAAAGGAAATTCCAAACAGATTTTTCACGCTTCGATGGAAGCCAGGAACAAGTGCTTCGGGCATATTGAATGCGACGCCATTATTATGGATAACGGCACCAATGAAACCATGCCCGCGCTCAAAGCGCTCCATCCTGATGCCGAACTCACACATGAAGCGTCGATCGGAAAAATCGCCAACGACCAGCTGACAAAACTCATGAGTCTCGGACTTACTTACGATGAAGCGGTAAACAGGATTATTCAGGGATTCCTGAAATAGAATTACAGATCCACTAAAACAGGCGGATAAAAATGAAAACAGAAAACAAAGTTGAATTCAGAAATTTACTTGTAACGGGCGGATGCGGATTTATCGGCAGTAATTTTATTCGTTATTTAATCAACAATAAGGATTTCTCCGGCAGAATAATTAATGCGGATAAATTGACTTACGCGGGCAATCCGGAAAACCTGGCTGATATAGCCGCAGACCATGCGTCGAGATATATTTTCCAAAAGGCCGATATTTGCGACGCCGCTAAACTCGAAGATGTGTTTTCGCGATATGATGTTGACGCCGTCTGCCACTTTGCCGCTGAGTCGCACGTTGACCGTTCCATAAAAACTCCCGGCGATTTTATCCAGACAAACATTGTCGGAACTTTCAATCTTCTGGAGTGCGCCAAAGCCCGCGGGGATCAATTCAAGCTGTTTCATCATGTCAGCACGGATGAGGTTTACGGGAGTCTCGGAGCCGAAGGCCTTTTTTCCGAAGATATGCCGTATCGTCCCAACAGTCCATATTCCGCATCCAAGGCAGCCTCCGACCATCTGGTGCGCGCTTATTACAAAACGTTTGCCCTGCCCTCAACGATTTCGAACTGTTCTAATAATTATGGCCCCTATCAGTTTCCGGAAAAACTCATTCCGCTTATTGTTCTTAATGCCCTTGAGGGAAAGCCGCTTCCGGTTTATGGCGACGGCAAAAACATCCGCGATTGGCTTTATGTCGAAGACCACTGCGAAGCCATCTGGACCATTATGACATCGGGAAAACACGGAGAAACGTACAACGTCGGCGGCAGGGCGGAAATGGAAAATATTGCCATCGTGCAAATGATCTGCGATATTCTCGATGACATCAAACCCGCGGCTGACGGAAAGCCGCGCCGTGCGCTTATTACTTTCGTCCAGGACAGGCCCGGCCACGACCGCCGTTACGCCATTGATTTTTCAAAAATCAATAAAGAACTGAACTGGTCTCCAAAAGAATCTTTTGATTCCGGAATGCAAAAAACCGTCAGATGGTATTTGAACCAGAAAAAATGGGTGGAAAACATCAAAACCGGCGCCTACCAGAAATGGATTGAAGAGCAATACGGTTCATAGCATTATTTTGCAGATTAAATTTTTTTGGAATTGTTTACTTGACAAACCACGGCTATTTAGTAAAATTCAGCAAAGTTTCAATTTTATCAATAATAAACTCAGAAGGTTCTTGTGTTCCCCAACTAGCCATCAATCCAGGATGCAAAACTGTTTCATACTTCTCGCAAGCCTTATTATAAGCGTCAATGCTTTTGCTTTTGACAAAAAACCTAAACTTTTCCAATTCAGCGCAATGAGTTTTAATAAAATGATCATACAAACTCCCGCGAATTTCCTCTTTTATTTGAATAGACCCATGAATGCTTTTGAGATATGCTAAATGAGGAGCGAAAGAAGCTCTCAAATCACTGGCGGCTTTGTTAAACTCTTGCCTATGCATAAGATCAATAGCGTTGTTATGAGTTGTTTGGATAAGAATCTTAGCATAGTAATATGTAACAGGGCCGCCAATAAGAACGCCAAGAACAGTTCCTAATACTCCAATAATACCAGAATCCATTTTCCTGCTCCTTAAATTTTGAATTGACTTTATATTGCGCGTTTTAATTCTTAGGCTCATCAGCAACACATTTATAATAACAACGATCCCATTCGAATTCCTCACCTCGCTGCTTAGCAACAACCTGCGTAATGTCGCATATTTCTTTGCATGAATTTAACCACCACTTATGTCGGTCTTTTACTGCCTGTATTTTTGACTCTTTATCTTTTAATGAAGATGGCTCTTTGCCAACTTTAATTTTGCTTTTGTAATACAACCAATTTCCTCCAACCTCACTTTTCTTTACGAAAGAGCCTTCTAGGCTTGAACCATCATTACCAATAATCGGCCAAGTCTTAGGTGGCTGAAGACTAGCCAAAGACATTGAAATTTCTACTATATATTGACCTGGATTTAAACCTGTTTTCCCCTGTGAAAATGGCCCAATTTGAAACTTTCCATCTTTAACCACTCCTTTTCCCGAAGCCCTATATGAATTAGCCTCCCGGCTTATTGTAGCCATTAATTCAATTCCGTCAGGAAGATTGGTTGTGCCAATAATCGTTGGCTTATCAGAACCGTCTGATGTAATAGACATTGTTACATTAAAAGCAAAGACCTGAACTGAAAAAAGCATGACGATTAAAAATATAAATTTCTTCATATATCCCTCTATTAATTATTAATAATGTCTTAGCACACTAATATATCTAATACGTATTTCCAGAAAAATAAAATGAACAAATTTAATTTCGTTTTAAAAACGATAGATTTATCTAAAGTTATTGTCAATAAATTCTTTAACGATTATAAACTTGTTAGAGGTTTTCATTTTTCATCTTTTCTTTTTGACATCCTCCCGCCTATATGGAAGAATTGAAATGTGAGTTCAATAAATCCGACCACTAGGGGAATGCCATGCCAAATAATTCATACAAAAATATGTCAGATGACGAGTTGCGAGCTCTTTCAACCCCCATACCCGGCAAAGCGTTTGAACCATATCTTTTTGCCTTATCAGAACTTCAAAGAAGGGCAGATAAAAGACAACGACAAATTAAAAATATAGCCCTAGCTACCCTTGTTATAACTTTTTTGTATTTCGTGATTCAGCTTATTAATTGCTTTCGTATCCTTAGATAAACGGTTTTGAAGAAGGATAACCAAATAAAAGCTACTACACCAACGAAACTGTTCGGCCTAACGCTTTCAGTAAGGAAGAGACAGAAATAAACTCGAAATGTTCACCGCTATAATCTCGGATCGCAGCTATTTCAACAGGTAATGATTACTTTAAAATAATTGACATACAAATGCAATTCCCCTATATTTTTTCTGTAAGAAAGCAATGTCTTGTCAGAGCATCGCTTCAGGTCGTAACCGGGTTAATTGCTTCAGGGCGGAAATCCGTTCGATGGAACTTTTTAGATCAACCAGAAGGTGAAAAAGGAGGATGGTCATGAATTCTGAATTCAAGGAAAGATTTTTACAAAATTGGACTACATATTTTCCCGGCGCTGAACTGCCTATGGGGTTTTATTATTCCGGTTTGGCGGAATCAAAATTTATGGCAAAAGAACCTAAAGGACATCGTTGCATGATTGGAGATTTGGCGAAAGTCAGGAAAGGAGAAACCGTGTGCTTTAATGCCGATACAATTGGCTGCAATGGCGGCAAACGATACTGCGGCTTTAAGAGCGAATTAACACCCGCTTTTGAATATTTTCTGTCCCATGGCATTCCCGGCAAACTGGAGGGAGAACGATATAAGAAATCTCCGGAAATGGTTAAAGAACTTATGAAAAACCAGACGCCATCGCAAGCGCCCGAAGACTATATTATCTTCAAAAGATGGGACCGCATGGAAGAAGAAGACAGGCCTTCGGTGGTCATTTTCCTTGCCCCTCCCGATGTTCTTTCCGGCCTTTTTACGCTGGCCAATTTTGATGAATTGCGGCCCAATGGCGTCATTGCTCCTTTTGGCGCCGGATGCGCATCTATCGTTGATTATCCCTATAAAGAACTTAAATCCTCCGAGAATCGCGCCGTATTAGGCATGTTTGATGTTTCAGCGCGACCCTGTGTGCCTTCCTCAACACTTAGCTTTGCCGTCCCCTGGCCCAAGTTTGTCCGTATGGTTGATAACATGAAAGAGAGCTTCCTCATAACCAAGTCGTGGGATAAAATAAAAGCGAGAATGCTAAGAGACAAAGAATAACGTTTCTACACGCATTGACTTTAACAATCAGCGCCCTGATATCAAAGAGCAGGGGTGTTGCAATGCCCGTTACCCCATGGCACGTTACGGGGATTGTGCCTGCTGCCAAACTCAACATTTCAATCGGAACTCAATAAACATCTTTTAATCAAAAAGCGGTTATGATAAATTGACATTAAACGTATCGAAAAAAGCGAAAACCGTGTATTGATTGTCAGGCCATAAGAAAGAAGATAGAAGAACCGGAAATATTAAGGTGATTCCCTCACACGAAAAGAGGGAAAACAGAAGGTAAATCCATGAGCAAATCGCCTGCCCGTAATAGCCGTGACCGCCTGCATGAAGAGTTGCTGATCAAGAGCAGCGCCATCGACTCCTCCGTCAATGGAATGGTCTTCGGCGATCTCGAAGGACGGATAACGGACGGAAACGCCTCCGCTCTTGCCCTTTTCGGAGGCTACACGATGGAGGAGGTCCGTGGCCTGTCCGTCCTGTTGTTTGCTGAAAATCAGGAGGAAGCGGCGTCAATCTTCGCCGATCTCCTTAAGCATGGAAGCTGGACCGGCGAAGTGGCCGGGCGGAAGAAAGACGGTTCTCCGATTATCGTCCACCTGTCGGCCACTCTGGTTCGCGGCACAGATGGCGAGCCCTTGTGCGCCATGTGTTCCTTCATAGATATAACCAGCTCGAAGCAGGCCATCGAAGAGCTGCGGATCAAGAACCATGCCATCAATTCGTCCATCAACGCCATCGCCATCGGCGATCTCAATGGACGCATTACTTATGTCAATGATTCCGTGCTCCGCCTCTGGGGCAATGATGATCGCACCGAGATCATCGGCCGCCCCGTCACCACATTCGCCCGGTCGGAGCAGGAGGCCGAGTCCATTCTCCTGAGCGTCCTGGAAAAAGGGAGCTGGATGGGTGAGGTAAGCGGTTACGCCCGGGACGGCAGACTCCTGACCGTTCAACTTTCCGCTCAAATGGTCACCGACGATGAGGGCCGGCCGATTTGTCTGATGTGTTCCTTTGTGGATGTGACAGAAAAAAATCTTACCCAGTTGGCTCTCCAAAAAACCCTGGAAGAACTCGAAGAACGGGTGGCCGAAAGGACGCAGGAGTTGACTGAGGCCAACGCCAATCTGCGCCGTGAGATCGAGGAGCGCAAACTCGCCGAGCAGAGCCTCCTTAATAAGGAACGGGAGATCAAGCTCAATGCCCTGAACCTGGAAGAGACCAACATTGCCCTGAAGGTTTTGCTCAACCAGCGGGAAAAAGACAAAGATGAAGTAGAGGAAAAGGTCCTGGCCAATGTACGGGGTCTGCTCCTGCCCTGCCTGGAAAAGCTTCGGGCGTGTCGCCTCAACGACCAGCAGCGGATCTATGTGGACATCCTTGATACCAATCTCCGTGACATCGTTTCGCCTTTTATGCATCGTCTGTCCAGCCAATATATGAATCTCACTCCGACGGAGATACAGGTGGCCGGCCTCGTGAGAGAAGGCAAAACATCAAAGGAAATAGCCTCACTGATAAACGTCTCCGATCGCGGCATTGAGTTTCACCGCAATAATATCCGCCGGAAGCTCGGCATTAGCCAATCCAAGAAGAACCTCCGCACATATCTCCTTTCCCTGTCTTAATTTACTTGCAGAGATGACATGAGGTTCATCAATTACAAGTTTGGCGCCTTATATTTTATTGCGGGCAATTTTCCATTGATATGCAAGATCGTCTGTATTTCCTTACCCGCGAAGAAGCAACGACTTATTAAAATCCATAACTAATTGATGTTGTGAATATTATGTTCGTATCGCGTTACCGCGCATGATCATAGTACTAGTTATTGGCTAGCATTATGCTGTTAATAAACTCGCAATACATTAAAAGGGCAATATGCAGTATTTTCATCATATTCAAAGCAAGCGCATAAAATCTACAACTAATTTATATTATTTTAATATTACGTTAATATCGCATTATGGTGTTTGATTATAATACAAGTTAATAGCTAGTATTATGCTGTTTATAAACACGCAAGACATTATAAGAAAACTATGCAATACTTTCACCACATTCAAATTAAGAGTATCCAATAGACTATGAGCCAAAATTTTTTATTCTAATAATGAGGAGCTTTTATGAAAACCACAGCTATGGACATCGCAATGGATCAGGAAGCCATCTTATCACTGGCTGGCAAAGAAAAAGTGATCACGCACCCCAAAGTGTCGTCTCCTTTTGCGAATATTGAAGACGGCATTCTGGATTCCTCATCCTTATCCCTATTGAAGATGGAGTGTCAGAGTGTCGAAGCTTCCGATGTTTTTCAGAAAGCGGAATCATGGAGGAGTTTACAGGAGTATCACAAGCAAATGAAAGGCTTTGAAGCGGCAAACGATCTCCCTCATTCCATACGGCAAATCAATGCGATGACCGTTGCAGACGGTTATATTCCGGAGGAGCTGTCACATCAGGACGTAACCGGCAGGCTGATACGAAAACAGGCGCGATACATTCTCCGCGCCCCTTTTATGAAAGCTGTCACCTCTCATACGGAGTATCGCGATGTACCGGGTTTCCAGATTCCGAAACGGATTATGAAAGAAACCATTGATATTCTGAATCTGCTTCGGAGTATCGGAAATCTGTTTAGAAAAGATAAAATTCAAACCATGGTCGGCTCACGGGATGAAGTTAAAATCGCGAGCCGGTGTTTCGGCACGCTCTGGCCTGCGGGCATCAATCTCTACGGAATACTGAGAGAACTGTATCCTGCTTTTCATGCCAGGATCACCGGTCAGGTGCCCGTCTATGTGGCCAATCACATAGAAGAGCTGCCCCAAGCCACTGTAGATGCCAGCGACGTCCGTGGTATTGGCAGATTCAGCATTGATGGTCATGGAAGATTCCTTGGCCTGTATCCTGTATCCGAAGTGCCGCAGGATCAGGTAACTTTGGATTCACCGTTTGTATCTCAGGATCAGCTTGGACGGAAAGCCATTGTAAATCGAATCATCCAGGATATCCTCCATGCCATTGAAAAGACCGGAAACCGGAATATCATCGTGATCGATTATGCCGGCGGTGTCGGCAACATGTCCGAACTTCTTCTTAAGAAGATTTACAGTAATCCGGATGAAAAACTAAAAGAACTTTTATTGGAAAAAGTACGCGTTGCGGTCATCGATATTGCCGGTGATCAGCTTGCCGGGGGTGTAAATCGCTTTCTTCAACTGGGGAAACAGCCCCGGTATGAAGGCATATACGACAGGATCATATTTTTAAAAGGCGATGTCACCAAACCGCTCAGTGCAGAGCACATCAGCGCTATGGAGCAGAAATTCAGTGCTGCAATGTCGTCGGATCCCATCTATATCGGCATGACCTCCTATACGATTGGCGCTCTGGACAATATTTCTCTGGAGGATGGCACTACGGTTGCGCATGCGATGGCCGATGAAATGTTCAAGCAGTGCTGGAAGGTCTATGCCGTCGATTTCTCTTCACCCATGTGGCGTCTTCAGGGGTTTCTCAAGGATACGGGAAAATGGGGCAGGGAGTACCTGCGAGTCCTGCACGGATATACAGGGCCCCAGGACGAGAAAGAACCCCTGCATTGGCTGATATCAATCTATTTGAGAGTGAGATTCGGACTGCGGCTGCACAGCATCGCCGATTTTGTCCGGTACATGTCTGTCGGCCCGGCGCTGGCTTCCCACTATACGACAGTCTGGCCCGACAGCGATGGCCATAATGCCGGTTATTGCGTTGTTGAAGACAACAGTTTGAAAAAGCCCGGAATCTTAAGTTTTGCGGAAAGGCTTCAGGGACAGGGGGCTACACTATTTTATAAATCGCAAATCTGGTTGTTCGGCACTCTGGATATGGGGAAGACGCGAAACGGAAATCGCGCGTGGGCCTTTATACCGGGATGGGTAGCTGATTTTGTGGTCGCGGAAAATGCGCAACTGAAAATATAACGGATTTAAACATCAAGGAGTTCTTTTATGTTCTCGAAAGATAAAATCTCAGTAAAGCGGCAATTAGCAGGTAAACGGATCATGATTACCGGCACAACAGGATTTTTGGGCAAGGTGCTCGTGGAAAAATTGATTCGTGAAATACCGGACGTCGCAAAGATTATACTGCTTATAAGGGGCAACAAAAACTATCAGACTGCCCGTGAGCGTTTTGATTATGAGATTGCGGTATCGACTATTTTCGATCGTCTCAGGGATAAAAATCCTTCGTATTTCGATCAATTCTGCAAAGACAAGATAGAATGTGTAACCGGTGAGGTCACGGAAAAGAACTTTGGTTTGAGCCCTGAAGGTTTTACGCAATTGGCTTCCGGGGTTGATATTGTCATCCATGCGGCCGCATCTGTAAAATTTCGCGATGATCTGCAGCAGTCCCTGCAGATTAATGTCTTAAGTCTGCTCAATATTGCAGAGTTGGTCAAAGCGGCAGGAAACATTCCCCTTATCCATGTGTCTACATGTTACGTAAATGGTTTCATGAAAGGGCATTGCTTCGAAAAAAACGTGATCCCCGCCCATAGAGCACTCCAACAAAGCTCAGAGGGCTTTTACGAGGTGCGGCCTCTTATCGCAAGGCTGCATGAAAAAATCAAAAAAATGGAAGAAGACTGTGCCCGCCCTGATGACATGGCCGAGCGTCTCGTTGAGCTGGGCGCGAAAGAGTCGCATCGATATGGCTGGAACGACACATATACATTTACAAAATGGATTGGCGAACAAATTATCACCCAGGCCCTGCAGGATTCCACACTCACGATTGTCAGACCGGCAATTATTGAAAGCACCTATCAGGAACCGGTCCCGGGTTGGGTAGAAGGCGTCAAAGTCGCCGATGCAATTATTCTGGCCTATGCCCGTGAAAAAACTCCCTTCTTTCCGGCACGCTCCAAAGGTGTCATTGATATCATTCCGGCGGATCTCGTGGCCAACAGCTTAATCCTGGCCGCGGCCGAGGCTCTGGACCTTCCCGGCAAACACAGACTCTATCAGTGCTCCACCGGATCATCCAATCCCATCACGGTTGGACGTATGAAACATTTGCTTCAGTCAGAGGCTAACCGGAATCATGCCGCTTACAATCGGCTGTTCCCGAAAGGCAAACCAAAACGTGACTTCCGGATCATCGACCGGAGACTTTTCGTGATGGCGATGTCAGGACTCAACATTGCGGTTACGGCATATGACAGGATTTGTAAATTGACCGGCATGAAGAACATGATCCATAAAGTGACAGATTTTGTGAACACCACGATGAAACTGGCTGTCACTTTTTCATTCTATGCTTCGCCAAAATGCATTTTTCACAATGAAGGACTTATCGATCTTTCCTTACGGGTGCTGCCTGAGGATGAAAAAATGTTTCCCGTGGATGCACGGCTCATTGATTGGGAGCGTTATATGGGACCAATCCATCTGTCGGGGCTTAACCGTTACGCGCTGAAGGATCGGAAGTCAGTCCGCACAGACGTTCCCGAAGTTGCCAAAGTTGCAACCGCCATCAATATTGCCCGAATAAAGGGCAAGCTAGGACCGGAAGTCGTTTGATTACCGTCAATTGAAGCTCTCCGCTGAAGCTCGCTGTTGAAGCTCTCCCAAGGCAGGCCGCGGAGAGGCTTCGATTCTTAAGGAATATTATAATTATATAAACGCTTGCTTCTTCTGAAGCACGCTACAGGAATGCGTTCGTTGCCTCAATTCACTTTCCTATAAATATATTTACTCAATAATATAACAATTATTTGCCTTAAACATAATTTGACCTGATACAGGGTGTCAAGACTATTGATAACTTCCTGAAACAAAGCATCCAGCAATTTTGGCGGGCATACTTACTTTCAAACAATAATCATTAAATATATTTTCCCAGTAATTATTACAGGAATAATACAAATCTGCGGATAGCCTGATTAAAACGTAATTTATCGCACCGATTCCCTGATGAAGACCTGTATATAAAAAGATTATCTTACTGCATGAACAGGATCAGGTCACCGAGAAAATTATCAGTGCCGGCTACTGTATCTGTTGTGTTGGAGTCTGCATAGTTACGCCGATTTAGATAGAGTGTATTATTTAGAGCATCTATAATATTATTGTCTGCCGTGCCAGCAAGAGTCGACATCTGCACTACAAGATTTCTCTTTCCATCATAGGCAAATGGTGTGGAAAGCGGAATTTCTATCCAGTCGCCGGCCCCAAGCCCTGCGGGAACGGTAAAAGTTCCGCTAAATACTGTTTGGGCGTCTGCCATATTGCCGGAGAACATTGCGCTGCCAAGAGATGTGCTTGTTGTGTGGCCGATCACAACAGTGAAATTATTGTAATTCGAAGCATTGGAATTACTTAAGAGACGGCAAGCAACTTTGGTAATGGTTCCCTTGGTGCCCAATTCTTCAGCAAAGTATAGATACTGACGTTTGTTGTTTAATGTTGAGCTGAAAGGAAAACTCTCATTACTACCGCCCCCTGTAATCACATCCACAGTTCCGCCGGCAAACCGGAATTTGATTAAATACTGAGAGCCGTCAGTAACTGATCCTACTGTATCCCCGGGGTTGCCAACCACGCGGGTGTTGGTTCCGAGGTTACTATCGAGCCACCATACCTCGAGGGCGTTGGTAACTGCAGTCGTCTCAATTTGCACAATGAGATTATCCGTGCCGTCGTAGATAAACGTGCCATCCGGTATAGGGATCCAGACATACGTTCCGTAAGGAACACCCGCGGGTACGGTAAAAGTTTGGGCGTTGGCCACCACAACCGGTGTTCCGATATTGAAATTATTGGCATATGTAGTTGTCAAACCGGTTAAGCTGGTATGGCCGAGCGTGACCGTCGTGGTAGCAGAAGAAGCGCCGGTTACGCCTGCTGATGGGCCAGATACCGGGAACCCGATACCGGTAATAGTGCCAGAACCGTTAATTTCTCCGGCTTTTTATAAGAGCTGTATTTTCTGGACTGATCCAAAGGGTAATGCATTATAATTAGCCACTGGGTACAATATAGAACTATCCCCGCCGGAAAGATTAAATTTCGTATCCGGCCGCCAATTTTCCGGAGTACCGGCAGTTGACGTGGCACCGCCGGCTTCGATAATGTTCAGATTGCTGGCTGTGGTGTCGTAATGCTCTTGTGTCCACAATGTCGGTATAGCTGGATTGCTGCAGGTGCAGGCATCGCGGGAAATATCCACTACCAGATTATCCACTCCATTGTAATAGAAGGGAGTATCCAGCGTAATCGTGTACCAGGTGCCAGCCGTTCCCGGGGAAATAGAAACAGTGGAGGAATTAAGCACTGTTTGCTGCGATCCCTGACCAGTATTGATATTATTGGCAAATATACCGGTGCCACCTGTATTTAAAGTGCCGGTTAAATTAGCCAGGTTGGTATGACTCATTTTTATGGTGGTATTGGGACAAGAGAAGAGGGAGGTCAAATTTTGATTATACATAAAAGAAATAGTTGTAATAGGGCCGGCGCCTTTCATTTCCGCGGCTTTGAAGAGCATCATTACCCGGAGACCATTGCCGCCATTATTACCAAACGGCACATCAATATCTCCGGCTCCGCCGGATAAAACTGCAGTTTTAGTCAAGGTTGATGACGATGACGAAGGCGCTGAGCCGCCGCTGCCACCGCTGCAACCTGCGAGCGCCATAGTCAACACCAGCAGTAGAACAAATAACTTCATGACTTGTTTCATATGCAATCTCCTTTGATGAATTTTTCAGGCCAAGACAGCCTTGAATTATTTACTGATCGTTATCTGCACAGTAAGAATTGCTAAAAGAATGGCTATAAGAATTGCTAAAGATTTTTAATTTTACAGAATTCAAGAATAAATTGCAATTATTCTTTTGCTCGGAAATGATGACTAATTCATTCCAGACATTGAAGCGGAAGGTAATGATATCATCTCCTGTTTTTAAGACAATGATTGAGTAAGCTTACTCAATCATTATTATTGTCAACCGACTATCATACTAACTTTCAATTGGTTATCTTCAGTTTTCCCAATTTCATAAATCTATTGACTTGCAGGTGAAAGAAATAACAGAGATAAGACTAAATTGGACAATGTCTTTCAAGTCAAGAATAGGTCAGGACAAATTATTGCTAAAAAATATTTTTCAGAATTTTTTATTCACTTAGCAATCCCCTTTTGTAATAGCCATGGTTTGTTAAATAAACAATTCCATATTATAAAGTCCACATTCTGTAGAATCAGGTTCAGATAATAACTGCTAAAAGAGCGCTATACAAGACACCTTATCGCCGCTCTCCATGAGTTTTATTTTCTTTAAATCTGTAATCCTCAATTTAGAAGACTGTCCACCACTGAACCTTTTCAGGTAAAATAAATAATCAAACTGCCTTCTTGTACTGTTGTTTTTCCAATGATGCACGTCCATGCGATATTTCAACTGGATATGAATGGGCGACAAAGATATAATATTAAGTGTTATATCAAGGGAAAAAGGTTGGCTCTGAATGTGTCATTCAAAGGAGGGCATTGAGATGAAAGGTCGCGTTTTAGTTGCAGTCGTAATTGCTGTTATACTTTTGGCCGGTATATCCTGGGCAACAAATGCACAAAAAGAGAAAGAGGCCGTTAGCGCTGCCCGGAATTGGTTAAATCTCGTAGATGCGGGCGAATATTCGAAGAGATGGCAAGAAGCAGCCGGGTATTTCAAGAATGCCGTACAACAGGACCAGTGGGAACAAATGATTAAGTCAGTCCGGATGCCTCTGGGAAAGATGATTTCAAGAAAACTCAAAACCAGTGTTTACAAAACGACGCTGCCTGGCGCTCCGGACGGTCAGTATGTCGTAATTCAGTTTGAGACTTCTTTTCAGAACAAAGAATCTGCCATAGAAACCGTTACACCTATGTTTGACAAGGATGGCCGGTGGACAGTATCAGGATATTACATAAAATAGATTAATGGATGTTAGCCGTAATGTAAGTATTTGTTGCCTTTTTCTTACGGGAAGTATAGATTTATATTTTATCCATCAATAAAAAAATAAGACGGTGAAAATTATGAAACTGTTTGAAAGTGTCATCAATAATGCGATCAAGGAGTCAATGTCGGATATCCATATCACCGGTGAACATCCCCTGGTCTCGCGAAAGCATGGAGATATTCAATTTAACGCTTCCCTGAAGTGGACTCATCAGGAAATCGATGATCTGACCAGAAAACTCCTGACACCCCTGCAACTGGAAAAACTACGGCAAAAAAAATCCGTTGACTTTGCTGTTTCCACCGGCAATGCCCGCCTCCGGATCAACATTTTCACCACCGTGCGGGGAATAAGTATGGCGATCCGGATTCTTCCGGGTAATATACCGACAATCGAAGAGCTCAATCTCCATCCCTCTCTCCATGATATTTCCAAGATCAAGTCCGGCCTCGTCCTTATCTGCGGCCCTACAGGAGTAGGCAAGACAACAACCATTGCGGCGATTATCAACGACATCAATAAATACCGTCAGGCGCATATTATTACGCTGGAAGATCCCATGGAGTACCGCTTTCAATCGAAAAATTCTTTCATCGAACAGCGTGAACTCGGTTCCCACGTGCTTTCTTTTGAACAGGGTCTCATTGATGTGCTGCGCGAAGATCCGGATGTAATCATTGTGGGCGAACTGCGTGACGGGGAAACTATGCGGCTGGCTCTCAATGCCGCGGAGTCGGGTCACCTGGTCATTGCCACTATGCATGCAGCCACTCCGGAAGAGGCCATCTACCGCATGTGCAATGCTGTGCCGGTAGACACTCAAACCGAGGTGCGCAATCAGCTGTCATCAACACTGACCTGGATCGTTGTTCAGCAATTGATGCATGTGGAAAAAGCCGGCCAGCGTGTTCCCGTTCTGACAATCGTTCGCGGCACCCAATCCGTAAAGAACATTATTCGCGATAACAAACTTCATCAACTCAGTAATACCATAGAAACATCGAAAAACGATGGTATGTTTTCAGCCGAACGTTACTTGACAGAATATCTGAAAACCCGCTCCGACTTCATATCTTATGGTAAGATCTTTCTCCCGTCCACAGAATTATTTCAGAGTGATTTTTATCAATCACCACTGACGGAAGATGCGCCGCAGACGAAGTTTGCGGCAAAACAGCAAACCAAAACGGCAGCACAACCGACTGTTGACTTATCCGAATACAACTACGAAAATATCAACAGCGTATTAGATATCGATGAAGACATACCATTGCAGAGTATTGTCGAAAAGTTAAATAAGAATAACAAGTAAAATCCCATGTCACTTTTTTGATCCGAGTCTTTCACATGTCTGTGACAGCTTTTTAAAAATGGTTACTGACGTCAGTATGCCGGACTTGTATACAAAACCACGGCAGAGACAGTCAGAATGTATTTTCCTTGAGACATCCTGAATAATTTGTTATTTAACTTTAACAAAAGTAATATTGAACATGTAATTAAAAAGGAGGAATTTATGTCTAAATCCGAAGATGCTTTAAAAGAAGCTTTTGCCGGAGAATCACAGGCAAACCGTAAATATCTGGCTTTTGCCGCTAAAGCTGATCAGGAGGGATTCCCGCAGGCGGCAAGGTTGTTTCGTGCGGCCGCGGAAGCCGAAACGGTCCACGCTCACGCCCATTTGCGGGCTTTAAAAGGAATCAAATCCACAAAGGAAAACCTGCAAGAAGCGATAGCCGGAGAAACGCATGAGTTTACAAGAATGTATCCGGCAATGATTGAAACGGCTAAAAATGAAGGGAATAAAGAGGCCCTGCGATCTTTTACTTTTGCCAACGACGTGGAAAAAACTCATGCCGGGCTCTATCAGCAGATGTTTGATAAACTGGAAGATTCGAAAGAATCTTACAGCTATTACGTTTGCCCGGTATGCGGCTTTACTTCAGAAAAAGAAGCTCCGGAAACCTGTCCGGTATGCGGCGCTAAAGGGAAAGTGTTTAAGAAAGTCGATTGATATCAAGCCGCATTAAATTTCCCGTATTCTTACGGGAAATTCCGGCAAGGCTCAAAATGGGTCTTTAACCCCTTAAACAGGCAAGCCTGAATTTCAAAGCACAGCTAAAGCTGCGCGGCAGCGTGGCTTCACTTGTGCAAAATGATAAATAAGTCTTAATAATGAAAGAAACATTCATCATTATCAGCAGCATCGTTTTATTTCTGGTCGGCATGGTCAATCTCTCTTCCGCCGTCCGGAAAATAATTGATGTCCGCATAAAAGAATACATTAGATTTGCCGTGGAAAAACCATTTTACGGACTTTTCACCGGTATAATTTCGACCATTGTTTTGCAAAGTTCTTCCGCTTCGACAGCGCTCACCGTCGGATTGGTAAGCGCCGGATTGATCAGCTTTTACAGTTCTCTGGCTATTATCCTGGGCGCCGATATCGGCACGACCCTGACGGTGCAGTTTGTTGTCTGGCATTTTACGGAAATTTCGCCTCTTTTTATTTCCATAGGCGGGCTTTTATGGTTAATTGATCGAAGCCGGTGGAAAATCGCCGGCCAGATAATTTTTTACTTTGGATTGATATTCTTCGGCCTGGGATTAATCAGTCAGGCTGTAGAGCCTTTAAAAAATTCTCCGGCTTTTCTGAACCTGTTCACAAAGACTCAAAATCCATTTTTAGGCATTGGTCTGGGAATTGCGGTTACCGGAATCATTCACGCTTCGGCCATACCCATCAGCATTATGGCTCTTTTAGCGCAGCAGGATTTAATTTCACTGGAAAATGCGCTGCCCGTGATTATGGGAGCCAATATCGGCACAACGGTCACAGCGCTGCTGGCCGGAACGGTGGCGACGGTAAGCGGTAAAAGAAGCGCCCTCTCCCACTTGATCTTCAAGTGCATTGGTGTTTCCATATGCTTTCTTTTTATGCCGTATTTTCTGGTGATATTGAGAAGCCTGTCTTCGAGCGTTGCCGAACAGATTGTACTGGGGCACTTTTTAATTAATCTTGTCATTATGTTTATCTTTATTTTTTTTCTGCGGCCATTTGCCGCTCTCATGCAAAAAGTTTTGCGTGGAGAAGATGAAACCCTGCCTATCTGGCCGGAATTTCTTGATCGTAAGTATTTGTCCAACTCGAGAAAAGCGCTCGATAATGTACAAAAGGAACTGCAGAGAGAAATTAATCTTACGCGGAAAATGTTTTTAAGCGCTGCCGGTTTGGTTAACTTCCCTCAGGCAGGCAAAAAAAGAGATATCTCTTATATCGAGATGGTTGTTAATAATTTGCACGATCAAATCGTCAGGTTCTTATGGAGAATATCGGCCAAACATACTTCGACACAACTTTCGAAAAAGGTTTTTGCTTTTACGGCAATGTCCGGAGATATTGAAAGCATCGGCAATCATATCATGTGGATAGCCGAGTTGGCCACACAGAAAGACGAGGGAAAAATCAAGTTTACCGAAATCGGCATGAAAGAATTGCAGGAAATAATCACGTTGGTCAACCATAATCTTGATGACGCCGTGTCTCTGGTCGAAGCTCCTCATAATGAAAAAATCAGCGGCCTTATCCGGCGTGAGGAAGAAATAGATGTTAAAGTGAAAGTAGCGCGGAATAAACACCTCAAACGATTTCATAACCGTCTTTGCACCGCCGAGGCGGGAGTTATATTTATCGAGATGCTCATCCATCTGGAACGCATTTCCGACCATTGTACAAATATTGCCGAATATGTTTCAGACATTAAGGAAAAAAATCTGCCTCACATAGATTAAATGCAGCCACGCATGCAAAATAAGCATTATTTTGTTCATCGCGCTTAGAAATACGTGTTGAACTAATCAAGAATATCTTCTATAATCAATTCCAGAATCACTTTATTTATTTATACCAGATTGTACCCAAAGGATAACGAAGCGGCAAGGATGATGCTCCGGCGTATATGTTCCGGTAGTGCGACTAGAAAGGGAGCGCAATAAAATACAAAATGTTCCCTTGCCGGTTAGCAATACCATCATGGCGCAGCTGACCAATACGTTAAGGAAGCCGACGACGACGCCAACAAAGTTAGACGAAGAGGACGACTTGGTATAACTTGGACGTCCGGATAAGGGAGGGATCAAGATGAATAAAAGATTAAACGCCTTGAAATTTGCTTTGGAAAACGAACAGAAAGAAAGAGATTTTTATCTGGCCAATGCGCGCAGAACAAAGAACCTGGCCGGTAAAAATATGTTCAAACAAATTGCCGACGAAGAGAAAGAACATTATGAAGTTTTAAAAAAATTGCACGACCAATGGGAAATGAAAAAAAAATGGCCGGCGACAGTTCCTTTAGAAGTAAGAAAATCTTTGGCCGGCAGCATTTTAAAATCTTTAGCGGATAAAAAGGCCGCCCGTTTCAAAGGCAATGAAGACGATTTGAAAGCGATACGTACCGCGATTGATTTCGAGGCAAGGGGCATGGCGCTGTATACTAAACTTGAAAAGGAAAGTACCGATCCTAAAGAAGAGAAATTTTTTAATTTAATAGCCAGTATTGAACGGCAGCATTTTCTTTCCCTGTGCGAAACGGAATTGTTCCTGACCGATCCGGCAACATGGTATCAGAATATGGAAAAGCCGATTCTGGACGGCGGTTGAAATATACAATATCATACCCATCGGCCCGGAATGCGTGTCAGTTGATATTATTTTCAGTACTCACCAGGGTTATCGCCTCCAGTTTTGAATGTAATTCCGTCCAGATGTTATAGGCGTGTTCCAGTTCCGCGTTAATGTCTTTTAATTCCAGATTAATTGTTTTAATTTTAACGGAATCCCTGTGTATTTGAGGATCACACAAGGATGTCTCATGCCCGGATTTTTTCGCCTCCAGCGATGCGATCTTCTTCTCTACCGCTTGCAGATCTTTCTGTAATGCCGCTCTGATTTTATAAGTTTTATTTCGTTCTTCCGCCTCCAGACGTTTTCTTTCTTTTGTCTTAAACGCCTGATCCTTGAGCAAGGGTTGCGAAATATTTTCATCCGGGGCCGGGGTAACCGCCTGGTTGCGTTTTTCGATAAAATAAGAATAATTGCCGTGATAATCGTTAATAGTCCCGTCTTTGAGTTCAAAAACCTTATTGACGAGATTATCCAGAAAATAACGATCGTGCGAAACGATGGCGACAGTTCCGTGATAATTGATCAATGCATTTTGAAAAATATCCTTGGTTTTTAAATCGAGATGATTGGTCGGCTCATCCAGAATAAGAAAGTTCGTATCGAGAAGCATGATTTTCAAAAGAGCAAGACGTGATTTCTCGCCGCCGGAGAGCACGGATATCGATTTGAAAATATCATCTCCCGAAAACAGAAAAGAGCCCAGCAGATTCCGTTTTTCCTGATCGGAGGCATGCGTCGGCACGGAATCTATTTCTTCACGGATTGTATTTTCGTAATTTAAATTCTGCGAACTTTCCTGTGAAAAGAATGCCATATTCACGCTATCGCCGTATTTTACCGATCCGCGGGAAGGCTGTTCCGACAAACTCAACAGACGGGACAGCGTTGATTTGCCGGAACCGTTAACACCGACAAAAGCCACCTTGTCGCCGCGAAATAAAGTAAAATTCAGATTGTCAAATACATTCAGGCTGCCATAACTATGCCCAAGGTCAATTGCTTTAACGACTTCTTTAGCGCTTTTTTTTCCTTCGGGAAATTTCATGGCAACACTTTTAGTTTTTGCTTCGAGCGTCACCGCGGAAAATTTCTCCAGCATTTTGATGCGGCTTTGCACCTGAGCGGCTTTGGTCGCTTTATAACGGAAACGTTCTATAAATTCTTCAATTCTTTTAATTTGCGCCTTCTGCAGGTCCATCTCTTTTTTCAAAGCGGCAAGGCGTATTTCTTTCTGGCCTAAATAGTGAGAGTAGTTGCCTTTGTAAATATGAATATGACAGGCGGAAAGCTCGGCAATTTGAAGAGCTATTTTGTCGAGAAAGAAACGGTCATGTGAAATTACGATCATGGTTCCGGGGTAATCTTTAAGATAAGATTCCAGCCACTCCATGCTTTCCGTGTCCAGATGATTGGTCGGTTCATCCAGAAGCATGATATCCGGCCGCGCCAGAAGAATGGATGTGAGCAGAATACGCATTTTCCAGCCGCCGGAGAATAATGCACAGTCTCTCGCAAAATCATCTTCTTTAAAACCAAAACCTTTGAGCACCTGTTTGGCTCTGGCTTCAAAAGCGTAACCATCCATGGCGGCAAAGTGAGCCATCGCATCGGAATATTGTTGGGAAAGCATACTGTACCCGGAGGTGTTTTGTTTAACCCCGGAGATTTTATGTTCCAGATCTTTTATGGATTCTTCCAGAGCGGCAATACCGCTTTTTTGTTTTAGAAACTCGATAAGATTCACCGATTCCAGTTCCACCAGATCCTGCGGCAAATAACCGATGGTTTTATGTTTTCTGTCGGGTATCTCTATCGCGCCGGAATCAAGATGGACTTGATCGAGGAGCGCTCGAAACAGCGTTGTTTTGCCGGTGCCATTTTCGCCAACCAGACCGATGCGGCTTCTGGAATGAATTGTCCAATTGATATTATCGAACAGTTTTTTCTCTAAAAAAGAAAGATTAACATTGCGGAAATAAATCAATAACAGACCCCCAATAAATTTGCCGGTATACTGACAAATTTATTTTAAAACCACAAGGGCAATAATTCATTAAGGATAAGCGGCGGGCAGAGCAGCCATATGCGGGTCATCAAAATTTATCGGGAAGATGGCCGCAATTAAAACGTTACTGCTAATTTGCATCCAATTTCTATAGAGTCATTATTCGGTTCCATACCATAACCCACAGGTATATTATCATAAGTAAGTATTGAATAATTAGACTCTTTGATATTCCAATATCTTATATAAGGTTCTATTATAAAACCCATCTTTTCACCTTTTTTTGCAATGGATATTGAGCCCCTGACACCATAGCCCCTTAGTTGCTCATTTTCGGGGTTATTATAATACGGATCAATATCACTAAAATAAGATATTTGTCTTCCCCACAGGAAAAGATCATATTCAATATTTGCCCCAAAAGACCAGCCCCTACCTATGTTGGCAACAGCTCCTGCACCTATGGGGATATAGATATAATTTGATTCTCTTTGGTAGCCACCGGCATATCTCTGCTGTGCATTGTCCTGTAAATATCTATATCCGATCCCGAAATCAGGAGTAATCGTGATGCCCTTTGCAACGAAGTCATAACCCAGCAACCATCTGAATTCCACCATGTAATCAGGTATGTCTGATATCGTTAAAGGAGTTCCGTCCATTGTGGCGCCATTATAATCTAACGATCCATAGGCAAACTTCCCTTCTAATTTTGTCATGAACTTGTTGCGATATGTATACGAACCAACTATGCCATACATCATGCCCTTGTCTTCTATCGAAATCGAACCTGGTTCTTCATATTTGAAGTAAGATATTTCTGTGCCCAAAACAAAAGAATGCCTTCCTTTAGTAAGATCATCCTCTTTGATGAAAGAGGCAACATCGTCAGACTTCCTTATAACTGCATTGTTGTCCTTATCTATTATGATGACCCTGTCAGCAGTCATTTCAATGATAGTACCATATACAATGCCGCCATCTATAAATTTCACACCTTTGATGTCTTCATATTGTGCAAAAGAAAAGGTATAAGAAAGTAGAATGAATATAGCCGTCATTGTGAAAGTTAAAGCGGTCTTATGGTATAATCTCATTCCCATTTACACTCCTTTATTTAAAATGATGAATTAAATGATCTAAAGGTTCGACAATACTTTAAGTATTTTTTTACAATCTTGCACATATTTAAAGATAATTCCACCAAAAAAGAAGGGAGAGATATTATCCTTAACGTCTATATGGTTCTATGTGTATCGGATTTATATTTTGGAATTGTTTACTTGACAAATAATGGCTATTACAAAGGAGGTATTGCTAAATGAGTAAAAAAAAAATTTTAGCAATAATTTATTCTGACGTATTCTTGACTTGAAAGACATTGTCCAATTAAATCTTATCTCGGTTATTTCTTTCACCTACGAAGGTGCAGTTTCTAAGAGTCGAGAAGATTGAAGATTCCGGGTTGAAAAAGAGTGTCGAGATTTACCAGTAAATCAAGTATAAGTTGATTTATCTATCCTTAGCATTATTCAGACAAGAAAATGGTTTGAACAACACCAGAGGCATCAAACCGCAATTCCAATCCTTTAGGTGTGTAATAGAATATATAAGGAGAACTTTGTCCAGACAGTGTTGCCCTTCTGGTCGGTTCCCCAATAGACTTTAGAACCATTTCTGAACTGTCCCCAATTTTAATCCCTTTGACGTTACTTTGAAATGGTGATTCCATTCGAATTTTATAAATCTTACCAGTCTTGTCAAAAAAGAAACATATCCCTTCTTGGGGCAGAAAGTTAGATGATGGATATCCAATAGTCGGTGCTTCTGGACTAAGCGGAATATGATAAGCTCTGTTTACCTGATCAGGTGTGTCACCGGGCTTAACCAATAAGCCAAGTTTTTGTGTATTTGTGCTAACAGAACTGACTTTTTTTTCTTTACTTGCAATTCTTTCATTTAGGAACGTTAAGTAGATATCATTTGCTTTATGGAATACATAGAAACAAATTACTATAATCACAATAGTACCCCACAGCTTTTTCCAGTCCAGCCATCGATCTCCCAGAGATCCGAGACCATAAAGCAGGCAAAAATTAATGCTTAAACAAAATAGGTACAATACAATCTGAACAAAACCATAATCTAATATCCACATTGGAAGAAAATGTACTATTAGCACAAATGGAAACAAAACGGTCAATTGGAGTAAAAAGACCTTACTTTCAGTATCCCCATTTCCCAAAAAAGAAAAACTGACACAAACGGCGACGATGATAGCATAAACAATACAAAAGATTCTGCCAGTTGATACCTTCATATTAAGTTCTCATTCTTTGTTTTATTATATGGATCGGTGTTAATGATTGCAAATTGTAACATAGCATAAAAATGTAAGTTTGGAAATTGAGGATAACAGGAAGAAAGAAATATTATTTTGATTTCCGAATCGGCAGAATTATTTCTTGCACCTACCAATCAACAGTATTTTGTAGTCGTCTAAATTGAGGATTACGATTTAAAAGTGAGTAATGACTTGGGTTAGCGTTGGTTTGGTATTTCATGCTTTGCAATGAATGAGTATCTATTAATATTATCAATAGTGAAATGATAGGCTGAATATTTCTTGAAATGATTTTTTCTTAAAGAATCTAAAACAAAAAATGCATAATCGGCTCCGTGCATATCATCGAGGACAATTATACCATTTTGGGAAAGCATATCGAGTACAAATTTTAGATTCGACATACGGGTATCGAAAGCTCCCATATCATAGAGGATAAGATCAAAGGAAATATCTTTTTTCTGTTTCATTGATTCAAGTGAGAAGAGATTGTCCGCACTCATATTATTTTTTATTAAATATTCACCAGTTTTATCAAGCCATTCCTGTGAATCATCAACTGACCAAACTTCTGCACCGGAATGTTTTTGCGCATAAAAACGAAAAATAAATGAACTGAATCCGGAGCCGAAATCTATTATCCTTTGTGGCTTAATCAAATCGCATAATATTAACAAGAAAACAGAGGTTTCGAAAGATGCTGCCATAATTGGATTTGATATGGTGGTGACATAATCTTTATAGAATGGCATAATTTCATGTCGGTATCTGGCAATATTTTGATTGTAAATCTGTGCAAGTTCAGGATAATCCTTATATATGTGAACAAGGTCGAATCTGGACTCGATGCGTTTTCTAAATAATCGGTCATAAAATTTGTTACGGAAATAAGTTCGGTTGTATCTACTGTAATGTTTGATAGTTTTTTGAATATGTTCTTTAAGTGTCATTGATCACCTATGTAAATTAAAATTTGCTTTTGCGAAAATTAAACATAGAAAATTTATGATTATATGTCAATGAAATATAGACCGCAAAATATGAAGTAATTTTTGTTTATTACAGTTTGAAAGAAAATATGTTCTTGAAAAAACCTAACTGATCACTTTCAGGAAGAAGGAAATATTCCACAGATACAGAAACCAAGCCATTACGCATTTGCATGTTTCATCCCATACTCAATGCGCATCGCCCGCTGTAATCCGCCACGTCGCGCATTGCTCAGGGCGCGCGGTCACTTTGCGCTTGGCGGCTTTGCTCAAGGCGCTGTTTTAAGCGCATCTACAGAAAAATGGTCTTTCATGCGCTATTTGCCGCCCGTCGCATCATATTTAACGCAACAGTTCAATGGGCATATACTCGTTATGATTAAATATATTTATTAAAAGTGTTGTACTGGACTGACTGAATTTTATATTTAACGATGATATGCCTTTGATGTAAGCGTGTTTTAATAATGTGATTAGAAAAAAGAGTGCAACATGTTAAAATAGCTACTAAAAAGCATTATATTAACCATATTTAACATGACAAAATAGTAATTATATCCACAGGGGTTGAGTTAAGGCTAAGACTTAGACCAAAACCATGTAAACC
>Ga0187851_10000393_pt1 | contig 45399 bp, 38 predicted proteins | sample June2016WEW_6_10_FD_132997 | JGI IMG/M metagenome (GOLD analysis project Ga0187851, IMG submission 132997) | Peatland microbial communities from SPRUCE experiment site at the Marcell Experimental Forest, Minnesota, USA - June2016WEW_6_10 | ecosystem: Environmental > Terrestrial > Soil >...
GACGGGAGCGGGCAAGACGCGCGTCGTGGAGGCTACTGCGGAAGTGCTTTTTGGAGATCCGCGCGCGGTGATCAAGGTAGATTGCGCGGAATTTCAGCACTCGCATGAGATTGCGAAATTGATTGGTTCGCCTCCGGGATATTTGGGGCACCGCGAAACCCACCCGCTGATTACGCAGGAAGCGCTGGCGCAATATCACACCGAGAAATTGAAAATTTCATTTTTGCTGTTCGACGAGATTGAGAAGGCGTCGGACGCGCTGTGGCAATTGCTGCTCGGCATTCTGGACAAGGCGACGCTGACTTTGGGCGACAACCGGAGAGTTGACCTGTCGCAGACGATGATTTTCATGACGTCGAATCTGGGCGGCGTGGAAATTACCGAGCTGATGACCGGCGGATTGGGATTTGCGCCGCTGCAACGCGCGGAAACCAAGGCCGGCCTCGACGAGAAGGTGGAGAAGACGGCATCGGAAGCAGCCAAGCGGAAATTCGCGCCGGAATTCATGAACCGGATTGACAAGACGGTGGTGTTCCATCCGTTGCGTTCGGCGCAACTGGAACAAATTCTTGAGATCGAGCTGGGGATGGTGCAACAGCGCGTCCTGGAGACGGCGAAGGGACGCTTCTTGTTCCGTGTGACGCAGCCTGCGCGGGAATTTTTACTGCAGGAAGGGACGGACATGAAATATGGCGCGCGGCATTTGAAGCGCGCGATCGAGCGCCACGTGGTGTATCCGCTGGCAAGTTTGCTGGCGACGGAGCAGGTGTCGCTAGGCGATGTGATTTCGATTGACTGGCACGGCGGGGAGCTGGGCTTGACGTTCCTCAAGGAGGCCGAGGGAGCGTTGGTACCGATGGCTTCTCCGGCGCCCGACCGCCTCAGCGAAGCGGCAGCGGCAAGTTCGGATGGCCGAACGGCGCTATTTCCGGCGGCGATTGCGGCGGCTGAGCCCACCTCGACGCAGAGAGTAGCCCCGGCGGCGTCGCGCGGACTGCCAATCGAGAAAGCCAAAATCGACAAGAAGTAGGCAGCCGCGGGGTTCAGGCTGGTCTCCTCGCTCGCAAATTGAGCGGTTGGCGCTGATCTGCTCGTTGTAGGCGACCGTCCATTCTGAGGCGTTATGAAAACACCGCGGTCCGCGCTGCTTCTCGCTGCCGCGGTTGCCGTGGCGATCGCGATTTTTCCTGCCGCAGCTCCTCTCGCGGCGCAGGACGACGCCACGTCCCACGGCGCGATCTCTTGCTCTTCGAATTTCGGAAATCCTGTACGGCTCGACGGGAAATCCTTTCATGTTGTGGGCGCTCCGCCCGCGGAAATTTCCAACCTCCAGAAATCAAAACCCGCGCTTTCGGCAGGACCCTTCGCAGAAGGGGGGTTTCCCTACGAGTCGGTGGAAATTTACCTGGCGCAGGAAGATCTGGGTGAGAACAACCACGAGGAATCAGCCGTATCTGTATACGTTCGTGCGGTACGAAACCAGAAAGAGTCCTGGTTCACGATCGCCCACGATCGCATGGACATTCCCAATCTCGATTTTTTTACCCGCACCAAGGGCGATACAGGTCCGGAATCCGGGATTGATAAGGAAGACGATTCCGGACCCGCAATCTCCCTGGCGCTGAAAAACAATAACGTCCCCATATTCGAAGTGTCCTGGTGGCGGCGCGAAACCGGAGCCAGCACGTTTGCGGAAGTGCAGAACATCCTCTTTATCGATTTTCGGAGTCTGCAACCTTCAGTGCTTTCCGTTCTTCAGTGCATCGCCGCGGAGGGAGGTGGCGCCTGCGGCGACTACGACAACGGTACCGCTCCTACCACGAAGCTCTTGTGTGATTGGGACGCCGCGAAGTCGGACTTCCTGTGCACCTCCAGCGTAACCGGCGACTTCACTCCCCCCGTCATGCACCGTTTCTACTTGGCTAGCGGCGCCGACGCGCCTTATTCGGTGAAGGAAGGCGATCCGCCGAGCCTGGAAGCTCTCGGCACGTGGGGCTCCTACAATAATTTGGCGAACAAGTCGCTGCAGGTTCCGGGCCTGGGCGCCGTTGCGGTGCTGGGACGTTTCGCTTCCGCTGACAGGCGGGGAACCGCTGTGCTGCTAGCGTCGCGCGGCACCAAGTCGATTGAGCCGCGCTATTTCGGTGTCATCGTGGATTATCAAGGCCGGAGCGCGGCGTTTGAAATACTCCCGCAGCCCCTGGTGGACGAGCAGCCATCGGTTTCGACCAGCGAAGTTCCCTCGGCGCCCGACACGAACGGATACGTGATTCCGGCCTCGATCAATGCCGCTGATAAATTTGCGGACGATGCTGGGCCTTCCTTCCGTGTGCAAGCTCTGGAATCGCTGCCGAAGGTTTCGTTGTGGGCGGTCACGGCAAAGCAGGACCCGTCGCGCGAGATCGTTTGGCTCGCGGCGGGTTTCAATTCTGGTACTGGGCGATTTGTTTTCAGCGCCGTGCGCATTGCTTCGAACTTTGGCACGTACGCGGGCTGTGGCAGGTCGCGTATCGAGCCATTCGCGGCGAGCATTGCACGCAAGAAGGGGGAGCTGGATGCAACGCTCGACGTTGAGCCCGCGCATCGATACGACCAGGAAGGTGAGCGCGAAGATTTTGACGATCAGGGCCAAGCGGTCACGCCGTGCCCGGTGAAGGTCAGGATATCCTGGAATCCCAGCGTTGGCTTTGTGCGAGCAGAGACCGATGCCAGTTGCCCGGCCACGACGCGCGCTCGCAGCTTGATGATCTCCGATGGGGGCGTGATCACCGCGAAACCAGACGATTTGCCGAAGCAGTGAAGGAAGGCGAGCGGCGTTCTACGATTCTGGCGCTGTCCAGGGTTCGTCCAGGCTGCCACCGTAAATATTGGGGACTTTGGCTCCCATGGGCCGCAGGTAAGCCACGAGCTGGCCGCGATGGTGAACTGTGTGGTGCAGCATGAACTGGAGGTAGAGCACGGCAGGGTGATTATAAATGCCGAAGAAGGGCAGAGGGGTGGCCCAGAATTGGGGCGAAAGTTTCTTGACTTGCGGTAGTTTCGACTCGAAGCCGTCTTCGTAGAGCGCCAGAATATCTTCGGTGGTGCCGAGATCCGCGGGCATCACATCGTCTTCCATCTCGAACTTGCCGGCCAGAAATCCATCGAGAAACCAGACATCGGAAGAAGCGATATGCCAGGCGAGCTCGAAGGCGCTGCGGGAGTCCGGGTGCGGGCGATAGCCTTCTTTGGCGATGGGGATGGCCTTCAGAACACGGCGAGTGGTTAGATATTCCTTCTGCACTTGCGGCAGAAAAATTTCTACGAGAAATCCGGCTTGTTCGGGTGTCACGATGCTCCTCTTTCAGTTGCGATTCGACGGTGCTTTGGCAAGTCCCCAATTTCTCGAGTGACACATACATTATGCCAGCAAAGTGGCAGGACGTGCGAGAGGCGCTGCGGTGCATTTTTGTGACTCGAAAAGGCAGCCGCTAGGCGGGCTTCCAGCGCAGGATTGGTTTCCGTGCGGCGGCGACTTCGTCGAGGCGGCCGATGCGGGTGGAATGCGGAGCGGTCTTCACGAGATCGGGCGTGGCGTCGGCTTCGGCGGCGATGGAGCGCATCGCGTCAATGAACAGATCACATTCCTGCTTCGATTCGGATTCGGTGGGCTCGATCATCATCGCGCCCGGAACGATGAGCGGGAAGGCGGTGGTGTACGGGTGAAAGCCGTAATCGATGAGGCGCTTGGCGATGTCCATGGTGTTTACGCCTTTCACTTTTTGGCGCGCGTCGCTGAAAACGACTTCGTGCATCGAGGGGAGATTATAGGGGAGATCAAAATAAGGCTCGAGATTTTTGCGAATGTAATTGGCGTTGAGCACGGCGTCTTCGGTGGCCTGGCGGATACCTGGTCCGTAAGCCAGTGTGTAAGCCAGCGCGCGCAGCAGCACGCCGAAATTTCCGGCGAAGGCGCGCACGCGTCCTACGGATTTCGGGCGATTATGATCGAGTGCGTAGGTGCCGTCCGGCTTCTGAACGACCACCGGAACCGGAAGGAACGGTTCGAGGATTTTTTTCGCAAGCACGGGACCGGCGCCGGGGCCTCCACCGCCGTGCGGAGTGGAAAAAGTTTTGTGCAAGTTCAGGTGCATCACGTCCACGCCGAAATCGCCGGGGCGCGTGACGCCGGCGAGCGCATTCATATTGGCGCCGTCCATGTAGAGCAAGGCGCCGCGTTCGTGGAGGACGGCTGCGATTTCGGCGATGCGTTCTTCGAAGACACCCAGGGTGCTGGGATTGGTGAGCATGAGCGCGGCGACATCGTCGGTGACAAATTCGCGCAGATGATCGGTGTCAATTTGGCCGCGGCTGTTGGATTTGATGTTCTGGACTTCGTATCCGGCGATTACGACTGATGCAGGATTGGTGCCGTGCGCGGAATCGGGGATCAGAACTTTGTGGCGCGGGTTGCCCTGACTTTCCAGGTAGGCGCGAATCATCAGCAGGCCGGTGAGTTCGCCCTGCGCGCCGGCGGCGGGCTGCAGTGTGGCCGCGTCCATGCCGGTGATGGAGAGCAGGCATTTCTGCAGATCGTACAGGATGCGCAGGCAGCCTTGCGAAACCTCGGTGGGCTGCTCGGGATGTTCGGATGCGAGGCCGTCGAGACGCGCGACGAATTCGTTCACGCGGGGATTGTATTTCATGGTGCAAGAGCCGAGCGGATACATGCCGAGATCGATCGCGTAATTCCAGGTGGAGAGGCGCGTGAAGTGGCGAATGACTTCGATTTCGCTGACTTCGGGGAAACCTTCAATAGAATCGCGCGTGAATTCAGGGCCGAGCGCTTTCTTGGGATCGATTGTTGGGACGTCGAGCGGCGGAAGTTCCATGCCGCGTTTGCCGGGGGCGGATTGTTCGAAGATCAGGCCCTCGTTCTGACTGACGTGGGCGCAAGCCTTCCCTACGTTTTTGACGGGCGCTTCGAGGTCGGTGGTCTTAGGATTCAAATCCTACAGCTCCTTAAACTGGTCTTTCGAGAATGCGACGGACCGCGGCGGCGAAGCGTTCGATTTCGGCGCGCGGCGTAGTTTCAGTGACGCAAATCACGGCGCGCTTCGTGAGTTCGGGATATTGCTTGCCGAGCGCGAACGGGCCGATGATTTTTTCCCTTAACAGCTCCGCGTTGATCATTTTTACCGAGCGCGGAAATTCCAGCGAGAACTCATTGAACGTGGGGCCGGTGAAAACGCGGCGCACACCGGGAATTTTTTCTAGTTCAGCCTGCGCGAAGCGGGCTTTCGCGAGATTTTGCAGCGCCTGCTCGCGCAAGCCCTCTTTTCCGATGAGGCAAAGATGAATTGTGGCGGCGAGAGCGTAGAGCGCTTCGTTGGTGCAGATGTTGGAGGTGGCCTTCTCACGGCGGATGTGTTGTTCGCGCGTGGCGAGCGTGAGCACGAAGCCCCGATTGCCGGCGGCGTCGGTGGTTTGTCCGGCGAGGCGGCCGGGCATCTGGCGCACGAATTTTTCGCGGGTAGCGATCACGCCGACGTAGGGGCCACCGTAGCTGGGCGGAATGCCGAAGGCTTGGCCTTCCATCGCGACAATGTCTGCTTCGGCCGGCGGGCGAACGATGCCGAGCGAAACAGCTTCGGTGATGGCGGTGACCAGCAGCGCGCCAGAAGCGTGCGCGACTTCTGCCAGCCCCGGTATTTCTTCCAGGACGCCGAAAAAGTTCGGAGACTGCACGACCAAGGCTGCGGTGCGCGCAAGCGTTTCAGGCGTTAGCGCGGCGCGATCGAGTTGGCCGGACGCGGTGTAGCCAATTTCTTCGATTTCGAGGCCGAGATTTTTTGCATAGGTCTGCAAAACCTGGCGATATTCGGGATGTACGGAGCGGCCAACTAGCACGTGGCGGCGGTTGCTGAGGCGCTCGGCCATCAGCACGGCTTCGGTGAGCGCGGTTGAGCCGTCATACATCGAGGCGTTGGCGACTTCCTGGCCGGTGATCTGGCACATCAGAGTTTGAAATTCGAAAATCGCGGTGAGCGTGCCCTGCGCGAATTCGGCCTGGTACGGCGTATAGGAAGTGAGGAATTCACCGCGTTGGATCAGCGCATCGGCGGCGACAGAACGCAGATGCTGGTACACGCCGGCGCCGAGAAAAGATATGTAGCCGCGTGCATTTTCCGCGGCGCGGGCCTGGAAATATTGAATGATCTCGGATTCGGAAAGCGGGCCGGGCAGATCGAGCGGAGCGCGCAGTCGGAATTTTTCCGGAATGGATGTGAAAAGCCCGTCGACGGAGCCCGTCCCGATCGCAGCCAGCATTTCCTGGCGTTCGGAAGGGCTTTTAGGCAGATAGCGCATCAGGCGGAGTGTTCCTTGGCCTGCTCGGCGATGTAGGCTTCGTAGGCGGCAGCGTCCATCAGGCTGGCGGCTTCTTTCGGATCCGAAAGCTTCAGTTTGATAAGCCACGCGGTGTGGTGCGGGTCGGTATTGATTTTTTCGGGCGCGTCCACGAGCAGAGGATTCGTTTCGGTGACTTCGCCGGAGACAGGACTGTAAATTTCGCTGACGGCTTTTACCGATTCGACGCTGCCGAAAGACTTGCCGGGAGCCAACTTGGCGCCGACTTTGGGTAGGTCCACGAATACGACGTCGCCCAGTTCCTGTTGCGCGTAGTCAGTGATGCCGATGGTGCCGATGTCACCTTGAACTTTGATCCACTCGTGGTCTTTCGTGTAGCGATAGTCGGCTGGGTACATTTTGCCTCTCTCGTTTGGATGCGCGCAAACTATTGCGGACGCTTATAAAAAGGCAAAGCGACGATGCGCGCCGGCGCCGCCTGCCCGCGAATGCTGATTTCGATTTCTGCGCCGACGGTGTTGTTGCTCGGCGGAACATAAGCCATGCCGATGTTTTTCTTCAGGAACGGCGCGGGACAGCCGCTGGTTACTTTGCCGGCTTGCTGGCCGCCGATCACCACCGGGTAACCATCGCGCCCAATGCGCTTATCGAGCATTTCAAATCCGATTAATTTTCGCGCTAGACCGGCTTGCTTCTGTTGCGCGAGGGCGTCGCTGCCAAGAAAGGGAGCCTTTTCCATTTTGCAGATCCAAGCGAGACCCGCTTCCCAGGGTGTGGTGCTGTCGTCAATTTCATGGCCGTAGAGGCACATGCCTGCTTCCAGGCGCAGAGTGTTGCGCGCACCGAGGCCGCATGGAATCATTTCAGCGGATTCACCGGCTTTTATCAAATCGGCCCAGAGTTTTTCCGCGAATTCCGGCGCGAAGTAAATCTCGAAGCCGTCTTCACCGGTGTAGCCGGTCCGAGCGATGAGGCAATCAACGCTGCTGACCTTGCCGAACGCGAAATGATAGTAGCGAATGGCGTTTAGCGGCTCCGGCGTGAGCTTCTGCAGAATTTCAGCCGCGCACGGGCCCTGAATCGCGAGCTGCGAATAGCGCGGGCCGGCGTTTTCGACGGCAGCGTCGAATTTGTTGTTCGAGACGATGTGCTGATAATCGTCGTCCTGATTTCCGGCATTCACGCAGAGCAAATAATGCGTTTCGGAGATTTTGTGCACCAGCAGGTCGTCGACAAACGTGCCGCGGGACGTCATCAAGCCGGAATAGTGTGCCTGGCCGACGTTCAATTTGGCGGCGTTGTTGCAGCTGACCCATTGCACAAGCTGCAAAGCACCGGGACCGCGAATTTCCAGCTCGCCCATGTGGCTGACGTCGAATAAGCCTGCGCGCGCGCGCACCGCCTGATGCTCAGCGATGATTCCGGAATACTCCAACGGCATATCCCAACCGCCGAAGTTGACCATCTTCGCGCCCAGCCGGCGATGCACGGAATTCAAAGCGGTCTTGCGCAAATCCACGGTTGCCGATGTGTTCACAGAGGGTTTCTCATTCTCGCGGCGAAATATCGAACGTAGCATGCGTGTTTTGGGGTGTCAAGGAAGGCGACCGCTGGCATTTTTCGCCGAGCCGTCGGCAACTTGCTGTCGAAGCGGTCGCTTGCGGAGCAGGGAATCGCGGAGAGCATCGCGCTTGTGGCCGCGTCGCGCATGTCCTACTATGGGCTTAGCGAAATAGGCGCGTGTTCGACCAAGAGGCGGCGACGGTGGTTACACTCTGCTCGCAATGTGACAAGCCGGAATCGCAGTGCACCTGCGAGAAATTCTGCTGTTTTTGCCAGTCGCAATACAATATCCGTCTGGCGGTGGATGGAATGTATTATTGTCCCGACTGCCGCGAGGCCTGCGACGTCCGAGTCGCCGACGCCGAGCAGCACTAGTCCATGAGCAATTCCGAATGAGCAACGAGCCAGCGCACACCGAATTAATCCTGCACGAGGATACCCGCTTTTTCGGGGCGATCGGTGCGGTAGTGCAGCATGCTTCGCAACGCTGCGGTTTGTCGGAAGCGGGCCAGCAAGGGCTCACCGCGGCGGCCGAGGAAGCGTGCCGCGAGACATTCCCGCTAATGGAAGGGCATGCGAACGGGGAACCAACCGTGCGGGTGATCGTTTCGGATTATCCGGATCGCGTGGAAGTGGCCATCGAACACACCGGAGAGGCGCTGCCTACCGCGGGCCTGGATACGTTCATCGGAGATGCGGCGGGGGATCCCGGGGCGGGATTGAGCAGGGCGCTCCAGATGACGAAGGTGGACCGCGTGCAATATGCGACGAGCGGCGGGCTCTCGCGCATGACGTTAATCAAGTATTGTGACGGTGGGCGGAAAGCGAACGCGTAGTGTTTGCTCGGGCCGCAGCTGCAGACTTCAATTCAGTCCGCACCTCGTGACCAAAATGCCTACTCCTTAGCGCCGGCCCCGTTCTTTTCGATCAGCGTGCCACTTCCGTTATCGAGCCTCCGCAATGCGAGAAGAACAAAGCCACCCATGAGGAAAATCGAGACAAGGGCGGAGGCGCCCACGATGTCGCTCACCCGCCATTGAACACCCGTAGCATCCAGCACCATCGCCGGCGCAGCGTGCGGGATTACAAGCAGAAGATTTCCGGCTGCGGCGAGGCCGTAGAAAAGCACCGCCAGTCGCCAGTAATTGGAAGGCAAGGGGCCGGCATTTGTGGCGCGTCCGCGCATGTAAATCGCAAAGAGCTGGAAAATCAAAAATACCGTCACATACCAACCGAGGAAGTTGCTGATGGGCACGCCAAAATAAGCGCCCCCGTTTCTCCAAATCCAAGCGTGGACGATGGTGGACCAAACGGGATCCATGGAAAGATCCCAAGCCAGCATGATGAACGCAGCGACCAGAGGGACCGTCACCACACGCGCACCGGTCAGCGGATTTCGCATTCCACCCATGATCACGCGCGCGAGGGTCCACGAGAGGTAAGCCATTCCGAGGTACGCCAGGCCCAGGAGGATTGGAACTGCGAACAACTTCGGCCCCATCACGTCGCTGAAGTAGTAACCACCGAACGGAAAGCCGATGCGAACGCCCAAATTCTCAAAAATATTCCCGATCACCAGAGAAATGGCGAAGAAGACGAGGATTCCGCGGGTCGTGTAAACGATCGCGCCGTGAAACAACGCGAACAGAATCGGCGGCAGAACGTGCGAGGCGACGATCGCCAACATCGGAACTTTGTCGGGGAAGACTTGCAGAACCCGCGCCGCCGCATAGGACGCGATCAAGGCCCACAGAACAAAACCGGTAGCGCCGCGATGCACTGCGAGTTTGCGCGCAAGGTCGATCGTCACGGCTCCGACGTCCTCCGCGCTGCGCTTGTTCGACTACATCGGCGCGGCGAAGGCCTTGGTTTGAATCAGCGACAACAATTCTTCCTGGCTTACGGGTGCTTCGATTTTCAGGCGGTCACCGGTGGGTGTGACTTTCACCTGGTCGAGCGTTTTCGCAAGCGATGGGTTGCCCTGCGCTTCCTGATATCTGCGGTACATGATGCCGGCGGACATCGCCGCGCCCAGCAAATTCGCGTCGTCCACGGAATCGCAGACGGCCTGGAAGTGCGCGTCGACGCCGCTATCCGCGTTGATGTTAATGATCATGGCATGCAGGCGCCCGATAATGGCTGCGGCCTGCGGGAATTGCGCGGCTTGCGGAACGAGTTGCTGCATGGCGAGGTGCGTGTGGTCCTTGTCCAGGACGGCCCAGATAATTCCATTGCCGTTGGCTTCGGTGATCAGGGGGAAAAGTTTGCCGGTGAGAAGCGTTTCTTCGCCGCCCATGCGAACGTTGATCAGATGCTCGAGAACGGAACGGTTGCCGAACGCGGCTGTGCTGGAATCGAAGAACACGAAAAGAATGTCGCCGGCGGCTGCTCCGCTGCCAAATGCGTAAAGGTGGTAGCCCTGTACTTCGAACGAAGGAACTTTTTGGGCCTTGAGTTTGGTTTCCACCGAGGAAGGATCGAACTGACCGAGCGCAATGCCTACGACGTCGTCGGTGCTGCCGCTGGTGACGTTGGCCCAGGCGATCTCTTCGACCTGAGAATTCGGGTCGACGCCGGAGGATCCGAGAAACTGTTCGAACTGGCGAAATTTCGGCGGAAGCACCTGGCCGTAGAGCTGCGTGAACCAGGGAAATTTGCGCGCGGCTTTCAGATCGGCGTAGGAAAATTCGCCGACGGATTTCGGGAACATGCCGATGATGGACGTGCTGAGCGAAGCGGCCGAGGTGCGCGTGGGAGCGATGGTGACGGTGCCGAACACCAAAGCAAAAGCGAGTAGGGCCGAAATTACGCTGCGTATGATTGGTTTTGTCATTGAGTATCCCCTCAGTTCATTTCTTTACTTTGGTCCTTAAAATTAAATTGTCACCGGCTGACGGCGACCGGACTTGCGGCGACACGCGCAGAAAGAGTTGCCGACTCCGCGCGCAGCCGGGTGGCAAATTCGCTGTCTGTGATGGATTCCAGATTAATGGCCACATTTTCCAGAGCGCCGCGAACCGCCGCTGCAGCCATCAATCTTCCTACGCGGATGTCTGAATACATAGACGGACTGGAGATGCTCTCCAGTTGGCCGAGCCGGTCAAAAACTTCCGCAGCTGCGCGAGCGACTTCGAGCGGAACGCTGGCGGCGCCGTGCAGCGCCTGCTGGATCGCGGCGTCGCGCTGGCCCTCTAGTTCAGACGTATCTTTGGGCAACTTGTAAGCAGCCATCACGTGGCCGAAGGACGCCGCGTCGCGGTCAATCGCTTCCGAGAGAGCGCGCGCGGAAGCCTGAAATTCGGCGAGCGCGTCGCTGAGCTGATCCACATGTGCGGCCTGCGATTTTTTCTTGCGCGATAAGCTTGCGACCATCTGGCCGAGACTTGCGCCGAGCGCACCCGCGAGCGCCGCGACGGATCCGCCGCCGGGCGTGGCTGTAGGCTCCGCGACCGCATCTAGAAACGGTTGCGCGAGCGACGCCAGCTTCCCGGCACCTTCCGGAGCAACGTTGCCGCGGAGCGAAGCCTCGATACGATTCTCAAACACTTGCGCGGGAGAAAAGTTTTCCAGCTGTAGATAAAAGTCGGCGGTGAGTTCGATGGCGCGCTTGGGAATCAGGCCGACGATCTCGCTGCCCGCGATGGAGACGCCGTAGCGTTCGGCTTCGCGTTTCACCATTTCGAAGACGCGATAGAGCGGCGTCTGCTCGAAATCCGTCATGTTGATGGAAACCTGCGCGAGTTGGCGCGCGCGCAGATCCACGCCCATGGCTTTCACGTAGCGCAAGCCGCCATTCGAGAAACGGATGTTCTTGCTGATTTTTTTCGCGATCTCTAGGTCCGGAGTGTTCAGATTGATGTTGTACGCGACCAGGAATTTGCGGGCGCCGACGACCGTCGCTCCCGCAGTAGGATGCAGGCGGGCTTCGCCGATGTCTGGCGCGCGATCGGGATTTTTCGGCACTTCGGCGAGCAGTCCTTCGAACTGGCCCTTGCGAATATTTTCCAAGTTGCTGCGCTCGGGCCGCTGCGCGGCGGCTTCATAGAAATAAACCGGGACGCGATAGCGCTCCCAAATTTCGCGGCCGACCTTTTTCGCCAGAGCGACGCAATCTTCGATGCTGACGCCTTCGACGGGGATGAACGGCACCACGTCCGTTGCGCCCATACGCGGATGCGCGCCGGAATGGCTGGTGAGGTCAATGAGCTCGGCAGCTTTCCCGACGCCGCGGAGTGCGGCCTCGGCAACAGCGTCAGGCTCGCCGGCGATGGTGACGACGCTGCGGTTGTGATCGGCGTCGCTTTCGCGGTCGAGCAGATATACGCCGGGAACTTCGCGCATGGCGGCGATGATGGCGTCAATTTTGGCCATATCGCGGCCTTCGGAGAAGTTCGGAACTGATTCGACGAGTCGTTTCATGTGGTTAAAGATTTTTCGCGTGGATTACGGCGCCGCGCTTCATGGTAAAGGCACACAAGTTCACACCAAAATAATACGGGATTTCGCGGTAGTCGGCCACGTCAAAGGCGGCGATGTCCGCATACTTGCCAACTTCCAGGGAGCCGGCGCGATCGTGTGCGCGCAAGGAATAGGCGGGGTTGATGGTGGCGGCGGTGATGGCTTCAGCCGGCGTCATGCGCATTTGGGTGCAGGCCAGCGACAAAATCATGGACATGCTGAGCGTGGGGCTGGTGCCGGGATTGAAATCGGTGGCGATGCCCACGATGGCGCCGGCATCGATCAGCTGGCGCGCCGGACCGTAATGACTGAGGCCAAGGTGGAAGCAACAGCCGGGAAGTAGAGTGCAGACGACGTTTGAGAGAGCAAGCGCGCGAATGTCCGCAGCGTTGATTTTTTCCAGGTGGTCGGCGCTGGCTGCCTGCATTTCGATGCCGAGGCGGGCCGCGCCGGTGTTCGCCAGTTGCTCGGCGTGGATGCGCGGGACCAGCCCCCCGGCGCGTCCGGCGGCAAGAATTTTGCGCGACTGCGCGACAGTGAACGCGCCGCGATCGCAGAAGACGTCGCAAAATTCGGCCAGGCCGGCCATCGCTACCGTGGGAATCCAACGGTCCACCAGCAGATTCACGTAAGCTTCAGGGCGCTGGCGATATTCCGCGGGTACGACGTGCGCGCCGAGAAACGTGGAGTGGATATCCAGCGGATGCTCTTGATGCAGTTCCGAGAGCAGCGAAAGAATTTTTAGTTCGCTCTTCCAGTCGAGGCCGTAGCCGCTTTTGGCTTCGATGGTAGTGGTGCCGTGGATGGCGAAGTCGTTCAAGTTAGCGATGGCGCGCTTTTTTAGCGCGCTCGGAGTGGCGCGACGGAGGTGTTCAACGGTGGAGCGTATCCCTCCGCCTTTCTTTGCGATTTCTTCGTAGCTCGCGCCGGCGATGCGCTGTTCGTATTCATGAGCACGGCTGAACGGGAAAATCAAATGCGTGTGCGAATCGACGAAGCCCGGGAGCACCACGCGTCCTGCGAGATCGATCTTTTCGGCGCGGCGCGCTTGGCGCAATTTTTCGACGCGGCGGCGCGGACCGATGGCGGCGATGCGGTCTTCGTGGATGAGAATAGCGCCGTCGGAAATGATGCCAAGCTCGCCGAGAGCTTTGCCGCGGCGGGGAACTACTCCGCGCAAGGTCAGCAGCTGCGAGCAGCCGGTGATGAGGAAGTCGGGCACGGGTGAAGCGATACTAACGCCGACGGGCAGCAAAAGACTACTGGCGATGCGGAACGGTAAACGGATGTAGTTGATTTGGCAGCGGCGGTCTTCAGACCGACATCGATCCGTAGCGCATCTGCGAACTGTAATACGCCCCCGATCCGCAGCGTAACGCCGATGGCGCACTGAAGTGCGCCGCTACCAAAGCGCTCGGCCTAAGCTTTCGCCGCCATACTCAAATACGCCGGGGCGAAAACTTCCTTCACGAAGGCTTCGATCGAAGTTGGCGTGGTGTTTTTCGCGTTGCGGGGCTCGTGCAGCTTGAGCGTCCCGGAATTCATGGACTTCCACATTTCGATCAGCAGCGCTGCCGTGGTTTTTTGCATTCCGGTTTGCACCAGCGCCGGCTCCAGCATCATGAACGGAACCTGCATGTAGCCGAGCTTGGGTTTGCCGATGGCGCTTCCGATGACCGAAGCGACTTCTTTCATCGTCACGTCGCGTTGGCCGTGCAGCTCCTGAAATGAACTGCCGTTGAAATCGCGGGCGTGCAGTCTTTCGGCGGCGTAGGCGCCGATGTCCCGCGCGGCGATCATCGCCTGCGGTGCGTCACCGGGCGCCGGGCCCGGGAGCGTGCCCATGGTACGCAGCGGCTGCACGCTCATGAAAAGATTCTCCATGAATCCGGCGGGCCGCAGGTGCAGGACGTTGAGGCCCTTAATGGTGTTCAATTTCGTTTCCAGATGGTGCAGGCCTAGGATGGGGCCGGACTTTTCGGTCAGGTCGGCGCCGACGCTGCTGAGAGTCACGACGTACGGAACTTTGCTTTCGGCGAGCGCGGCGGCGTACGCCGCCACGACTTTCTCTTGATAGCCGCGATAGTCGCTCGACTGCATGTCTGGCGGGATCATCACGTATGCCGCTTGCGCGCCCTCGAATGCTTTGCGCAGGAATGCGGGATCGTCCACGCTGCCGACGAAGGCTTCCGCGCCTTTCTGCACGAAGGGCTGAAGCTTAGACGCTTCGCGGCCGACGACGCGAACGTTTTCACCTTTCGCGAATAATTCTGCTACTGCGGGCTTGCCTGTGTTTCCTGTGGCTCCGGTGACTACGATCATGGTGACTCCTCTCGTTGCGCGCATAGAACAGCGGGATCCGCTGCTAACAGCGGCAACGCTCTATCAGATGCGGAAGCTACTCATTGCGCACCGGGATTTTTACGCCCGACTTTTTCGCGAAGGCGACGGCTTCGGGATAGCCGGCGTCCACGTGGCGTGCGACGCCGATGCCGGGATCGTTGGTGAGGACGCGTTGGATGCGCTCGCCCATTTCCTTCGAGCCGTCGGCGACCGTCACTTGGCCGGCGTGCAGCGAGTAACCAATTCCTACGCCGCCGCCGTTGTGAATCGAAACCCAGCTGGCGCCGCTGGCAGTATTCAGCAGGGCATTAAGCAGCGGCCAGTCGGCGATTGCGTCTGAGCCATCCAGCATTTTTTCGGTTTCGCGGTAGGGAGAAGCGACGGAACCGCAATCCAGATGATCGCGGCCGATGACGATTGGGCCTTTCAATTCACCGCGCGCGACCAGGTCATTCAGCGCCACGCCAAAGCGGTCGCGTTCGCCGTAGCCGAGCCAGCAGATGCGCGCGGGCAGTCCCTGAAAACGCACGCGTTTTTGCGCGAGCTTGATCCAGCGCGAAAGGATTTCGTCGTGCGGAAACATTTCGAGCACCAGCTGATCGGTGCGGTGAATATCGGAAGGCTCGCCGGAAAGCGCGGCCCACCGGAATGGGCCGCGTCCTTCGCAGAAAAGCGGCCGGATGTAAGCCGGCACGAATCCGGGAAAATCGTAAGCATTCTTCACCCCTTGTTGGAAGGCGAAGGTGCGGATGTTGTTGCCGTAATCAAAAGTGACCGAGCCCATATTCTGCAGCGCGAGCATGCCCTCGACGTGGCGCGCGATGGAATCGAGCGAGCGCTTTTCGTATGCGGCGGGATCGGATTTGCGCAGCTCGGCGGCTTGCGCGACGTCGAGACCCTGCGGAATGTATCCGCCGATGGGATCGTGCGCGCTGGTCTGATCGGTGAGCAGATCAGGGACCACGCCGCGGCGCGCGAGTTCAGGGATCACGTCCGCGCAATTACCGGTGAGGCCTACGGAAGCGGCTTCGCGTTTGCGCACGGCATTTTTCAGGATGCGCAGGGCTTCGTCGAGGTCGTTGACCATCACGTCGCAGTAGCCGGTCTTCACGCGGCGCTTGATGCGTTCGGGGTCCACGTCGATTCCCAGAAACGCCGCGCCGTTCAAAGTTGCTGCCAGCGGCTGCGCGCCGCCCATGCCGCCCATGCCGCCGGTCACGACCAATTTTCCGGCGAGGTCGCCGCCGAAATGTTGCCGCGCGGCTGCGGCGAATGTTTCATACGTGCCCTGCAAAATTCCCTGCGAGCCGATGTAAATCCAGCTTCCGGCGGTCATCTGCCCGTACATCATCAGGCCGGCGCGATCGAGTTCGTCGAAATGCTTCCAATCGCTCCAGTGCCCGACGAGATTGGAATTGGCGATCAGAACGCGGGGCGCGTAGCTATGCGTGCGAAAAATTCCCACCGGCTTGCCGGATTGCACCAGCAGGGTTTCGTCATTCTCCAGAGAGCGCAACGACGCGACGATTGCGTGGTAGCAATTCCAATTGCGAGCAGCTTTGCCGCGCCCGCCATAGACGATCAGATCTTCGGGTTTCTCGGCGACTTCCGGGTCGAGGTTGTTCATCAGCATGCGCAGAGCGGCTTCCTGCTGCCAGCCCTTGCAGGAAAGCGCGGAGCCGCGCGGCGCGCGCACCGGTTGGTACCCGGAAGCTTGTTCGGTGGCTAGCTTCGACATGGAAATCCTCCGCAGGCATCTTATCGCACACGGGCGGTGGATTTGTAGGTCGGCCGCTTGAGAAACGCGCCGGCTCCAAAACCGAAGATGCCCGCTGCAAGAGCTCCCATCGTGCACAACGCGCCGGGGCAATCGCGTTGCGCGTCCTGCGCCTATACGCTAGAGTTGATTTAGAGCACATGGACTATCCCGCGCTGAACAAACTCTTTCTCGATGCAGTAGACCGCTACGCCAATCCGAAAGCGCAGATTTCCAAGACCGCGAATGGCTGGGAATCCGTCTCTGCGGGCGAAATGCTGCGACGCGTGGCGGGCTTGTCAAAAGCTCTGGGTGAACTGGGCATCAGGACAGGCGATCGCGTAGGCATCTTCGCGCCGAATTGTGCGGAGTGGCATGTCGCGGATTTCGCGATTACCGGGCTGGGAGCGGCGAGTGTGCCGGTGTATTTCAACGAATCCGCGGACCGGCTGACTTATATCTTGAATGATTCGGGTGCGCGGGTTGTGATCACCAAGGGCGAAGTGCAGGCGCGGAAAATCGCCGAAGTGCGCGAGCGCATCCCTGGGCTGGAACATGTCATCTCGGTGGCTCCGCCAAGCGATCTGCACGGAGAAATTCTGCGTTATGAGACGTTGATTGCCACGGCCGGTGACGCGGACATCGCCGAATACCGGCGGCGCGCGAAGGAAGTTTCCGGCGGTCAACTGGCGACGATCATTTACACCTCGGGAACCACGGGCGAGCCCAAGGGCGTGATGCTGAATCATTCGAATCTCAGTTCGAATGCGATCGAATCGCTGAAGGAATATGTTTTTCTCCCGGATGATGTGTCACTGGAATTTTTGCCGCTGGCTCACGTGTACGAACGCACTGTGGGTTATGGATATTTGTCGCGCGGAGTTTCGATAGCCTATCTCGAGCAGATCGAAGCCGTAGCGCAGGCACTGCTGGAAGTGCATCCGACGATGACGGCGGCCGTTCCGCGGTTTTTCGAGAAATTGTACGCGAACATTCTGGAAAAGGGGCATCACGAGACCGGCCTGAAGCGTAAGATTTTCGATTGGGCGCTGAAGGTGGCTGAAGAATCGGTCCCGTGGCGGGCTTACGGGAAAACGGCTAGGGGCGGGCTGCAGTTGCGCTGGAGCATCGCGGACCGGCTGGTGTTTTCAAAAATTCGCACGGGGCTGGGCGGCAGGATTCGGACCTTTTGCTCCGGCGGAGCGCCGCTGGCGCCGGAACTTGCGGAATTTTTCTGGTCGTTGAATGTGCCGGTGTATCAGGGTTACGGCCTGACGGAAACGTCGCCAGTGGTCACGGCGAATCTCCCGACTGCGAACAAAGTGGGCACGGTGGGGCGGCCGATTCCCCATGTGGAAGTGCGCATCGCGGAGGACGGCGAAATTCTGGTGAAGGGTCCGAACGTGATGCAGGGCTACTACCGCAAGCCTGCGGAGACGCGCGAAGTCTTGAGCGAGGATGGCTGGTTCCGCACCGGAGACATCGGAAAGCTGGACGCGGATGGATACCTGATCATCACCGACCGCAAAAAAGAATTACTGAAGACGGCCGCGGGAAAGTTCGTTGCGCCCGCGCCGATCGAAAATATGCTGAAGTCTTGCCCGTACATTACCAATGCGATCGTGGTGGGCGACAAGCGCAAGTTTGTGTCCGTCCTGATTGTGTTGAATTTCACCGCCATCGAAGCTGAAGCGAAGCGGCAAGGGCGCGATTTCGCGACGCATTCGCAGATGCTTGCCGATTCCTGGGTGCGCGATTTAATCTCGCACGAGGTCGAACGCCTGACGGCGTCGCTGGCGCAATATGAGAAGCCCAAGCGCTTCGCGCTGCTGGAGCAGGATTTTACGTATGCCAGCGGCGAGCTGACCTACACGCTGAAAATGAAGCGGCGCGTGATCGAAGAGCGTTACCAGGATGTGATTGCGCGGTTGTACGCGGACGTGGAAGAGCCGCGGCCGCAGCACCAGGCGTAGCCCCGAAACGCAGGCCGGAGCGTAGCATTGCCGGAAGGTTTTGGCGTATAACCTCTCGGAGCCGCGCGTACAAGCGGCGCAGGCCGGCGGGAATCGCGCCTCAAGCAGTCCGTGCGCTGTACAATGAGATTCGGAGAATCGTGATGGGCGACCAATTGGTGATTGCCGGGCGCGCGTTTAATTCGCGCTTGATTGTAGGCACCGGGAAATATCGCAGCTTCGACGAAATGCGGCGCGCGCATCAGGCTTCGGGCGCGGAGATGGTCACGGTTGCGGTACGGCGCGTGAATCTTACCGACAAATCCAAAGAGTCGCTGCTCGATTACATTGACCGCGAAAATTTTTTCATTCTGCCGAATACGGCAGGCTGCTACACCGCGGACGAAGCCGTGCGCACAGCGCGGCTGGGGCGCGAAGTCGGTCTTTCAGAGTGGGTCAAGCTGGAGGTGATCGGCGACCAGCAGACTCTATTCCCGGATACCGAGCAACTGATCGCCGCGACGAAGATTTTGGCGCAGGAAGGATTCGTGGTGCTGCCTTACACGAATGACGATTTGATCGTCGCGCGGAAATTGATTGATGCGGGCGCGGCTGCGGTGATGCCATTGGGTGCGCCGATTGGTTCTGGCATGGGCATCCAAAATGTGACGAATCTGCGGATTTTGCGTGAACGAATTACGGAAGTCCCGCTGATTGTGGATGCAGGCGTCGGCACCGCTTCCGATGCGGCTTTGGCGATGGAGTTGGGCGCTGACGGCGTGCTGATGAACACCGCGATTGCCGAGGCGCAGGATGCCGTGCTGATGGCGGAGGCGATGGGTTCGGCGGTGGACGCCGGCCGCAAGGCTCATTTGGCTGGACGCATCAGCAAGAAATTGTATGCTTCTGCTTCGAGCCCGCTGCACGGAGTAGTCAAGTAGGCTGATCGGTTGCGTCTTAATGCCATTGCGGCTGCAAAGCTCTGCGCGATTAGCGAAACAAAATGTGCCACAGAATGTCTACCAGCGCGTGCACGATCGCACCGGGAAATAGCGAGGCGGTCTTCATCCACGTACGGCCGTAGAATAATCCCGCCACCGTCGCCAGGAAAACGTATTTCCAATTGGGGAAGGGCGCATGAAAAATGTGCGCGAAGCCGAATGCGACGGACGCGACAGCCAAGCCCGCCCACTGATTCTTGAACGTGCGTGACAGAATATTCTGCAGCACTCCGCGAAACAGGAATTCCTCCGGCCATGCCGTGAAAAATAAAATCCCGATGACTTCGATTGGTGCGGTGCGCAGGCGCCCGAGCGACGGCGCGTACGTGAGGAAGCCGATGCGCAGGCCGAGGACGACAGCGATGACGGCGAACACTCCAAAATGGAGAATCACATTCCACGCAAAGCCGCGACGCCATTCCACGGCGTAGCCGATGCCGTCCAGACGCCGCAGCAGCACGAAGGCGACGACGCCGGTGCTCAGCGCCAACAGGATCGTGAGTGTGTGCATCAGCTGCGGCGGATAGGGGAAGAGCACGTACAGAAACGTGAGGCCCCTCCAGCGGAGCTCGATGGGTAACCAGATCAGCAGCACCGCGGCGTAGTCTTGCCACTGGCCGCCGGGTTTCCCGATGCACGTCGCGGCCAACAGCGCCGGCAGCACGGTGTAGGCCGCGCCGAGCAGTGCCGTTTTCCAATTGGCGGTGACGCTGATGGTGTAGATCAACACCCCGAATAGCGGCACAAGAGGCGCGAGGACAGTGCCGTGTTCGCCGAGCAAATGACGCGCCTGATCAAGCACACGAGGCGCTGCGAGAAACAGCTCAAACGCAAAAAGCGCCGCAGCCACGCCGAGCGCTAGCGCAAACGAACGCCCGGTGTACCCGATGCGGATCCCATAGAGGCTCGCGAGACCCACGATCACGGCCCAGCCGGCGAGCGCCGTCGGCAGATTCATTGACCAAGACTGAGAGTTCTTCGCCACGGCTGAAGATTTTACTGAACTGCGCGCCACTTCCGGAAAGAACTTCGATAGAAGACGGATTTCCTACCAGCGCGTCTAACGCGACTTGAGCTGAACGATGCAGCCGAAGGCAACACTCAACCATTCTGTGCCAGAATTGCGTATGCTTCGGGTCGGCGCAACATTCCTGTTGCTTGTTGCAATCGTCTTCGCTTTTTGCAGTCGCCCCGGTATAACTACTGATGCCGCGGCAGATGAAAATGGCGGCGTCATTGAAGGCACGGTCCGTTATGAAAATGGCAATCCCGCAAACGGTGCAACTGTGTACGCGAGCCCAATCGGTCGACCGAGTATTGGAATTATCCCTCACTCCTCGACGGACGAAACCGGGCATTTTACAATTACTCATTTGTGGCTGGGAAAATATGCTGTGGCTGCGGCCAAACTGGATGAGGACTACCCTGACGTTTCCATGCAATTCTACAGCGACGGCAAGTTTGAGACTGTGTTTTTGTCCTCCCGGTGCGCGACGGCCGATGTGAAGCTGCGACTTGGACCTAAAGCGGGAGTGCTGACCGGCACCGTAGCGGACGCAGTCACCGGAGCTCCCTTGTATCCTTGCGTTGCTCTGGTTCGAGCGTCGGAGCCGAGTAATTTCCTGAGTGGCAGCGGGCTGATTAAACCCAACTACAGGCTTCTGATACCTCCCGACACCGGCGTTCTGGTGAAAATGTGGCTCGATGGTTATCAACCGTGGTATTTCCCAGGGACCGTTGACAAGTCGAAGAGGACGCCCGTGCACCTCAAACCGGGAGAGGTCGTCACGCTCGATATTCGATTGCAACTCGGAAAGAACGCGGAAGCGCCTTGTGCAATGCCCTTTGGCACCATCACCAACCACTGATAACTGGGCGGAGGGTTCTTGGGCCGAGATGCGGAGTACTTCGCCACGGCTCGAGGATTAACTAAAGTGCGCGCCACTTCCGGAAAGGACTTCAATCGCAGCGCAATTTCCTGTGTGCCGCCACTCAAGTGAGGCGATTCAGGCCGTTGAACGCTGCAGTCTTATAACACTCGGCCAGCGTGGGGTAATTGAAAACGGTGTCGATGAAGTAGGTAATCTTGCCCTTGAGCTTGAAGACGGCCTGACCGATGTGCAGCAGTTCGGCGGCGTTCTCGCCGAAAATATGCACGCCCAGCAGCTCCAGGGTTTCGCGATGGAAAAGGAGTTTGAGCCGCCCGTCGGTATGTCCGGCGATCTGGCCCCGCGCGATTTCGCGGTAATACGCCACGCCGACTTCGTAGGGAACATCAGCGTCGGTGAGCTGCTCCTCGGTCTTGCCGATGAAAGAAATCTGCGGGATGGTGTAAATCCCATAAGGATAGCTCTCGGGATCGGTTTGCACTTGCAGCCCGAAGGCTCGTGCCGCGGCGATGCGGCCTTGTTCCATGGAAACGGAAGCCAAGCTGGGAAAGCCAATGACGTCGCCGACGGCGAAGATGTGCGGCTGAGTGGTGCGGAAATCCGCGTCAACCGTGATGCGGCCGCGATTGTCTGCCGCGATGCCCGCCGCGGCGAGGTCCAATCGTTCCACATTGCCCTGGCGGCCCACGGCGTAAAGCAAAGCATCCGCATTGATGCGCTTTTTGCTTACCAGGTTCGCGGCCACCTTGCCGTCGGGCAGGCCTTCTACACTCTCGACCTCTTCGTTCAGGCGCATGGTGGCGCGGTGGTCGCGCATCTGGTAGCTGAGCGCTTCGACCATTTCGGTGTCGGCAAACTCGAGCAGGCGCGGCCGCTTTTCGACAATGATGACACGCACGCCGAGGGTGGCGAACATGCAGGCGTACTCGACGCCGATCACGCCGCCGCCCACCACGATGAGCGTCCGAGGAATCTGCGGCATGCTCAGGATCTGGTCGCTATCGATGATGTTGCGGCCGTTGATCGGGACCTTGGGATTCGCTGCGGGCTTGGTACCGGTCGCGATGACGATGTAATCGCTTTCAAACTCGGCGAAGCCGTTGCCGTTCTCCACGCGCAGGTGATGCGCGTCTAGAAATTTTCCAGTGCCGTGGATGACGTCCACTCCGTTGCGCTTGAGCTGGTCTTGCGTGACTCCAACTTCATTCTCGACCACGCGTTGGATGCGGAAAATGACATCAGCCATTGTGATAGTGGCCGCTGCGCCGCGATTGGCGCCGTAGAAGTTCTTGGAATAGAAGCCAGAGAGGTGCAGAACCGCTTCGCGCATTGTTTTACTGGGGATGGTGCCGGTATTAATGCACACGCCGCCGATGGCGCTTTGCTTTTCGATCATGGCCACGCGCTTGCCGGCCTTCGCGCCCTGGATGGCGGCGCGCTGCCCGCCCGGCCCTGAGCCGATTACGATCAGTTCATATGGCTGCATGCAACGGCTCCTGTGCGGCTGCTTCGTCCGGGGCGCGTGCCGTAAGCTGAACACTGATAGCGCAGGCGTGTTACTGCGAGATGAATGAATGCCGCGAGGGGCCGCGCGGGCGAAGTTTCGGACCGAGCGGTGCTCCATCGAACGTCCTGCGAAGGACACTCGCGAAATCCTTAAGGGTTTCGGCTCGATGATTCTTGTGCGATTCTGGTGCGGCTCACAACGACGAAATGCGAATGCCCGCGCCCACTAAGGCTGAACGATTCACCTACATCGATTGGTTGCGGGGATTTGCCTGCTTGCTGATGTTCGAAGTGCACTCCTACGATTCGTGGCTGAACGCGTCGGCGCGCGCGACGAAGTTCTTCAAGTGGTCGCAGTTGAGCGGCACGCTGCCGGCGCCGCTGTTTTTGTTCCTGGCGGGCGTGTCGTTCGCGTTGGTGACGGACAAGCTGCGGCGCAAAGGCGTGTCGGCGAACGAAATTGCGCGCAAGACGATTTTGCGTGGCGCGGAAATCCTCGCGCTGGGCTACGGTTTCCGATTGCAGGAGTATCTGCTCGGATTGCCGTGGGCCCCCTGGACCGACCTGCTGCGCGTGGATATTCTGAACACGATCGGCTTTTCGATGATCCTGATGGGCGTGGTGTGCTGGTTCGCACGCACGCGCACGGCGAATTTGGCGTTGGCGCTTGCGGCGACGGCGGCGATCGCGCTGGCCACCCCGCCGCTCTACACCACCGGGCGACCGAGCTGGCTGCCGTGGTACCTCGAGTCTTACATCAACGGCGTGCACACGTTCAAGACTCCGCAAGCGTGGCTGTTCCCGGTCTTTCCCTGGGCGGCGTTTGCGTTTGCCGGGTTGGCGCTGGGATTTTTCTTGTTTGACGATTGGGCGATGAAGAACCAGGCGAAAACCGTCGCGCTGTTGGGCGCGCTCGGAATCGCGCTGTACTATTTTTCGATGTGGCTGGACGCGCGGCCCGTGCAACTCTTCGCGGTGTACGATTACTGGCACACCAGCCCCAACTTTTTTCTGGCGCGCGTAGGCATTCTGCTGGTGCTGTTTCCGCTGAGCTACGTGTGGTGCCGCTTGGTGGTTTCGCGCATCCCGTTCAGCCCGCTGGTGCAGATGGGGCAGACTTCGCTTCTGGTGTACTGGGTGCACATCGAATTTGTCTACGGCCGGTTTTCCATACTGCAGAAGGGCGCGCAGTCTATCGCGATGGCGACCTTCGGGTTGCTAATCATCACCACAATGATGGTTTTATTGTCCGTGGCGCGCACGCGCTGGAAGGGAAATGGTGCGGAAGTGCTGGCGTGGCTACGTCGCACGCTGCAGCCCGCCGCAGGTTCGCAAGGCTGAGGGTTGCTTACTGCGCAGAACAGGGTTGTTGCGACGCGGGATGTGCCGGATCGGTGGGTCGCGGCTGCGTCTTGAAAACTAATTCTCCGGGGCGCGCCAGGCCGAAATCCTCGCGGGCGATGCACTCCATGGTGGAGGGATCGGTCTTCAGATCCTTCACGTGGTTCTGCAGTTTCTTATTTTCGGCGTCCAACTGATTAATTTCCTGCTGAATTTTCCGCGCCTCGGCTTGCGAGCGGCGCATGGCCAGCACGCCGTGTGTGCCGAAAATGTCCTGCAGGAGCAGCAGCACAAATCCAGCAATCAGGAACCAATACAGATTGCGGCGCAGGAACGCGCTTAGCTGCTCGGCGAAGGACTGGCGCGGAGGGGGCGCTTCGATTTTCTGCGGCGGCGAATTGTTGACGTGACGGTTCACTGGGTAATCCATGCGCGCGCTTCGTCGGCCAGTTTCTTGGCTGCCGCGAGCTTCGAGGCTTCGGTGTAGATTCGCGCCACGGGCTCGGTGCCCGATGGGCGCATCAGAATCCACGAGTCGTCGTCGAAAATCAATTGCAGCCCGTCGGTGCGATCAGTCTTTGCGACTTTGTGCCCCGCGAATTCCGAGAAATTTTCGAGCAGGCGCTTCGGCAGTTTAGCCTGGGCTTCCGCGGGCAGGTGCAAATTTTCGCGCACGGGCCAGAATTCGGCGCCGACGCGACGGAAGAGGTCGCGCAGCTGTTCGCTGAGAGAAGCTTGCCGCGCGGCGACCATTTCAGCCACCAGCAGGCAGGCGAGAATGCCGTCTTTTTCCGGCAAGTGGCCGTGGATGGTCATGCCCGCGCTCTCTTCGCCGCCCAGAGCAATCTTGCCCCCGCGTAGCAGCGGGCCAACGTACTTGAAGCCCACCGGAGTTTCGTAAGCCTTCACGCCGTGGAGGCGCGCGACGGCGTCAATCAGATGCGTGGTGGCGACGCTGCGCGAAGCGCCGAGCTTTTCGCCGCGCGTTTCGAGCAGGTAATCGAACACCAGACCCAGGATGTGATTGGGCTGCACGAAGGTGCCGTCGCGATCGAGAATGCCGAAGCGGTCGGCATCGCCATCGGTGGCGAGGCCGGCGAGGGCTTTCTTTTCGAGCACGAGCTTCTTCAATGGCGCAAGATTTTCTTCCGAAGGGTCCGGGCCGCTGCCGTCGAAGAGCACGTCGCGCCAGGTGCGAATGGATTCGACCGTCATTCCGTGATCGGCGAGGATGCGATCGAGCCAGCCTCCTCCGCAGCCGTGCACGGCGTCGTAAGCGAAATTGCCTTTGGCTTTGGCCAGCACGTCGAAGCGAATCATTTTTTTCAGCTGCGCGAAGTAAGGGCCGCGCGGGTCAATTCGCTCGAAATCGTCGGCAATGTCCTGGAAATGACTTTCTTCGTCGTCCGGCAGAGCAGCGGCGCGTTTTTCGATGTCCTTGGTTATGTCGGGCAGGGCCGGGCCGCCGTCAGGGCCGGAGAATTTCAGGCCGTTATATTCGGCAGGGTTGTGGCTGGCGGTGATGTTGACACCGCCATCGAGCTTGTTGTGGATGATGGCGTGGGCCAGCACGGGAGTGGGCGTCGGTTCCGGGCAGAAGACGATCCTGCAACCATTTTCCCGCAGGACGCCCGCGGCGGTGCGCGCGAATTCGGGCGAAAAGAAGCGTGTATCGTGGCCGACGACGAGTTTTGGATTTTTTTTCCGCGCGGAGACGTGTCCCGCGATGGCCGCCGAGGCACGGCGGACTCCGGCAAATGTAAAATCGTCGGCGATCACGCCGCGCCAGCCGGAAGTTCCGAAATGGATCGTTTGTTTCGTCACGGGCGACTATTGTATCTTGGCTCGCAAGTTAAAATCACGGAAGAACGGCGCGAGTCGCAAGAGTAAAGGCTGGCGGGCGGCAAAGATGACCGACAAGATCATCGTACTGGTCACATGCGGGTCGCGAAAAGAGGCTCGGAGCATCGCCCGCGCGCTCGTTGCGCAGCGGCTCGCGGCCTGCGTCAGCGAAATCGGCGTCCCGGTGGCTTCCACCTACCGGTGGAAAGGCAGGGTCGAGTCGGCGAAGGAGTTCTTGCTGCTGATCAAGACGACTAAGCAGCGGTTTGCAGCGGTACGGGACGCGGTGCGCAAGCTGCATCGTTATGACGTGCCAGAAATTATCGCTTTACCCATCGCGGCGGGCGCGCGGGACTATTTGGATTGGATCGCGGAGTCGGTGAAGCCCTCGTAGCTTGCAGCGCGCTCGCTAGGTTTGGGCGAGCGCCTGGTCCAAATCGGCAATGATATCTTCCACGTCTTCAATGCCGACGGACAAGCGCACCAGCCCCTGCGTAATCCCAATCTGCATCTGGATATCCGGCGGGATGGAAGCGTGAGTCATCAGCGCGGGCAGGGAGATCAGCGTCTCGACGCCCCCCAAACTTTCGGCCAGCGAGCATAGGTGTACGTGATTCAGAAACTTCTTGGCAGCTTCCAGCGGTCCCAGGTCGAACGAAATCATCGCGCCGTAGCCTCGCTGCTGTTTTTTGGCGATTTCGTGCTGCGGATGGGAAGCGAGGCCGGGGAAGATAACGTGTTTTACCTTGGGATGAGCTGCCAGGTACTTTGCCACCGCCATTCCGTTTGAATTGTGGCGATCCATGCGCACCGCGAGCGTCTTGACGCCGCGCGACACCAGAAAGCAATCCATGGGCGCGAGACCTGCTCCGGCTGAGCGTTGAACAAAGTAAATTTTCTGGGCTTGTTCCGGCGTGCCGACGATTACCGCGCCTCCGGTGCAATCGCTGTGGCCGTTCAAGAATTTGGTCATGGAATGGACCACGATGTCGGCGCCTAATGCGAGGGGCTGCTGTAGATAAGGAGTCAGGAATGTGTTGTCCACTACAACCATCAGATTTCGTTCGTGCCCAAGTTTTGCAATGGCGGCAAGATCGGTGACAATCATCGTGGGGTTGGTAGGAGTCTCCACGTAAATCATCTTCGTGTTTGGCTTGATGGCCTGCTTCACCTTTTCAAGATTAGAAGTGTCCACGTAACTGAATTCCAAGCCGAACTGTACGAGCAGCTGGGTCGTGATGCGGAAAACACCGCCATAAACGGCTTGCGACAGAATCGTATGATCTCCCGGGCGTAGCAGCCGGAATACAGAATCGATCGCCGCCATGCCGGAGGTGAAGACGTAAGCGGCGTGGCCGCCCTCGAGTTTCGCGATGGTACGCTCCAGGGCTTTTCTGTTCGGGTGGTTGGTTCGCGCGTAGTCGTAACCCTTGCTCTTGCCCATTGCTTCGATCACGTAAGTCGAGGTTTGATAAATCGGCGCGACGATTGCTCCAGTCAGCGCGTCCGGCTCCTGGCCCACGTGTATTGCGTCAGTCGAAAAACCCATCACTTGCCTCCAGACATGATTCCTGCGTTTCTTCGGGCCACGGGTTGCGGCCAGCTACGGAGCGCGCACTCGGATAAATCCTGGCCAAAATCGCGCGGCTGATAAATCCAACCTGCTTGCCGTGTTATTTCGCCGGAGCGGAGCTGATTGATCCGCGTTGGCTTACCAATTCGACCTTTCATCATACGACAGGCGCGGGATGCCACGACACCGAACCCCCCGCCGGTTGTTAAAGATGCAGCAAGGCGTCGCAGCAGAGGCGCGGGTAGCTACGTCGTAAGCTCGCGATTCTATCCAGACGGGTGCCGGCGGCCGTGGCTGGTACGCGCAGACGTATGCGCTTGAGAGACGGTCCAGAATGGAGTACAAGAGGGATGTATGAGGCCATGTACCCTCCGCCGCGGATCGTCTCCTCTTTTGGCGATGGCCGCAATTTTGGCAACGGGATTGCTATTCCCCCGCGTTTCCCGAGCACGGACGAACCAGCAGGACAAGCCCTCGAGCCAAAATCAATCAGGCGCCGATGACAAATCCAGCCCCAAAGGCGATCAGGCCTCCGACGGCACAACTCGCTTAAGGATTCGCGTCACCAACTCCGACGACAAGCCTGTAGGAAACGCCAGCGTGTACGTCCGCTTCAACCAGCCGGGCGGATTCCTGCACAAAGACAAACTCGCCGAGCTGAGTTTCAAGACGAACGAAGACGGCTCAGTAAAAGTTCCCGCGGTGCCGCAAGGTAAGATTTTGATTCAGGTGATCGCCAAAGGATTGCACACATACGGCAAATGGTACGACATCGAAAAAGATCAAGACACGATTGAAATCAAGCTGGATCCCGCTCCTCGTTGGTATTGATTTCGCTCCGCGCGCAAATTCTATTTCTGTCCGCTCTCGTTGTTTTTTCGTCACTCACCGTGAACTGCCCGAAATTTGTGCAAAGAGGATTAACCCTTTGCTTTGCAGAACGATTTCGTTTTCGCTGCGTGTATTTCCACACGGTTTTCAACAGAACTGTTGAAAACTTTCACGCAAAATTTATATTTTTCTCGCGGTTGGACGACGGAATGGTTGCAAAACTGCGTTCGCGCTTTTTCCGCAGAATCTTTCAGCGATGACCCTGGATTTTCTCTCCCAAAAAGAAACTGACGCTCGCGCCACGCACAAGCCGGCCAGCTGCGCCCGTTTGCGCACGCTTGCTATCGTCAGCTACCTGGCTGCAAAATGTTTCGTACCGAAATGAAATCCTTAATTCTCAACGCCGACGACTTTGGCATGACCCGCGGTGTGAACGAGGGAATCATTCGCGCGCACCGCGAAGGGATTCTCACCAGCACGACGCTGATGGCCAATGGGCCTGCGTTCGACGAAGCGGTGCAGCTGAGCGCGGCAAATCCCGAACTGGGAGTGGGTTGCCACCTTGTCCTCGTCGGCGGTAAATGCATCGCGAAGCGAGAAGACGTCGCGTCGCTGGCCGACGCGGACGGCAATTTGCCGGAGTCGCTGCCGAGGTTTGTCGCCAGGCTTAGCTCCGGAATGATTCCGGCCAAGGAAATCGAATGCGAGTTGCGAGCGCAAATCGAAAAAATTCAAGCGGCTGGCGTAACTCCAACGCATCTGGACACCCACAAACATACGCACGCGCATCCTCGTGTGATGGAATCGCTGGCGCGAGTCGCCAAACAATTTGGAATCATGCGAGTACGCAAGCCTGTGGAAAATCTTCATGATTCCTGGCAGACGATGCAGACCGACGAGAAGGGATTCTCCATGCAGATCGTGGCAGCGGGAGCGGTACGCGCCGTCGGTCCACGCTTCTACGCCATCGCCAGGAAGTACGGGCTTCTTTTTCCCGACCATTTTCTGGGATTGGCAGTCACCGGACAAGTGAGCGCCGCCGCACTGCACCGTATGGTTGATGCGCTGGACGACGGCAGCACCGAAATAATGCTGCATCCTGGAATTTGTGATGCCGATCTGGTGCGGTCCGGAACCCGGCTGCGAGAGCAGCGCGAAACCGAACTCGAGGCGCTGCTGAACCCTGCCGTCCGCAGTGCGCTCAACGAACGGGGCGTTCGCTTAATCAGCTATCGCGAGTTAAACTAAGTACATGCGCGAGCACCCGAAAACTCCACCACGCTTCTCCTTGGTGGTGCCCTTTCACGACGAGCAGCAGAGCGTCCGCGAATTGCACCGACAACTGAGCGAAATCATGACTGGGCGATTCGAACCGGTTGAGTTTGTCTACGTGGACGATCAAAGCTCGGACGCGACTCCCCAGATACTCGCTGAGATTGCCGAGGAAGATCCGCGCGTCGCGGTGCTGCGTCTGAAGCGCAATTACGGGCAGACCACGGCGTTGGCTGCCGGATTCGATTACGCTTCCGGGGATGTGATCATCTCCATGGACGGCGACTTGCAGCACGACCCCGCCGATATTCCCACGCTGCTCGAAACTCTAGACGCCACCGGATGCGACATCGTGAGCGGCTGGCGGCAAAAGCGTGTGGACAATTTTATTTTGCGGCGGCTGCCATCGCGCGTAGCGAATTGGATGATGGCGAAACTCTCCGGGGTTCCCATCCACGATTTCGGCACCACTTTTAAGGTTTACCGGCGCGAGACGATCAAGGACGTTCCTTTGTACGGCGAAATGCACCGGTTCATTCCCGCGCTGGCGGCGTGGAACGGAGCGAAAATCGTCGAGGTTCCAATACGGAACATCGTCCGCCCGGACGGAAAGTCGCATTACGGGATCTCGCGCACGCTGCGGGTTTTTTTCGACATCATGACGATTCGCTTCTTGATGCGCTATATGACGCGCCCGCTGCATTTCTTCGGCCCGCCTGGACTACTGGGATTATTTTTGGGCGGCGGGATTATGGCGTTTCTACTGGCCGAAAAACTGATTTGGTGGCGGCTTGACTTGTTCGCGGAGCACGGGCCATTGATGGTCCTGGGACTAATGCTCACTTTGTTTGGAGTGCAGCTTTTAGCGGTGGGGCTGGTAGGCGAGCTGCTCATGCGCACACACTTCGAATCCCGAGAGAATCCCATTTATCGCGTGGAGCACGTGTACGGCGGCCCCGAGGCCACCAATATTTCCGGATACCCCAAAGCAAAATCACTTGCTTCCCGGCAAGCTGGCGGATAGATTGTCGGCTGTCTAGACCGTGGGATATTGTATCCCCGCGGATATCCGTCGCGCGGCGTTGGCCATAGCCGGCGCCGAGCGAGATCGAGGTAAGTCTTGCGTAAGATTCTTCTTTCCTCTTGCATTGCGCTCTTGGTTGCCGCAATTGTGTGGGCGGGCGGCGATCCCTGGAAGTCCAAGCCATATCAGCAGTGGGACGCCAAGGACATACGCAAGGTGCTTGATAGTTCGCCGTGGGCGCGGAGTATTCAAGTCGAGGCTCCTTGGCTTAACGGAGACGCGACGGGCGGTGCCGACAGCGGGACGGCTCAGCCCGGTCCCACTAGACCAGGAGCAGGCGCTCGCACCGGCCCCGGTGGCGGCGCAGTTGACTCAGGCGCTGGCGGTGGTCCCGCCCAGGCAGCTCTCGCCACGTTTCTTGTGCGCTGGTCATCATCGCGAACTATTCGTGAAGCCGTGGCTCGCAATGAAATCTTAGCGGGCCAGATGAAACAAGACGCGGCGGAACAGCAACTCGCGCAGCCAGTGGAGAGCTACGACATTGTGGTGGCCGGGCCCGACATGAAGCCGTTTCAGTCCGTGGATGAAAAGATTCTGCAGAACGGCGCGTTCCTGATGGACCGAAAAACGAAACAGAAAGTCGCGCCCACAAGCGTAAAAATCCAGAGCAGCGCAGACGGCAAAACCATACAATCCGTCGCTTTTATCTTTCCGAAGAAATCGGATAGCGGCATATCCACAATCGGCGCGGATCAAAAAACTGTGGATTTTCTGTGCGTGGTCACCAACGTGAAGATAGACGTGAGTTTTGACACCACCAAAATGGTTGATACATTGGGACGCGACCTCTAGCCTTAATCGTTCGGAATCTCAAGTCCAAGAGGAGAGTTCATGAGGACAGCGGCACGATTCGGTTGCGTTGGTGTTCTGATCGCGATGTTCCCGATATTAGCGAGCGCCCAGATGGGAATGCACGCCGGTCCAGCCATGCGCGGAATATTGAATCCGGTGGTCGGTTCGGGCGGCGAATATGAAATGACTACGGAGAAGGGAACCAAGATGGTGATGGAAGTCGCCATCGTCGGCAAGGAATCGGTAGGCGGCAAAGATGGCTACTGGTTCGAAACGACCTTTTCCGATTCATCTATGGGACGAATGGTCCACAAGACGTTGACGGTTGTGGACGGAACGGACACCGTTATCTCGCGCATGATCATGCAAATGGGGAACCGTCCGCCGATGGAAATGCCGACGAGCATGATGAAATCGAGCGCGCAAAAGCAGTCTGCCGATATTCGTGAGCGGGCCGAGGACGTTGGGAGCGAATCGATCACGACTCCCGCAGGAACTTTTACTGCCGAGCATTACAAAATGAAGGACGGATCCGGCGACGCTTGGGTCGCTCCGAAGGCCGGACCGTATGGCCTGGTAAAATTTCAAGGAAAGGACACCACGATGGTGCTGACCAAAGTCATCACCGACGCTAAGGACAAGATCACCGGGACGCCGGTGCCGTTTAATCCGATGTCGCTGCAGCAGCAAGATCAGCATCCGTAGGCGAGGCTTTGCAATCTTGGTCGGGAGAGGCGCCCAAAGGCGACGGGGCGCCTCTTCTTTTTTTTAAGGCGCATAATCCGGCGCATCGCACGCGAATCTGGAAGGACTGGGGGGTCCTGCTACATGGTTTCCACTGCCGACAAATTCTACCGTGGCCGCATCACGCAGCGCGAAAACTTCGCGCCTGACCTTTGGAAGGTCAAGATCGATCCGGGTGGCGAATTCAATTTTGCAGCGGGGCAGTACGCGACGCTGGGAGTGGACTCGCCGCTGAAGCGCGTCGAGCGCGCTTACTCGATCGTGTCGTCACCCTACGAGGGCGAATTGGAAATTTTCATCGAACTCGTGGAGCAGGGGGAATTGACGCCCCTGCTGCATAAGCTCCAAGTGGGTGATGAACTTTCCGTGCGAAAAATTGCCAAGGGGCGCTTCACTCTGGATTTGAAGAGCGGGCATCGCAACCATTTGCTGCTCTCCACCGTCACGGGCGTTGCGCCATATGTTTCCTACGTCCGGACGCTTTACGCGGATTGGAAAGAGAAGAAATTTCCCGGTGATCTGCGCCTCTACGCGATTCAGGGTGCCAGCCGCTCCTGGGAATTCGGCTACCGTGATGAACTCGAGCGCATCGCGGGCGAGGTACCCTGGCTGAAGTATGTCCCAACTGTAAGTCGTCCGTGGGAGGACAAGGCATGGCGCGGGGAAACCGGCCGAGTGGAGGACATCATTCGCAAGTACACGCACAGCTGGAAACTCGATCCATTGGATACGACCGGCTACCTTTGCGGTCATCCGCAGATGATCGAATTAGGCAGAGGCATCCTGCTGCGGAGCGGCTACGCCAAAGAATCCCTGCGCGAGGAAGTTTACTGGGTTCCTCCAAAACACAATCCCCAATCCTGACGGGCGCGTGCAAGGGGCCTTGCTGCGCCCGCCAGTAAGGGAACCCGCCGCGAATTAATCCTTAGCCTCGGGACTCGCAGCGGCGACTTGTTCCACGGTGCTTTCGATCGCGCGTATGGGAGCGGAGACGTGCACGATGTTGTCTTTATCCGTGACGTCCACCACTACCGAACCGCCCGACTTCGTGACGAGCACGTGTTGATCGGACTCGCGGACTTCCACCAGGGTTATGTCCTCGCTGGCGCGCAATTGCTCAAGTGCCGCGCGAATGGTGGGCATCCAAGGCTTGATTTCGGCTGAGCAGCGGCCCAGTTTGCGGTTCGGGATAAAGTGCATCGTCATGGGAACCAGCATCGCCGGCGCTAGTACATACACATGATGAACTTCCGGCTGCTTTTCCACCACTTTCACTTCGATCATCCCTTCGCTGCAAATCAGGCCGACACCTGCAAGCGCCGTACCCGCAATTCCCAGCGCCACTTTTCCTAAAAGAACCATCCTGCACCTCCTGCGCGAATTTCCAGTTACTCCGAAGAGCTATGCGAATCGATCCAGATGCGCACGTGTTCGGTAGCGTCCTGTACGGTCACCAAAACCGCGTCGCCCGCATCGCTGAGTGCGCGAATGGCCGCGGCCACGTCGAGTTCATTGTCTTTCGTGGTGGAAAATAGCGCGTCGACTACCTTCATCGGGACGGTCACGTCCACTTTCTCGCCGTCCTTACTCTTGTCCAAAACGTGAACGATCAAGTTTCCATTCGATTTCGCTACGCGCACGTCCTGATCCTTTTCTTTGACCGTGACAAATTCGTTGTCCGGCGCATTGCGGATCGCGTCCAGGATCGCGCGCACGTCCACGCCATTGAAATCCGCTTCGCCAATGGTCACATGGCCATTGTGGAGGGAACCCTTATTCACGGTTGGCAGTATTGCCGCTGCCATCGAAAGCGGCAGGTTCACGTTCACGCTCTCACCTTTGGCAGCGTCGTCCACCTTCACGTGCAAGTAGCGCTCGGTCGGCGCCGGTGCTGCCGTCGCCGTTACTGCTAGATTGCCCATCGTAAGAGCCAGCAAGCTAGACACACCAATCGCTCGAATTCCTTTTCGCATGTTTGGAAGCCTCCCCTGCTCTTCCTGCTCCTAAGTACGGAGAGGGGCGGAGAAATGTTCCATGAATTCTTGCGCTGGTGGGTTCTTTTCAATCGGAAGGAGGGGCGGGGAATTAATCGCGCTGCGGTTTGAAGTAAACGGCGGCCAGCGGCGGGACTTTCAACTTGAGCGACCACGGGCGGTCATTCCAGGGAATCGGTTCCGCGCGCACACCACCGGCGTTTCCCGCGTCGCTGCCTTCGTAATACGCGGAATCGGTATTGAGAATCTCCCGATAGTATCCCGGTCCCGGGACGCCGATGCGGTAATCCAGGCGCAACACCGGCGTGAAATTGCAGACCGCCACCACGTAATCCTCCGGATTTCGCGCTCGCCGGATGAACGAAAGAATGCTCGCCGCCGCATCGTTCGCCTCAATCCATTCGAAGCCGGCCCATTCGAAGTCCACTTCGAAGAATGGCCGTTCGGTCGCGTGCAGGCGATTCAGGTCGGACAATAAGCGTTGCACTCCGCGGTGAGACGCGGATTCTTCCAGAGACCAGTCGACGCTGCCTTCTTCCCAGAATTCGTTTCGCTCGGCCAGCTCGCTGCCCATGAAGAGCAGTTTTTTCCCTGGATGGGCGTACATATATCCGAAGAGCAGCCGGAGATTAGCGAATTTCTGCCAATCATCGCCCGGCATTTTTTCCAGGAGCGTGCGTTTGCCGTGCACCACCTCATCGTGAGAAAGCGGTAAAACGAAGTTTTCCTGGAATGCGTAGATCATGGAGAAGGTGAGTTCATTGTGGTGATGCTGGCGAAACAGTGGGTCGAGCGCGAAGTAACGCAGCGTGTCGTTCATCCACCCCATGTTCCATTTCAAATCGAAGCCCAGGCCGCCCACGTAGGTGGGACGCGAGACCGCCGGCCACGACGTGGATTCTTCGGCGATCATCAGCGCGCCGGGATGCCTGCTGTGCAGCACTTCGTTCAAATGTTTCAGGAAGGCGATCGCTTCCAGGTTTTCGCGGCCGCCAAAGGCGTTCGGAATCCACTCGCCTGGTTTGCGCGAATAATCGAGGTAGAGCATTGACGCCACCGCGTCCACGCGCAGCCCGTCGAGATGATACTTATCGAGCCAGAACAGCGCGTTGGACACCAGAAAATTCTGCACCTCGTTCCGGCCGTAATTGAAGACCAGCGTACCCCAGTCCGGGTGAGCGCCGCGCCGCGGATCGGCATGCTCGTAGAGATGCGTGCCATCGAACCAACCCAACCCGTGCGCATCGCGGGGGAAATGTGCCGGCGTCCAATCCAAAATCACGCCGATTTCCTGCTGATGACAGCGGTCCACGAAATACATGAAATCCGCGGGTGGGCCGAAGCGGCTGGTCACCGCGAAATATCCGACGGTCTGATAGCCCCAGGAAGCGTCCAAGGGATGCTCCATGATCGGGAGAAGCTCAATATGCGTGAAGCCTATGCGCTTCACGTAGGGCAGCAATTCGTCGGCGAGCTCGCGATAGGTCAGCCAGCGGTTCCCCTCTTCCGGCCTGCGCCGCCAGGATCCGGCGTGCAATTCGTAAATCGTCATCGGCGAGTGCAACCAGTCACGCAGCGGGCGCGACTCCATCCATGCGGTGTCCTTCCAGCGATAGCCGTCAATCGTACGCACTACCGACGCATTGTTCGGGCGCATTTCACCCGCAAAGCCGTACGGGTCGGTTTTCAAACCCAACTGCCCCCCGACCGCCGAGAGGATCTCGAATTTGTACAGCTCGCCTTCATCCAGGCCAGGAATGAAAAGTTCCCAAATGCCGCTCGAGCCGCGATGACGCATCGGATGCACGCGGCCGTCCCAGAAATTGAAGTCGCCCACGACGCTCACCCGCCGCGCATTGGGAGCCCAAACGCCGAAATGCACGCCGCGCACACCGGCCACTTCGCGCACGTGCGCTCCCAGTTTTTCGTATTTCTGGTAGTGCGTGCCTTCGCCGGAAAGATAGAGGTCGTACTCGGTGAGCACCGGCGGGAACGCGTACGGATCGTAAGTTTCGAAAACGTTTCCGTCGCTGAAGCGAATCTGCAGGCGATATACGGCCGGGGGCACGGGTTCGTTCTGCGACTTCGCTGTGCCGGTCGCGGGTATTTGCGCTTCGAACAAGCCGCCGGGATGAATTTGAATGGCATGCTGCGGTTCGGATTTCTTGCCCCACAGCACGGTCACTTCTGCCGCATTCGGGCGAAATACGCGGATCGCGAGCAACTTCCGTCCGCCTTGCTCGCACCAATGCGGCCCTAGCACCGCGAAAGGATCGGAATGCTCGCCACGGACGATCAGGTCAATATCCTTCGCCGCGGCCTGCTGGGGATTTACTGAGGGAGCTTTCAGTTTGTCTTCTTTTCCCATAGCGGACGGCAGTCCTGTCGTGGTATCCGAGCCACCATCTTACCGGACGGCAAGCGCCACGCCAAACTCACCGCCGGGAGATTCTTGACGCTACTAAACGAAACGCGCTGGACTTGATTGCCGAAGCCCGGTAGCCTAGCCGGCAGCTCTGGGGCACACGGCGGGGCAATCCACGAAGGAGATCATTCATGAAGAAATTCGCTCGGTTTATTTTCCTGCTGGCGGCAGCGGCCTTGGTCTTAAGCTACGCAGGTTCGGCGCGCGCGCAGGAAGGTGCGCAACCGAAAACTCCCCCCACACCCACCCAAGCCATTCTGGAAAACTGGAACGACGTGGGCAACCGCCTCATAACAATGGCGCAGGATTGGCCCGAGGAAAAATACACTTACAAATTGACTCCGCCCGTGCGCACCTTTCAGCAAGTGATCCTGCACATCGCGGGATCGAATTACGATCTGATCAATCACCTGGCCGGAAAAAAGGTCGGCGAAGCGCAGAACGACCCGCCGGTGAGTCAATACAAGACCAAAGCGGAGACGGTGGCATATCTGAGAAAGTCCGTCGAAGACGGCGCGGCTCTGCTACAAAGCGAAGGCGACGCCGAAGCGCTCAAGCACCTCTCCGGATGGATCGGTTATACCGAGCACATGGGCGAGCATTACGGATTGCTGGTGGCTTACTACCGCGCGAGCGGCGGCATCCCTCCTGAGTCACGCCCCAAGAAGTAGCTGCGTCGCAGCTATCCGAGCAAGCGAGAATCGTGGCACGGTGGTCCGGTTTGGAGCCGAGCGCCGCCGAGCCACGATATACTCGCCGGACTGTACCCTCCTCCCGACCCGCCCCAGCCCGCCACGAAGCCGGCGTGCACGGTTTTTTACCTCTCTAGCGACCAACCAGTACCCCTGCTGCCGCCCACCATCGCGGCGCTTTCCGAGCATGTGGGAAACCGCCCTTTTTGAGGTCCTCGCAGCGTCGAAATTATCTTTTCGCCATCCCTAAGTCGTAGGAAATGTGAGTGCTTAGTACGAACGTACCATTGTGACTCAGGTCGCGGGAATTTATACCAGATGTGGGGGAATCCTCGGGAACGAGTTCCTCGTTCCGCGCCAGAGACCATGCCAAACAAGGCCGCCACTTTGCCGAAGAATGGAGACGGTTCGTTGCGCGCACACGCGGGCAGGCGACCCGCCAAACCCGCGCAGTCCGCGAATGCCACAGCTGCCACGGACTGCTTACCACAGCAGCTGGATTTTCAGCTATTGTTCGCGAGTCATCCCGAGGCCATGGTCATCCTCGACGTAAACCATCGTATTCAGATGTGCAATTCCGCGTTCGAGAAACTCTTCCAGTATCGCAAGAACGAAATTCTGGGCGCCGAGCTCGATTTGCTGCTGACGTCCGATGAACTCCATAGCGAAGCGCTGCGGTTCAGCGAGCGAGCGGCTGCGGGCGAAGTCGTGCGCGCCACGAGCCGGCGTCGCCGCCGCGACGGCTCGTTCGTTGACGTGCAGATCACCTGCGTGCCGCTGCTGCAGGACGGCAAAAGCATCGGCTGCTACGGAATCTATCAGGACATCACCGAGCGCTGCGTGGCAGAGCGAGCGCAACGAGAGGCGGAGAAAAGGCTCAGCCTGTTATTTGAGAATGCCGTCGAAGGCATTTTTCAGACCACCGTGGATGGGCAGTTGCTCAGCGTAAATCCGGCGCTGGCGCGCATGTGCGGCTATAGTTCGCCGGCGGAAATGCTCGCCACAATTCACGACATTGGCAAGGATTTCTACGCGGATCCGCAAACGCGCCTCGAATTCCAGCGCGCCATGGAAGAACACGGGGCGGTCGAAGCCTTCGAATATCAGCTGCGCAAGAATAACGGCGCGCTCATCTGGATTTCGGAAAACGCCAGGGTCATTCGCGATGCCGACGGCAGCGTCACGGCCTACGAAGGCACGATGGAAGACATCACCGAGCGCAAGCGCTCCGAGCTCGAACGCCAGATCACGTTTGAGATCATCCACGGTGTGAATGTCACCGATAATCTGGACGAGCTGCTCTATCTGATTCATCAATCGCTCAATAAAGTGCTCTACGCGGAGAACTGTTTCGTCGCGCTCTATGAGTCCGCTTCCGGAATGTTCCATTTTCCTTTTTTCGTGGACCAGTTCGACGAAGCTCCTCCGCCGCAGCAGGTGGGCAGAAGCTGCACGGCCTACGTCTACCGCACCGGGCGCGCGATGCTGATCCCGCAGCAAGTTTTCGATCGCCTCGCGGCCGATGGAGAGGTGGAGCTGGTAGGCACACCTTCGCCATCCTGGCTCGGCGTGCCGCTCCGCACCCCCGCCGCCACTATCGGCGTTCTGGTGGTGCAGCATTACGAAAATGAATTTGCCTACACCGAGCGCGACCTGGAATTCCTGGCTTCCGTCGGCGGACAGATTGCGCTGGCGATTGACCGAAAACGCGCCGAAGAGAAAATCCGCGAAAGCGAAGCGCGACTGCGTGTGCTGGTGGAGCAGTTACCGGCGGCGCTGTGGACCGTTGGCAAAGACCTGTGCTTCACCTCTGCTCTAGGTGCCGGTCTCGCGCGCCTGGGATTGAAAGCGAATCAAATTGTGGGCGTCTCGCTTTTTGATTATTTCGAAACTCCGGACCCGGCGTTCCTGCCCATTGCCGCCCATCGTCGCGCAATCGCCGGCGAACCGACGACCTTCAACGTCGAATGGAAGGGCGGATCCTACACCTGCCACGTAGAGCCGCTGCGCAGCGCGGAAGGTGAATTGCAGGGCGCGATCTGCATGGCGCTGGACATCACCGACCGCAGGCAACTGGAAGAGCAGCTCCGCCAGGCACAGAAGATGGAAGCCGTGGGACGCCTGGCCGGGGGAATCGCTCACGATTTCAACAACCTTTTAATGGTCATACAAGGTTACGCCGATCTAATGACTGAGCGCCTTGCCGTAGGCGATCCGCTGCGTCGCAACGCGGAGCAAATTCAGACCGCGTCGCAACGCGCCACCTCTCTGACGCGCCAATTGCTCGCCTTCAGCCGCAAACAGATGCTGGCTCCGAAGGTCTTGAGCATTCAAAGCGTCGTTACGGAGATGGAAAAGATTCTGCGCCGCCTGATCGGTGAGGACGTCCAGCTCGAAACCTCCAGCGTGCCCGACCTTGGGTTAGTCAAAGCCGATCGCAGCCAGATCGAGCAAGTGATCCTGAATCTGGCGGTGAACGCGCGCGATGCCATGCCCGAAGGGGGGCGCTTGAACATCGAAACTGCCAACGTTGATCTCGACGAATCCTTTTCGCACTCGTCAGTCATGCTCGCGCCCGGCCCCTACGTGATGCTCGCCGTCACCGACAACGGTTGCGGCATGGACGTCGAAACCCAGGCGCACATCTTTGAGCCCTTCTTCACGACTAAAGAAAAAGGCAAGGGCACGGGGCTCGGTCTCGCCACCGTCTACGGCATCGTGAAGCAAAGCGGCGGCTACGTCTGGGTCTATAGCGAACCAGGCCGCGGCACCAGCTTCAAGGTTTACTTGCCTCGCGTATGGGATGAACAGTCCACGCCAGCCCGGGATCGCAGCAACGAAGGGCGCGCGCTGCCGCAGGGAACCGAAACCGTTCTGCTGGTGGAAGACGAAAAGGGAGTGCGCGAGCTCGCGCGCGAGTATCTGGAAATGACCGGTTACACTGTCATCGAGGCGGAAAATGGCCATACCGCCCTGGAATTAGCCGCGCTGCATGCCGGTCCAATACACCTCCTCATGACCGACGTGGTCATGCCCGGAATAAGCGGCCGCGAGCTCTCCGAGCGGGTCAAGTCGATCCGTCCCGGGATTCGGGTTCTCTTCATGTCCGGTTACACAGATCAAGCCGTTGTGCACCACGGAATTCTCGAAAGCGACGCGGTCCTGTTGCAGAAGCCGTTCACGGTGGCGGCGCTCGCGGCGAAATTGCGCGACATTCTGAATCTCGAAATCGCTCGGTAGTTTCCTTCTGGCGATTCGGTCGTTAACTTCGCAAGCTTCCAACTTCACTTCGCGCTGGCAAGTCGCGCCGTGTTTCGGCCTGGAACAGCTGGGTGCATCCGAACCATCGCCGCCCCAGAATTCTCCTCGAGCTGCTCGCGCGAACAGCGCCTCCCGCCCGAAACCCTAACCATTTCAGCGTCTTCCCCATGCGGCGGCGTACTCCTTCGTGCAGAGCGCTTTGGCGTTCCAGATGCTTCTACTCATTGCGTCAGTCCGGAATTATAAAGTGACCGGGAACTGCCAAGGGGAAAGATGGGGAACATGACAGCGCAAGTGAGCGTCGAGATGCACAATGCCGTTACCGAAGAAATGATTTCCGCGCGCCGTTTGTGGACGGCGGTGCTGCTGAACGCGGTCGAGGATTGGCGGAACGGTTCGCTCCGGGCGCGACGCGAAGCACAGGAATTTCTTTTCGACAATGACGAGGATTTCGAAATGGTTTGCACCGCTGCGGGATTGGATTCCAACGATTTTCGCAACCGATTGTCGAAAATCGGTCAGCGCGTTGAGGCGCGCGTGCCGTTCTCATTTTCTTTCGCGACACAATTCGCGCACGCGCGCTGAGTAACGGCGCGCGAAGAATCCTCGGGTAGCCCCGTGCAGATAGCGTAGTATTTGCTGGTCCTGGATTTGCACGGGAAACGATGACTCCGGCAAACGAAAACGCCCCATCTCTAGAAAAACAGCTGCTCGTCTGTTGCGCTCGCACTAGCCTTACGCCCGAAGGCGCGGCCAAAATTCGCGAGATCCTCGCCGGCCCGCTGGATTGGGATTTCCTGCTCTGGGAGGCGGAAGAAAATTCCGTCTCGCCTCTGCTCGAACGCCATCTTTCGGCCGTCGCTCCCAGCGCCGCGCCCGCAGCCGCGCAGGAGCAGCTAAAGAAGACATGCCGCGCGAACACCGTACGCTGCCTTTATCTCACCGCCGAACTCATCAATATCCTGCGTCTGTTCCAAGCTCAGAGCATCCCGACCATCCCTTATAAAGGGCCGGTACTCGCGGCACAGGCCTACGGAGACGTCGCGCTCCGCGAATTCGAAGATCTGGACATCATTCTGCGTCAGAGCGACGTTCCGAAGGCCCACGAAATTGTCGTCTCGCTGGGGTACAAGCCGAAATTCGATTGGATTCTTTCGCCAGGAGCCGCGGCATCATTGGTTCCCGGCGAATACAACTATCGCGACGAATCGCGCCGCGCCATGGTCGAATTGCACACCGAGATCACGCTGCGCCATTTTCCCATCAAGCCGGATCTGGATGCCTTTATCCGCAATCTTGCGCCGGTCCGGCTGAGCGATCGCGACATTCTCACTTTTACCGCGGAAGATTTGCTGCCGATGCTCTGCATTCACGGCTCAAAGGATTTTTGGGAGCGGCTGTCTTGGATCGCGGATGTCGGTGAGCTGGTTCGCTCGCATCCCGCGCTCGATTGGGACCGCGTTGCGCGCTTTGCGCAGCCACTCAATGCGACGCGCATGTTGAATCTGGGCCTCGCGCTCGCCGTGCGTGTGCTCGGTGCGTCGCTGCCTCCTGAAATCAGCGCCCGCGTGCAAGCTGACCGGGTGGCTGCCGAGGTGGCTGCCGAAGTCCAGCAAAGGTTGCTCAGCCGACCGTTTCGCACGCTGGATGCGGCGGGGCGATTTCGTTTTCGCCGCCGTATGCTCGAGGGGAAATTCGACGGCTGGCGGTATGCGATGCGTCTAGCGGTGGTTCCGTCCGAGGATGACTGGCAGATGATGCGTTTGCCGCGTGCTTTGGCGCCGCTCTACGTGGCGCTTCGGCCACTTCGCCTGCTGCAGAAGTATGGCTGGACGGGTAGAGGCGACGTGAAGCCTCTGTCTTAATCCTCCAAGCCGGCCGTTACAATCAATTCCCGGTTTTCGCGGATGTGCGCAGGTCTTCGATCACAAAGTCGCTGGGGACCTGGAACAATGAAGGGTCAGGCTCATCCTGCGAAAGATCGATCAGCTGAATCACCTGTGTGCCTTCCCGGGGATCCTTGCGCGTGACGGACAGATTTATTTCCAGGTCGCTCGAATACCAGAACTCACGCGTCGTCACCACCGGCTGGTTGTTGCCGATCACTCCGGCATTGATCGTCAGTGTTTCGCGGGTGCCCACCACGTTCAGATCATCTATCGTGTTGGTTCCCAAGCTCTCGCGAGTCAGGTAACGCTTGCCGTTGTCGAGCGGGCCGGCCGGCACCGGCGTAAATTTCACGGGTGCAGAGTAGTCATTCACGCTACAGCGACGAGTCGCAAGATCGCAGATCGTTCGCGTGTGGGCGGTGGGATCCAGAATGATCATCTCCATTGGCTTTGATTGCTGATTGGAATTTGCCGGCACGAACGTAGTGCGCTCGCGGCGAATCCGCCCCTGACTATCGCGCGCTACGAGCGCGGTGAGATGGGTAGTAACCACGCTTCCATCTTCGAGCGTGCGCGTCCACTCTATACTGTCGCGTCCCGAGAAGGGCTTTCCAGTCACAGGAAGCACTTGGATACCAGTGACGTGCACGCGCGTGCCGCCATCCGGTCCACGGGACGTCTCAGTTGAATCTTGAGCGGGAAGAGAACACGCGAGAAGAGCGAATCCGGCTGCGATCAGTAAGGCGCGGAGTCTCATATAGCCACCTCACCATGCTCTGACCAACTCTAGCAGCAGATTGCGCTAATCACAATCCCGGGTCGGTTCTGTGAACCTGTTTCGCGCGCATCGCCGCTCGTTGTGCGGTAGAATAGCTATTCGACATGCCTGAGCGCGCTGCCGAGCCAGGGAAGCCCGCTCACCGATTTAGCAGCACCAACTTTCTAGTTTTGACCAGGAGGGAATCATCATGAGCACTACCGTAAATTCCACCAGCGCTGCCAACGCCGGCAAACCGGCTCAGAATCCCCTGAAAGAGTTGAGCAAGTTTGGCCAGTCTGTCTGGCTTGATTACATTCGCCGCGACCTGCTCACCTCCGGCGAATTGAAGCGCCTGATCGAAGTGGACGGGTTGCGCGGCATGACCTCCAACCCCTCCATCTTCGAAAAGGCCATCACTGGCAGCAACGAGTACACCAAAACTCTCGAAGAACTCGAAAAGCGCAAGGACCTCGACGCCAAGGGGCGCTACGAAGAACTCGCGATCAAGGACATTCAAGACGCCGCGGACTTTCTGCGCCCGGTCTACCAGCAGACCAAGAAACGCGACGGCTACGTGAGCCTGGAAGTTTCTCCCTATCTCGCGCATAAAACTCAGGAAACCTTGGACGAAGCGCGCCGCCTCTGGAAGCGCGTGGGCCGCGAGAACTTGATGGTCAAGGTGCCGGGCACACCAGAAGGAATTCCCGCGTTCCAGCAATTGATCAGCGAGGGCATCAACATCAACGTCACGCTGCTTTTTGCGTTTGACGTGTACGTGCGCGTCGCCGAAGCCTACATCGCCGGCGTCGAAGCGTTCGCCAAGAGTGGCGGGGACGTGAGCCAGGTCGCTAGCGTCGCCAGTTTTTTCATTAGCCGCATCGATACTCTGGTTGACGGCGAGATTGACGCCAAGCTCAAGGCCTCCACAAACGCCGGCGACCAGGCGCTGCTGCGCAGTCTGCACGGCAAAGTGGCAATCGCCAACGGCAAACTCACCTACGAACGCTACAAGCAGATTTTCAGCGGTCCACGTTGGGATGCTCTCGCAGCTCGCGGCGCGCAGACGCAACGCGTACTGTGGGCCAGCACCAGCACGAAAAATCCGAAATACAGCGATGTTTACTACGTCGAAGAGCTGATCGGTCCCGACACGGTAGACACCATTCCTCCCGCGACCTTCGATGCCTTCCGCGATCACGGCAAGCCCCGCGCCAGCCTGGAAGAAAATGTCCAAGCTGCGCGAGAAACGATGCAGGGCCTGGAAAAGGCCGGCATTTCCATGAAGGCTGCCACGGACAAGCTCACTGCGGACGGCGTCAAGCAATTTTCCGACGCATTCGACACGCTGCTCGACGCGGTGAAGAATCGCGCCGCAAAAGCCGGCTCCGCGAAATAAATTTTGTGGCCTGCGCTCTTGGCAGACGTGAGCCGCGTGGATGAAATCGCGCTCCGAATCGCTCCGCAGCATCGCCGGGCAATCGTTTGATGTTTGCGTGATCGGCGGCGGTGCCACCGGTTCCGGCTGCGCGCTCGATTCCCAGCTGCGCGGTTTCCGCACCGTGCAGCTGGAAGCCGGCGACTACGCCTCCTCTACTTCCGGCGCATCCACGAAAATGGCGCACGGCGGCGTGCGTTACCTCGAAGAAGCCATCCGCGGATTCGATCCTAAGGAATACGCGGTGCTGCGGCGCGCGCTGCACGAGCGCATTCGCATGTTGCGCAACGCTCCGTTTCTCACAACCACGAAGCAATTCATCACCCCCTGTTTTCGCCGGATCGATATCCCATATTTCGAGATCGGTTTGAAACTCTACGACTGGATCGCTGGCCGCGACGCCTTGGCGCCGAGCAGATATCTGTCGCGCGACGAAACTTTGCGCCTGATGCCAGCGCTCGCCGCCGATCGCCTCGTCGGCAGCGTGACTTACACCGACGGACAGTTCGACGACGCTCGCTACAACATCACTCTGGTAAAGACCTTCACCGCGGCCGGAGGCGAAACGCTGAACTACGCGCGGGTGATTGCATTAGAAAAGGCGCCTGACGGAAAGCTTCAAGCGGCAGAGGTCGAAGACCAACTCAC
>Ga0187851_10000397_pt1 | contig 45203 bp, 39 predicted proteins | sample June2016WEW_6_10_FD_132997 | JGI IMG/M metagenome (GOLD analysis project Ga0187851, IMG submission 132997) | Peatland microbial communities from SPRUCE experiment site at the Marcell Experimental Forest, Minnesota, USA - June2016WEW_6_10 | ecosystem: Environmental > Terrestrial > Soil >...
AGAACTGAGAACTGAGAACTGAGAACTGAGAACTGAGAACTGAGAACTGAGAACCGAGAACCGAGAACCGAGAACCGTTTATTGTTTACAATAGAAGATTCGTCTGGCCGTACAGTTCAACGCGGAGACGAAGCACATTTTGGAACAGTCAAAGGACAAACGCAACGGGTCCAGCAGCGCCTCCCCCGGCGAGCCGGCGGCGCCTTCGCCGACCGTCTATTGGCGGGTCGAGGGCAGCCTGCTCGATCTCACTGTGGTCGAGCCGGTGGCGTTCTTTACCTGGAATGCGCAGACGTTTACCGAGCGATTCCGGCGGCGCGGGCTGATCTTTTTAATGGCAGCGCTGCGTCCGTTTCTTTACTCGACCAACCGGAAGTTTGCTACCCGGGTCGTGCATACGGCGTTGCGGGGAGTTACACGCGACCGGCTCGATCTGCTCGGCGAAGAATATTTCCAGTACAAATTAAAGCCACGGCTCAAGGCGCACGGCGTGGAGCGGGTGCAAGAATTGCTGCGCGCGGGCGCGGACGTGGTGCTGGTGAGCCAGGGACTGGAGCAGGTGATGAAGCCGCTGGCGCAGCATCTCGGGGGGCGGCGCGTGGTGGCGAACCGGCTGGAATTTCGCGATGGTGTGGCCACGGGCCGATTGCTTGAGCCGGTGATCCGGCCGCGCGGAGGCTTCGCGCTCATTCAGGAACAGAGTCCGGATGGCAGGCGTGCGCCGAAGACGCTGGCTCGGCAACTCGACATTACGGTCGAGCAGTTGCGGTCGGCGGTGATTAGCTCGAGTCGCGAGGTGGCGGCGCGACCGCATCCCATTGTGCACTTCGAAGGGCTGCGGCAGGCTCCCGGATTTTCAGTGCGGCGAGCACTCGCGGGCAAGCACGTGCTGCTGATCGGCGTGACCGGCTTCATCGGCAAGGTGTGGCTCGCGAATACTCTAATGGAGCTGCCGGAGATCGGGCGGATTTATCTGCTCATCCGGCGGCAGAAATCGACTCCCGCGCAACGGCGCTTGGAAAAGATCGTCGAGGAATCGCCGGTCTTCGATCCGTTATTTGAAAAACACGGCCCAGGTTTTGCGGACTATCTGCGCGACAAAGTTGAGGTGGTCGAGGGCGACGTGACCAAGCCGGGTTTGGGCTTGAATGCAGAGGCGGCGCGGCGGCTGCAGAGAAATCTCGACTTGATCGTGAACAGTTCGGGATTAACGGATTTCAATCCGGATCTGCGCGATGCTCTCACCACCAACACCGATGCCGCGATGAACATCCTCGAATTTGTGCGCGGCACCGATCATGCGGGCTTGCTGCATCTCTCGACTTGCTACGTGGCGGGCGAGCGCGATGGGCGCGTGGCCGAAAAGATGATTCCGAATTATACCCCCCACCGGGTGCCCGGCTTTGATGCCGAGCGGGAGTGGCAGTCGCTGCGCAATTTAATCGCGCAGGCGGAGGCGCAAGCCGAAGGCGCGGAAGTGACCGCCGGGTTGCGGATGCAATCTTTGGCGAAGGAGCACGCAGCGAAAGAATTGCAGGGCGCGGCTCTAGAAAACCAGATTCGTAAGAACCGCATTCGCTGGCTGAAAACCCACTTGACCGAAGCCGGCACGCGACGCGCAAAAGAATTAGGCTGGCCGAATACTTATACGTTGACCAAGAGCCTGGCTGAGTCGCTAATCGTGAAACATGGCGCAGGGCTTCCCATTGCGGTGGTGCGTCCGGCGATTGTAGAGACTTCGGTCGCCAAGCCTTTCCTCGGGTGGAATGAAGGCATCAACACCTCGGCGTCGCTTTCGTATTTACTGGGAACGTACTTTAGGCAATTGCCCTCGAACGAGAGCAAGCGGTTGGATATTATTCCGGTCGATGCGGTGTGCGATGGCATGACTTTGATTGCGGCCGCGATTGTGGAGCGGCGGCACGATCCGTTGTATCAACTGGCGACATCAGCGACGAATCCCTGCGACATGGGCCGGTCGATTGAGTTGACGTCGTTAGGGCATCGCAAGCATTACCGCGCACAAGAGGGCTTGGAATCCTGGCTGCGGCTGCGCTTCGACGCGATTCCGGTTTCGAAGACGCGCTACCAGCGCATGTCAGCGCCGGCGCAGAAGGCGATCGTGCAATCGATTCAACGCATCATGTCGCCGCTGCCGCTGAAGAAAACTCCGCTGGTGAAGACGGAAAGAAATCTAGAGAGGGTGGTGAAGCTGATCGAGTTGTTCGAGCCTTTCATTCTATTTAACGAGCACGATTTCGCCGCCGATAATGTGGAGAAACTTTCGCAGGCCCTGGTCGAAGAAGAGTGCGAAGAATTTGGCTACCACGCGCGCAGGCTCGACTGGTGGGATTACTGGATCAACGTGCACATTCCGGCGCTGCGCAAGTGGACGTATCCTTTGATCGAAGGGCGTCCGCTGGAGCCGCGTCCGGCACGCAGTTTGCACAATGGTGAGACGGTGAAGACGGGCACATGAAGATTGCGTCTGCGCCGGGGCTAAAGTTCTTAAAGCAGAGCTCTATCGCAGCGCTGGAAGCGCTGCGCCACCCAAAAGCCTAAGTCGACAGTAACGATTCGAAGAACGGAATTGTTGGATGGCAATTTTTCTGACCGGATCTACGGGTTATATCGGCGCGCACGTGGCGGCGAATTTGCTGCGCGACCATGGCGCGGCGCTGAATGTCCTGGTGCGGGCACGCGATGTGCCCGACGCGGAAGGCCGCTTGTGGCAGGCTTTGCAACTGCATCTCGACTTCCCGCAGTTTTACGAATTTCTGCAGACGCGGGTGCGCGTGTTTCGCGGAGACCTGACTGAACCCGGCTTCGGCTTGAGCCGCGACGAGTACGACCGCCTGGTGCACACCACGGATTCCGTGATTCACTGCGCGGCCTCGCTGAACCGGAAGTCGGAGAAGAGTTGCTTGAACGTGAATCTGCGCGGCACTTTGGAAGTACTGACTCTGGCACGGCATATCGAGCACTACCACGGCCTCCGGCGCTTTAGCCAGGTGAGCACGGTTGCCGTCGCAGGCAAGCGGCAGAATGAATTGGTAACCGAGGATCGCTCGATCGATTGGGAGCGCTCGGACTACGATCCCTATGCGCGCACCAAAAAATTCTGCGAGCATATGATGCGCGTGCTGCTGCCGGAGACGCCGAAGCTGATCTTCAGGCCCAGCATCGTGCTCGGCGACAGCCGCTACGCCGAGACTACGCAATTCGACATGGTGAAGGCGTTCGCGTTTCTGGCGGGGCTGCCCGCGCTGCCCTTTCGCTCGACCGACAAAATCGATATCGTGAACGTTAATTTTGTCGCCGACGCGATTGCGACCCTGCATCAGAGGGATAAGCCAGAGTGCGATACCTATCATTTATCGTCCGGAGTTGCGTCGCAGACCTTTCGCGAAATCACACAGGCGCTGGCCAAGGCGCAGAACAAGCGCGCGCCGGTGTTTCTGCCGGTGGTCGAGCGCCCTTTCTCGGGTTCGGTGAACTTTCTCGCCAAGCGCTCCGGAGCCATCGGAAAAGGCGCGTCGCTGATAAAGGCGTTTATGCCGTATTTGTTGTGGAATACGGTGTTCGACAATACGCGTGTGACCACGGAATTGGGCAAGCATCCGGTGCCGTTTTCCGAATACTGTTATCCGCTGCTCAAATTCAGCAGCGAAAATCAATTCGCGTATAAATATCGGCCTTGGCCTGCGACTGCCGGAGGGACCGCAGCATGATGGATTTTATTCTGGAGGCGTGGGTCAGCGCTTCTATCGAGCGCGCGAAAGCGGGCTGGATGCTGGGCGAGGGCGAGCGCTGGAAGCCGGGCGACAAACTCAAGCTTTTATTTGCGGGTTACAACGGCACGCGCAACATGGGTTCGGACGTGCGCGTGGAAGAGATGCTGCGGCAGATTCGCCATATTCTGAACGCGGAGCGAGTCGAGTTCAGCGTGATGAGCCAGAACTTCGACTTCTCGCGCGGCTATTTCGAAGGCACCAGGCAGGTCCATCTGCCGGATATTTTTCCTTCGTTTCTTGCCAACGAAGTTCCGAAGCACGATGGCGTGGTGGCGTGCGAAGGCTCGATGTTTAAAAGCAAGTTCGCCAACGCGCTGACCACGATGATGATCGGGTCGCTGGGGATCGCGGCAGCGCAGAATAAGTTGTCGGTGGGATATGGCGCGGAGGCCGGCCACATGGATCCGCTGGTGGCGAAGATGTGCGGACGCTACTGCCGGAACTCATTTGTGATTACGCGCAACGAAGAGTCGCGCACGGTGCTGCGCGAACTGGGCGTGCCCACGGAGTTGGGAACGGACACTGCGTGGACGTTCGATCCGCGTCCGCAGGAGTATGGAGAGAGCGTGCTGAACAAATTAGGCTGGGATGGGCGCACGCCGGTGCTGGTGGTGTGCCCGATCAATCCCTATGAGTGGCCGGTGAAAGCTTCCGTGGCGAAGTACGCGGTGCGCACTTTGACTGGCGCCTACAAAGACAGCCACTATCGCACGGTGTATTTCCATAACTCCGGGCCGGCCGCGGAGCAGGCTTACAAGAAATATTGGAATGCGATCGCCAACGCGGTCGATGCCTTCCGCAAAAAGAAAAATGTGTTCGTGATCCTGGCCGCGACCGAGCGCCTGGATGCGCGTCCCGCGAGACGAATCTCCGAAAAGCTGGGCGGCGTGCCGGTGCTCACCTCGGACGAGTACAACATGTATGAACTGGTGAGTGTTCTGCGTTCGTGTCACATGATGGCGTCGTCGCGCTATCACGGAATTGTTACGTCGATGCCGGGGCTGGTGCCTTCGGCGGGCATCACCATGGACGAGCGCATCCGCAATTTAATGAGGGAGCGCGGGCATCAGGATCTGCTGATGACGGTGGACGATCCTGAGCTTGAGGAAAAATTGTTGGCCGCTCTCGAAAAACTGAGTTGCGATGGGGAAGCGATCGCCAGTGCGATTGCGCAGACCGTGGTGCGAAATCTGAAAGTGATGGCGCGCATGGGAGTGCACTTCGAAGAGGAAGTGCAGAGAAGGTATCCAGAGTTTGAGACCCGCCGCGGGGAGTGGAGTTGGGAAGATTACTTGCCGCCTATGAATAGGAGTCTGCGGGAGTTGGTCGCAGCTTACGGCTAGAGTGGTTTGCGCTTCAAGACTAAGAGCTTTTGCCGCGGGGCCGGCGGAGCGTACCCGCGGAGATCGCGGAAAATGCTGAGTCGTAGGTTGCTGCAATTTCCATTTTGACTACACCCATTCCATTGATCGGACAGATTTTTGAGCAGCTGCAGGCGGCGGCCGACACACGCCTTCTTGCCGAAATCCACGAAGGGGAAATCACCGGTGTCACCGGGAATGAGTTGCTGGATTTAGTCCGCAAAGCGCGTACGTTTATTGCGTCGAAGGGACTGAAGAAGGGCGACCGCTGCGGGTTGCTGGCCGCTAACAGCATTCGCTGGGTGGCCGTGGATCTGGCGCTCATGGCCGAAGGGCTGATCGTGGTGCCGCTTTATTCGCGGCAGGCTCCGGCGGAATTGGTTGCGATGATGAAAGACTGCACGCCGTCGCTCATCTGCTGTGGCGACGCGGCGTTGCGGGATGCGATGGCTCAGAGTTGGAGCGCAGCGCCGCCACAGTTTTTGTTCGACGAGATTTTTGCCGGAGTCGAGGGCGTGCAGCTGGATCGTCCGCGGATGGGGAACGATAGCCCGGTCACGATCATCTATACTTCGGGAACTTCAGGCGAAGCGAAGGGCGTCGTACTCACCGCCGCAAACGTCGGATTCATGCTGGAGCGGACGGCGGAACGCTTGAACCAGTTGATGTCGATTTCATCGGAGCCGGGTGGCCAAGACCGTATCTTCCATTATTTGCCCTTCACCTTCGCGGCCTCGTGGATTGCCTTGCTGACGTTTCTGAAGCGCCGAAGCTTGGTAACGATCAATATGGATCTGGCGAAGATCGCCAGCGACATGCGCACGGTGGCGCCGGATTATTTTCTAAACGTGCCGCAGTTGCTGGAGCGCATGCGGCGCGCGGTGGATGAACAGCTCTGGCAGACGGGCGGAGTCGCGCAGGCGATCTACGCGCGGGCCAAGGGCGCGTGGGCGCGCAAACAAGAGAAGCAGCCGAGGGCCGGAGACGGGATGTGGCTGGGACTGGCTGACCGTCTGGTGTTTCCGTTGATCCGCAAAAAGATGATCGGGAAAAATCTCAAAGCGTTGATCTGCGGTTCGGCGCCGCTGACGCCTGAGACCCAGCTTTATTTCATGATGCTGGGCGTTCGCGTATTGCAGGTGTACGGGCTTACAGAGACGACCGCGATCTGTACTATGGATGATCCCGACCAGGTTGAAGTCGGGCGCGTGGGTCCGGCAATTCCGGGCATCGAGATGAGGCTGGGAGAGAATGACGAGATCGTCGTGCGCGGGCCGAATGTTTTTCCGGGATATTGGAATCGTCCCGAGCAGACGGCCGAGGCGTTGCGCGACGGATGGTTTCGTTCAGGCGATCAAGGCGAAGTGAACCCGGCGGGGAATTGGCGGATCGCGGGGCGTATCAAGAATCTGATCGTCTTGGGATCGGGGCATAAGATTTCGCCGGAGCCGATCGAAAGTGCAATTGCAAAGCTTTTGCCCGAGGCGCAGCAAGTCGTTGTGGTGGGAAATGGTCGCGGATATTTGGCGGCGATTGTGACTGGCAGCGTGGCGCCGGAGCAGGTGCAGGCCGCGCTCGATGCAGTGAATCCCGACCTGCCTCACTACAAACAGATTCGCGCGTTTGTGGTGCGGGCGGAGGCGTTTTCTATCGAGAACGGAGGTTTGACCGCCAACGGAAAGTTGAAGCGCGATGTGATTGCGGCGCAAATGAAGGGCGAGATTGAGGGGATGTACCGCGTGAAGCAGGCAGTTTAGAGACGAGCTCGGACGTCAGAGGAGATCGAAGTGCGTGACCGAAACGCCGGAGTGACCGCGGTCGAACAGGGTGCGGAGAAGGGGCGAGCCTTGTCCTGGCGTCTGGCGGAGGGTGTTATTGAGTTGGCATTGCATCGAGAGCCTTGCAATGAACTGGGATCGGCTTCGCTGGCGGAGTTGGAAAAATTTGCCGCGGCGCTCGAGAGTCTCCAGACCGTAGCGCACGCGCTCATTATTTATAGCGAGATGAATCCGGGATTTTGCGCGGGCGCTGATTTGCGCGAATTATACCGGCGCTCGCAGTCGATGGAGAAGGGCGAAGCCGTAAAAGGCGTGCGCGATTTCCTGGAGCGCATGCATCGGGTGTTGAATGTGATCGATGCCACTCCCCTGACCACGATCGCCGCCGTGCACGGGGTGACGTTTGGCGGAGGCTTCGAACTGGCATTGGCTTGCGATTTAATTATCGCCGACAAGATGGCGCGCTTTTGTTTCCCCGAGCTGAGGCTGGGGTTGATTCCTGGCTTCGGCGGAATCCCGCGGCTGAAGCGGGATTTGGGGAATGCGGTGGTGCGCGATCTGCTTTTGACCGGGCGCAGTATCAACGCGAATAAAGCGCAGCAGATCGGTTTGGTAAGCCAGGTGGTGGGCGAAAGCGAAGCTCTGTGCGCGGCGCGAGCCACCGCGGCGCAGGTGGGTAAGTTTGATCGCGCGACCGCGGCGGCGGCCAAGACTTTCATCAAGCTGATTCCGCACGAAGAGTTGCGCCGGGAGATCGATATTTTCTGCGAGTTGTTTGCGCGGCCGGCGGTGCAAGCGGGGTTGCGGAAGTTTGTGGAGAGCACGGACGCTCAGCCTTACTTGCCGTAAGTCAGTGCCCCAGTACCTGTTACCCAGTATCGAGTGAGAGCACAAAGCAGGTTCTTCCCCGCGCTTTCAGCGCGGTGAGGAACGACACACACGATTTGGAGTCCATCTAAATGGCTGCTAGGGGAAACACGCTCGACGAAATATTGACTCTCGCGGCGGCACACTTTAAAGTGCCCCGCGAAAAGCTAGGTCCCGACGACGATTTTTTTAAAACGCTGGGGATTGACAGCCTGCAAACTCTCGATTTGCTGACCAAGCTGGAGAATCATTTTCGGGTCGAACTGCCGGATTATGAACTGCAGGGGGTTTCGGATTTCCGCACGCTCGCGGGCAAGATTCAGGCGCGACTCTAGCAAGTGGGGAAAATGTCGGGGAGAGAGCCCAAGCGAACCTCGGGCGCTAAAGCGCGGAAGCATGTGATACGACTGAACGGCACGACTGAACGTCGCGCCCTTCCCGAACCAGCTGGCGTTGAGCTTTTCGCTGGAGAGCCGTACACAGCGGAGACTCTGCGTTGCGGCGAGAATCATCGAGTCAAGGCGCACTTCAGGCCGATGCCGGTAGCTGACTCATTAACAAAGAATTCCCCGAGTCCTCGTGCCTCTGTGGTGAAATAACTCTTTCATGCTCGACCTGCAAAAATATTGCTGCCTGGGCGCGGCTTTGCGCGACGCGCTGGAGCGCTTCGGGCCGGAAACCTGTCTGATCGAAGCCGATCGCGACCGCGAGAAGACGCGGCTTAGCTACTCCGACTTCAAAGAGATCAGCCTGCCGCTGGCGCGGGCCCTGGAAGACGCCGACTTCGATCCCGGCGATCGCGCCGCCATTCTGATGACCAATCAGTCCAAGTGGCTGATTTCGGCATATGCGATTTTCTATAGCGGCGGCGTGTTGGTGCCTTTGGATTACAAGCTCACGGCCAGCGAGCAACTGCACTTGTTGGAGCACTCGAAGGCAAAGATGCTGGTGGTCGAATATTATTTGTGGCGCGCGATGGCGCAGGCGCCGGAGTTCCACGACATCAAGACGAAGCTGGTGCTGGTCACGGAAGCGCCGCTGGGAGCCGATCTGGCCGGCGCCTACCGCTGGGAGGAGTTCAAGCGCAAGGGCGCGCCGGATTTCGTGATGCGGCAGGGCGAAGACGCGGCCTGCATTGTTTATTCGTCGGGCACCGGCGGGCGGCCCAAGGGATGCGTGCTCACGCATGAAAATTATCTGGAGCAGTGCCGCGCGCTGACCGCTTGGTATCCCTTCTGGCCGGGAGTGCGTTATCTCAGCATTCTGCCCACCAATCATGCCATCGATTTCATGGTGGGTTTCATCGGGCCGTTCGTATGCGGAGCTTGCGTGGTGCATTTGCGAACCTTGCGTCCGGAGTTTGTGCGTGACGCGTTTGTGCGCTATCGGATTACTTATGTCGCTTTGGTGCCGATGATCGTGAAAAATCTGGAGCGCGGGTTGAGGGCGAAGTTCGACGAACTGCCGGGATGGAAGCGCGTGATTTTGAATCGTATGATCGACCTGAATAAACTGCTCACTCGCAGTCATCCGCGCGTGAAGCTGAGCCGCCGGTTGCTGGGGCAGGTGCATCGCGCTTTCGGCGGGGAGTTGCTGGCGCTGATCACGGGCGGCGCGTTCATGGAACCTTCCACCATGCAGTTTTTTTACGACCTGGGAATTCCAGTGGTCAACGGATACGGCCTGACCGAGGCAGGAACGGCGCTCACTTTGAACGATCTGAATCCCTTCCGCGCGGATACGGTCGGAAAGCCGTTGCCCGGAGTCGAGTTGCGGCTGCTGAATCCGAACGAAGAGGGCATTGGCGAGGTGGCGGCGCGCAGCAAGACGGTAATGTCCCATTATCTCGACGACGATGAGTTGACGCTCGAAACCATCGTCGATGGCTGGCTGCTAACGGGCGATCTGGGGCGTTTCGACGACAGCGGGCACTTGCAGCTTTTCGGGCGCAAGAAGAACATGATCGTCACCGCAGGAGGAAAAAATATCTATCCCGAGGATATCGAGACCGCGTTCGACGGTCTTGGGGTGAAGGAATATTGCGTGTTCGCGGCGAACTATGTGTGGCCGGAGAAAACGCTGGGAACAGAAATGCTGGTGATGGCGGTGCGACTGGAGCAGAATCAGCGCTTCGACGGCGCATTGCTCGGCGAGATCGTCGATCGCAATCGGCGTCTGCCCGATTTCAAGCGCGTGGGGGGATACGTTACTTGCGAGAAGGATTTTCCGCGGACTGCGTCGATGAAGATCAAGCGGCAGGCGCTGGCGGAGGAAATCAGAAAATCTGCCGGGCGTTCGGCGGTGGTGGAGTTGTGAACGTGCCGGCCACGTATCTGGCCATTGTGAACCCGCACGCGGGCGGCGGGCGTGCCGCCAAGTTGCTGACTCCGGCGATCGAGCGCCTGCGCAGCGGAAAGGTACGAATTGACCTGGCCGAGACCCGGCGCGCCGGCGACGCCACGCGGATGGCCCGCGAGGCTTATCAGTTGGGGCGGCGAAAGTTTATTTCCGTAGGCGGCGACGGAACCTCGTATGAAATTGTGAACGGCCTCTTCCCCGAGGCCGCCGCGGGCGAGCGTCCGACGCTGGGGTTCCTGCCGCTGGGAACGGGAAATTCTTTCCTGCGCGACTTCAGTGACCGCGGCGTCGAGCACGCCATCGAATCTCTGATTGGCGGGAAGACTCAGGCCTGCGACGTGCTGCGCCTACGGCATCGCGAAGGCATCATCCATTACATCAATTTGCTGAGCGTTGGTTTTCCCGCTGACGTCGCCACCTTGCGGGCGCGGCGCTTCAGCGGGCAGGGAGAATTGGGTTATCTGATATCGATTTTTCTGGGCCTCGCGCGTCTGCGGCGGCGGCCTTTTCCGGTGCGCGTGGATGCTGAGACGGAATTCGACCGTCGCCCCTGCCTGTTTCTCACTTTTAACAACAGCAAGTTTACCGGCGGCACCATGATGATCGCTCCGCAAGCCGAGGTTAATAGTGGCCTGATCGAGTATGTTCGCTGGGGCGCGATTGGTCGCCTGGGGCTGATCCGCAATCTGCCCGGCCTTTACGATGGCACTCATATTATTCATCCCCTGGCCGAGCGTAAGGCCGCGAAGAAAGTGGAATTCGATTTGCAGGCGGCGGTGGACGTGATGGTCGACGGCGAAGTTTTCACGCTGCATTGCGAAGATCTGGATGTGCTTCCCGGAGCGCTCGACGTCGTTGCGTAGGGAGACGGAAGCGAGGTCGTGCCCGCAATGGATTTAGTTTCTAGACTGGCGCGCTGGGTGCCGGCTATGACGCGGACCACGGGCGTTCTGCTGGTTGGGTTGGGCGTGGTGCATCTGGTCGCGACTCCGTTTTTCATGGAGTGGTCGAGCGCCGCCTTGCGTCCCGGTCAAGCGGCTCTGGTGATCGCTGGAATGCGGCTCAACCACATGCTCGTAGGAATTCTTCTGATCCCTCTGGGGATATCGACGTATTGGACGGCAGGGGCGCTGCGGGAGAGATGGGCGTTTCGGCTGGCTGTGCTGAACGCTTTGAGCCTACTTTGCTTTCCGATTCTTCTGCTGACCACCACGCCGTTGCGCGCGCTGAATGCGCCGTTATTCCGGCTGGCGATTCTGGTGCTGACCCTGGCGTGCGTCGCAGAAATTCTTGCGCTGATGGGAGCGTGGGCGCGGCGGCGCGAGGGAGCAGATTCGGGAGCGCGATAAAGTCGTGATATAAAACTAATCATGTCGGAGGAGCGGCGTAAGCGGCATCAAGAGCGAGCGGGAGAGTCGGAGCTGACCCCGCCGTCGCGGAAGAAGCTGATCTGGGGCGGTATTGCGCTCGCCCTCGTCGCGGCTTATGTCGCGGCCTGGTACTACACGAATCATCGTTACGACGGCTTCGCCAAGTGCCTGGCGGCGAACCACGCCAGGATGTATGGGCTGTACTGGTGCCCGCACTGCGCCGAGCAGAAAGAAATGTTCGGCAAAGCGTTTCGCTACGTGCCCTATGTCGAGTGCGCCATCCAGGGATCGCACGAGCTGGCGCCCGAGTGCAAGGCGGCCGGAGTGAAGTTGTTTCCGAGTTGGCAGTTCGGTTCGAACAGGCCCACCGAAGGGGTTTTTCCGCTGAATGAACTCAGCGACAAGACCGGGTGCAGTTTGCCATGAGCGGCGAAAGCGGAAATCGGGCGAGTGGTGCGAGCGCGGTTCCGCATCGGCCCAATCGAATTTTATTTCTTGCCATTGCCGTGTTGTCGGTTGCGGGAATCGCGGTCTCGAGCGTTTCCGTGCAAAGGCATTATGCCAAGTCGGCCTCGGGGTTCTGCGATCTGGGGGAGAAATTTAACTGCGATATCGTGAACCGCAGCGAGTATTCGAGTGTGATGGGAATTCCGGTTGCCGGCATCGGTGTCGTGGGTTATGGAGTGCTGCTGGCTCTGGCGACAGCTTACCGCTCGCAAGCGGAGACCCCGATGCGCCTGCTGCTGGCAGCCGCGGCGGGTTTGGCCTTTGCTCTATATCTGACTTACATCGAGGGCCGCGTGCTCGATGCTTGGTGCATTTTGTGCCTCGCTTCCTTGGGCTTGATCGCGGCCATCGCGCTGCTGGCGGGCGTGGCCAAGGCGCGGGGGTAAGATGACGATCCCCGATCCTGGCGAAATCCTTTCCTGATGGGACGACTCCGAAAGACAATAGTTGGAGCGGAAGAAGTTTCCGAGGTGATCCATGCCGGCGGAGCCACGGGAGATCTGCGGCTGCACAAACTTGCCAGCCACGTTTTTCGCAACGAACGTTTTTTGCGGGTCTGGCTGCCGCCGGGGTATGACGAGGCGCAGAATGCTGCACGGCACTATCCTGTGCTTTATTTGAACGACGGCCAGAATCTGTTCGAGTCCTCGACGTCTTTTACCGGAGTCGAGTGGCAGGCCGACGAGACCGCGGATCGATTGATTCGCGAAGGCCAGATTCCGCCGATGATTGTGGTTGGAATCGATAATTCGGGCAAGGATCGCCTGCGCGAATACATGCCGCATCGCTCCATGCATCCCCGCATGCTGCGGGTGCAGGGGAACCATTATCCAAAATTTCTGACGAACGAAGTGATGCCGTTTGTGCAGGCGCGTTACCGGGTTGCGACTGGGCCGGAGAATACCGGGCTGGGGGGATCGTCGCTGGGCGCGCTGATTGCGCTCTACACCGCGATCGCTCAACCGGAGTTGATCGGGCGCTTGCTGCTCGAGAGCCCGTCGCTGTGGGCTTCGAGCCGGCAAATTATCAAAGACAGCCGCATGGTGAGGATGTGGCCGGAGCGCATTTTTCTGGGAGTCGGAACCGCGGAAGCCGGCAACGCCGACCGCAGCCGCACCGTGGTGCACGATGTTCAAGAGTTGTCGGCCATTGTGCGCCGGGCGGTGCTCAGCGAGCAGCGCCTGCGGTTGGTGATTGGGGAGGGTGCGGGACACAACGAATCGGCCTGGGCTGGGCGCTTTCCGGAAGCGTTACGGTTCTTGTTCGGGCTCTAGCCTCAAATTAAGAGCGTTCCGAGAACGATGTTTCTGCGGAATACGATTTAGTTCCTAACTTCCATAACATATATAGGAGAGCCGCCATCGTGGGCACGGAAAGCTGGAGGTGCGTCCAGCGCGCCAGCGGGCCGATGAGAGGCAGCGCGAAGGTGAGGTAGAGAAGAATTTTGAGGTAGGGCGTGGCTTGATCTTGCGTATGGGCCGCGATCCAGTCGCAGAGCAGCAGGAACGCGGGCGCGAGAATCACCAGGTCGTAGACCGTGAGGTGGGGAGCGAGCAGCACGGTCGCGAGCAGCAATGCCGAATAGCGCAGGGGCAATGGAAGAGCGCTTCGCCAGCAGGCGATGGTGAAGGAAGCTGCGAGGGTTGCGGAGAAAAGATAAAGCGCCAGGGAAAGCGCGTGCCCGGAGATCAGCATGCTCCAGAAGGTGCGCAGGCAGTCGGTTTGGTAGGGCCGGGGCTCGAGCAGGGCAATGAGTTTCGGCGCGTCCCGCATGGTTTGAAGCCATTTGCGAAGCGGGCCGCTGCCGTAATAAATGAAGGCCGCAGCGATCTGGGCGAATGAAGCCAGGAGCGCGCCGGCAATGACCTTCCAGCGCAAGCTAACGAGAAAAACAATCGCGACAGCGACTCCGAGTTGCGGCTTGAAGATGAGGCATCCCAAGCCGAGGCCGGCGACGAAATCCCGCTGTTTCCTCAGAGCTAAGAAGGCCAGCGTGAAGCAGGCAAGGGCTAAGGCGGAGGTCTGTCCCCATGCGATGAGGTGCCAGAAGGCGGGAAAGGCCAGCGCGACGATGAAAATGGTTAGCCTGTACCTATACAAGTGAGGACAAGCGCGCGCGACTGCCCCGCAGGCTAGCGCGTAGAGGAACGCGCTCGAGGCCAACCAGAGAAGCAGAGCCCAGGGATAGGCGAGGCGGGCAAAGGGCGCGAAGAAAATCGAAACCTGCGGGGGATAGAGCGGCAGATAACGAATCCCCGCGGCCGCGGGCACGCGCTGGGCCGAGAGTTCGGATTGCTCTTTCATTTTGTATAGATCCGCGCCGCGGTGATCAAGGGCGAGCGTGCCGAGGGTGTAGAAATGGAGAAAGTCGGTCCCTTTCAGGTTGCCGGTGCGGTCGAGCAATCCGGGAGCCGCCATATTCCAGAGATAGACAGACCACAGGCAAGCGGCAAGGATCAGGGCGTGGGAGCGTACTCGCCTGGCGGTCAGCCACGAAGCCGTTCTTAGAATCGGCGCTGGAGTCGGCATGGTTTGAAAAAGATCAAGGAGTATTCCCCACAGGCTCTCCTGCGTGGAGTGAACGCACGCAGACAGAAACGAGATTCGACTCGAGCGAGCTCGAGCTGCACCGAGAAACCAGAGACAGGGGAAGATCCTGAGGTCGCACGACGTAGGTGCCGTTTGCCACTGCGTCCACATCGACGGCGTTATCCAGGACGATGCCGTTGCCTGGAGCTGCGCGCACGCGGAACTGCCCGGATGACGCCTCGTAATTGCCGTAACTAAAGCATTGGCCGATGCAGGCTCGGTCGAGATCGTGCTGGAAGCATAGAGCGCGCAAGGTTCGCGAGGGCAGGGAACTTAGGGCGCGCTGCCCGGCCGGCAGGCGAGCCACGGCTGCGTCAAGGCGATCTTCCAGTCGATTGAGCGCCAGATTGTCCGCATAAAAAAGTCCGAAGAAAATTACGGTTACGGAGACCAATCCAATTTTCACGAAACGACTGGCGGGCGCGGCAGCGACCAGCGCGCACATGGTCAGTGCAGCCGTGAGCGACAGGCGGTCGGTAATGTTGCCAAAGGACCGCTGGAATGCCGGAAGATGGACGACGTCAGGAATCAGAAAGACCGCCGCCGCGTTCAGCAACCAGAGCTGAAACGGAATTCCTGAGACCAGGGTCACCAGCCCAGAGCGCCGGATGAGGCTTCGCAGAAGAATCCACTGCATCGAAAGCAGGCCCGCGAAAGGCAGATCGTACTTCCAGTCAAAGAGTTTCAGCTGATCGGCCCCGGAGATAAAGAAGAGTTGGCGCGGGGACCATGAATATAAATATCGATGAGTGACAATAGAGCGGGCAACGAACAGCGCCGCGAGGGCGGACGCTAGAATGAAGGCGCGGCGGCGAGAAGCAAAGCGGTTGGCGAACGCAATGTAAGCCCCGGTCGCGACACCCCAGAGCACTGGAAAGGGATGGGCGATCCAGGCCAGGATGAGGAGAGGCGCGGCCACAGCGCGAAGGTACGGACTGCGGCCCGGAGGTATGAAAGTCGCGAGAGACAACAAGCCCAGACCCATCGATAGGTAGAAATTGAAGAAGCCCATGTGAAAAATGAAGCCATACGAAAGCATGGCGACGCAGGGCGCAGCGATCCACCAACGATTCGAACCTAGGGTTGCGTCGGCTCGGCGCGCAGGGTAGAGCGACTGAAGATTAAAGATGAAGAGGATCGCGCCCCATGCAAACACCAGCACGCAAGCCGCAACTGCGAGTCGTTGGGCCCAGTCTGGGCCGACGCGAACCAGCAACCACTCCAGCATCTGATCGAAGAGAATGTTATTGGACTGGGATGAAATCCAAAGGCCCGGCGCCGCTCTGCGGTGAATGCGCGAGGCCAGCCACGCGTTATAAATATGGCTCGACAGATCCGCGGCTTGAATCCGCGATTGCCAGCAGCAAGGGATGAGCAGCACAGCAGAGAAGATCGCAATGGCGATCACGTTGCGGTGCGAACTTCGCGAACCATTACCGTTCTCGATGGCGATGAAGCCGGCAGCGAAAGATTTGTCACCGGCAGTTTTGCGTCCGGGGATTCCGGTAAGATTCGGTTCGCTCAAATGCATCCCGCGAGCATTCTATCTGCGGGCGTCGTCGTCGGCCATAGACTTATCGAGAACCCCGCCCGATGTCTGGTAGGGTTGCAAACGGGGAGGGGAATCATCGCCATTCAACCGCCATACCTGGCGATCCCTGAAGTAGTTGAGCAGGTCTCGGTTTCCCGCATCTCCCTTGTCGCGCGCCCAGACGATCTTCGAATTGTCGATGTCAGCCGCGTTCCACACCCACTCCCGATGAATATTGTGATGAGGACCGTACTCGACGATTACGAGTTGCTTGCCGGACATGCGCGACAATTCCTGCACGATCGCGACTCGATTCAGGTTCCCGCGCGGCCATGTAGGTTCGATGGTGGCATGGGCGAGCACGGCGCCCACGCGGACGAGAATCAAGGCGCAGCCCAAGAGTGGAATCATGGGGACGACCGACGCCCCCACAGGGCGGCCCCTCCAGCGCCACACATACAAATGCCGCAGGCACTGCGTGATCACCAGGTACAACACGGCCGCGGCGGGCGCGAAGTAGTGCGGAAGGGTCCAGGTTTGCACCGCGAAGGCGAGAAACATGCAGGCGAGAATCAGCAGGGGCAGGCGTAATTTACGGTCGAACGCGGCCCAGGGCAAGGCGAGCAGCGGCAAGGTCAGAGTCGGCCCCAGATAGAACTGCCACCATTCCGTGAATTTTTCTGCGCTCCTGCGTAAGAATCCTTTGAAGGTACGATCTTGCTTGAACTGATCGAGTTCCCAGCGATTGTAATCGCGCAGGATCGTGTCGTGATAGACCGGTTCAGGAGAAGGCGTCTGCCAGAGGAAGTAGGGAGCCATCGCATAGGTTTCACGGTTGACCTGATACGACATGCGAAACGGGCTACCGGTCACGCGGTAGTAGTAATAGCTTGTAGCTAAGGCTCCGACGGTTAGCAAAAGTAAAATTGGCAGGACGATCCGCGGAAGCGCAGCGCGTAAAGGCGGACGTTTCGATCCCATCAGCCAGAGAGCCAGTGCCAGCGCAAAGGGCACGCTATCGACCAGGCCCTCATAGGGGCGGCTGTTGGCGAGAAGCACCAACCCCGCCCCCATCGCCAGGGCGTAACGAACGCGGGGCCGGCGCCGCATGCGAGGCCAGGCGCCAAGTACCAGCGCGCCGCCGAGCGCCACGATCGACGCGGCGAAATAAGTGTTCATCCAATAACTGAGAATACCGAGGCGCAGGGCCGCAATCACCGCGCCCAGCAGCGCCCACCCCGGAGGAAGCCAGCCTTGCAGCGCCCAGCACAGGGCCGTGCACATAAGCCCTGTCACCAGCCATTGCCCAATCCAGGCGTGGCCCATCACTTGCCCCGCGGCCAGCGCCAAGCCTTGCGCCGGCGGATACATGGATGCATACGTGGGATGTTGAATGATATGGAAGCTCTCAAAATATATCCACATGGGATGCGTGGGATTGGTAAGGCGGGCATGCGCGAAAGTGTCGGCCGCGAGCAGGTAGCTGAACTCGTCGTTCCAGTACGGGGCGGGGATGCCGAGGATAGGAATCAAGGCGCCGCGCAGCGCCAGCACCGAGGCTCCGACGGAAAATGCGGCCAAGGCCTTGCGATGGGCGAGGCGACAAAAGCGGCGGGTAATCGATGAGACGGCAGGGGAGGTCTCCCGGCGACTGCGCGCAAACACAAGAGTCAAAGCCGCCAGCAGCAGGAGAAGATCGCACAGCGTGACCATCACAGCATGCCCATCACAGTTGGGACCAGCCACGGCGCGAGGCGTAGGAAAACCTGATTCATGCAGGCGCGTTTATGCGGGAGCCTTCATCAATGCGTGTGCGCCCAGGCAGCCGGCCGGTCGCTATTTCTCTGCCGCTTCCCGGTCGATGGCCTTCTCGAAGAGTCCATCGACAATGCGGATCATCTCGTCGTCCACGACGCGGTTGCGCGAGATGGCCTCGGCCAGAGGAATCGAGACGATTTTATTGGAGCGCAGCGCGGCCATGCAGCCGAACTCACTACGATGCACCATGTCGATGGCGCCGAGGCCGTAGCGCGTCGCCAGGACGCGATCGAAGGCGCTGGGCGAGCCGCCGCGCTGAATGTGTCCCAGCACCACGGCGCGGGTTTCGAAGCCGGTGCGCTTTTCGATTTCGCGGGCCAGAATGTTGGCGATGCCGCCGAGTTTCACGTGGCCGAATTCGTCCTTGCCCATATCCTGCAGCACCGGCCCACCCCCGGGCTGGGAGAAAAACTTTGCGCCTTCGGCTACGACGACGATGGAAAAGTAGCGGCCGCGCTCGTGGCGCTGATGAATCGAATCCGCAACTTTATCGATATCGAAGGGGCGCTCTGGAATCAGGATAACGTCGGCCCCGCCGGCGATGCCACTGTAGAGCGCGATCCAGCCCGCGTCGCGGCCCATCACCTCCACCACCATCACGCGGTTGTGCGCCTCGGCGGTGGTGTGGACGCGGTCCAGCGCCTCGCAGACGATGTTGCAGGCGGTGTCGAACCCGAAGGTGTAATCGGTGCCGCCGAGATCGTTGTCGATGGTCTTGGGAACGCCCACGACCTTGGCTCCGTGTTCGTGCAGTTTTTGCGCGACCGAAAGCGTGTCGTCGCCGCCGATGGCGATTAGAGCGTCCACTTTTTGTCTTTCAAGGGAGGCTAGGCAGCGATCGATGCCGTCGGGGCGCTTCGAAGGATTGGTTCGCGAAGTGCGCAGAATGGTGCCGCCGCGAGGTAGAATCCCGCCCACCGCCTCCAGATCGAGAGGCATGGTCTTCTCTTCGATCACGCCGCGCCAGCCTTCCATGAAGCCGACGAATTCGTCTTCGTAGGTGAAGATGCCCTTGCGCACCACGGCGCGGATCACCGCGTTCAATCCAGGACAGTCGCCTCCGCCGGTCAGCATGCCAATTCTCATAGTCTTCTCCGGTGAATGAATTCAGACGAACCTTCCTGGCATGCACTCCGTGCCCGGGCTGGATTCAGCGGCAGCCCTGGCGCGGGATTAGCGGTTGCCGGGAAGCAATAGCTTATCATCAAAGCGGGCAGGGTCAGGGGAACGACAAACCATACGAGATTAGGGGTGCACGGATCTGCATCCCACGCACCCCTGGTGTCTGAATCGCGGCTATGGGACGATCTTAAAAAATTACTCCGCAGTTCGGTTGTGCCGTAGAGGCTGCCAGACTTATCGATAGCCAGGCTCGCCCCGTGGGGGTTGTAGCCGTCCGTCCCGTTGTTGGCGAAGCTGTGGAGGGTGATCGCCACACGGGACGGAGTCAATTCGAATACCGTACCAAAATCAAAAGAACCTCCGTAATTAAGTTGTGCTGTAAAGGTTGCCTTTCGTATCGAAGATTAGGCCCGCTTCGGGGAAAATGCCGCCTGTCCCGCCGGCGAAGCTGTGGAGGATGGTCTCGGTGCCGGTTGCTGTCACCTCGAAGACCGTGCCCACGCCAATTTTGCCGCCTAGTTGTGTTGTGCCGTAGATGTTATCTCTCGAATCCAGAATCACGCCCGCGACAGGAGAGAAACCGTCCTTGCCATTTGGAGCGAAACTGTGGAGAACCGTTTCCTTGCCAGTCGGGGTCACCTTGAACACGGTGCCCTAGTTGTAGGCGCCGCCTCCATATGTTGTGCCATAGAGATTCCCCTTCGAATCGAGGACCACGCCGTAGGGGCCCGTACCATTCGCCGCTCCGTCGGTACAGTTCGCAACCGAGCAGAAGCGTTCCATCGAGGTTATCCTCCGTATCGAGGACCACGCCCGCCTCGGGGAAACAGCCGTCGGTAGTCCCGCAAGTAAAATTGTGGAGAATGGTTTCCGTTTGCGCCTGCGCGGGACGAGCCGCGGCAAGTAATAATGTCGAGAGCAATACGAACGAGAAAACCGTGAGCCCTAGACTACGCGGCTTTCGCGAGCCGGAGTGGGGGAAACTGGATGAAGCCACGGCAGCAGCCGAGGCCGAATTGAGTTCCGAAGAGAGGCTGGCGATCCCTAAACCACCCTTCGCCTCGTTGGGTGTTTTTTCCTTAAGCATGGATCCCTCCTTGTCTGCAAGAGAGGTCAAGTTGAATTGCTTTAGGCAGGGCTCATCACTGACGCCCAGAGTGTTTCATGCCGGATACGGGCTGTTAATATGCAAGAAATTGGCAATGCAAAGTCCGCTGTAAAAGATCAGGCGGCGCGAGGAATTACTCAAGCCGCATTTTTGCCCGGCGGATTTTCGTTTGCTATTTTTGGGTCCTGACCTTTATCCGCACGCGCAGATTCACGAGCGGCGGTTTCACTTTCTTTACCTTCGGATTGGGCATCGATTCTAGGCTTGGCATCCGCTGGCTTTGACTCGTGGTCGCGATTTTCTTCGGATCCTTTTTCAGATGAAGCCTCTTCGCCGGGCTTTGCCTCTTGAGTTTTCTCCGAAGATTGCGAGCCTTCCGGCTTGGGTTGTTGCTGCTCCGATTTCTCCTGCCTGGATTTTTCCTCCTCCGCTTTCATCGCGCCGGAGATCAGATGATCTATCCGCACCCGCGCCGCCAGCCAGCGCACGCCGCTGGCGTTGCCCGCGCGCTCCAGATAAGGAGCAAGTTCGTCGTCGTTGGCGATGCCCTTGTCCTTGATGAACTGCAGAATAGCCGAGCTTTGCGTCTCCATGCGCTCAAAAGAAGAGAACAACTCGTGGAGTATCTCCTGCACCATGCTTTCATCCATAACCAGACGGCCTCCCGCAGCCTAATCTTGGATGCAATAAGGCCGTCAAGCGTAGTCTGGATTGTCGGTTGGAGGGGTACCGGCCTAAAACCGCGCCCCAAGCGTAGCCAAAGAAACTTTGGCGTCCAGCCCCTGCGGGAAGTTCTCAGGCCCGCCCGTCCAGCAGAAGTTTCGTGACCGGGCCTAAGTGGAGTGCGGCTCAGAATTTCTTGCGCAGGGACTCAAAAACAAAGTAGCCGACGATCGCAGCCACTGCGGCGATGGCAAAATTCGCCGAGGTAAAAACGTCTCGCATCGCCCAGGCGACACCGCGCTTCGATCCCATGCCGGAGCGTTCGAACTCTCCCATCAGGAGATTCGCATAAAAGAGGAAGATGATGAAACCAACCTCAATCAGCGCTCTGCCAAAATGTCTCTTCATAGTCGCCGGCGACTCCTCGGGAGGATACTCGCTCGCGACCATGAACAGAACGAGGGGCGGGCGGGCTGGCAGCGTTACGGGACGATCCTGAAAATAACTCCACAGCCGTTCGTGCAATAAGGGCTGCTGCGTTGGCCACCTTCCACGGCAATGCCGTAAAGATTGCCCGATTTATCTATGGCCAAGTCCGCTTGGAAAGGGAAGTAACCATCAGTCCCGTTATCGGCAAAGCTGTGCAGCGTGGTCTCGGTACCGTACGAAGTCAATTCGAAAACCGTTCCGAGATCGAAAGCGCCTCCGTACGCCGTCGTGCCGTAGAGGTTGTCCTTCTTATCGAGCACCATACTCGCTTCGGGGGTTATCCCATCTTTCCCGCCGGAAAAGCTGTGCAGTATGGTCTCGCTGCCCGATGCCGTCACCTTAAAGACCGTGCCGACGCCAATGGTGCCGCCCGAGGCGGTTGTGCCGTAGAGATTGTCCTTGGAGTCCAGAATCACGCCTGCGGCAGGATAGAAGCCGTCTTTTCCGTTCGGAGTAAAGGTGTGAAGAACTGTTTCCTTGCCGGACGGAGTCACTTCAAACACGGTACCGAAGTTGGAGGCGCCGCCGTAGTTGGTGGTGCCATAAATATTTCCGCTCTTGTCGAGAACTATACCTTGGTTTGGGACATTACCGTCGACCCCGCCTTTAAAGCTGTAAAGCGTGGTGAAAGTTCCCGACGAAGTCAACTCAAACACCGAGCCGAAGCTGAAAGAGCCGCCCGGGTACGCGGTGCCGTAAAGATTACCTTTCGAATCGAGGACGACGCCTCGCCTGGGCTCACAAGGTTCGACCCCGCAGGTGAAACTGTGCAGCACGGTTTCCGTACCGGACGCGGTGACTTTGAAAATCGTACCAAGGTTAGCTGCGCCGCCCCCGCTGGTTGTGCCGTAAAGATTCCCCTTCGAGTCTAGGACTACGCCCGCCTGAGGAAACCCACCATCGGTGCCGCCGGTGAAGCTGTAGAGCGTGGTGAATGTTCCGGAAGCGGTCAACTCGAACACGGCGCCGAAGCCGAAAGCGCCGCCGCTCGAAATTGTGCCATATAGATTCTCCTTCTCATCGACGGCTACACCGGCCTGTGGGGGACAGCCATCCGTCTGGCAAGTGAAATTGTAGAGAATGGTTTCCGTTTGAGCCTGCGCGGTATGCCCGGCCGCCAGCAATAACACCGGCAATACAGAGAAGGCTGGGATCCCTGAACGCGCTCTTAATCCTTTCAAGTTTACCCTGGGCATGGCTCTCTCCTTCGCTAGGACTCGGACTGACGCAAGAGCACATCAACTTGAGGACCGCGGGGGAAGCCAGCACAGGTTCACAGGGGGACAAAAGTCCGCAGCCGACGTACGGAGCTTTTCAAGCCGACGACAGTTTGTCAAGCAGCAAGGAGTTGCAAGGAGTCTGCAGTCTGAGGTCTGAAGTCTGCAGTCAGGGGTCCCGAAGCCCGAAGCCCTAACTCTTGAGTCCGACAGCGGCGCTTTCCATCTCATCATGAACCTGCTCGGCTCTCCGCAGCGCCGACTGCACGTTGTCGCAGATGTTCTCGCGGCCCACCACTTCTTCGAACTCGGCCTGATGGATCAGGCTGGCGGGTTGCTCGCGCGCGCCGCAGAGAATCAGGGTGCGATGGCTGGCGTGCAGTTGGCGGGCGACCTGCTCGATGGCAAACAGTCCAGTGGCGTCGAGGGCGGTCATGTTGCGCAGGCGCAGAATCACCACCGGCGGCAGAGTGTGGAGATCTGCGGTGACGGCATCGATTTTGTCGGTGGCGCCGAACAAAAACGGTCCGTGGATGCGGAAGATGGTGGCGTAGTAGGGAATGTCTTTATCCTGCAGAATGTGCATGCGGCCATCTTCCACGTATTCTTCGGTAACCTGAGAAACCGTGGTGGTGGCCGCGACCCGGCTGATGAAAAGCAGCGCCGCCAGAATCATGCCGGCTTCCACTGCGACTGTGAGGTCGGCAAACACAGTCAGAGAAACCGTAACCAGCCACACGCTAATATCGGTTTTGGTGAGCTTGAGAAGTTGCGGAATCTCCCGCCACTCTCCCATGTTGTAAGCCACGACCATGAGAATTCCGGCGAGCACGGCCAGGGGCACGTGGCGCACCAGGGGCGCGGCGAAGAGCAAGATGAAGAGCAGCGTGAGCGCATGAATCATGCCGGCGACGGGCGACACAGCGCCGGCGCGGATGTTGGTTGCGGTGCGGGCGATGGCTCCGGTCGCCGGAAGTCCGCCAAACAGGGGAGAAATAATGTTGGCTACGCCCTGCCCGATAAGCTCGACATTTGGGTTATGCCGGTCGTTACTCATGCGATCGGAAACGACCGCGGACATCAGCGATTCAATCGCGCCCAGCATGGCCACGGTAAGGGCGGGCCCGAGCAGGCCGTGGATCAAGTCAGCGCGAAAGCGCGGGATCACAAAATGGGGCAAGCCCGCCGGAATTCCGCCGAAGCGCGAGCCGATGGTCTCGACCGGCAGCTTAAATAAAATGACCGCCGCGGTACCAAGCAGGAACGCGACGATGGCTCCCGGTATGCGATTGGAAACGCTGCGGCACACAATCATCACGAATACCGTGCCCGCAGCCAGTGCGGTTGCAGTATAGGAAAACGTGTGGAAGCTCGCGGCCAAAGCCTGCATGCGCTGCCAGAAAACGCCGGGGACTTTCGCCAGTTGCAGGCCGAAGAAATCTTTCACCTGGGTGCTGGCGATCAGAATGGCAATGCCGTTGGTGAAGCCGATCACCACCGGCCGGGGAATAAACTTCACGGCGGTGCCCATGCTGGTGATGCCCATGATCATCAGCAGAATTCCAGCCATCACCGTGCACATGAAGAGTCCATCGACGCCATGCACCGCGACGATGCCGGCCACGACGACGACGAAGGCGCCCGTTGGCCCGCCGATTTGAGTCTTCGAGCCGCCCAGCAGCGAGATCAGAAATCCGGTGACGATGGCGCAGTAGATTCCTGCCTGCGGCGTGAGGCCGCTGGCGATTGAAAAGGCCATTGCCAGCGGCAACGCCACCAGACCAACGGTAATGCCCGCGATCAGGTCGTGGCTAAATTTCTTGAGACTATAGTCGCGCAGGCAGAGCACGGACTTCGGCAGCCAACGCTCGTCCGGGAAAGCAAACGCCATTTTTCTATTATGCGTCAAGCAGGCGAGAGACTGGCAGAATTGCACGAAGAGGAATACACCAAAGAACATGCACCCGGGTTGTTTGGTTCTCTGCGTTCTCCGCGGCAGTTCTCCGCGAACCTCAAAAGCTTGCAACGCGGATACCCACGGAGAAACTGCCGCGGAGTGCGCCGAGAACACCTATTGCGCTTTACGCTGGCGTTTGGGCACAATGCTGCACGGAATGAATCAGACACTTAAAAGTTTGGGGTGGGCGGCGGTCGCACTGTTGGGCGCGATTGCCGTGGCTGCGGTGGCGGTGCATCGCGGCGAGCCCATCAATGCGCTGTGGCTGGTGGCGGCCGCGACCTGTAGCTACGCGCTCGCCTACCGCTTTTACAGCAGGTTTATCGCGACGAAAATCCTCATTCTGGATGGTTCGCGCGCCACTCCCGCCGAGCGCCTGGAGAATGGCCGCGACTTCCTCGTGACCAACAAGTGGGTTGTGTTCGGCCACCACTTCGCCGCCATCGCCGGGCCGGGGCCGCTGGTGGGGCCGGTGCTGGCAGCGCAGTTTGGTTACCTGCCGGGTACTATGTGGGTGCTTGCCGGCGCCGTATTCGCGGGCTGCGTGCAGGACTTCATCATTCTTTTATTCTCGGTGCGCCGCGACGGCAAATCGCTGACCGAGATGGCCAAGGACGAAATCGGTATCGTCGGCGGCTTCGTAGCCTACGCGGCGGTGATCGCAATTCTCATCATTTTGCTAGGCGTGGCCGCGCTGATTGTGGTGAACGCACTCAAAGGCAGCCCGTGGGGAACATTCACCATTGCTATGACCATGCCGATCGCTTTGTTGATGGGTGTCTATCTCCGACGTATTCGTCCGGGCAAAGTCTTGGAGGTTTCGGCACTGGGCTTCATTCTTGTGCTGGCCGCGATCTGGGGCGGGCAGTATGTTTCGCAGAGCGCGACGCTGGCTCCGCTATTTTCTTTCAGCGCGCCCACGCTTGCAATTCTGATTATCGTGTATGGTTTTTTGGCCTCGGCGCTACCGGTCTGGCTGCTGCTGGCTCCGCGCGATTATCTCAGCACCTTCGTCAAGCTAGGCACGATCGCCCTGCTCGCGTTGGGGATCGTCGCGCTGCATCCCACGCTGCACATGCCCGCGCTCACTCGCTTTGTCGATGGCACCGGTCCGGTGTTTGCCGGAAAAATATTTCCCTTCGCCTTCATCACCATCGCCTGTGGAGCGATCAGCGGATTTCATTCCCTGATCTCGAGCGGCACCACGCCCAAGCTGATCGCTCGCGAAACCGAAACCCGCATGGTGGGCTACGGCGCGATGATGTGCGAGTCCGCGGTCGCAATTATGGCGATCATCGCCGCCTGTGTGATGCAGCCGGGAGTTTATTTCGCGATCAACAGTCCGGCAGGAATCGTGGGCCAGACCCCCGCAGCCGCGGCGGCGACAATTTCGGGGTGGGGATTTCCTGTCACCGCCGCCGAGATGCAAGCTTTGGCCCATGCCGTGGGCGAGCAAACGCTTTACAACCGCACCGGCGGCGCGCCCGCCTTTGCCGTGGGCATGGCGCACATTTTTTCGCGCTCACTCGGCGGCGAGAGCCTGATGGCATTGTGGTACCACTTCGCCATCATGTTCGAAGCGCTGTTTATATTGACCGTGCTCGATGCCGGCACGCGAGTGGCGCGCTTCATGGTGCAGGATGCGCTGGGCCATATCTACCGCCCGCTGGGGCGAACCAGTTGGTATCCCTCGACCCTCGCCACCAGCGCTCTCATCGTCGCCTTGTGGGGATATTTCTTATGGCAGGGAGTGAAGGATCCGCTCGGCGGAATTAATTCCTTGTGGCCGCTCTTCGGGATTTCCAATCAATTGCTCGCGACTGTGGCACTGTGCGTGGCCACGACGATCATCATTAAAATGCATCGCGCGAAATATGCCGCCGTCACGCTGGCGCCGCTGGCCTGGCTGGTAGCGGTTACGTTTACGGCGTCGTGGCACAAAGTGTTCGACGCCAATCCGCGGGTGGGATTTCTGGCGCAGGCGCAGGCCCTGGCGGCGGCTCCGGCGACCAGCGCGACGGGGCGGCTCATCTTCAACAACCGGCTGGATGCGGCGGTCACCGGAATCCTGGTTGCGATGGTAACGCTGGTCCTGCTGGAATCGGCGCGGCAATGGCTGGGAATTCTGCGCGGGACGCAAGCAGCGCAGGTAAGGGAAGCGCCGTTTGTGAGAACCCAACTGGTGCAGGAGGAGGGATGAAGCGAATCTTGTTTGTAGCGCGCACTGTTGTCGCTGCTTTGCGGGAAATTTTTGACGAGGCTGCGTATGCGAGGTTTCTAAAGCGTGCCAGTGTTGTCTCATCGACTGAGGCTTATGCGGCCTTCCGCCGGGAGTTCGAAGAGGCTAAGGTGCGCCGGCCGAAGTGTTGCTAGGTTATACGAAAAATGTGGACGGACGCCTCGGCTGTCCAGTCGAGCGCAGCGAGACCCAAGCTCGGCAGTCGTTGCTCGATTCCATGGTGCTGAAATGGTTATTTTCGAAAGCCCTTCGTTCGAACAATCCTTGGTTCTATGATCCCCACCGTTTCCGCGCTACACTGCATTCACATGCGAGTTCTGGGCATCGATTGCGGCGGCGCCTACACCGGCTTTGGGGTCGTCGAAATGAATTCTGCGGGCAGGCTGGTATGCCTGAGTTGCGGCGCCATCAAGCTTTCGCCGCGCGATCCTCTGCCCCGACGGCTCTCGCGCATCTTCGACGAACTGGGAGGACTGATTGCCGAGCACCATCCCGATGAGGTCGCGATTGAAGGCATATTCTACGCGCTGAATGCGAGGTCCGCTTTGCAACTGGGGCAGGTGCGCGGCGTTGCCATGCTGGCCGCAGCCGCGGCGGGCCTCGAAGTCGCCGAGTATTCGCCCCTCACCATCAAGTCCTCCGTGGTGGGCTACGGCCGGGCCGAGAAGCAGCAGGTGCAACATATGGTTACTCGCCTGTTGAGCTTGGCCAAACCGCCGCAGCCCCTCGACGCCTCCGATGCCCTGGCCATCGCCATTTGCCATCTGCACACGGCGGGCACGCTCGAAAAACAGAGGGTTGCGGCGCGGTGAGTACTCGAAACCGGCGGATGCGATGTTCTCTAGCAGGCTGGGGAAAAACTCTACTTCGAGCAGGCTCGGGAAGGGCGCGACGTTCAGTCGTGCCGCTAAGCGGTTTAAAATTTGACCGCGCTTTGGCGCCTGGGGTGAACCCTCGCCGACCACAGGACTTTGTCCGCAGCCTGCGGGAACTCGGAATTGCATTGGCGTTTCTGACTATTGCAGGACCGCTGCAGTCGCAACAGCCAGTCCGCCACACTGCCACGCCAGCCTCCGTGATCGCCTTTACCCTCGACTTTCCTGAGTCCAATCCCAGCCACTACTCGATCGCAGTCGATTCGGCCGGACACGCCACCTATGAATGCCAGGTGAGGATTGAGGACAATCCCGAAGCGCAGTCGTATAAAACCGAATTCGAAATGTCGGCGGGCGATCGGGATCGAATCTTCGACTGGGCGAAGCAGGCACACTATTTTTCCGGCAAGATTGACTCCGGCAAGAATGTGGCCTTCACGGGCAGCAAGACCCTGAGCTATCAGGATGGCAAACTCTCGAACACGGCGCGCTATAACTATTCGACCGTCGTGCCGGTGCAACGCCTGACCGCGCTCTTGCAAAATGTGGCCGGCACGCTCGAGTATGGCCGCCGTCTGGCGTATTACTACCAGTTTCAAAAGCTCGCTCTCGACGATGAGTTGAAGCGCATGCAAACGCAGGCCCGCAACAGCGAATTGAGCGAGATCCAGAGCGTAGCTCCCGTGCTGCGCGAGATTGTCGAGGATACTTCGGTGATCAACATGGTAAGAAGCCGGGCCCGGGAACTGCTCCTGATGGGGGACACCGAGGCGGCCAAACGATGACGGCTAGGAAGATTTGGATGTGATTCGCTTCGAACCCGTGTTCTAATGAGCGGAGAATTTCCGGGGGCGCTTATGTTCAAGCCACGATTTCAGCTGACTGTCCTCGTTGCCTTTGCCTGCGCACTTCTGGCGCGGCCCGCCGTGGCTGAATCGCAGGTCCGCATTGTTCGCCTGAGCGACGTTCAAGGCGGGGTGCAGATCGACAAGCATGCGGGCCTGGGATACGAGAACGCCTTCGCCAATCTGCCGATCATTCAAGGCACGCGCTTGCATACCAAGGAGAACGGACGCGCCGAGGTCGAATTCGAAGATGGCAGCACGCTTCGCCTCACCCCCAACACAACCATCGAGTTCAGCCAATTGGGAACGAACGAAGGGGGGCAACATTTGTCCACGGTCGGATTGGTAACCGGCAGGGTTTACGTGAACTGGTTGGGGAAAACGGGGGACGAATTTGACTTGAATTTTTCCCGCGAGAAAATCGTGCTGTCCCACGCGGCTCACTTCCGCGTGGCTGCTTCTTTCCGCGTGGCCGAGATTGTCAGCTTTAAGAATGATCTGGAGGTCGCGGGCCCCTCCGAAACCGTCGAGGTGGAAAAGAAAAAGGCGGTCACCTTCGATCTCAGCGACGATGACAAATCCATCGTAGCCAAAAACTTCTCTGCCGATGCGTATGACGAGTGGGACCGGCAAGCGGTCGAATATCACGATCAGAACGCCAAGAACAATTCGACTCCGGTCGGCTACGGAGCCAGCGACCTCAGCTACTACGGCTCGTACAGCAACCTGCCCGGGTACGGCGCGATGTGGCAGCCTTACTTTGCCAGCGCCGGCTGGAACCCTTATATGGATGGAGCCTGGGCGTGGTATCCCGGAGTTGGCTATACGTGGGCGTCAGCGTACCCCTGGGGCTGGACACCTTACTACTACGGCAGTTGGACCTATGTTCCGAGTTACGGCTGGGGCTGGCAGCCCGGGAGCGGGTCGGTGTGGCGTCCGGGACTTCACTATCAGGGAGCGGCTCCGAACTTTCAACCCCCGGTAATGCCGGTGAATACGATGAGCACAGTGATTGTGGGCAAGGGTGGCACGGCGTCCGCGAAAGCGCCGGCGGCGCGCACGCTGGTGAGCCGTGGATCGGCAGGGCTGGGAGTTCCGCGGGGCGCCTACGGCGGCCTGCGGCATTTGAACAGCGAAGTGGCGAGGTCAAGAACGGGTTCGGTGTACCTGTCGGCAGCGCCGCAGTTCTCCCCCAGTTCCGCGTCTAAGGCAAGCTTCGGAAGCGCGCCGACGGTCGGACGCTCCGGGCCTGTGGGCTCTGCGCCGTCGGGCCATGCCCCCGCGGCAAGCGGCGGCCGCAAGTAGTCCCGGCATCGCAGCCACGAAGTGGCGGAATGTGAAAGCCCGGCACGGCAGTGCGGGAAATGCCAGTAGTCGGAGTCCGCTTCAAGCGAACGGCGCCAACTCTGCTCGAAGCAATTCACCGCACAATCGCTCCGGCATAACCCACCACCATTTCGCGGTCGCCGGAAACGTCCCCCGAGGTCGCGTATTTCACCAGTTCCGCCGAAGTCGCGCCCAGCTTTCGAGCTGCGGTCAACATCGCCACCGCCGGACCGAAGCCGCACATGCTGACCTGTTGCGTAATCACCGCGTCATAGAGGGCGCGCGCGTCGAGGGCAAGAATAGGTTCGATCGCGCTGCGATCTTTCCCACGCGTGACCGCCTCCGACTCATAGTGATTCATATCGCTGGAGGTGACCATCAGAATCCGTTCATGCTGCGCCGCGATCCCCTCCGCGATGGCTTCGCCAAGCTGGGCCAGAATTTCAAACTGTCCGGTGCCGAGCGCGATGGGTACGAAGCGAAGCTGGGGCTGCAAGAGTTGCAGAAATGGCAACTCCACCTCAATGGCGTGCTCGCTGCGGTGAGCCGCCGAATCCTCCTGCAGAAGCGGGCAGCGCTCCTTAAGCACGGCGGCGAAGACACTGTCGATCGGGACATCGCCGAGCGGCGTTTTCCATGCGCCATCGCTCATGATCGCGAGTGGGCGTCCCATACCGGTGTGGTTTGGACAGAGCACGAGGCAAAGCTCCGGAATCTTTAGCGCAGAAAAAACCGCTCCCGCCACGTGCCCGGAATACATGTATCCGGCATGGGGAACGATGCAGCCTACAGCGCAGGTCGGCGTCTGGAGCGGAGTTTGAGCGAGATAGGTGCCGACCTCACCGCGCAGCTGCTCGGGATCGAGGGGATAAAACCGTCCGGCGACAGCGGGATGGCGAACTGCGGTCGCGGCCAAAGAATCATCTCCTCGCAAACCGGGACGGGACGAACTCGGCTCTACGATGAACCGTCCCGGTTCGCATGCAAAGCCCGATACAGCGTGGCACTCTGCTCCAGGCTCAGAGTCTCCGCCCGCGCAGCGGGTTTTACCTTCGCTGCAGACAGGGCCGCGCGCAATCGCGCCTCATCATAATTCGACTTTAAATTATTCCACAGCGTCTTGCGCTTTTGGGCGAACGAGAGCTTCAGGAAGTCGATGAATCCGTCGTTGCTCCGCCCTCCGTTCGTGCCATCGGAGAGACCAAGTTCCCGCTGCCGCGGACTCATCGTCAAACGCAGCACGGTCGAGTGCACCTTGGGCGGAGGCGCGAAAGCTCCCGGCGGCAAAGTAAACAATCTCTCGACTGAGGCATAAAGTTGCGCGGTCGCCGAGAGCAGGCCGTAGTCGCGGCTTCCGGGCTCGGCCGCAATACGGTCGGCGACCTCGCGCTGCACCAGAATCACCAGCGTCTCAAAATACTTCGCATAATCGAAGAGCCGCAGCAAAATTTCGGAGGTGATGTAGTAAGGCAGATTGCCGACCACCTTCGCCGGTTCGGGCTTGAACTCGATGCCCGGCCGCCGCAGCCCAGGCTTGGGACCAAACAGCGAATCGAAATCGACCGAGAGAATGTCGGCCTCGATCACTTCGACGTTAGGAAACATGCCAAAGCGCAGCCGAAGCTGCGCCGCCAGCACGCGGTCGATCTCAACCGCGATCAGGCGGCGCGCCCTCTTGGCCAACGGAGAAGTCAGAACCCCGCGCCCGGGGCCGATTTCGAGCACCGTCTTCTGCGCCGTATCGCCCAGCGCGTCGACAATTTGCAAGGCGTAACTGTCGCTGGCCAGAAAATGTTGTCCCAGCTTGGGTTTCAGTTGGGGGCGGCGCGTGGAAACGACCTTGGGCACGTTGACCCTCTTTTCCTCGGGCGCTAGACTGAAGAGTTGGCCCGCATGAATTGCACGCGGGAGCTTCGGTCCCGCCATACTATATTCCATCATAACGTGCGCCGGTAAGGCGGGTCTTGCCTGGGAGGATTCATGCATATTGTATTCGCGGCTTCGGAAGGTGTTCCATTTTCCAAGACCGGAGGCCTCGCCGACGTAGTCGGCGCTCTGCCCCGCGCCCTCGCGGCTCTTGGGCATCAGGTGAGCGTGTACTTGCCGCGCTACCGCCAAACCAAGCTCGCGGATGCGGCCACGGTGGTGCGCAGCATTACCATCCCCTTCGACGATAAGTATCGCTTCGCAACGGTGGTCACGGGCGGCACGCAGGCTGGAGTGCGGTTTTATTTTGTAGAGTATCCCGAGTTTTTCGATCGCGACGCGCTCTACGGCACCCCTGCCGGAGATTATCCGGACAACGCCGAACGCTTCGCGCTTTTCTCGCGCGCCGTGCTGGAAGCCACAAAAATTCTCGGCGTTCCGCACATCTTCCATTGCCACGACTGGCAAGCCGCTCTGATTCCCGTGCTTCTGGGAACGATTTATGCCGAAGATCCCGCCTTCCGCGACGTGGGAACCGTATTCACCATTCACAACATGGGCTATCAGGGGCTGTTTCCGCCGGAAGTTTTGCCCCTGCTCATGCTGCCCTGGGATCTGTTCACCATGTCGAAGATGGAATTCTTCGGTCAGGTGAATTTTCTGAAAGGCGCGCTCACGTATTCCGACTACGTGACCACGGTGAGCCGCAAATACAGCCAGGAAATTCAGACTTCCGAATATGGCTTTGGACTCGAAGGCGTTCTCCGCGACCGCTCCGCCACTGTGACTGGAATTCTGAATGGCGTCGACTACGACGAATGGAGTCCGCAGGCGGACAAGTTCATTGCGGCGAAATTTTCGCCCCAGGATTTGTCCGGCAAGGCGAAGTGCAAGCAGGATCTGCTCGCGGCCTTCGGAGTAACGAATGCCGACCCCAAGCTGCCGGTGATCGGAATCGTCTCGCGCTTCGCCGCGCAGAAGGGGTTCGACCTGATCGCGCAGATCATGGACCGCCTGGCCCGCGAAGAAATGATTGTCGTCGTCCTTGGCTCCGGCGACAAGGTCTATGAAGAAATGTTCATCCGCCTCAACAGGCAATTCCCCAACAAGATCGCGATCAAAGTGGCATACGACAATGCCGTCGCGCACAAGATCGAAGCCGGCGCCGATATGTTCTTGATGCCATCGCGCTACGAACCCTGCGGCCTGAATCAGATCTACAGCCTGAAATACGGCACGGTACCGATCGTGCGCGCCACCGGCGGCCTCGACGATACCATCGACACCTGGGACGCGCGCTCCGGCAAAGGCACCGGCTTCAAGTTCACCGAGTACAACGGCGAAGCCCTGCTGCTCACCATCAAGCAGGCGCTGCAAGCCTATCGCGACCAAACTTCTTGGCAAGCGCTCATGCGCAACGGCATGGGCAAGGATTTTTCCTGGAACGCCTCGGCGCGCGAGTATGGCAAGGTCTACGAGCGCGCGCGGCCGATGAGAAACGCCGCGCCGGCGCCAGAGCCAACGACCGGCTTGGCTGCTTCGCGATAAAAAGCGATTGTCATCCCTCGCGTCGCTCGGGATGAGAGGTCTTCAGGGCCGGTCATGAGCGTGGTAATATTCCCTTCAGCGCAAAGGGCGCATCCGGTCCGCGGAAAGGACAGAAGTCCACCTGCTGCACACAATCCAGCTTTACGAACTTACTTTCTGCCCGTAAATGCGGACCTCGGGCGCATGAAAGGAAGTTCGCCATGCCGGTAAGACGCCTACCATCGCATCCCAACCTCGATTACCTCAAGCATCAAGCCAAAGACTTGTTGAAGGAACATGTTGCCGGCGATCGCGCAGCGGCCCAGCGCATCCGGGAATTTCATCCGGGTTTCGCTCGTGCCACGGACACCGTGATTTTCGCCGCGCCGCTCAAACTCAGCGACGCCCAACTCATCATCGCGCGCGAAGCTGGCTTCCAAAGCTGGCCCAGACTCAAAAGGCATATCGAAAAGCCGACTCAAACCGATCAACTCGATTTGCCGCATCATGAACGAATCGAAGACCCTGCGTTTCGGCGCGCCGTAGATCTTATAGATGCAGGGAACGTCGCGGGATTGCGTGGCTATTTGACCCAGCATCCGAAACTGGTGCATCAACGCGCAGTTTTCGAAGGCTGGAATTATTTTCACAACCCGACTTTGTTGGAGTTCGTGGCCGGAAATCCGGTACGGCACGCCAGTCTGCCGAAAAATATGATTGAGGTCGCGAAGGTCATTCTCGAAGCCGGACCGGACAAGTCTGAATTGAACGAGACTCTGATGCTCGTTGCGACCGGCAGCGTTCCGCGGGAATGTGGGTTGCAAATCCCATTGATCGATCTACTCTGCGATTACGGAGCGGATCCTAATAGTGCCACGCACGCAACTGCGCTGCACGGAGAACGGGAAGCACTCCACTCCTTGGTCAGGCGCGGCGCCCGCATCGATCTGCCGGTGGCGGCCGCTCTGGGGGACGTCGAAGACTTCCGCCGATTGCTTTCCTCGGCCGGAACTGAGGACCGTCACCTAGCCTTGGCCCTGGCGGCGCAGTTGGGTCACATCGAAATCGTTCGCTTGCTGCTGGAGGCGGGGGAAAACCCAAACCGCTACAACCCAGTCGGCGGCCACTCGCACGCGACGCCGCTGCACCAGGCTGCCGGTGCGGGAGACGGAGAAATGGTCCAACTTCTGGTCGAGCGCGGAGCAAGAGTCGATATGAAAGATGTCCTCTGGCACGCGACGCCCGCCGAATGGGCGAGGCACGAAGGCAAATCGCAAGTCGAGGCTTATCTTCGCGGGGCGGAAGCAAGCGCCGCAGACGCAATGGGTACACAACAGGAGCAGGATTAACTCGGGGCAGGTAGCGGCGCGGTTTTGCGGAATTCAGACCTAATTCCAATGGCGTCATCGCGAAGCCCCGCGCTTTCACCAGCGGGGCGAGGGGTCTCCCCCATGTACATGAGCCACTGAGACACTCCCGTGGCGTGATTGGCATTTATTCGCGGCTGCTAGAATTCTCCTACCATGGCTGCGGCGTCGCACATCCCGGCTTTCCCCCGTACCATCTTCCACGTCGATATGGACGCCTTCTTCGTCTCGGTGGAAGAGTTGTACGATCCCTCGCTCAAAGGCAAGCCGGTCGTGGTAGGCGGGCAGCGCCACGAGCGCGGCGTGGTCTCGGCTGCCTCGTATGCGGCGCGCAAGTTCGGAGTTCATTCTGCCATGCCTTTGCGCACAGCGGCCAAGCTGTGTCCGCAGGCAATTTTCGTCGACGGACATCCCCAGCGCTACCGCGAGTGCTCGGAAAAGGTCTACAAAGTGCTGACCGCATTTTCTCCTAAAGTTGAGATGGCATCGATCGACGAAGCTTATCTTGACATGACCGGCACGGCGCGCTTGTTGGGGCCGCCGCTCGCCGCCGCGCACAGATTGCATGGCCGCATGACAGACGATACGCAGTTAAATTGTTCGATCGGCATCGGCTCGTCTCGCCTGATCGCGAAAGTTTCATCCGCGCAAGCCAAGCCCAATGGCGTGCTCTGGATCGTGCCGGGAGAAGAGGCGAAATTCCTCGCGCCGCTCGACGTGCGCGAAATTCCCGGCGTTGGCAAAGTCATGGAGAGCCATCTGCACGCGCTCGGCATCAAGAAAGTTGGAGACCTGGCACGCCTGGAAGAATCCGAGTTAGAAGACCGCTTCGGCCAGTGGGGCCTGGCACTGGCGGGCAAAGCCCGCGGCGAAGATGCCGGCGGCTGGTTCGACTCCGAAGTCGGCGAAGAGACTCCCGCCAAATCCATCAGCCACGAGCATACTTACAACGACGACACCGCCGATGTGAATCAGCTGGAAGCCACGTTGATGAGGCTCTCCGAAATGGTGGCGCGTCGCCTGCGCGAAGCCAATCTGCACGCGCGCACGTTGCAACTCAAACTGCGCTACAAAGATTTCACGACGATCACGCGCGCGCATACGCTGCCGATTGCGACTCAGCTCGATGGCGAAATCTTCTCCCAGATTCGCACGCTCTTCCGCAAGAACTGGAAGCGGGGCATGCAAATCCGCCTGCTGGGCGTGCAAGCGTCCTCGTTCGAGTCCCCCGCCGATCAGATGAACTTACTCGAAGGCGGACGCCAGCAGCGCTGGAAAGATGCGCTGGCCGCCGCCGACCGGCTGCGCGATAAATTCGGCGAATCAAGCGTGAAGCTAGCCGCGGGCATGCGCGGTACCTTTCGCGAGCGCACCCACGAGAATCCGGCGGGACTGCCGGGCAAGAGCAAAACTAACGAGGACTAGAACTGGCGGTGGTCTAAACCCGGACTGCTTAATCGCAGATTTGGCCCGGCTTTCGAGAAAGGCGCGCTCAAACCATGAGCGATGCTAATCACGATGGAGGCGGAAGAGGACTTCTGGGGTTCCTGCTGGCGCTCGGTCTGATCATCGCCGGGTGGGGGCTTGGGGCTCAGGTTAAGGCGACGAAGCTTTCGGACCGCTAGGTCACGGTAGAAGGCCTCATCGAGCGAGCAGTCAAATCCGATCTCGCCATCTGGCCTCTTAGTTATAAGGAGGCTGGGGACGACCCATCTATCCTGTATGCGAAAACTGAGACTGACAAGAAAGCCATTCTTGACTTTCTCGATGAGCAAGACATTAGGCTTCGAGATCGAGTCAGGCGCGGTCCGGGTCGTGGACACACAAGCCAACAAGGGTAGCAACGCGAGCACCTCACCGTTCTATTATCGAACGGCAGATCACAGTGCGGACGTCGCGCGTGGATCAGGAGGCAGCCGCGGCGCAGAAGAGAAGTTTGTTATTGCAAAAGGGAATCGTGTTGAGCGGCAATCCAATCTCTGACCCACAAATTCACTAGTCTAAACTCTATGAAGCCGGACATGATTACCGAAGCCACTCGCCAACTCGCAATGCTCGTTCGGCCGCCGATCGGTTCGCGTTGGACTCAGGCAGCAAGGTCGGAGCGATCCGGCAGTGCGAATCAAGGCGTCTTTTCTATCCTGCCCGCGGATCAGGGCAGCGACACCGCTGAAGCCGGAGAAATCACGAACGGGAACTTCGACGGTGACAGCAGCCTTATCAAAACAGTTGGCGTCGTAACTTCCGTGCCGTATTACATCGAAAAGTACCGCCGATCCTGCCGGCAGCGCCCCCAAGTTGACCGTTCCGCCAACAGCTCACTAAGATTCCCAGTCACTAGCAATCATCTCCAGGAGATCGCCATGCCACTCACGCCGCGGCGCAAGTCCGCTCGGGCTGTAGCTTCAACTCTATTTCTAATATTTACGCTCCCGTTATTTTCCCCAAGCGCCTCCGCGCAGAGCGATCCGCAGCTGCTCCTGCGTTATCCCACCGTCAGCAAAACGCAAATTGTTTTCAATTACGCCGGAGATCTGTGGAGCGTGAGCCGCGACGGCGGCGAAGCCCACCGCCTCACCTCCGGCGTGGGAGAAGAAACCGAGCCTAGCTTTTCGCCCGACGGCAGCATGATCGCCTTTACCGGAGAGTATGACGGGAACCGCGATGTCTACGTCGTGGCGGCATCCGGCGGTGTGCCGAAGCGACTGACCTTCCATCCCGCGGACGAGGAAGTCCTGGGCTGGACGCCCGACGGCAAGAATATTCTATTCGCTTCGTGGGGCAGCAGCTTCCGCCACTTCGAAGATCAGCTCTACACTGTACCGGTCGATGGCGGATTTCCCGCCAAGCTGCCGCTGCCCATCGCCGAGGAATCGTCTTTCTCGCCCGACGGGACGCATCTCGCCTACGTGCCCCACCCGCAATGGCAGCGTGCCTGGAAGCGCTACCACGGCGGCCAGACCACTCCCGTCTGGATCGCAGACCTCAAAGATTCCAGCATCACGAAAATTCCGCGCGACAATTCGAACGATCACTATCCCCTGTGGGTGGGCGATAGCATTTATTTTCTTTCCGACCGCAACGGACCGGTCAGTCTCTTTGCTTACGACGTCAAGAGCAAGCAAGTCAGGGAGGCTTTGCACAGCGACGGCTTGGATTTCAAAACCGCCTCCGCCGGGCCCGACGCCATCGTGATCGAGCAATTCGGCGCGATCAAACTTTACGATCTGGAGACGAAGCAGACCAAGAATATTTCTATTCACGTGAGCGGCGACTTGCAGGCCGTGCGCCCGCACTTCGCCAAGGTCGACCCCAAGCGCATTCAGAATTTCGGCATCTCTCCCAGCGGCGCCCGCGCCGTGTTTGAAGCGTGGGGAGAAATTTTCACCGTGCCCACCGATAAAGGCGATATCCGTAATCTCACGCGCAGTCCCGCCGTTGCCGATCGCGATCCGGCATGGTCGCCGGATGGAAAGTCCATCGCTTACTTTTCCGAGGAACGCGGCGAATACGAATTATGCGTTCGCGATCAGAATGGTTTGGGCGAGGTACGGCACATCAACTTGGGGAATCCCCCCTCGTTTTTCTACAATCCCACGTGGTCGCCCGACAGCAAGAACATCGCGTACTCCGACAAGCGCTTGAATCTGTGGTACGTCGATCTCGATAATCCCACGCCGAAGCTGATTGATACCGATTACTTTGGAGGCTTTGCCGCAACCCAACTCAGCCAGACCTGGGCTCCCGACAACAAATGGATCGCCTACACCCGCCAACTGCCCAGCGGACTGCGCGCCGTGTTTGTCTACTCGATCGATCAAGGCAAGGCTTCGCAGATCACCGACGGCATGAGCGACGCGCAGTACCCCGCCTGGGATAAGAACGGAAAATATCTCTACTTCACCGCCTCCACCGACACGGCGCTGACGACCGCCGGACTCGACATGTCGAGTGACGAGCACCGCATCTCGCGCAGCGTTTATGTCGCGGTCTTGAGCAGGGATTTGCCATCGCCCTTGGCTCCGGAAAGCGACGAAGAAAAATCCGCCGACGCCGACAAAGACAAAGCTTCCGACCAAGACAAAGGTAAAGATAAGAGTAAAGACAAAGGCAAAGCGGGCAAGTCTTCGTCCCACGATAAAGACGTCAGCGCAGATAAAAATACAGATAAAGATAAAGACAAGGACGAGAAAGCGAAGAAAGAGGAACCCGTCGTCGTCAAGGTCGATCTGGAAGGAATCGGCCAGCGCATTCTCGACCTACCGATTCCCGCGAAGAACTACACCAATCTGCTGGCCGGAAAATCCGGAATTCTGTTCTTAGCCGAAGGCCCCATGGTCATTACGGAGGCCGATCAGGAGAACCCGCCGCTCGTTATCCAGAAGTTTGATCTCAGCAAACGCAAGGTCGATAAGTGGATTGAGGAAGCGAACGACTACACGGTGTCGTTCGACGGCGAAAAAATTCTCTATCGCAAAGGCGATGCCTGGGCGACCGCTTCCGCCGAGGAACCGCCCGGAGCGCCCAGGCCGGGCGCTCTGCCCAAGCCTGGCATCGGCCCGCTGAAGCTCGATGGTTGGGAGGTTTATGTGGAGCCGCGCGCCGTGTGGAGGCAGATTTACAACGAGACTTGGCGCATCGAACGCGACTTCTTCTACGACCCGCACTATCACGGACTCGATCTCGACAAAGTCAAAAAGAAGTATGAACCCTATCTAGAGGGCGTCGCCTCGCGCGAAGAACTCACCTATCTGTTTCAAGAGTGCCTCGGAGAAATGACCGTCGGCCACATGTTCGTGGGCGGCGGCGAAAAGCCTGAGATTAAAAAGATAAAGGGAGGTCTGCTCGGCGCCGACTACCGCCTGGAGAACGGCCGCTACCGACTGGCGAAAGTCTACGACGGAGAAAACTGGAATCCAGGGATGGAGGCTCCACTCACGCAGCCCGGCGTCAACGCCCAAGTGGGCGACTACATTCTCGCGGTGAATGGCCGTGAATTGCACGCGCAGGATAACATTTACAGCTTCTTCGAAGAGACCGCCGGCAAGCAAGTCGTGCTGAAGATTGGCGCCGGCCCCGACGGCAAGGATTCGCGCGAGGTCACCGTGGTTCCCGTCGACAGCGAAGAGCGGCTGCGTTTCCTCGATTGGATTGAAAGTAATCGCCGCGCAGTCGACAAAGCTACCGGAGGCCGCATCGCTTATGTCTACGTTCCAAACACGGGCGGCGGAGGTTTCACCAGCTTCAATCGCTACTTCTTTTCGCAAGTCGGCAAAGAGGCGGTGATCATCGACGAGCGCTTCAACGAAGGCGGCCAACTCGCCGACTACATCGTCGACTATTTGAAGCGTCCGATGATGAGCAAAGTTGTAACCCGCGAAGGCCACGACTGGTCAAGCCCATCGGAGGCCATCTACGGGCCGAAGGTGATGATCATCAACGAAATGTCCGGCTCCGGCGGCGACGCGCTGCCCTGGTATTTCCGCAAGGCCGGCCTGGGCCCACTCGTCGGCAAGAAAACTTGGGGAGGGCTGGTTGGCATCGGCGGCTACCCCGAACTGCTCGACGGCGGTCGCGTAACCGCGCCGCGCGCCGCACTCTACGGCCTCAACGGCGATTGGGAGGTCGAGAATCACGGAGTCGCTCCCGATATCGAGATCGATCTCGATCCAGCGGCTTTTCGCCAAGGCCACGACGCGCAACTCGATAAAGCGATTGAAGTCGTGATGCAACAATTGAAAGAACATCCTCTGCCGCAGTATCAACTGCCGGCGTATCCGAATTACCACGAGAAGGATGGGTTAGGAATGAAGTGAAGGCTAGGATATTTTTCGGATCGACCATTGTATCGTCCCTTGAAAGATTAGACATCGAGCACTTGTTCGGCGGGGGAGTTTCACAAAACTGGCGAGACCGGCATGCCAATATCGAATAAACGAAGGCCGGGTATCCCGGAAGGTGATTCCGGATTCCCGGCCTGCGTCTTATTGCAACTCGATTGAACTAAGTTAGTTGCTCGGAGTTGTATTCGCGGCAGCTGTAGCGGGTGTGGTGCTCGGCGTCGTCGAGGTGCCGTAGCGCATCAGCCGCGGATAGAACGGCGTAACTTCAAACGGCATCTTGTCGCGCGCCGACGTAATTGCCACCGGAGCCGTCTTCACCATCTCAGCCTTGTCGTCCCACGGATTCACCTTGATGCGTCCACCCAGCGGCAACGCCGCGACTTGATCGAGCTTGGTGTTATCGAGCGCCGGGCCCTGCGTCGAGAGCGCCGACAAACGCGTCACCGCATTGCCCTGAGCCATCGGATTGCCCAAATGCGTGGTCAGAAGCGCATTGAGCTGCGGCGCGCGGGATTGCAATGCCTTCAGGAACAATCCCACGCTCTCTAGCTTCTGCGCGTAAGGAGAATTCTTCAGTAACTCGACCGCTTTTTTATCGGCTGCGGCTTCTTCTTCCGGAATATGTTTGAATCCCAGATTGTTGTAAGTGGAATCGTCGGAGAACAGCATGCGATCGTTGAAGGCATACTTGCTGCCCAGGTTGTGCCCGAGCACGATGTGCGCCAGTTCATGCGAGAGCACGGCGGCCAGGCTGGCTTCGTCGGGCAGCACGTCGATCAGTCCGCGGCTGATGACGATGGTGTTACCCACGCTGAAAGTTTCCAGCGGCGCCGTCAACAGCACCCGCGTGCGCACCGGCCGCGGCAGATCGATGTTGTTGGTAACTTCCAAATTGTTGACTACAGTCTGCAGAATCCGGTCCACGTCGCCTTCCGGCGCGAGCAGCCCGGCGCGGGTCAGGCGCTCCACCACGTTGTCTTCCGCCTGCTGCTGCCATTGCCGCTCGGCCTGCAGCGGAGAGGCGTCTTGCTGGGTGGGGCTTTCATCCTTCACGCTATCGACGCGAATCTGCGTGAGCTCATCGTCTTTTTCGTTCTTCTTCAGGTCGTAGCCCCAGATTTTGGTTTGGGCTTTGAAAGCGATTTTGTTCTTGACGCCGGCGCTGAAGTCGCCTTCTTCGCTATAAATGTAAGCCGGAACCCAGTAGCCCGGAATCAGATTCAAGCGCCAGCTATCCATGTGGAAGAAAAACGAATTCTTCGGCGCGGGAACATAAGTTCCGTTCAGCCGCACGATGTTGTAATCCTGATCTTCCACCCAGATGCGTCCGATGAATCGTCCCTTGCCGGCGTTTTTCTTGGGCGTGACGTCGAACATCAGGCAGCGAATGTCGCCGAGAAATTCGCGATGGATGTACTTGAAGTCGTAATGCTCACGGTTAAAGTCGGTGCGGTCGGCGTAAACCATCCAGGAAAATCCCATGGGCTGGTACTGCATCTTGAAGAGTTTGTGGAAGCCGCCCATCAGCCGCATCTCCATGCCCATGTTCTGCTCTTTCAAATAATCTTTGCGGTCCACGGTCTCGCCCATATCCATGCGGCCAAGAAAATAATGATCTTCGCTCGGTACCGGCCCGAGTTGCGGATCGGCAGCTAAATTCTGCAGATAAGTTTCGACCACCGGGGTGCGCGTGGAGAGTGCCTTCATCAACCCATGTTCGCGCTCGATGAAGCGATCGACCACCTGATCCATGGTCGTGGGCTGAGGCAACGCCGAGGTGGTGGGCGCCGGAGCCGTTCCCGCCGTGGCCTCGGACTCCGCCGACGGCGCGGGCTGTGGAGCTGCGGCCGCGATCGGAGGCGCGTCAGCTTGCGAATTCGAACTCTGCTGCGCGGCGGCGCTCAGCGAAAGCAGCAGTGCGGCGGCGAACATCCCTTTCCCCGTGCGCATAACTCGTCTCTCCAATTTCTCTTTCTCGGTCACGTTCATATTTTCGTTCGAATCCAGTTCTCGAAATCGATCTCTAGTAAGCGAGTTGAAACACCACATGCACGACCGCGGTCGAATCCACCGGCCGCCCGATACGCAGCGCCGGCTTGAAGCGCATCTTGTTGGCTGCGGCCATCGCCGCTTCGTCCAGCCCATGACCCAATCCCCGCACCACGCGGTTCACTTGGAGCGTTCCGTTGGCGTTGAATATCACCTCCAGCAGAACTTCGCCCTCGATCTTTAAACCCCGCGCCTCGTCGGTATAAACCGGCTGCGGTTTGAAAGTGATCTCGACTGGAATCGTCGCCGGTCCCGATTCTTGCGCGATCTTCGGACCGGCGTGTACCACTTGCTCCGAGCCAAATCCCCCGGTTGAAACTCCAGCGCCGCGACCGTCGCCTTTGCTCGCGGATGCGATGCCATTGCCGAAGTCTGCGCTGGCGACGGTCCCTTTGTTACCTTTTGCCCCGCCCGATCCGTTGCCTTGCCCCGGGCCCACCGGCATATCGAAGCCGCCGGCCTGCGCGGCGTGGAGTTTGGCCCCTTGCTTGCCTGTCCCCTTCAATCCGTTGGGATCGCCGAATCCCCCGGTCTGCACTTTCTCCACAGCCGCATTCACGGTCGGAGCCACCGAGCTGCCCCCGAAATCTCCCGTATGCACCAGCTGCGGACGCGCCGCGCTCGCCATCTTGATCTGCGGGGCGGCGAATTGGTTCACGATCACCTTCGGCGCTTCGATCGGTTCTGGCGCGGCCTTGTGAACCTCATGAGGAACGACTAATGTAGGCCGCTCGAACACCGGCGCCGCCGGAAGCAGCTTTACTTTCAAGCGGTTCACCTTGATGGGCGCCGCGGGCTCCGGGATGGGCGCGGGCTCCGGCTTCATCGCCGGCAGTGGAATCAACTCCGTCACGCGATACTCTTTAAGCGCCAGCCGGTCGGGAAAAAAAACGCCGAGATTGATCAACAACAGCGTGGCCAGCACCACGAAGCCGTAGCTCGCGGCCAGCGCGCGCCGGTCAATCTTGCGCTCCGGCAACAGCCCGAGCTGATAATTGCTGTGAAACGCCGCCATGTATGAACTCCAAGGGGACCCTGGCCAAGGGAGCGGACCAGGATTGGAGGTTTCACTTTAAGCGACAAAGGACAGGGGGTAAACGTGCCCACGGCTCTTGACCGATGGTAACCCAAGAAGGGTGGTTACGGGAATGAACCAGAACGGGCCGAACACCGCGAAGAAAGGAGCAAAAACAGTCGGATCCTACACAGCAAATCTTACCCATGATTCGCATTCGATCGGCGAGGGGGAAGGGGCACCGAGTTACAGGGCTCGCCGCAATACGATTCGCTCGAAGAGCAACACTAGTCCGGCGTCATCCCCAACATGTCCTCGTGACCCGCAAACACTTTGGACAATTTGGTCAGCCGAAACAACTCCTTCAAACGCTGATTCAGATTGATCAGCCTAAGCTCGCATTCTTGTCTTTTCGCCGATAGGTAAATACTAACCAAAGCGCCGAGACCGGAACTATCCATGTAACTCACATCGGTTAAGTCCAGCACGATGCGATTGGTTTGAGGAATGAGATTCCGCACAGTGGTCTGCAGGTCGGCGGTGGTGGTAGAGGTGATCCTGCCAGAGCAGCGGACCACAGTTTGTTCCGGAGATTTCTCAGTCTCCATCTGCAATTCCGAACCGGGAATCGGATTCGCGGCCATATGGGCCTCCTTGAGAAAGGACCTGAACTGAGCAAGTCGCAGACTGTGTTGGTCGGGCAGGGACCGGCCAGAGCCATGATGATACAGTCCCGGCGAACTTGACTACGATACTCCGGTTTTGAGGGAAGTCAAGACGGAGTTTGGCAATGGCGTGTGGTCCATCCTTTCGCGTTCCTCTGACGAAACAAGCCTCGCTCGTGGCGGGCAAAGATGGGGCCAGCCCCCACCGGATTGATCCAGTGGCTATTGCAGCTTCGCGTACTCGGCTTTGGTTTGCTTCAGGATGGGAACGTCCGGGTCGGCGTCGTTCCAGAGCGTGAGGAAATCTTTGTAGACCGCGAGTGCCCGGACGCGGGCGGCATCGGCATCCGCCCCCTGCGAGGTTCTTGCCTCCAAAGCATTTGCGCGAGCCACTCCCAGATGCGCCAACGCTCCCGTCCGGCAGTTCCAGACGATGCCGCTATGGTCGAGGATCTTCTGAAACTCGGCGGCGGCTTCCTTGCCCTGCCCCGCCGCCAGATACGCCTGGCCGCGAATGTAGGTGGGATAGAGGCAGGAGAGGTTTGCGACAAAGAATATCTGCCCGTACTCGAGGGGCGATACAGGCTCCAGGCCCGTACTCGCGGCGGCCGGATTCCTTCGGTTGAGCGCCAGTTGCGCGTGAATCGCGGGCAGCCAGAGAGATTGCATCTGTGTGTCAGGCGGGTAACGCTTATTCAGCTCTTGTGCGAGCGATTCGGCTCGGGCGGCATCACCCGCCATGGCAAAGGCGAGCGTGCTTCGACGTCGACACCCTGGCTATTAGAAACCCAGCTTCCGTCCTTCGTCGGCTGTTTGTTTCGCCTGCGTCAGGTTACCGAATGCGGCTTCACGCAATGCCACGTTCTCCAGCCAGATTGCTCCATTTTCCTTTCTGTCGGCGCGAACCGCCGACTCTACCGACCACTTCGTCAGTTCCCGCGCTTTGCCGACGTGACCTGTGTAGGCCTCGGTGTCGGATGCGAGTGAAAGCCCTTGG
>Ga0187851_10000398_pt1 | contig 45171 bp, 27 predicted proteins | sample June2016WEW_6_10_FD_132997 | JGI IMG/M metagenome (GOLD analysis project Ga0187851, IMG submission 132997) | Peatland microbial communities from SPRUCE experiment site at the Marcell Experimental Forest, Minnesota, USA - June2016WEW_6_10 | ecosystem: Environmental > Terrestrial > Soil >...
TGACCACTGACCACTGACCACTGACCACTGACCACTGACCACTGACCACTAACCACTGATCCCTGACAAAGAGCACAGGATGACGAAGAAAAAGACGCCAGCCCCCAAGACGCCGACTGAGGCACAGCCGGTCCCTCAGGAAACCAGAGTGGAAGAAACGCCGTTTGAGGCGGTGGCCAGCATCTGTTCGGTGCTGGTGATTGGTCTGTTCATCCTTACCTTTCTGGCGCAGAATTTTGTGATTCCCTCGGGATCGATGGAGAATACGCTGCTGGTGGGCGACCACCTGGTGGTGGATCGCATCACTCTGGCCCCGCCCGCGAAGTGGATGCCGCTGGTGCGCTACCGCGAGCCCAGGCGCGGCGATATTGTGGTCTTTATCAAGCCGGTGGCAGACTCGACTGGCAACTACCTTTTTCTGGTCAAGCGGCTGATCGGCGTGCCCGGCGATCACATTCACCTCAACAACGGCATCGTCGTCATCAACGGCGTGGCCCAGAGCCCGCCGAAGGAAGGAAAGATCTCACCTAGCGCCGATCTGGAATTTGTCGATGAGTTTCCTTCGGTTCCGCCGGTTGCTACCCCTGATCCCGGCGAGGGCACTCCGGAGGCTTGGGCCACCGATTTTCCCAATCACATCCAGGATGGGGACCTGGTGGTTCCGCCAGGCAACTACTTCATGATGGGCGATCACCGGCACAACAGCCTCGATTCGCGTTACTGGGGATTTGTGCCCAGGGAAAATATTGTGGGCAGACCGCTCTTCAATTACTGGTCATTCAAGACCTCGGAGAACCAGTACGAACAGACCGGGATCGGCAATACCGTGGCCTGGATGGGCCACGTGGTGCTGCACTTCTTCAGCGATACGCGCTGGAAGCGGACGCTGCACCCGGTGAGGTAGAGGCTGGATGAAGAAGAAAGAAGCACTGCACGAAGAGCCAGGAGCCACTCGAGACAAGGTGGGAGAGACGCCCTTTGAGGCATTGGCTGGCCTCTGTGTTTTTGTCGTGATATGGCTGTTCGCCACCACGCTCCAAGGCCAGAACATGGTCATTCCGTCTGGATCAATGGAAAAGACACTCCTGGTGGGCGACCATCTGCTGGTAGATCGCATCACCCTCGCTCCACCCGCCAAATGGATGCCGCTCGTTTACTACCGTGAGCCCCAGCGCGGCGATATTGTGGTCTTTTACAAACCGGTGTCCGATAAAAATGGCGACCACATGCACTTGGTCAAGCGACTCATTGGCGTGCCTGGCGACCATATCCATCTGCGCAACGGCATCGTGATTATCAACGGAGTGGCGCAAGACCAGCCGTACGCCGAAGCAACAATGCCAGAGAATCATCAAGACTTTCTTGACGAGTTTCCTTCCGTTCCGCCGGTGCCCACGCCGGATGCGAACGTAGGCACTCCTGAGGCCTGGGCCGTGGACTTTCCCAACCACATCGAAAACGGTGAACTGGTGGTTCCACCGGGCATGTACTTTATGATGGGCGATAACCGGCACAATAGCCTCGATTCGCGCTTTTGGGGTTTTGTGCCCAGAGAAAATATTGAGGGCCGCCCGTTGTTCAACTACTGGTCGTTCAAGACCTCACAGGACCAGTATGAACAATCTGGCATCGGCGATACCTTGGCCAGAATGGGCTACGAGGCTCTGCACTTCTTTACCGATACGCGCTGGAAGCGGACGCTGCATATAGTGAGGTAAAGCAGTGGTTAGTGGTCAGCGAATAGTGGTTAGTTAAAACACGGGCTGCTGAGCACTAATCACTAACCACTAACCACTAACCACTGATTAAAACCATGACGGAAGACGCTGAACCCCGGCATCGAAATCACAGGCGGCTATGGCTGGCACTGGTCGCGGTGTTGGTTCTGCTGGCAGTTCTGATTGTGCCTCCGCTGGTGAGCATCAATCGCTACAAAAGCCAGATTACGAGCTTGATGGCCGCATCCCTGGGCAGGCCTGTGCGCCTTTCTTCAGTGGAGTTGCGCGTGTTGCCCAGGCCAGCATTTGTGCTCACCGATCTGAACGTTGAAGAAGACCCAGCCTACGGCGCCGAGCCTATCCTCCACGCCAATAGCGTTACCGCATCGTTCCGTCTGCTTTCGCTGTGGCGGGGACGGCTGGAGATTGGCCGCATCAGCGTTGACGAGGCCAGCCTGAACCTGGTGCGCACAGAGCAAGGCCGCTGGAATCTTGATTCGTTTTTCCGTACCGCGGCCGCACACGCCGGGTCGGCTCAGGAGAGCCCAGGCCGGCGTGCTGTTCCGCTGCCTTTCCTTGAGGCAACCAACTCCCGCATCAATATCAAGAGCGGCGCGGAAAAGCTGCCGTATTCGCTGGTCGATACAGAACTCTCATTCTGGCAGCAGGAGCCGGGAGACTGGCGCATCCAACTGCGCGGCAGGCCGGCTCGCACTGACGTGAGCCTGCAACAGGCCGATACTGGGACTGTGCGGCTGGAGGCAAGCGTGCACCGGGCGCCGGAGTTGCACCAGATGCCGGTGCATCTCGATATGGATTGGCGGGAGGCGCAACTGGGCCAGCTCACACGGCTGGTCATTGGTTCCGATCCCGGCTGGCGTGGCGACCTGACCGGCGAACTGCACCTGGACGGTACCGCCGAAGCCGCACAGGTGAAGACCCGTCTGCGCGCCACCGGAGTTCACCGCGCCGAGTTTGCTCCGGCTGCGCCCATGGATTTCGATGCAAATTGCGGCTTTGTCTACCACTATTCCAGCCGCGCGCTCAACAATCTGGCCTGTGATTCTCCACTTGGCGACGGCCGCGTCCATATTGCCGGAGACCTGCCGGGCGAGGGCCAGCAGCCGCGCATCTCTGTCGAGCTTGACCGGATTCCGGTGGCAGCGGTCCTGGATGCATTGCGCACTGTTCGAAGTGGTTTTGGCTCCGGTCTTGAAGCCGGGGGCGCGATCAGCGGCAAGATCGCTTATGACCAAATGGTTCAAAAAAAGACCGCTCCCGGCGGCAACGTGAAGGCGCATTCCGCAGCGCAGGGGCCATTTACCGGCAGCGTGACTGTAGATGGATTTCAACTAGGCGGGGACGCGCTGCACACGCCCATTCACATTCCCAGAGTGGTGCTGGAACCTGTTGCCGGCGCCGTGGCTCAGCATCATGGCCAGACCGAGCCGCCGGCGCTGGCGGCGACCATGGTTATCGCCGCCGGCGGGACCGTCCCGCTTACAGTTACCTCGCGGCTGGCGCTCTCCGGCTATCGGGTAACGGTGCATGGCCAGGCTGCGCTTGCACGGGCCAGGGAAATGGCGCACGTGGCCGGACTGGCGAATGCCGGGGCATTGGACGCCCTGGTGGGAGAGCCAGTCGCTGTGGATCTGAGCGCCGAAGGACCGTGGATGCCGTCTCCGAGCATTCCTCTGAACGGCATTGCGCCGGACGGGAACCAAAAAAACCCGTCTGCAGCGACACCCGAGACTGAAGCAGGCGTACCGGTTACAGATTCTCTGAGCGGAACAGTTCTTCTGCACAATACCAACTGGAAGTCCGACTACCTGGCCAATCACGTGATGATTTCAGCGGCAACGCTTCACCTGGGCGGAAGCGAAACCCGCTGGGACCCCGTGGTTTTCTCCTACGGCCCGGTAGAGGGAACAGCAAGCCTGAGCATTCCCGCAAACTGCGATCCGCTCCAGCCCTGCCTGCCGCAGTTTACGGTGGACTTCGGCGATCTTGACCTGAGCGTGGTGCAAGCGGCGATTCTGGGAGCGCACGAGCGCGGCACGGTGCTCTCTGCGTTGATCGACCGGCTGCGCAAGATAAATTCATCAGCAGCGCCCGTTTGGCCGAGGCTGGAAGGCACAGTGAGCGCCGACTCCCTCATCGTTGGGCCGGTTACGCTCGTCAAGCCGTCGGCCAAGCTGCTCATTCTTCCTGCAGGAGCAGAGATTTCAGGGCTCAATGCCGGCCTGCTCGGTGGGCAGGTGCAAGTAGACGGCACGCTGAGCACTGGAGACAAACCGTTCTATTCGCTGCAAGCTCGCTTTCAAAGGCTCAATCCTCCCGCTGTGGGCCAGTTGCTGGGGCAGCGGTGGTCGGGCGGCGTCTTCAGCGGAAACGGCCAGATCGATCTCTCCGGTTTTACCGGCAAAGACCTGGCCGCATCGGCCAAAGGCACCATGCACTTCGATTGGCGGCATGGGGCTGTCGCCGCGGCCTCCGGTTCAGTTCCGCCGCAGCTGGCCCGTTTCGACCTTTGGAGCTCCGACACAGAGATCGCCAAAGGCGCGATTACGCTCAAGCAAAGCCAGGTTGACGAAGACGCACGCAAGCGAACGGTTGATGCCACTGTGACGTTTGGCGACCCGCCCAGGGTTGCATTTGCCGGGACTAAAGAGACGCATCTAAAAAAGGCGTCGCCCTCTACTCGTTAGCTTCGATGCGCCTTCCGTGTGCATCCTGCAGGGGGCGGGTGTTGACTTTGAAGAGCGGAGCGAAGTTGCGCAACTGCTCGCGGCTCATGCTGATCTCCTGCTCAAAGATGAACCAGCGCACTCCCTCGGTGCAGGGCGGGGTGGTCAGCGAGCCCATATAGGTCCAATAGCCGCGATCTGCAGGCAGCAGACCGGCGGGGTTCACCAGATCGGCAACCTTATCGCTCGTGCCGGCTTTTTGGGGCAGGTGAGGCCACAGTGTGGCCAGCACGGCGTTGGGATTGCCCATATCTTCCTTCAGGCGCACAGCAATGATCGCAAGCTTGCCGTCGGCGCTCTGGTGCACCAGCTGGACGCTCATATCGGTGAGCTTGTTCTTCACCGTCTCCTCGCTGGGATGGCGGAAATCGATATAGATCAGATCGTAGCGCTCGCCGTTGGCAATGATGTAACTGCCGTGGTCCACGCGGGCCACGATGGTGTGGCCGTCGTTCTCCATCGTTACCGGCCCGGCGATGTAGTGGAACTCGATGGGCTTAAGCGACTTGTTGAGCCGTGCGCCGCGAATGTCGATAGGCGCCTGCTGGTGGCCCGACGAACAGATTTTGTAGGCCGGGTCAAGCCGGTGCCAGGCCAGCGCGCCTCGCTTGCCCTCGTAGTCCCATTGGGTTGTGGCCTGCGCAAAGTTTTGCCCGGCGGCGGCGGCGGCCAGGCCGAGTGCAAGAACGGCAATTACGGAAAGACGCATCGATAGCTCCTCGTTCGAGAGCGCTGGGTACCCTCAAAAAATTCTATTCCATCCACCGAGGGGCGGGAAAAAAGAATGGGACCCATCGATTGATGGATCCCATCTTCCGTTAACGCACTCTATGCAGAGGCTTACTTGGCTACAGCCTTCAGGCCGGCCTGTTCGGCCAAGGCGGCAGCTTTGTCGGTAGCTTCCCAGGTGAACTCCGGCTCGGTGCGACCGAAGTGGCCGTAGGCTGCAGTCTTCTGGTAGATGGGACGGCGCAGATTCAGGCTCTCGATAATTCCCTTGGGGGTGAGCGAGAAGTTCTTGCGAACCAGTGCGGTCAGCTCGGCCTCGCCGAGTTTGCCGGTTCCAAACGTGTCGACGCGCACGCTCACCGGTTCCGCAACACCGATGGCGTAGGCGAGCGCCACTTCTGCACGTTCGGCTAGGCCGGCAGCCACGATGTTCTTGGCGATATAGCGAGCCATGTAGGCTGCGCTGCGGTCTACCTTGGTCGGGTCTTTTCCTGAAAAAGCTCCGCCGCCGTGACGGCCCATGCCGCCGTAGGTGTCGACGATGATCTTGCGTCCGGTCAGGCCGGTATCGCCCATGGGACCACCAATGACGAAGCGACCGGTGGGATTGATGTGGTACTTGGTGTGCTCGTCGAGCCACTTGGCCGGCAGTACAGCTTGAATCACGTACTTGAGAATGTCGGCGTGCAACTCCTCGTTGCTGACGCTCTCGGCGTGCTGGCTGCTGATGACCACGGCGTCGATGCGGGCGGGCTTGCCATTCTCGTCGTATTCCACCGTCACCTGGCTCTTGCCGTCGGGACGCAGGTAGGGCAGCTTGCCGGACTTTCGCACGGCCGTAAGCTGGCGGCAGAGCTTGTGGGCCAGCGAAATGGGAGCCGGCATCAGTTCCGGAGTTTCGTTGGAGGCATAGCCGAACATCATGCCCTGGTCTCCGGCACCGCCGGTATCCACGCCCTGGGCAATATCGCCGGATTGTTTGTTAATGGTGGAGATGACTGCGCAGGTGTTGGAGTCAAAGCCGTAAGCGGCGTTGTCGTAACCGATGGAGGCCACCACGCCGCGCACCAGGGTTTGGAAATCGACGTAGGCCTTGGTGGTGATTTCGCCGGCAATGACCACCAGGCCGGTGGCCGTCAGCGTCTCGGCGGCAACGCGGCTGTAAGGATCCTGGTCCAGGCATGCGTCCAGAATGGCGTCGGAGACCTGATCGGCAATTTTGTCGGGATGGCCTTCGGTGACGGACTCAGAGGTAAATAAGAAACGATCGCTCAACTTCAGATTCCTCCCCATTGAAGGGATTTTCATATTTGTGGCGTGCCGCGAGGGCATCCTGAGCAGCCGCGAAGAGTCCAAAACCGCTCTCTTCAACCTGCTGCCCGCTCACGTCGGAATAGCTCACAACGTTTCTGAGACCGTAGCCTCGAGAAGCGCATCTATACATGGTAACTGCGGCGGGGGGTTGGGGGCAAAGACTAACAGCGAACGGGGCACAGCGCACGCTCAATGGCATCATTGTTCATTTAATCCGCAGCAAGCGTGGTCATGACAGCATACAAACAGAAAGAGTGACACGGCTCTATCTCTAGAAGAATGCCTCCAGGCGATGGAACGCTTGGCCTGCCAGACTGATGCAAAATGAGGAGGCGGGGCAGGAGATGACCGGGATGGACAGCCAGAAGGGATTCGCATCAGGGCTGATTATCTGGGCCATCAGCCTGACCGTCCTGGCCGTTTTGCTGCATGCTTTCAAAGTACTGCCCGGCATTTCAAGGTTGATCGGCAAACTCCCTCACGGCCGCAAAAGTCAGGCATTCTTGCTCTTCGTCCTATGTCTTGGTGGAAGACTCGCGCTGCTGCACGAAAAGCCCGTTCCTGCGCCGGTGGAACACACGAATGCAGCTATTTGCTGGCGTCAGATACCTTCGCGCATGGTCGACTTACTAATCCAACACACCAATTCTGGTCACATTTCGAGACTTACCGGGAACTACTTCACCCTACTTGTATGGCCAAATATCCTCCGGGTCAGGGGATAGCGTCAGACTCAGGTGAAGCGAACGAGGAGCACGCGCCTGAGCTAACCCCAGCGGGCGCGGCGCTGGGCGTAAACTGAACAGACAATTAGTGCGGCTTCCTGTTTTAGCAGACATCCATGCGAATAGTCGACCCGCCAAGCCAACGCCCAAGCTCATAATGAAGCGCTGTTTTAGGTTGAATTGAGGAGTTTTATGGACTTAAGTGAATCTATAGAGGTCGCGCCACAATCCGCGATGACTCAGTCACTGATTCGATTTATGGTGGTGATCGCCTTCGGGAGCTTCAGCGCCATTGCATTGCGCACTTTGGAAGCCATCAGCAGGCCCGACACAATTTGGACGAGACCGCACGAGGCCATTGGCTTTTTGCTTGTTTGCCTTGCCGTGGTTGCCACCTGGGTTATCTATTATGCATTGAAAAGGCTAATGCCCTTTATCGATAAGAGCGCCCAGGCGCAAGCCGGATTCTTGGATATGCTGGATATAAAGTACGTGGATTCCGCCATTTTCTTCTCCGCGGCGCTCAGTCTTTTCCTTGAGCTCGGCATCATCCGGTGGCAATCCGCGGTGATTCCATTTTTCGCATTTTACAAAAATTACAGTCTGATGGCTTGTTTTGCGGGCCTTGGGTTGGGCTACGCTCTTGCCACACGAGATCGCATTCCGCTTTTAATTGTGCTTCCGTTACTCGCTTGGCAGTTTGGCTTCATGACCATCTTCCGATATGGGTTTCATAGCAGCTTCACCACAAATCCCTTCAGCGAGCAACTCGCGATGGGTGTCGGTACTGGCCATTTGGGGCAAGCAATCTTTCAGAATGGGTTCCTTGCCGTGGTTTTCCTGATGACTGCTTTAGCTTTCATGCCTGTTGGGCAGTTATGCGGTCGGCTTATGGAACGCCGCGCCAAGTTGCGGGCATATGGACTGAACCTGCTGGGCAGCCTGCTTGGCGTTCTTCTCATGCTCGTTGCGAGTTATCTATGGACGCCTCCATTGGTTTGGTTCGCGCTCTGCTTCCTTGCTGTACTGTTTCTTACGTTGAGAACGTCATCGCAAATGATAGCCGGACTTTGCTTTGTGGTAATCTGCACAGTCGTGCTGGCCTGGCCGGCGAATCCACTCTGGAATCGTGTCTATTCTCCCTACCAGATATTGGAAATTGGGCGCAGTGAGGATACGGGTTTGACGCTGATTAACGCCGCGGGCAACTATTATCAACGCATTTATGATTTCTCGGGAGCACAGGGCGCCCGTTGGAGCAAGGTTCGCGGATACTATGATTTCCCTTATAAGGCCCATCCCACGCTGGGGAACATTGCGGTTGTGGGTGCCGGAACCGGTAACGACGTCGCGGCGGCTCTGCGTGCCGGCGCTCAGCGCGTTAATGCAATAGAAATCGACCCGGTCATATTATTAACGGGTAAGTTGAGCCATCCTGAGAAGCCGTATAGCAATCCCCGGGTTCATGCGGTCGTTAACGATGCGCGCTCGTTTCTCAGAACCACGGATGAAAAATTCGACCTTGTCGTCTACGGCCTGCTCGATTCGCACACACTGCTAAGCCAGGGTTCGAGCGTGCGCCTTGATTCGTTTGTTTATACCGTGGAGGCTTTGCGCGAAGCTCGTTCGCGGCTGAAACCCGACGGTGTGATTTCACTCTCCTTCGCTGTCTTATCGGCTGCCCAGGGGCGCAAAATCTATCTCATGTTGCAGCAGGCTTTTGACGGAAGGCCTCCGGCTTGCGTGCAGGCCGGCTACGACACATCGATTATTTTCCTGGAATCGAATGACCCGGAGTGGGCGCTTCCTCCTCGCCTGGTGGAGGAGGAGGGGTTTACAGATGCGACAGCTTTTTATGCCGATCCAACCCTTCGCGCCGACGTCTCGACAGATGATTGGCCGTTCTTCTATATGCCGCGGCGCATCTACCCTGTGTCCTACCTGGTCATGGTATTTCAGGTTTTGGTTCTTTCACTCCTCATCGGTTTGAACTTCATACCGGAAAAGCCGAAATTCACTCATCTATGTTTTTTCTTCCTTGGCGCCGGTTTTATGTTGATTGAAACGAAGGGGATCACAGAAATGGGCCTTACCTTTGGCAATACGTGGCAGGTGATCGGCATCGTGATCGCAGGCATCTTGATCATGGCGTTTTTGGGTAATTGCGCCGTCCAATTGTTCGGCATCAAGCGTCCCCTTGCGCCCTACCTGTTTCTTTTCGCGACGCTGGCCGCTGGCTGGTATATCGCGCGAGGGAGCGGATTTGCTTCCACGCCTCTGGGGCGGCTTGAAACTACCATCGTGCTTACCTTACCGCTGCTGTTTTCCGGCACTATCTTCTCCACCTTGCTCTCCGGCAAGGGGCAGGTTTCAGGGATGATAGCGATGAATCTGCTGGGCGCCATCTGCGGTGGCTTGCTCGAATATAACTCGATGTATTTTGGTTTCCGCTTCCTCTATTTAATTGCGATGGGTTGTTACCTGCTTGCATTCGTCTCTGAATGGGCATTTACGAGGAAGATTTCTGGGGCCACAGTTTCGCCATTATCGCCGTCCATACCTACGCAATGAAGAGCCATGGAGCGGGAATCAGCTATCGAACCATGAGTAGACGCGGAGAAGAACGGCGTGGGCCGCGGAAGAAATGAAATGGGCGGCGGTGTTGAGTTGCTCAGTGGGCAGCAGGGTGGACCACCACCCGGCACGCAGGCCGTAGTAACGCAGGGTGAGGAAACCTGCCGCGGTCACCACCAGCATCAGCAGGATCGCTCCTGCCCAGCGCAGGCGAACTTCAACGGCATCGTGGCGCAGGATGCGGGCTTTGCCCACGTTGGAGGCGAAGGCCAGCCAACCGCGGTCTTCGTCCATCACCTGTCCTGAAGCCATATAGGCATCAAGAAAGCGGTTCGTCCAGTCCTGCTGATCGAGGCCGATGGCTCCGGCATAGCCGCGCACGATGCCCTTGCTGAGGATGCCGCCGGGAAGCAGACGAAACTTCTCCTGCTCCAGCGCCATCAGGTGCCGCTGGCTGATTTTGGTTTCGGCGGTGATCTGTTCCAGCGCAATGCCGCGGGACATCCGCTCCTTGCGCAGGTCTTCTCCAAATTTGCCCATCGCTACCGGTAACAGGTGAATTCCTGGAAGTGAACACCTCAACGATAAACCGGGCTTTCGTTTCCGTCAAAGCGGAATGATGCCCTATTTGACGGTTTGTGCCGAGGGGTATCCGGATTGGAACGAGTAACCGGGCCCTGGGTCCGGCAAACGGCTGCACGGGACAGTTAACCCGGCCGCACCGGCTGAGGCTGTTACCCTGAAATCGGAGGATTTTCAGGCGAATATAGCCCCTCCGCGTTACGGGAGCAATGCTCGGGAATGAATAAGCTCATCTTCGCCAATCTGCTGCAAAGGCCGGTGCGTTCCATCATCAGCGTATTCGCCGTGGCCATTGAGGTCATCATGATGCTGACCATCATCGCAATTATGATGGGGCAACTGACCGGCCAGAAGCGGATGAACAACGGTATCGGCGCCGATCTGATTGTGCGCCCCAGCAACGCCATGGTCTTCAATGGGGTCAGCGGCGCGCCGGTGTCAGCAAAGCTGGCCACATTTCTCGGGACCCTGCCGCACGTGACTGTGGCCTCCCCGGTGATCACCAACCTCTCCATGAGCGATGGGCTGGAGGTGCTGTGGGGGGTCGATTACCCGACCTACAGCCAGTTGAGCCCCTTCGTGTTTATGTCTGGCGGCCCGATGAAGGACCCTTACGATGTGATCGTGGACGATGTTTTTGCGGCCTCCGGGCCGGGCCATCATGTGGGCGAAACGATACTCATTCTCAAACGCCCCTTTCGCATCAGCGGCATCTTCGAGCACGGCAAGGGCGGGCGCAAACTGATCTCCATTACCACGATGGGCGAATTGACAGGCTCAGAGAACAAGGCCTCGGCTTTCTATCTAAAGACTGACAAACCGGAAAATATTCCTGTAGTCACGAACGAGATTCATGCTGTAAACGGCCTGGGAAACTTCCAGGTGATGACCATGGATGAGTGGTATTCGCTGATGACGCCGGATCGTATTCCGGCCTTGAATATCGCCATGCGGGTAGTGATTGGCATCGCGGTAATCATCGGCTTCATGGTCATATTTCAGTCGATGTATACGTCGGTTCTGGAGCGTACGCGGGAGATCGGCATTCTCAAGTCAATGGGCGCATCCAATTTGACCATTGTGGGCGTGGTGGTGCGCGAGACAATCGTGCTGGCCGTAGCCGGTGTGCTGGTCGGCGTGGCGGTTTCCTTTGCTGTGAAGGCCGCTCTTATGCAGAAGTTCCCATCGCTCTATTTGGATATGAACGCGGCGTGGGTGCTTCGGGGTACAGCGATCGCCTTTGTTGGTTCGGTATGCGGCGCCCTCTATCCCGCCTGGATGGCGGCGCGGAGGGATCCCATCGACGCGCTGGCATATGAATAATCTGTGAATTGACTTTCCTGTTGGATGGGTGCTTCCTGCTTGCCGCCGGAGAAGCATCAGTTATCCACAGTGTTTGCACAGATCTCGCCAATTCCGGTGGAAAACCGGTCATCATTTATAGATTATTCATGTCAGAATCGTCATTTCCTTATTGGATTTTCCGACAATAGCGCTCAAGCTATTGGTGAGATGCAGCTTCCCGTAAGACCATGCCTGCACCTCAACGCCGAAAAATCCCAGCAATTGTGAGGAAAATATGAATCAATTCTGGAGGAGTGTCGCGCGGTGCGGCCTGGTGGTTGTGGCCGTCCTTGTTTGCACCTTGTCTGGCCTGGCCCAGCAAACTTTGGGATCAGTGAACGGCACCGTGCTTGACCCGTCGGGAGCCGCAGTGGGCGGCGCATCCGTCATAGTGAGCAACGCTTCAATCAACGTCACCGAGTCCACCACCACGCAGAAGAGCGGATTCTTTCAAATCTTCAACCTTCCCGTCGGAGACTACGTAGTGAAGGTTAGCCGCGATGGATTTGAATCAGAGGAACTGAAAGGCATTGAAGTTCTGGAAGCGCGCGCCACCACCGTGAATGCAACTCTAAAGGTGGGATCGGCCACGTCATCGGTGATTGTTACCGGGACCCCGCTGCTGAACGCCACGGACGCCACGAATGGCTACACGATGGATGCGGCGCAGATTGAGCTCACTCCCCTGGCCACCGGCAGCTTCACCCAACTGGCCGTACTTTCGCCGGGCGTGAACGCGGAGTTGCTCAGCGGCATCAACACCAACGGCGGCCTGGGCAACCAGAACATCTGGGCCAACGGCCAGCGCGCCACGTCCAACACCTTCCAGGTGAACGGCGTGGATACGAGCAACCTCTTCAACGGCATGACCTCGAGCGGCCTGACCTCGCAGCGTTACAACTTCAACATCGGCGGCGGCAGCACCTCCGGCACCTCGAACGCCGGCGCCGGACCGGTCGGCGGCGCATCGCCTATTGGAACTTCGGTATACGGCTCGGTTGGCAATAGCCTGCCTTCGCCTCCGCCGGAGTTTCTGCAGGAATTGCGCGTGAATACCTCGATGTACGACGCCCAACAGGGAGCCACAGCGGGCGCGCAGATCGACGTCAATACCAAGACTGGCACCAACAACTGGCATGGGCAGGTGTACGGAACCTTTGCCAACAACTCTTTGAACGCATCGCCCTTCTTCTTCAACCAGGAGTACGACCTTGCACAGCAGGGCGTGGGCTCATTTCCTGTGTCGATGGTTAACCCGGCGCTGCATCGCTGGACGACCGGGGGGGCGGTCGGCGGGCCGGTGCTGAAGAACAAGGTATTCTTCTATGTCGCCTACCAGCATCTCTACGATTCCGACCAGTCTACCGGCTTCTCGCAATTTACGGTGCCCACGGCGCTCACCAACGATGCCAGCTCGCGCACAATGGCGGGTCTGCAGGCCGTGGCTACCACCTGGAATAACGGCATCCCCTTTAGCGGCTCAATCGACCCTGTTGCGTACGCCATGATGAATGCCAAGCTACCCGATGGGAGCTACCTGATTCCGGGCAATCAGGCGCCGTCGCAACCGTATTTGTACGGGGTTCCCAACGTAAATCTGATCGGCACTTCATTGATGACCGGCGATATGGCTTATGGAGCTGTGGACTACGACATCAACAGCAAGGATCGCATCGGGGCCAAGTACTACTTTCAGGACGATCCTGTAACGCAGCCGTACAATTTTTCCAACACCGGCGGCTTTCCTACCTCGCAGAAAAATGGATCGCAGGTGGCGGCCATTGACAATACGCGCATTATCGGCAGCCATCTGAACTGGGAGCAGCGCGTGGGTTTTGCGCGCCAGGGATCGTACAGCTACTTCACACAGACGCTCACGAATCCGGGTGGCCCTGCAAATTTCGGCGTTGGCGGAAGCAATAGTTCCGGCATAGCTTTGATTTCTGGATTGCCGGGGATGTTGCTGGGGCATTTTCCCAGTGCTCAGAACGATTCTCCGGGAGTAAAAGTCGGCCCCTTCAGTTCCTTCGCCAATACCGGGTTCTTTCAGAACCGCATCAATCCTTCCAGCAACCTGATCTTCGCCAAAGGGAGTCACACCATCGTGGCCGGCGGCGGCTACAGCTACACTCAGTTGAATATCGCCAACAACCGCGACGGAGTTGCGCAGGTGACGACCAAGAACTTCGAGACCTTTTTGGAAGGTGAATCGTACTCATCCAACGTGCTGGATTCCATCGCTACTCCGCCTGCTGTACCGGCACCAGTAAACGAAGCGGATCGGTATTACCGCACCACTGAGATCGATGCCTACGCTCAGGACAAGTGGCAGGCGCGGGCCAACCTGAGCATTACCGCCGGAGTGCGCTATGACTACCACGGCGGCATGACCGAGAAGAACGGCAACATATTTAACTTCGATCCTGCGCTTTATAGCGTGACGGGCACCACGACCACCGGCTTTACAGTGAACAATTCGGGGTTTGTGGTTGCCGGCAACAACAAGCATTTTCCCAGCGCCGGGGTCAGCGATTCAACTCTGACCGGACGTCAGTGGGGCATTTCGCCTCGTGTCGGCTTCGCATGGTCTCCCAAGTTCGACAATGGCAAGCTGGTCGTCCGCGGAGGCGGGGGGATGTACTTTGATCGCGGCGAAAATCTGCAGTATCTGTCGCAGCCGGCAGGCGCCGGCTATGGTGGCCCATTCGGCGTCACCGAGGCGGCTCCGCTGGCCGCCTATGTGGTAGGCGTTGGGTCTACTCTGGAGGATCCCCTGGGTTCACCATCCTTCGTCGCGCCAACATCGAATCCCGCCGTCATGAATCAGGTGTTGCAGACGACCCTGAATACCCTGACGGGCTCCCCATCTTCGGGCTATTACGCTCAGTTTGGCGCGAATTGCGGGGGCGTCCAGAACCAGGAAGGGTATTTCCTCTGCCCATCCGCGCTGAACTTCGCCGCCTATAACAAGAAGAACGTGCTGCCCTACACCATCAACTACACCCTGAACATCCAATGGCAGCCGGTCAATAATGTGGCTGTGACCGTCGGCTACACCGGCAATCGCGGCCGCCATGCTGTCATTCCCCTTCCTTTCAACCAGCCGGGCTTCGCCACAACAACCAATCCGATCTGGGGCGAGACGAGCAGCTACGGCTTCGAGGTGCTGAACCAGAACTCGATGAGCGACGGATACGATTACGATCCCATCCCCGGTGAGCCCTGGAATTGTGAGGACGGCGGCAATACCGACTTCCGCGCGCCTTATATCGGCTATAGCCCCAGCGCCACGCTCTTTTCGACGGTGGGCAACTCAGCTTACGACGCCTTGGAAACGCACCTCGAAAAGCGCCTCTCGCATCACTTCATGGCCGGCGCCAGCTACACCTGGAGCCACACCCTCGACGAGCAGAGCGACATCGGTTTGTTCTTTACCGGAAACAGCACCGCAACGCTGCGCAACTCCTGGGCTACCTCCGACTACAACCGCACCAATGTCTTCAGCGCAAACTTCCAGGTTATTTCGCCCAACTTTGCCAAGCCCCACACAATTGCGTCCTATTTCGCAAACGACTGGAGCCTGACGGGCGTGGGCATCATGCAAAGCGGCGAACCGTACTCGCTCTATGAGTTTTACGGCGCGGTGGCCAGCATCAGTTACGGAGACTTTCCGAATCTGTTGAACCCGGTGCTGGGAGTCAAAAATCCCGGCAACGCCAAGGCAAACCTGACCGGAAACTCAGGCAAGGACCGCGGCACCGGCGGCAGCTACATTCCCACCATCGATCCCACCCAGATTGACATCAACTATCTTTCGCCGGGCACCGACGGCATTCCTACCCAGGTGGGAAGCAATCCCGCGGACATCTACGAAACGGACTTCGCTCCCACCGGACAGCGCAACCTCTTCCGCCAGGCACACCAGTACCGGCTGGATCTCTCCATCCGCAAGAACATCCATGCCTCGGATAAGTTTAATGTGCAATATGAATTCAACATCTTCAACGTCACCAACACCACTAGTCTGGATGTGCCGCAGGATCAGGGGCAGATTCGACAGAACTCGGCCTGCTCAGTTAGCGCAACGCTGGCGGGCAACAACTGCTCACCCGGCCAGTACTACTACGTGAACTACGGACAGATCGTCACCAGCAACAACCCGGCCGATCAGCAATCGGCGCTGGCCAATCTGGATGAGCCGCCCTATTCGAACGGGACGGGCGCGGGGCTTACCGTTCCTTTATTTATCCCTGTTGGCGCCGCGGGAAGCTGCGAGCCGGGAGGGTCGAACGTCACTCCTCAGGGATGCCCGAATAACGTCGCAAACTTTGGCTCCGTCACCAATACCATTGGCAGCAACCGCATTGTGACTATGGGTCTACGCGTGAACTTCTAGCCTTGCCGAACTGGCGAGATTTTCTGATCGGGGTCCCTTCTGGGGCCCCGGTATTTTTTGTGGCGGAGCAGGTATAACCTTCTTGTAATCTTAAAGTTGACTCCGTTTTCTGGCGGCAGGGTGCGCGAGCCGTTCGAGGCGGAAAAGCAGACATCTGGCTGCTAAAAGATAAAAGTATTCATTCCAGCCGAATAGAGGGCGAAGGCCCCCTGCAACTGCCCAAATCGGTCCAATCCCGGAACAGTAGCCGGGCCGGAAATCCTGTGACTGCAATCACTCGACAGTGCTGTGTACGGATGATAGCCTTGCCATGGCTTTCCCCCAGTGATAAGTGGGGTTGCATATCTCCGGAACCATCCGCGTTTCGGACCAAAACTTCAAGTTCGGAGGATTTGTGGCACAGTATTGGGTGTATTTCTCTCTGCTCGTGAGCGCATGTTCGCTCGTGGCAGCATTCTACTTCGCGCGGTTTGTCATTGGCTCGGAGATTCGTACTTCTGAAATGCAGAAGATCGCCGCAACCATCAAGGTCGGCGCCGGGGTATTTCTGAAGCGTCCGTATAAAACCATGGCGGCCATTCTGGGCCTGCTGCTGCCCGCTTTTGCCGGTGCACAGGAACAAGGCGCCGGAGGCGAAGCCAACCTGACACTGCCGGATTTGTCGAGCGTGGATTTTCTCGGCATCAACGGGCACTCCCTGCTGATGATCGGATTGCTGTTCTGCGTCGGCGGCTTGCTGTTCGGCCTGGCGATCTATGTGCAGCTAAAGAACCTGCCGGTTCATCGCTCCATGCGCGAAATCTCCGAACTGATCTATGAGACCTGCAAGACGTATCTCATCACGCAGGGCAAGTTCATTCTTCTGCTCTGGGCTTTCATTGCGGTCATTATCTCGATGTACTTTGGCTGGCTGAAACCGGTGGGAAATGTTGCGGTGACCCTGCCCATTATCCTGGGGTTCAGCCTGGTCGGCATCGCGGGCAGCTACGGCGTGGCCTGGTTCGGAATTCGCGTGAACACATTTGCGAACTCACGGACGGCATTCGCGGGATTGCGCGGAAAACCGTATCCATGCTTTGCCATTCCGCTGAAGGCGGGCATGAGCATCGGCATGTTGCTGATCTCGGTCGAACTGCTGATCATGCTATGTATCCTTCTGTTCGTCCCGGCTAATTACGCCGGCCCTTGCTTTATCGGTTTCGCGATTGGCGAATCGCTGGGCGCCGCGGCGCTGCGTATAGCCGGCGGCATTTTCACCAAGATTGCCGACATTGGCGCCGACCTGATGAAGATCGTATTCAAGATCAAGGAAGACGATGCGCGCAACCCGGGCGTCATCGCGGACTGCACGGGCGACAACGCGGGCGATTCGGTTGGCCCCAGCGCTGACGGCTTTGAAACCTACGGCGTCACCGGCGTGGCCTTGATTACCTTCATTCTGCTGGCTGTCAAGAGTCCCATGACGCAAGTGCAGCTGCTGGTATGGATCTTCGTCATGCGCGTGGCCATGCTGGTCTCCAGCTCAGGTGCGTACTTTCTCAATGGCATCATTGCTCGCATCAAGTATGCGAAGTCCGACGACATGAACTTTGAGGCTCCTTTGACCTCGCTGGTGTGGATCACCTCCATCGTTTCCATCGCTCTTACCTACTTCGTCACCTACCTGATGATTCCGAATCTCGGCGACGGAACGCTCTGGTGGAAGCTGGCTTCGATCATCTCCTGCGGAACGCTCGCCGGGGCGATCATCCCCGAATTGGTCAAGGTATTCACTTCCACCAGTTCGAGCCACGTGCAGGAAGTTGTGACTTCGGCGAAGGAAGGCGGAGCCTCCCTGGGAATCCTCTCGGGATTGGTGGCCGGCAATTTTTCAGCCTACTGGCTGGGATTGAGCATGGTTGGCCTGATGTCAATGGGCTACTACTTCAGCACTGGACCGTCGATGGATACCCTGATGCTGGCTCCAGCGGTGTTCGCATTTGGCCTGGTCGCGTTTGGCTTCCTTGGCATGGGACCGGTTACGATCGCCGTGGATTCCTACGGACCGGTCACCGACAACGCACAATCGGTCTACGAGCTTTCGTTGATCGAAACGATTCCCGGCATCGAAGCTGAGTTGAAGAAGGACTACGGCATCGACGCGAAGTTTGAACGCGCAAAATACCTTCTGGAAGCCAACGATGGAGCCGGCAATACCTTCAAGGCTTCTGCAAAGCCGGTGCTAATCGGCACCGCCGTGGTGGGCGCAACAACGATGATCTTCTCGATCATCATGGCTCTTACCGACGGACTGACACATGGCAAAGAGAACCTCTCTCTGCTGCATGCGCCATTCCTGCTGGGGTTGATCACCGGTGGCGCGATGATCTACTGGTTCACCGGAGCTTCAATGCAGGCGGTTACCACCGGCGCTTACCGCGCGGTGGAGTTCATCAAGGCGAACATTCACCTTGAAGGCGCAGAGAAGGCGTCGGTTACCGACAGCAAGAAGGTGGTGGAAATCTGCACCAAGTACGCGCAGAAGGGAATGTTCAACATCTTTCTCGCCGTCTTCTTCGCAACGCTTGCGTTCGCGTTCGTTGAGCCGTTCTTCTTTATCGGCTACCTGATCTCGATTGCAATCTTCGGACTGTACCAGGCGATCTTTATGGCCAATGCCGGTGGCGCCTGGGACAATGCGAAGAAAGTTGTCGAAGTCGATCTGAAACAAAAGGGGACGCCTCTGCACGACGCAACCGTGATTGGGGACACCGTCGGTGATCCGTTCAAAGACACCTCGTCGGTGGCATTGAACCCGGTGATCAAGTTCACGACCTTATTCGGATTACTTGCTGTCGAACTTGCGGTGACGCTCACCAAGAGCAATCCGGTGCTCACGGAAGTGCTGGCCGTCGCATTCTTCCTGGTATCGGTGTTCTTCGTGCATAAATCGTTCTATGGCATGAGGATTGAAACCAAGGAAAGCAACTAATTCCTGACTGGCGGACACAACCAAACCGAACGGCCCTGTGGAGTTTGCACGGGGCCGTTTTGCTTATGGGCAGGATTATTCGGCTTTTGGATTTGCTTTGGCAACCGCTGTCAGACTTTGCCGTTGCCGGCCCTCTTCATCGAAGTTTGCGGGGTTGAGCCAGGCTTCAAATGCTCGTTTTCGGGCTGGCCACTCGTGATCGAGCATTGAGAACCAGGCTGTATCGCGGTTCTCGCCTTTAATCACCATGTGCTGGCGGAAGATGCCTTCAAAGGTGAATCCCAGGCGCAGGGCGGCGCGGCGGCTGGGCTCATTTTTGGCATTGCACTTCCACTCGTAGCGGCGGTAGCCCAACCGGTCAAAGACGTATGAGGCCATCAGGAACATGGCTTCAGTGGCTGCTGTGGTGCGCTGCAAGCCCGGCGTCAGCAGAATGTTGCCCACCTCGACCACTCCCTGAGCAGGCTCCATGCGCATATAGCTGGCATAGCCGGCTGGCGTTCCGGTAGCCGCGGGCACGATAGCAAGAAAAACCGCTCCCGCGGCCGACTGTTTCTCCTCGATGGCCCGGAGCAGATCGGGCTCGGTGGCGTAGGGGCCGTCGGGTAGCCAGGCCCACAGCTCATCGTGCCCGTTGACCGCCTGCCAGAGGGCTGCAGCGTGGCGTGCCGCGTCGAGCGGCTCAAGGGTGACGGTCCGGCCGCGGAGGGTTACGGGAACGGGCGCGGGAACAGGTTTCCAGTTCAGCGGGGATGGATTGGTGGCGGACACCAATCCAGCCTATCAGCCGAAGTACGCTTGGCGTCTAAACGACATTCCTTCGAAATCCGTACCGAATCTCCACAATTGCACAGGAACGCTGCCAAACTGCACAGTCCTTGCATCTTGTTCTCTGCCTCGGCGAGGGCTAGGCTTGAATAGGTGAGATTACGGGGCGCAGATCTCGGGTGCACAGAAATTGAGGCAGAATCGGGGGCTGCAGAATCCGCCCTGTAAAAGGCTGTTTTGAGCTTTCCACAGGCGATTGCCAATGTTTAGCAACCAGATGCCCTGAATGTGGGCTAAATACAAGATATTGTGGTTTCTTGTTGACATGTACCACAGACAGCGGTATTTTTTCATCTGCGGCTGTAATCGGATTGTAACTAACTTCGGCGTGAAGAACCGCTGGCAGCCGTCAAAAAAAGAGATTCGCAGCAGCTTTTGTCCCCGTTTCCGGTTCTTTGTCAAAAGATTAAGCCCACCAGCCTCCAGGCTGCAGCGCGCCCGGACGGGGAGTAGTATTCACCATTTTTTTCGATTGAGGAGATTCCATGAGCGAGACCCAAATACAGACTTCTGCTACTTCCCAGCAGCCTTCCTACGCCCAGAACGGACTGATGTTTTCCCGCCGGTATTCCACGGAGGGCGTATCCCCGTACGACGATTTCCAGTGGGAAAAGCGTACAGCGTCCATCACCGACGCCAAGGGCAACACCATCTTTGAGCAGAAGGATGTTGAGGTTCCCGTCGACTGGTCGATGACCGCCACCAATATTGTGGCCTCGAAGTACCTGCATGGAAAGCTGGACACGCCGGAGAGGGAAACCAGCGTGAGGCAACTCGTGGGGCGCGTTGCGGAAACGGTTCGCGACTGGGGCCTGGCCGGCGGCTACTTTTCCACCCCCGAAGATGCGACTGTCTTCCACGACGAATTGGTGCACATGCTGCTGGCGCAAAAGGTGGCCTTCAATTCGCCAGTGTGGTTCAACGTGGGCTGCGACCGCCTGGAGCCGGATGCGGCAGGGCAGAACTGGCACTGGAACCCGGCCACGGGCAGCGTCGTCCACGGGGCGACGGGCTACCATAATCCGCAGTGCTCGGCCTGCTTTATCAACTCAGTGGAAGACTCGATGGGCGGCATCATGGACCTGGCGCGGACCGAAGCCCTGCTGTTCAAATTCGGCTCGGGCACGGGAACCAATTTCAGTTCGCTACGTTCCAGCAAGGAGTCAGTTTCAGGCGGAGGGACGGCCAGCGGCCCCTTGAGCTTCATGCGCGGGCTCGACGCCTTCGCCGGGGTCATCAAGTCCGGCGGCAAGACCCGCCGCGCGGCCAAGATGGCGATTCTTGACGTGGACCACCCCGACATTCTTGACTTCATCAACTGCAAGGCCAGCGAAGAGGCAAAGGCCCACACGCTGATCAAGGCCGGCTACGATGGGTCGGGCCCGGACTCGGAAGCGTTCTCGTCGATTTTCTTCCAGAATGCCAACAACTCCGTGCGCGTCAGCGACGAGTTCATGCATGCCTATGAGAGCGACGGCGATTTCACTACCTATACGGTGAGGGACCACAAGCCGGTGGATACTTTCAAGGCGCGGGATATCATGCATAACATTGCCGAGGCCACCTGGCTGTGCGGTGATCCGGGCATGCAGTTCGATACCACCATCAATCGCTGGCACACAGCGAAAAATACCGCGCGCATCAATGCATCGAATCCTTGCTCGGAGTATATGTTCCTGGATAACTCGGCCTGCAACCTGGCCAGCTTCAATCTGATGAAGTACGTAACCCCGGCCGGCGTCTTCGACATTCCCGCCTATCGGCACTCGATCTCGATCGTCATCACGGCCATGGAGATCCTGGTGGACAACTCGGGTTACCCCACGGAGTCCATTGCTCGCAACTCCCACGACTACCGTCCGCTGGGGTTGGGGTACGCAAATCTGGGCGCGCTGCTGATGGCCTTCGGCCTGCCGTACGATTCGGCGGCGGGGCGCGATTTTGCCGCGGTTCTCACGGCCATTATGTGCGGCCAGGCCTACCTGCAGTCGGCCATCATCGCGGCTAACTGTCCCACGCTGGCCTCGACCACTCCGCTCACCGCATCGGTGGAGCGGCTGGGCGGAGCCTGCCCCGGTTTTTACGTCAACCGCGAGCCGTTTCTTGACGTGATACGGATGCACCGCGCAGAAGTGAACAATATTGGAAAAGCAAGCGCAAGCGATCCCTTCAGCGTGCCGCAGCTCGATGCCCTCATCGACTCAAGCCGCGAGTGCTGGGATATGGCGCTGCTCTACGGTGAGCGCTACGGCTATCGCAACTCGCAGACCACGGTGCTCGCACCCACAGGAACGATCGGCTTCATGATGGACTGCGACACCACCGGCGTTGAGCCTGACCTGGCGCTGGTGAAGTACAAGAAACTGGTGGGCGGCGGAATGATCAAGATCGTCAACAACACCGTGCCCGCAGCGCTGTTCAAGCTCGGCTATTCGAACGACGACGTGAACGCCATCGTCAGCTATATTGACGCGACGGGAACGATCGAAGGCGCGCCGGGCATCAAGCCGGAGCACCTAGCGGTCTTCGATTGCAGCTTCAAGCCGTCCAAGGGCACGCGCTCGATCCATTACATGGGGCACATCAAGATGATGGCGGCCACGCAGCCGTTCCTCTCCGGCGCAATCTCCAAGACCGTGAACCTGCCTCAGGACGCCAGCGTGGAAGACGTGGCCGAGGCCTACGCCGAAAGCTGGAGGCAGGGAATCAAAGCTGTTGCCATCTATCGCGACGGCTCCAAGGGAACACAGCCGCTGAACACCAGCATGGACCAGAAGAAGGAGCCTTCGGTTCTTGACGTTGCCGCTTCGCGCGTACTGGTTCATCTAGCCGCCGGACAAAAAGCCGCGGAGATCGACGTGAAGGCTCTGGAAGCCAAGCCGGGCGAAAAGCTGGAGGTGAGCGCGAAACAGGTCTTGGCCGCAGCCGCGTCCTTCCAGCGTGCGTTGGAGGAGATTGCCGAAGCCGCAGCCGTACCGGTACTCACGTCCTCGGCAGCGCTTGAGAGCGCACAGGAGCCGATCAAGGATGCGGCGCAGGATCTGAATGGGCCGCCTCGCGCCGTTCGCCACCGGCTCCAGGACGAGCGCGCCTCCATCACCCACAAGTTCTCCATCGCCGGCCACGAGGGCTACATCACTGTGGGTCTCTATCCCAACAGCCAGCCCGGCGAAATCTTCATCAAGATGGCCAAGGAGGGCTCGACCGTCTCCGGGCTGATGGATGCCTTCGCCACCTCCATTTCGCTTGCCTTGCAGCACGGAGTACCGCTCAAGGTGTTGTGCGAAAAGTTTGCCCATACCCGCTTCGAGCCTTCGGGCTGGACCGGCAACGAGCAAATCGGTTACGCGAAGAGCCTGATGGATTACATCTTCCGCTGGCTCAATCTGCGCTTTCTCTCCGGCACGCAGTTAACTTTGTTTGTGGGCATGGGCCAGCAGGTTTCGCAACTGCCTGCCTCGCCCAGCCTGATTCCTGAAAACGAACAAGACGAGGACCCGATGGCATCGCAGAACAACCTGGCCCGCCTGGCCGAGGAGGTTGCCAAGCGGCTGAAAGAGGTAAGCGGCCACACCGGCAATCCGGGCAATCCGGGGTCCGTGGGCGGCAGCGCTCGCGAGGCCAGCTACGATGAATACGGATCGCAGATTGGATTCGACGCGAAAGGGTCCGCGTCCGCGACTGCGTCCCAGTTGAAAGACCGCGGCGTTTACCACGCCTCAGACGCCATGCGTGAAATGTACGAGATGGGCGACGCTCCCAGTTGCAGCGTTTGCGGCGCCATCATGGTACGCAACGGCAGTTGCTACCGCTGCATGAGCTGCGGCTCAACCAGCGGCTGCAGCTAGAGCGAAATTTCTGCTGCTGTAAACACTCAACTCGCAGCCCGGTCCGCATTGCGCGCCGGGCTGCTTTGCGTTTGCCGGGATTTTTGAACCTCGCGCCGGGCGTATCCTTTTCTATATCGCATAAGTTGAGGGGGAGCAGTGGACAGGCGAAAATTTCTGGCGGGATCGGCGTCTGCGCTAGGCTTGATGAGTATGAGCGCTGATAGTTTTGCAGAACCAATTGTTGGGAGCGTCACCAGTGTGTCTGCGCCGGGCCGGAAGATCCGGGTCGGATTGATCCAGATGAGAGGGAAGACCTACGACAAGGAATACAATCTTGCGCAGGCTGAGAAGTGGATACGGCAGGCGGCCGCGCGCGGCGCAAAGCTTGTGTGCACTCCGGAAGTCGCGCTGCAAGGGTACGCACGGGTGAGCGAGGAGATTTATTCGCCCGGAGTATCGCTCGACGATTCTAAGCTCGTTGCTGAGCGAGCAAGGATTCTGGCCGCCGCTGAACCGATTCCAGGACCTTCCACCAACCGCATCGCCGCACTGGCTCGTGAGCTGGGAATCTGGATCGTCTTCGGCATGGACGAGAATCGTTCCGGCAAACTCTTCAACGCGGCAGTCCTCATCGATCCCCAGGGCAACATCACTGGCTGCTACAGCAAAGTGCATCTGCAGAACTGGATGCTGGCCTCAGGCGTGAATCACGGCGACGGATTTCCGGTATGGGAAGTTGAGGTCGACGGCGTCAAGGTCAAATTGGGTGTCGAAATCTGCTACGACATTCAGCATCCGGAGTCGACGCTGGAGCTGGTTCTGGGCGGAGCCGAGGTGGTGCTGAATCCCTATTGCACCACCGATTTCGCGCGGCCGTTGCTCGAACATCTCTACCAGACGCGCGCCCTGGAAAACCGCGTTTTTATTGCCCGGGTAAACTTTGCCGCTCCGCGCTCAAACGGCGGCAGCGCAATCTTCGACTTCGAGGGCGCAACGCAGGACAAGCTCGATTCCGCTGAGGGCGTGCTGGTGAGCGATCTCGATCTGGCTGCGCTCGGCGGGATTCGCGCAGCGAGGAATCCGGTCTACGGTCCGCTCTACCGTTACCCTGCGGCCTATAAGCGCATCGCGAAAGCTTGACGATTCTGAAAGACTCGTACTCGCTGAAAAAGAAGAAAGGAGATGCCGATGCCGATGTTCACGCCGCAGCCGATTGGATTCGTTTGCAGCCCCTTCAAAGATGCAGCCGCGATTCCCAAGGGCCTGGGCGCAAAGCACCTCGCCGAGGGTTCGCTCGAAATCCTCCCCGAATTTGCTCTCGGGCTGACGGATATCGAAGGCTACTCACACCTGATCGTGTTGTGGGTCTTCGACCGTATTGATAAATTGGACAGCTTTGATCTGCTGGTGACGCCGCCCACTGACGACCGTCCCCACGGCGTATTTAGCACTCGATCGCCATGCCGTCCCAACCCCATCGGCCTCACCATCGTCGATTTGCTGGGTCGCGAGAGCGCTTCGCTCCGCGTGCGCGGCGTCGATATGCTCGATGGGACGCCCATTCTCGATATCAAGCCCTATCTCTCCAATATTCCGGCGGAAACACTGCGCCGCGGATGGCTGGCTGAGGCCGAGGCCCGTAGGGCCTGAAACTGCCTGAGTGGTCGACATGGCCGCAGATCGTATGTGGCATGGTGAAAACCTGTTCTATGATGTTGTCATTCGCATGAACACAACGCAAAGACTTCGAAAGACGCGGTTCCTTCTGATCGGGTCTATGGTCATATACGGCCTGCTCACTCTGGAGCAGTCGGCCTGGTGTGCTCAGGTCGATTCGGAAAAGATTGATCTCATCCTGCACACTTCCATCATTAGCAAAACAGGCCCGCATGGTTTAAGCACAGAGGGCGTTGTTTACCAAGGATTGCTGGGCGTTGTGGCAACCATTCAGACACGGCGGCTCGGCATGGGCGACAAGAATTGGGACGAGAAGAATCCGAAATGGAAGCCCATCCGTGACCGTATTCGTGCCGATCTCGAAAAAGATCTGCCTACTTTGCCTGCCGCAGCTGCGGCCGCATACGCCGAATGGGAGCGGTGTGAAGCTGCGAAATGCTATGCGCAGGATATTGCATCCAACTTACAGCCAACGGACGTTGAGGCTATTCTCGCCTATTTTGACACGCCGGAAGGAAAGCGCTTCCAGACGTTCCAACAGGAGATTGGCTCCATTTATGGAGCAGGGATAGTTTCGTTTATGCCGCCCCGGTTGCAGCAAACTGCGGCGATGCATCCCAACAACGGACAGGATTCACAAGCCAAAAGCATCCCTCCTTCGGCTGAACAGATGCAGCGTTTTTTGAGAATGCTGAAACTGTCGATATTGTTTCAATCGACCAAGGCTGCGACCGAGGTGGGCAAATCCGGCAAACAGGATAGTTCAGGCGGAGAGGTATTCGCTCTTTTTATGGCGGCCGCGATAAACAAGAATAAGGCGAAACTGGAAGAGCTCGATCTGCAATATCGCAATGATCTTGCCGGTTTTGAGGTCTTTTCCGAGACAGATGCGTCGCGGCATTTTATCGAAGCCTTGGCAAAAGCCGATGCGAAGTCGGACAGTAGAATGAAGTCGGCTCTTGAGGTATTGCAGGGAATCGCTAACAAGCACCAACAGGAATGGAGAGTTCTGCTCAAAGCGGAATTATCACAATAGTCGCGCCCATGGCCATCACGTAGTCAAGCGTGGCCATTACCACGCTGCCGAGACCACGGCCAGTAACTCCTCACCTGTTAGCTGAAGCGGATTGGCCTGCATGCTGCTGGCGTGTGCTGCCTTCTCCACCACGGCGGGCAGATCGGCTTGCGCAATTCCCCAGGTGCGCAGCGCAGGAATGTTTAGGTCGGCCGAAAGCGCGCGTACCCATTCGACGCCATCTTCCGCAGTTGCTTGCTTGCAGCCGGTCAGCAGGCGCGCAATGGCAGCGTAGCGTTCCAGGGACGGATGCGCCGGCGTTCGGGCCCGCAAAGCGGCTATGTTTGCGGCCATGCCGTGCGGCAGCAGCGCCGCGCAGAGCGCTCCATGCGGCGCATCCCACGAGCCTCCCAGCGGCGCGGCAAAACCGTGAACCACGCCCAGCCCTGCGTTGGCCAGCGCCAGGCCTCCGAAGAGGCTCGCCAACGCCATGTCGCGGCGCGCCTCACGATCCATACCGTCGCGATAGACGCGGCCCAGCGCACCGGCGACGCGCCCGATTCCCTCGATGCAAAGCGCATCCACTAGTGGATTGGCGCGCGCGCTCACGTATGGCTCGATCAACTGCGTCAGGGCGTCCAGTCCCGTGTAAGCTGTTACCGTGGGCGGCAGCGCGTAGGTTAGCTCGGGATCGACCAGGGCTACTCTCGGCAGCATCATCGGGCTTCGCAAGCTCGCTTTGACGCCATGCTCCGGCGATGCGAGGACAGCATTGCGGGTGACCTCGCTGCCAGTCCCAGCAGTGGTCGGCACCGCAATAAAGGGCAGCGATGCAGTCTCAATAGCACGCCCCTTTCCCACCACTTCAAGAAAATCCAGCGGTTCGCCGCCGTTGTTTGCGACACAGGCAATCGCTTTTCCGGCGTCGATCGCGCTGCCGCCGCCCAGCGCAACAACGACATCGCAAGCAGCTTCACGCACGCGCCGGGCGCCGTCGCGAATCAGATTGACCGTCGGCTCGCCGGGGACGGCAAGGGTCTCCGCAGACAGCGCCGAGACAAGCCACGCCGCGCGCTCGCGTGAAGAGCCGGTGACAACGAAGGGGCGGGAACCGAAACCGCGAACAAGTTCGGGCAGAGTGGCAGCGGCGCCCTCGCCGAAGACGATGCGTGTTGCGGTAGAAAATTCAAAGCGCATTGTTTTCAGCCTTGAGAATCGGGGAAGACGGAGTTGTATTTCACGCTCGAGCGCGGCTCGGCCATCATGGGCGCAACCGCGTCGCGCCACTTTGCATAGTGAGCGGTCTCTTTATGCGCGGCCGCCGCCTCCGCATCGCGGTAGATTTCGATCAGCACGAACCGCGATGCGTCGTCCTGCTGCTGCACTACATCGAAGCGCGCAATGCCAGGCTCCTGAACGCTGGCGCGGGCGTTTTCGACGGTAGCTCGACTGAACTCCTCCGCCGATTCGGGCTTGACGTGTACACGCACATGGACAATGAGCATCGAACTTGCCTCCGCCTTTTATTTTACTGTCCTGCGGCAACTGGATGATCAGGGCACCCACACTTCATCTCCAGTTACCCATCAGCACGAACGGCGCCCAGTAGTAGGGGTGCTCGAAAGTGGCAGGGGCTTTGGAGGAGTTAAGGCCGAAACCTCTACCACTTTCACTGGAGCTCGGCCTGATCTTGCCCAGTATTAGATCCATCTGTGCCTGGCGTAGGGCTTCCACCTTTTCCACCTTGCCTGCGCCGGCAACCCAGCGCCGATAAAAGTCCGCCATCAGTTTGCCCGTGCTGGTATCGTTAACTTCCCAAAGTGATGAGATCACAGCCCTGGCCCCTTTCAACTGCGCCGTCGTCCCCAACCCGTCCACCTCGCGGCCGTTGCCGGCGTTGCCGCTCATCCCCGTCTCGCACGCCGAGAGGGTCAGCAGGTCGGTATCGTCCAATGTCAGCTTCTGGTTGTCGCGGAAGTCTGCGACTGTGAGATGAAACCCGTTGCCTCCTATCTCCTTGCCCGCCAGCAACAGGTAGGACTGGCTGTCGTCGCCGGGCTTAAAGACGAAATGACTGGCGATATGCACCACCGCGTGCTGGCCTTGCAGTTCATTCTCCATGGCCTTCTCGGTGAACGCTCCGTTCAACAAGATCGATCCCGGCAACACCCCATGCGCTGCCGGCATCCGCGAATCTTTGACGACGTCGCCCAACTCGGCCTCCACAGCCGGCAATGCAGAAAGTCCGTCCTCGTACTTGCGTGAAATCCCCATCGCGGCCACGCTCAGATTGCTCACCTCCGGCTTCTCAACCAAGTGTGCGATGCTTGCCGGAGTAATCGTAACCGTGTTGTAGTTCTCAACGATGTAATTATTCCCGTCGTAGAGCGCGGCTATCGGAACATACCGCAGTACCCCGTCCAGCGACCACACCAGAGTCTCAGCCTGGGCCTGATCCAGCTCCGCCTTTACCGGCTCAATCAAAATCTTGTACAACTCCTGCGCCGGCCGCTTCGCATCCTTCGCCGGGTCTCTCAACGCCTGCTCAAACTCCGCTACCTTCCTGTTCAGTTCCACTTCTCTGATCGCATACTCCCGCGCGACTGTCGCCGAACCGCTGATCACAATCACGCTGATTCGATCATGGCCCACCAACGTATAGAGCGCCACCGTGCGTGGCATCTTGGCAATCGCCTGCTTCAGCACGCTCACGTCGCCCTTCACATCGGCCACCTGCTTGTTCGCCTCGCTGTCTTTTCCAAACAGAACATACAGCCGCGCATAATAATCGTTCAAACCCTTGCTTGCTGCGCCCAGCTGTTCTGAAATCTGCTGGTACTGCTTCTCCTGTTCCGCGGTGCGAGAATTGACTTTCTTTAACTGCGCCCATTGCTCGCCCAGCGAGAGGATCTGCGCGGTAGACTTCTGATAATCCTCCTCCGCCTGTTGCTCCGCCGGAGTCAGCGCCAGAGGGCTGAACATACTCCCTGTTTTCCCGCGAACATAATCCGAATACTCCTGTTCCTTCAGCAGATCCAGCACCTGCTGCGCCTCAGGAATGCGTCCGCCGGAAATCAGCAGATCGGCAAGTTCGCGATAGTAGTCCTCTTTGGATTTCAGAAAGCTCTGTTGAGTCTCCTTTTCCAGCCCGCCGATGTTGCGTCTTACCTGCTGGTAGCGATCGATAGCCTGCTTGCCAAACAGCACAGCCAGGCTTGGGCTCCGGAGGTTCTTCCAATATTCCATCATCCGTACCAGAGTGGCGGCCTCGCCCAGAGGGTCCTGAACAGCCCGAGAAAGCGGTAACGATCGGGTGTAGTAATCCAGCGCCTTCTGCTTTTCCCCGAGATCGTCGTAGATTGCACCGATGTGGGTCAGCGTAATCGCCTCACCTCCGCGGTCCCCTATGTCTCGCGTGGGCGGCAGGGCCTCATTCAGGTAATCCAGTGCCTTTTGCTTTTCCCCGAGGTCGTCGTAAACCACACCGATGTTATTCAGAGTAGCCGCCTCGCCAGCACGATCCCCAACTGCGCGCTCAAGCGGCAGGGTCCGCTGCAGGTAATCCAGCGCCTTATGCTTCTCCCCCAGGTCGCGGTAGACAAAACCCATGTTGTTCAGCGTCCTTGCCTCGCCCTGACGGTCACCCATGGCGCGCATCAACGGCAGAGCCTGGTTGTAGTAATCCAGCGCCTTCTGCTTCTCACCAAGATCGCGGTAAATTACGCCGATGTTGCTCAAAACGATCGCCTCGTCCTGGCGATCACCTGCGGCGCGCAGCAGCGGCAGAGCCTGGCTGTAGTAGTCCAGTGCCTTCTGCTTCTCACCAAGAGCAGAGTAAACAAAACCAATGTTGCTTCGCGTGTTCCCCTCACCCGCGGGATCCCTTGCGTCGCGCCAGAGCGGCAAGGCCTGGTGGAAATAGTCCAATGCCTTCGGCATCTCATCCAAGGAGCAATCAATGGTCCCCATGCTATCCAGCGTCAAGGCCTCTTCATAGCGATCGCCCGCTGCACGCCACAGCGAAAGACTCTTCAGGTACTCTTGGATCGCCGTTTTTGACGAGTCGGCGCTCCCTTGTCCCTCAAGCTGTGCAGCGTTGAAAAACACCCGCTCTGCGGCGATACGTGCGCGATCATGGTCGCTGGGAGACCGAATCGGTTCGATTGTTACTCGGTAACGACCCACGGGTGCATTCTTGTCGCCGGAGACAACGTCCAATCTGTAAACCCCTGGCGCTTCTGCAATGGTGGAGATTTGTTCCAGGCCGACGGTACCGTTCGGACTATCCATTGAGCCGATCGGCTTGCCGTCTGGAGCAAAAAGCGTTAAGGCCACATCGATACCGAGCTGCACCACTACCGCATGCATAAACTGGCCGGATTCGGCGCGAATCTCGTACGTATGTTTCTCGCCGCCCTGCAAGTTCCGCTCGAGGGGTTTAGCTGCTTCAAGAAATGTGGTTTCACTCTGAGAAGATGCGGCCGACTGGCTTACGGGAGTTATGCCCGGTGCTATGTTCTGACCCCGCAGGGATACGGGATAGAGGACGAGAGCGAATTGCAAGATCATTCCGGAGAAAACCGATTGGGAGAGAGAGAAGCTTCGACTGTCCATACACTTCCTCCACGAAACAAGCCTTTCTTAAGCTTCATCGCGCCTAAGACGAACCAAGGGTCACTCATCATCATCCAGAAGCAGGAATGACATAAAGCTTACAAGTTCGCGAGTTGGTACTACAAGGTTATTTTTATTCTTGCTAACATGGGCGCTGATAATTCAAACTGTTCCTGACCGACCGAATCGCCATCCCCACTGAAGGGTGCGAGTTGGCAGATCAAAGCCGACTTCAATTCTTGAGTTACAGCTCTTCGCCGGCCAGATATTCGAAGAGATCACGCCGCAACTCGGTATCTCAACCCGAACAGTGAAGCGCGACTGGACAATGGTACGCACTTGGTTACATGAGCTGTTCGCTCCACTCAGATGACACCCGAACTCTGGCAACGCCTGAAGCCCCTATTGCACGCTGCGCTCGATCGCGGCACCGGCGAGCGTGTGGCGTTTATCAGCGAAGTCTGCGGAGACGATGCGGAGCTGAAGGAAAATCTCGCGCGTCTGATTCAGTCTGGGCAAGAAGAGACGAAAGCGCCTGGCGGTTTTGCGGCTCGCACTTTTCAATCCCAGGAGTCTCGCTTTCGTCCAGGTGACTTGATCCTGGGACGCTTCCGGATCTTGCGTCCGATTGGTAGCGGTGGGATGGGCGATGTATATGAAGCGGAAGATCTGCAACTCGGACGCGTAGCTCTTAAAACGATTCGGGATGGTATCGCATCCTCTGGCGCATTTGAACGCTTTCGGCAGGAAGTGCAGTTAGCAAGAAATGTGAGCGGTTCGCAGGTTTGCCGCATTCATGAGCTTTATCTTCTCCCCGCTAACGAAGGCTATACAGCCACAGCCTTTTTGACGATGGAGTATCTTGAGGGAATCACCCTGTCGGAAAAGCTGAAGCGCGATGGACCTCTACCCTTTGAGGATGCGCTTCCTGTCGCTCTCGACATTTGCGAAGGTCTTCGGCTGGTTCACGAAAAGGGAGTCATCCATCGCGACCTCAAGAGCGCCAATATTATGTTGTGCGGCCATGCAGGTTCGTTTCGGGCTGTCCTGATGGATTTTGGGCTCGCGCGAAAATTCACTTCTGACGTCGCTTCGGATCCAACCGTTGCACATGAGGGCAGGCTGGTTGGAACGCTCACCGGCACCATCGTGGGCACGCCCGCCTATATGGCGCCTGAGCAGTTCGAAGCGAAGCCGGTCTCTCCTGCTACCGATATATATGCGCTTGGCATCGTACTCTATGAGCTGGTCACCGGATTCCATCCTTATGCCGCTTCGACGCCGGTTGCCACGGCAGTCCGGCGTGCCCAGCATCCAGCGCCACCGTCATCGCTTAATCGTGCAATTCCTCGAAAATGGGACCGTATCATTCAGCGCTGTCTTCAATTTGAGGCCAGCGATCGATTTCAGTCCGCGGACGAGGTGGCAAAGGAGCTTCGTGCCGGCCCCGCAAATCTCAGGAATCTGCGGCTGGACCGCCCATGGTTCTTTCGTATTGCCTGCGCCTTGATTATGGCTGCCTTCGCCTGGGGTGTCTACAACTGGTGGCAGACAAGGCAGTATTACCATCCGAGACCGGAAGCGCTCGAAACGTATACCAACGGCCTCTCTTTAATCCGGCAAGGTCATTACGCTGAGGCAACGCGTGTACTCCAGGCAGCATTAGACCAGGATCAGCACTTCGTCATGGCGCACGCCCGCATGGCCGAGGCTTTGTACAACCTGGACTTTAAGGGTAGCGCGCAACAGGAGTTGCTGATCGCTCTCCCTGGCCGCAGCCGCCTGTCCTCCCTTAATCGGATGTATCTTGACGCTATTCATGCAACGGTGATGGGGGATTCTTCCGGTGCGGTTGAGGACTACAAGCGGATTCTGGGCGATTTGCCGTCGCCGGATAAGTCATCGGGCTACGTGGACCTGGGGATGGCCTATGAGCGGGCGGGAGATATTCCTCATGCGCTCGATATGTATTCCAAGGCAGCGTCCCTGAACCCCAATAATCCCGCATCCTACATGCACACCGGCATCCTTCAAAGCCGGCTGCATCACGTCAAGGAAGGTGAACAGTCCTTTGCACGCGCGCAGGCGATTTTTGAAAGCGAGGTTGATTCCTTCGGTCGAGCCGGAAACCCAGAAGGCCTGGCCGAGCTTGATTACGAACGCGGCTACGCGGCCAACGACAGGGGAGACTCGAAACACGCCGAGCCGATTCTGGAACGTTCATGGGACGAGGCCGCTAAGATTCCGAGCATACAGCTGGAGATACGCGCGCTGGCGCAGTTGAGCAGCGCCGAGGCCGCCTCTGACAGTGGTTCCCAGGCCGTGGAACATGCTGAGGAAGCGATCCGCCTCGCGAGGGACAATCAACTTGAATCCTGGGCTGCGATGGGACTGGTGAGGCTGGCGAGCGTTCAATTGGGCCAAGGGCATTTGAACGAAGCGGAGAAGCCGTTGCAGGAGGCCATGCAGATTCTTCACCAAAGCCCGCAGCCTCGGGTTGAGGCCTTTGCTAATGTCACCAAGGCCAGCTTGATGGATCAGGAGAATCGACCAAATGAGGTAGCTGGACCAGCCCAGGCGGCGCTCGATTATTACAAGAAAAACGGTTACTTCGCGCCAGCGACAGGCGCGGCATTACTCCTCGTTCGCGCTGAAGCGAATCAAGGCCGATACAAACAGGCGCTCGAGTCCGGCAACGGACTCCTTACCATGGCCGCTCAATCCGAGATACCTGCACTCAGGATGCAGGCCGAAGAGCTCATGGGCACCGTGAATCTCGAACTTGAGCAATATCCGGATGCTCTGACGCACTTCCGGAATGCGAAGGATTCGGCGGACACAGACACTCGGCGCTCTTATCAGGCGCTGCATTGCGCGCTGGTGTTATGGAAACTTGGACGGTATGCCGAATCAGAGGAAATGTTCAAAGTGGCCGCAGGAAATGCATCGCTCCAGACGAGCGTGGCCGAGGGTCGGGCTGACTCGCTACTGAGCCAGCAGAGATTCAAGGCCGCCCTGCAACTCGCTCAACGGACGATCGCCGCAGATGGGAGTATGGAGGCGGACAGCAAGCGGTCTTTTCAGCAGGACGAGGTCATCGCTGAGTCGCACCTGGGGATGAAGAAGCAGGCACTTGCCGGGCTTTCGGCCTATGTTGCCCCTGATCAGAAGAAAGACGATCCGTCTGACACTGCGCATGACAAGCTGACCGCAGCGGAAATCTATTTCTGGATGGGGATGAACCAACAGGCTCGTGACGCTGCGTTGGCGGCGCAGGATTATTTTGCCTCATCCGGTCAAGTGGACTCCGAACTGCAAAGCGCGTGTTATGCCGCGGCGGCATCGAAAGCTTTGAAGGATGAAGCCGGTTACGAATCGTCTTCGAAGAAAGTTCTTGACATACTCAGTAAAGTTAGGAAAAATTGGGCACCGGCAGCGGTCCAGCAGTATATCGCTCGCCCGGACATACGCGCGCTAACACAGCAAATTCAAAAGGGTGAAAAGTAAATCCATCGAGGAGCGGATGATGAAGCCATTTCATGAGTGGGACAAGGGAGTTCTTGTTGTTGGATTTGGTACGGGACTGCTGTTAGCAGTCATCTCAGGCTTGGGTTTATGGTTACTGAGTGGAAAGGCAAGTTCCAAACCTGGTCCTGATTCTCCAATCGTGGTGAGTGGTGGATCCCTTAATTTCTTTGCAAATAATGCAACTGTCGGTGGTAACCCCGGGTGGCAGGTTCAGCCAGGCACTCCAAGCAATCTATTTAACCTTTACAGCGAGAATGTCGGTGGCCCACCCAGCGTCATCGATTTGGATGGCGTTGATGTGCTTGATGTTAATGGTAACAAGGTCGCGGGAGATGTTCCACTTTCCCTCCCGAACAATTGGATAATCACACTTAACATGCGGCTCAATAAGGGCGTCAGCGACGCCAAGGACGTCAGTGACGACGGTTCCATAAATTACGTGTATATTTGCACTGAACTCAATAAGGCAGCAACGGGATGCAATATGAAGCCCAGCGGTCCCCTACTAAATAATAATCCGATCTATGTTGATGACAACCAGACAAATGCGCTGAAGGTGACCGATTTCGACAGGACTTATGCACGTCTGCACTTCTCCGATCCGCAATGCTTCCTCGGTTTGGATGCAACAGGTAAACCTGTTGCAGATGCCGATAAGCAATGTGACCATATCCAAAGCATCGATGTCCTTGAGGGACCGGCCACCCGTGGCGGGCCGAACAAACCTTATCATTCTGCCTGTTTTGACGGTGCCTGCCGTATTTGGATCGATCATCCATAAGGCAAAAACAATCTATTGATCGATCAGATATCTGCTACCGGCTCGCTGACAACACGCTCAGTGGACCCGGTGCAGAAATTGCTGATTTGCTTTTCCAAGCCCGCCACTGGCAGACGGCTGAAATGCCTCAGTCGTGAATCCACAAGGATACAAAATTCGATTCTGGACCTGGAAAGAACCAACGTCGACAAATAAGTCGATTCCAGTGATAAAGCTGCCATCAGCTGACGCCAGGAACACGAGTCAGGCGTCGATCGAGCGGGAGCTTTTTATGGATTAAGGCAGAAAACCATCGCTTCCCCATTGCCTCAAAAGGGTCAACTGCTCGTCGGTCCAGTAAGGGCCGCCGGGAGGCATGGATTGGCTCGTCAGAGTGTGCTCGACAGCTTGAGCATTGCCGTGATCGTTTGAAGGGTCTGACATGTATGTGTAGTTGTCGAGCAGAACGCCATGCCTGTTCATGTGATCGATATCGATCTGCCTAAACAGCGGTCGAATGTCCCTCTCGAAAGAAACCGGCATTTTCTCTCCCTCTCTTTTAACAATCGTTTCATTCTGCAGTACTATGCTGCAAACATCTGCCCGCGAGGCTGAGCAGTTTGCGTGTGGAGACATCCGCATCACCCACCGTGTGCTCGAAGGCCAATGCCCACACTTGCATCTGTTGCTATTAAGCCAGAAGTGGGGCGAGGAATCTATTAGACGATGGTATTGACCGGCCTTTCGCATCAGTCGGCATAGCGACAAAAGAGCGGGTAAAATCCGGAATTCCTAAGTCTTTTTGTAGGCCCGCTGCATCACAGGACCAAGCTGCAAAGTAAGTTCATCCTTCCAATAGCGGAATCGTTTTTTTTAGGAGTACAGAATGGCTGGCACAACTCAAATCTCAGCTGACAACCCGGCGCCGCTTACTCGCGACGAGCTGCGAAAGATTGATGCTTACTGGCATGCCTGCAATTACTTAGCGGCGGGGATGATCTATCTTCGTGCCAATCCTCTGCTTCGGGAGCCCTTGAGGCCGGAGCATATCAAGCATCGACTTCTAGGTCATTGGGGGTCAGACCCGGGACAATCTTTGATTTGGATTCACCTGAACCGTCTCATCAAGAAGTATGACCTGAATGTCATGTACATCGCGGGCCCGGGTCACGGCGCACCGGCTACGCTGGCTAACTGCTACCTTGAGGGCTACTATTCTGAGATCTATCCCGACAAAAGTCGAGATGAAGCCGGTCTGCTCAAGTTCTTCCAGCAGTTTTCGTTCCCCGGCGGAATAGGCTCGCACTGCACGCCGGAAACGCCCGGTTCGATTCACGAAGGCGGCGAGCTGGGCTATTCCATCTCTCATGGGTACGGAGCGGCTTTCGACAATCCTGATCTCATCGTTGCCGTCGCTATAGGAGACGGCGAAGCCGAGACCGGTCCGCTCGCCACCTCATGGCATTCGAATAAGTTCCTGAATCCGATTCGCGATGGGGCTGTTTTGCCCGTGTTGCACCTCAACGGCTACAAGATCTCGAATCCCACGATCCTCGCGCGCATTCCGCACGAAGAGTTGGAGGCGTTGCTGATCGGGTACGGCCACTCACCTTATTTCGTCGAGGGCGATGACCCGTCTGCGATGCATCAAAAAATGGCATCGACCATGGAGCAGTGCATCCTGGAAATCCGCTCTCTCCAGGATCACGCCCGCTCAACCGGCGTTGCCACGCGCCCCCGCTGGCCCATGATCGTGCTTCGTTCTCCCAAGGGGTGGACAGGACCGAAAGTGGTGGATGGCCACAAGGTGGAGGGTACGTGGCGGGCGCATCAGGTCCCCGTGTCCGATCCAGCCACGAATGAGAAGGATCTGAAAATTGTCGAAGACTGGCTGCGCAGCTACAAGCCCGAAGAACTATTTGACGTGAACGGAAGGCTTATACCGGAGCTGCAGGATCTTGCGCCTACCGGTTCACGCCGTATCTCCGCCAATCCTCACGCAAACGGCGGACTGCTGCGAAAAGAGCTCGAGATGCCGGATTTTCGCGACTACGCCGTCGAAGTGAAAGCGCCGGCTGCGGCCTACGCGCTGCCCACCGACGTGCTCGGACACTTTCTTGCTGGAGTGATGCGCCGTAACATGAGTTCCTTCCGCGTGTTTGGACCAGACGAGACCGCGTCGAACAAACTCACAGCCATCTACGCTGCCTCAAAGAAAACGTGGTTGGCCGAATTCAAGCCGGAAGACGCCGATGGCGGCGAACTCGATGTTGCCGGGCGGGTGATGGAAATGTTGAGCGAGCACACGCTCGAAGGCTGGTTTGAAGGTTACGTTCTAACTGGCCGCCACGGGTTTTACTCAAGTTACGAAGCCTTCATCCACATCATTGATTCCATGTTTAACCAGCACGCCAAATGGCTTGAGAAGGCGAAGAAAGAGATCGATTGGCGAGCGCCCGTGCCGTCAATCAACTTTCTCATTACATCTCTGGTGTGGCGGCAGGATCACAACGGCTTTACGCACCAGGATCCCGGATTTCTCGACGTGGTCACTAACAAGAGTCCCGACATCGTGCGAATCTATTTACCGCCGGACGCAAACTGCCTGCTCAGTGTGACGGATCACTGTCTTCGGTCGCGGGACTACGTCAACGTCATCGTCGCGGATAAGCAGGAGCATCTGCAATACCTCACCATGGAAGATGCAGTCACTCACTGCACCAAGGGCATCGGCATCTGGGACTTCGCGTCCAGCGACAACGGTGAAGATCCCGACGTCGTGATGGCTTGTGCCGGCGACATCCCTACCATGGAGTCTCTTGCTGCGGTAGCAATCCTGAAGGAGCACTTCCCCGATTTGAAGATTCGATTCGTCAATGTCGTGGATCTTTTCCGCCTCATGCCGGAGACTGAACATCCACATGGACTCTCCGATCGCGATTTCGATTCGCTCTTTACCACCAACAAGCCGGTGATCTTCAACTTCCATGGCTATGCTGCGCTGATTCACAAACTTAGTTACCGGCGCGCGAATCACGAAAACATCCATGTGCGGGGGTACAAGGAAAAGGGCAGCATAAACACACCGCTCGAACTTGCGATTCTCAATCAGATCGACCGCTTCGATTTGGCAATTGACGTCATCGATCGTGTTCCGCGCCTGCACCCCATCGGCGCCCACGTCAAGGAATGGCTGAAGGGTCAGATCATTGAGAGCATCAACTACGCTCACACCGAAGGCATCGACAAAGAAGAAATTCGAAACTGGAAATGGCCGGGATAGGAAATCTGAGGCTACGTTGCCAGCGATTACCGGTTGGTCAGCCGGAAATCAGCCAGTTTGGTCTCAATAGGTACATCGTGGGCCGATTTGACCCGCAGCAATGCTTCAAAGGGCTTCACGTCCGTTCCGCTTGTATAATTCAGCCGTTTCAGTAATTCATCGAGAGAGCTCTGGTCACAAACATAATCAACGGCAGCCTGCGTACTGACGGTCGAGCGGCCCGCAAGAATCAGTGTCCAGTGAGAGTGGTCCAGGCCGGGCATCAGGGCAATGAGGGCATAATCGGTATCCTCCTTGCTGGCTTCCGAAGCGGGAGGATATATGCCTGTTTCGCCGGCTCGCGGATGAACATCGGCAATGACTTCGTTCCACTTATTTTCCCCAATCGGCACACGGCGGAATACAAACTCCTGAGTGGTTGGGATCTGCCTGAGCGTGAGATTCTCCATTGGAGATCCTACGAAGATGAGATTGTTGCTTCGAGCCTCGTCAAATGTGAAGAGGCCTCCCGGCTTGGCAAGGAAATGGGCTCCAGCTTTCTGGAACAGGCGGTCCAATTCCAATACCCCCAGCAGCTCTCCGATTCCGGTGTAGTGTTGGTTGATTTGATCGCGCGAGTCTCGGGACGGTACGAAATAGCGAAACCCAGTCTCGGGGTTTCCGACGAATATCGCATTGCTGAAAACGACAATGGTTTCCTGAGGTCCACGGAGGAATGGGTTCCAGAAAGTCTGAAACGACGTTGGCAATGGGAGTGCTGCAGTCTTCCCGACGGCCGATTCCGGCGCCCCGCGGTGGATAACATAAATCACGGATCCGCCGGCCACCAGCACGAAGGCTAGAATTGCGAGTGCTAAAGCGACCTTTCTTTGAACTCCGAATTGCGCAGTTGACTTTGGTTCCTGGAGGTCTGTTCTGCGCTCGAACGAGAGTGTATAGGTGCCCTTGGGTACATCGATGAGAACCGGATCGTGGGCTCCAGCCGATTGGTAGTACTCGGCAAGCCTGCTGCGCAAACGTCCGGTGAGGACTCGAACGCTCGAATCCAACTGCGGGTCAAAATCCGGAGCCCGCTCCAAGGCCTCGGTGGCAATTTGATACTCCTTTAGATGATGTGTGGGAGAGTTCAAACTGTGATCTGCCAGGTACTGCAACAATTTGCATAGGCTTTCGGACCGCTGTAGCAAGGGGCTACTTATTAAGCGATCGACCTGTGCACGGCATTCCTGCGGAATGGGAGCCTGGGGATGGGAATTACCATGTAACGTTTCTATAACGTCCGGCATATGTACATGATTATTCAAGGTTTACGCTCCGCAATTGTTTCAAGAACCTAGACAAACCTAGTTGAAACTTGCCACGCCGCAAAAAACCTGACTATTCTCCGTGCAGTCACAGATTGTACGCGTCTGAAGTGAGATCGGCAACGCAGCAGCGTTCCCGGCAGTTCCGGTGGATACGGAAATAGGGCAAGTGCAACCACAGATGCAACGAAGAAGGAGAATCAAATGTTCGTTTCGGGGGACAGCATGAAGTCAAGAAGCAACTTAATGGTGATGGCGGGCCTGTTGGTTGTGCTGCTGACGGCCTTTCCAACACTCTGCCTTGCTCAGTTCAACAGCAGCCTTGAGGGCACTGTGACCGACCAGACCAGGGCGGTCGTAGGAAACGCCCAGGTCACTCTGCACGATCCGGAAACCGGGATCGATCGCACCGATGTAACGCAGGCCACGGGTTACTACCGGTTTAACGGAATCGGCCCTGGAGACTATCAGGTTATTATCGAAGCCAAGGGCTTTGCGAAGAAAATCATCACTGCGCATGTAACCCAGGATCAGCTTGCCAGCGTGAATGTCACTCTCGCTCTGACCACCGCCTCTACCACCTTGACTGTGACCGGTCGAGCAGACCAGTTGAATCCCGATGAGACGCGTCTGCAAACGACGCTCGATGCGGAGCAGATCGAGAACCTTCCGCTTCAGAACGGGAGCGTGCTTGAGACGGTGCGGGTTGCGCCGGGCGTCACGGGAATCGACGAGGATCGCTCGCTATGGATCATCAATATCAACGGCAGCGAGGGTGGACCGAATGCCCAGGCCGACGGACGGCCTAACTCCAGCAGCGCCTACCAGCTTGACGGCGTCAGCATCCAGGACAACACCGGCTACGCCGGCGGCGCTAACCGCCCAATAACTTTTACGCCAATTCAAGATGTGGTTCAAGAGGTCGCTGTCGAAGTCAACACCTATTCCGCTGACTCCAACGGTTCCTCATCGTTCAAAGTGAACATGACCACCAAGGGCGGCACAAACAAATTTCACGGCTCCATCGGCGACCGGTATAGCGACCGCAACCTGAATTCGGTGGCATACGGTTCCGTTCCCCAGGTCTCCAATGCCCGCCGCTGGTACAGCGCAAGCCTGGGCGGCCCCATCTGGAAGGATAAGACGTTTTTCTTCTTCTCCTACCTGCTTCAGCATCAAACGACTCCTGTTCCAAATGGCGAAAATACCGTGATGGACAATTCCTTTACCGGGACATGGGCTCCGGCAAACTTTCCCAACAGCGTGACCGTGGCGAACCTGCTCGCGCCATTCCCGCTCGGCAATGCCACGGGGGGTCAATCGTCGATCAATACATTTGTCAACGTGGCAACTACCGCGCAGGATATGTACGGGACCAGCACGCCAAATGTGTGCATAATAAATGATCCACAAGGTATAGCCCCCTCCGTTCCTATACCCTGCACCCAGGTTATTAACGATAACGTCATACAATCCCAGGCTCCAAGAGTCAACGGCTTCCAGCTCGATGGCCGCATCGATCAATACTTCCGGGGCGGACAGGATCGCATCTACGGCGCCTACGTCCTCGAGCCTCAGGTATCTGACTTCCTTTGGTACCGGCCGGGATTCAACTCCACCACTCCCGGTGGAACCCGTTACGTGAACCTCAACTACACCCACATCTTCTCGCCCAACCTGATCAGCCAGACGGCCATCAGCGCTGTGCGTTTTTACAACTCCTTCGACTCCGCCCCGTCCAACACAATCCCTTTCTTCAATTTCGCTATTGGCGCCGGGGATGGGGCCACCGATTACTTCGGAACGCCGGGCCCGACAAATTCAAAGTCCCACAACTATCAACTCCACGAGGACGCGACCTGGACCCACGGCAGGCACAACGTCAAGGCGGGGTTACTGGTTGCGCACATGGATAACTACCAGAACAACGCGGGCTATGATTCCAAGCCGCAAGTTGTTTTTTATGGCCCCCCCTGTTTTTGCAATAACGCTAGCATGCTGTACGACGAGCCATGGTTTTACAGCCTCTACAGCACCCTGTCCGCAACAACCGGCAAGTACCGGGGCAATATTTCAGGATCCCAGGTACTGCAATCTGGACTCTATGTCCAGGATGACTGGAAGATTAAAAATAATCTGCTGGTTACCCTCGGTCTTCGCTGGGATGACTACGGCAACCCATCAAGCTATGGGAACCTCTCGCTGCCGTGGCATAACATGATGTCGCCGGCGGGGGCTTCGCTGATGGCGAACATCGAAAGCGACAGCATTTCCACGGTCGCGGTCAGCAACGCGTTTGCTTCCTCCCAGGACATCAACTTCATGCCCCGCGTTGCCTTCGCATGGACGCCTTTTCCGAATCGCAAGCTCACGGTTCACGGCGGCGCTGGATTTTACGAAGACGCTATGAACCTTGGCGGCGTGGTGAATGGGTTGGCGGGCAACACTCCCGGTCAGCTTAGCCTATCCTTCAACACGGGCAACCCAGTTGGCACGCCCACCGCCGACGTGGACTCGCGGAACCTCTACGGAACCAACGCGAATATCGGACCTCCGTACGGCCGCACATACACCCATCCGCTCATCGTTACCGATGGCTTTGACAGTCACAATGAGCCCTGCGCAAATGTCGGCTGCACCAGCATTACATCCACTCAAATTAGTGCCGTGTATCCCAAACTGCAACCGCAAAAGACCACTCAGTACAGCCTTCAGGTGGAGCAAGAGTTCGCTCACAACCTGATTGCCGGCGTGGGTTACTCCGGCTCGCTCTCGTGGAACCAGTACGTGAGCGGGGACTACAATAGCTACCCGGGCGACCTGATTGCGAATGGCGGCACCGAGTGCCGGCTCCCGGTAACTGGTCTACCTAGTTGCACACCTGAGTGGGGAGGCATCTACATGGCCACGGGCGCCGAGAGAGGCAATTACAATGCCCTCATTCTCACTGCCCGTCAAAACTATCACCGCTTGAGTTGGCAGGCATCTTACACCTGGGCCAAGACTCTCGCCTTCGGCGGTACCACGGTCAACGGCAACTCCAGTGGCAATAACACCTCCACCAGCGTTCTCGCCAACATCTATGACCCGCAACGCAACTATGGTCCGGTCATCGCTTCAGTTCCACACAGCTTCAACGGAACCGTGGCCTACGAACTTCCCGGAAGGAACCTGCACAATTACGCAGAACGGGAGGTTCTGGGTGGTTGGGAAATCAGCGCCGTTGCAACGGCGCAGTCCGGGACTCCTTTCTCGTTCGTAACATCGGCTGGGTTTAGTAAGACGGCTACCGGCCCCAATAATGGCGGAGATTATCTGGCCAACGGATTCAATGACAATCTGGTCAACGTGGGCCCGGGCGTGAAGAGGAAGGGATACTCCCGCACCCAATTCGAGTCTGGCATGTTTGGGGCGGGTGTCACCCCTGCCAGCGCCGTCACCGCAGGGATATTTTCCAACCCGGCTGGATACGGAACCGTTCCCGTCTACAGCAACCAGAGCCTCAACAGCTTCTACGGACCTGGATACCTGGGGGTCGATAGCGCGCTGCACAAGAAGGTGCTTCTGCCGTGGTTCGGAAGCGGCGCCGGAAGCACTTTGACCTTGGGCATCGAGGGTAGCAACATACTCAACCGTGCGAACCTTCAAATGCCCGGGTCAACCGACCTGGCCAATAGTTCAAGCTTCGCTCAGTCAACTGCCGCCAACCAAGCCCGTGTCTACCAGGTCATGGGCAGGTTCCAGTTCTAAACCGCAACGCAACCAAACAGCCGGCGCGGCCTTTTAGGCCGCGCCGCTCACTTCGACGATGATTGACCTCTCAGATTGAGGGTCTGAATTGTCGTGTACAGGGGAGATTCTCGTGCATTTCCGTCTGGGTTGTCTTGCAGTTTTGCTTGCTCTGGTCCATTCCGCCGCGGCACAAGGTCATGCGGTCGCGCAGGATCAGGCGACGGGCGTGCAGACCGCCTTTGCCCGTGCCCAACATCTGAAGCGGGGAATCAATGCGTCGATATGGTTTGCCCAATCGCCGGGCGATTACTCGGCGGCGCGGACTAACCGGTACATCGATGCCGAAGACATTGCGCTGATAGCGCGGCTGGGTTTTGACAATGTCAGGGTGAGCGTAGATGCAGTGCCACTGGAAAGTGGAACGCTGGGCACGGATGGATTGAACGCTGATTTCCTTGCCCGGCTTGACCGAGCCGTGGATACGATACTGGCGCACGGACTTGCGGTCCAGATTGACCTGCACCCGGAGGTCAGCTTCAAACAGCAGTTGAGCACGAACGATGATGCTGTGGATAGGTTGACGAGGCTGTGGCGGCGGCTGGCGGCACACTACACCACACGCGACCCGGAAAGGGTCTTTTTTGAGATATTGAATGAGCCGGGAATGACTGATGAGTACCGTTGGGCCGGGATTCAAGTGCGGCTGGCGGCAGCGATTCGTGAGGCGGCGCCCCGGCACACCATCATAGCCGCGGGAGCGAACGGTTCCAGCATTGCGGACCTGCTCAATCTATTTCCGCTCAACGACGGCAATGTGATCTATAACTTCCACTTCTACGATCCGACACAGTTCACGCACCAGGGAGCCGGGTGGGGCCCCGTGTGGTGGACCTATACCCGTGGAATTCCCTATCCGGCCACGGAGAGCTCAATGAAGGAATCTTTAAAGCAGGTTCCCGATGCGGCCAGTCGTTATGAACTGGAACGGTATTGGTTGGACCACTGGGATGCGCATCATATCCGGCTGCTGATCGATGAGGCGGCGGCATGGGGGCGCGAAAAGAACTTGCCGCTGATCTGCAACGAATTTGGAGTCTTTCGGGATTTCGCCGACACCGATTCGCGGGCGAATTGGATTCGCGATGTGAGGGAAGTATTGGAGGCGGACGACATCGGATGGGCGATGTGGGACTATCGCGACAACTTTGGATTGGTGTTCAAGGAGGACGGACAGCCAGTTCGAGTAGATGAGGGGCTAGTGGATGCGCTGGGCCTCAAGAAATGAATTGGCGCCAGTAAGGTATGGGGATTGCGCACGACCGTCGCGGGCGAAGTCAGGAAAGGATCATACGGTGAACGTGCCCAAGCTCAAGCCGAAGAAAACCTATCTCGTTCCCGCTGTCTCCAAGGTGTTCGATATTCTTGAGCTTCTGGGGCGCGAAAAAACTTCGTTGTCGCTGGAACAGATCTACCAAAAGGTTAAAGCTCCCAAGACGACCA
>Ga0187851_10000399_pt1 | contig 45156 bp, 33 predicted proteins | sample June2016WEW_6_10_FD_132997 | JGI IMG/M metagenome (GOLD analysis project Ga0187851, IMG submission 132997) | Peatland microbial communities from SPRUCE experiment site at the Marcell Experimental Forest, Minnesota, USA - June2016WEW_6_10 | ecosystem: Environmental > Terrestrial > Soil >...
GCGCAGCCACGTGGTACCTGCCCGTGAGCGGCGACAAGATCTCCGGCGCGCAGAAGAGCGGAGAGACCGAGACCGCCAAGATCGAGGGCCTGCGCGCTCCCGCGCTGAAGCGCGCGGCCCCGGCCGGGTGGACCGCCCCGGAGCCGCTTTTCAACGGAAAAGACCTGACTGGGTGGGAGCCCACCGGCGCCAACAACAAGTGGGTGGCCGAGAATGGCGAACTGGTGAACGCGGAGCGGGGCGCCAACCTGAAAACTACGCGTAAGTTCGACGATTTCAAGCTACACATCGAACTGCAATGCACCGAAGACCATTGCAACAGCGGCATTTACCTGCGCGGCCGTTACGAGATCCAGGTCGGCACCGAGGGTGGGACCCAGCCCAGCCACGAACAGGGCGCGGTGTACGGGATGATCGCTCCGTCGGTCGCGTTGCCCCTGGGGATCGGCCAGTGGCAGGTGTTCGATATCACCTTCGTAGGCCGCAATGCCACCGTGATTCAGAATGGGACGAAGATCCTCGATAACGTGGAGATCCCCGGAATTACGGGCGGCGCGCTGGACGCCGACGAAGGCGAGCCCGGCCCGATCTACCTACAGGGCGATCACGGCCCGGTGAAGTACCGCAATATGGCGATTTCCGTGCCCAAGCCGTAGGGAACGCCCCGCCCGATGGGTGGGGACAATCCAGACGGAGGCGGTCATACTACGCCTGAGTGGCCACCGCCAGCCGCCGCTGCCTGAGCCAGCGCAGCCGGCCCTGATACTCCTGGTAAAGCGTGCCGAAGCCGGCCCACCAGTACCCCAGCACGAATAACAGCAGGAACGGCGCGGCGAAATAGTTGTACGTCTGGAAGGCGAAAACAATCATCCCCACGAAATAGCCGCCCATCAGGATTTCGGCGTATGGCAGCCAGCCGCTGCTCCGGCGGTATTTCTTGATTTCCAGATTGACCTGTCTCTCGCCGATGGCGAACTTGGGCGTGCGGGCGAACGCGGTCTGAATCCCGAACATCGCCTCCAGCACCGCGCGCGTGTTGATGATGGTGGGCCCGACGCCCACCGCGATGAGCATGGGAAGCATCAGCACGGAGCGCTTCCAGTTCTTGGGGTACAACTCGCGCTGCGCGATCACGTAGAACAGCGATATCGACCAGAACGCCGCGATGATCAGCGGCAGGTCGAGGAACACCATCTGCCACACGCCCATGTAGAACCGCACAATCATCACCGGCAGCATGAGCGCCGAAATCACGATCATCAGCGGGTATGAGAAATTCGGCGTGAGGTGCAGGAACGCCTCTATTTTCACGCGCGCCGGAATGTCGGCCTTCATAATTCGCGGCAGCAGTTTTCTGGCCACCTGCGTCAGGCCCTTCGCCCAGCGCGACTGCTGCACCTGGAAGCCGTGCATCTCAACGGGCAGTTCCGAGGGGCAATCCAGGCCCGGGAGGTACACGAACCGCCAGCCCTTGAGCTGGGCGCGGTAGCTCAGGTCGGAATCCTCCGTGAGGGTGTCGTGCTGCCAGCCGCCGGCGTCCGCGATCATCTTCTTGCGCAGAATGCCCGCCGTCCCGTTGAAGTTGAAGAAATAGCCCGCGCGCGATCGCGCCCCGTGCTCGAGGATGAAATGGCCGTCGAGCAGCATCGCCTCCACCTCTGTCAGGAAGTTATAGTCCCGGTTGAGATAGCTCCAGCGCGTTTGCACCACCCCCACCACGGGGTCGGCGAAGAAGTGAATGGTGCGCGACAGAAAATCGGACGGCGGGCAGAAATCGGCGTCGAAGATGGCCACGAACTCGCCGGTGGCAGTCTCCAGCCCCTCCTGGAGGGCCCCAGCCTTGAAGCCGTGCCGGTGCGTCCGGTGGTGGTATTCAATCGGGTAGCCGAGCGCCCGGTAACGTTCCACCAGCGCTTCGGCGAACGGCCCCGTATCGTCCGTCGAATCGTCCAACACCTGGATTTGCAGCAGCTCTTTGGGGTATTCGATCTTGAGCACTTCCTCGATCAGCCGCTCCACCACGTAGCGTTCGTTATAAAGAGGAAGCTGTATCGTCACCCGCGGCAGTTGCTCGAAACGCTTGGGAGGCCCGGTGGTGGCGTTCTTCCGGTGCTTAAAGTACGTGCGGATCACGTCGTAGCGGTGCAGCCCGTAGATGGAAAGGATTCCGAGGATCGTAAAGTAGGGGATCAGCAGGGCCCAGTCGAACCACGCCAGCTTGTGTATACCGGTGAAGGTGTCGTCGAACAGCCCCTGCACGAAGCGGTCGGTGGCCGAACGGAATAGAAAGAGCGCCAGAGGCATGCTCAGCATATATAGGTCCCCGCGAAGCAACCCGCCCCGGACTCAGGGAGGAACCGATAACCGGCAAATTCATGGTAACAAATCTCATCCACGTCGGGATCAACCGTAGAGCGGGCTTCCAGCCTGCCATGCCGGCATCCTTCCTACCGCAGCCCTTGGAGGAAGTAGTTCAGCCGTTTCTCCCGGCCGATGGTGGTGCTCTCGCCATGGCCGGGAATCACTACCGTATCCTCCGGCAGCGGCAGCAGTTTGTCGTGAATCGAGCGCAGGATCTGGCGCCCGTCGCCGCCCGGCAGATCGGTGCGGCCGATGCTGTCGCGGAACAGCGTGTCGCCGGCGATGAGCTTCCCCTCTTGGGGCAGCCACAGGCTGATGCTGCCGGGCGTGTGCCCGGGAGTGTGCAGAACGTGAAACTCGGTCGAGCCCACCACCAGGCGGTCGCCATCCTTCGCGGGCGAATCGATGGTCACCGGTTGGGGTGTCGCCATTCCCAGCCACGCGGCCTGTTCCCCCAGCATGGCCTGCAGTTCGTCGTCGTCCGGGTTCATGTAGACCGGCGCTCCAGTGGCCTGTTTGAGCTTCTGCGCGCCGCCGATATGGTCTATATGAGCGTGCGTGATCACGATGGCTTTCACGGTCAGGCCGTGCTCGGCGACGATCGCGAGCACGCGGCCGATCTCGTCGCCGGGATCCACCACCAGCGCCTCCCGTGTCCGCTCGTCTCCGAAAACCGAGCAATTGCACTGGAACGCTCCCACCGGAAGGATCTCATGGATCATGAACCGATTGTATACTCAACCATATGCCAGAACTTTTCGGCGTGCTCATGCAATGGCTGCACATTTCCTCCGCGGCGGTTTTGGTGGGCGGCCTGATTTACGCCCGCCTGGCCATGACGCCGGCGTCGGAGGCGCTCGCCCCGGAAGGACGCGACGCGCTCGGCGAAAGGGCCGCGGCGGCCTTCCGCCCCCTGGCCTTCGCGGCCATCGCCGGCCTGCTTATCTCCGGTTTCTATAACGTGATCAGTACTCCCGGCCACTCCCTGCGGTATCACGCCTGGCTGGGGCTGAAGCTGTTGCTGGCGGCCCACGCGTTCGCCATCGTCATTCTCATCGTCCATCCGAAGCGCCAGCGCCGGCCGCGCCTGATGATGAGCGCGTGCGTCTCCGGACTGATTGTGATTTTCATTGCGGCTTACCTGAAACACATCTTCTAGACTGGGATCATGCAAGAGGGCTATGCCGCGCTGCGCCGCGGCGCCGCGTGGATGGACCTGAAGGCGCGGGGCCGCATTCTGGCGCGCGGGCGCGACCGGGCGCGCCTGCTCCACAACGTCACCACGAACGAAGTCAAGAAGATGGCGCCGGGCGAGGGCTGCTATGCGTTCCTGCTCAGTCCCCAGGGACGCATACAGGCGGACCTGCTGCTGTTCTGCTTCGAAGATCGCTTCCTGATCGGCGTCGAGCCCGAGCTGCGCGAGAAGGCGGTCCGGCATATCCGCCGCTACATCATCGCGGACCAGGTGGAGCTGGAGGACATCAGCCCGCGTACCGCCGAGATCGGCATCGAAGGTCCCGGCGCCGCGGCGGCGCTGGCCGCGCTAGGCGCTCCGGCGCCGGACCGCGACTATTCCCACCTCGCCTGGAATGACAGTACCATCGCCCGCGCCAGCCTCACCGGGCAACCCGGTTTTCGCATTTTCTGCCCGGAGGACGCGGCTGGCGATCTCATCCGGGCGTTGGAATCGGCCGGAGCGACCCCGGCCACCGCCGAGGACGCTCGCGTGGTGCGCATCGAGAACGGCAAGCCCCGCTACGGTGATGACATCCGCGATACCACCCTGCCGCAGGAAACCCGGCAGATGCACGCCGTAAGCTTCACCAAGGGCTGCTACATCGGCCAGGAAATCGTGGAGCGTATCCGCGCGCGCGGCCATGTGAACCGCGCCCTCGAGCGCATCGAGCTCGAAGGCGCCGATCCGCCGCCCGCGGGCACAGTGATCGAAGCCGGCGGAAAGCAGGCCGAGATCACATCGTCGGCCTATTCGCCCGACGCGGGCAAGGTGGTGGCGCTGGCGTACGTACGGGAGTAGCGTGCTTGTGGATGCGCGCGCTCAGGTTCCGGCGGTTTCTCCGGTCATCGTGATAAGCTGAAATCGGGATGAGAACATTTTCCACTTCGTTGATGGTGCTGCTGGTGGTGGCGGCTCTCTTCTTTGGAAATTGCTTCTCCTGCCCGCAAATGCTGCTGGCCGGGCAGTCGCAACGGCCGTCGCATAACTGCTGCCCCAGGCCGCAACCGGTCTCCGCCGGCTGCCAGGCCCAGGGCCTGCGGCATTTCGTCAAGGCCGCCGATAGCGGCGCGCAACCGCTCGTCGTTCCCGTAGCCGCCGGGCTCGCCGAGGTCCCCGCCCCGATCGTTCTTCCCGGCGCTACTTTCATCGTTCCGGCCCCCGCCGAGCACGCCCCGCCCGGCACTCTCCCGCTCCGCGTCTAGACCTTTCCTCTGACCCAGTGGCGCGCGCCCTCGTGTGTGCGTATGTCCCTCCGCGCCCGGCGCCGCCGGCGCGCGCGATTCAGGTGAAAGGAAACGACTCTGAAACACTGCCTTTATCTTTTGATTATTCCCGCGCTGGCGGCTGCGCAGCCCCTGCCTGCGCTTATAGACGAAGCCCTGCGCAACAACCGCGAGATCCTCGCCGCCCAGAAGAAATACGAAGCCGCCCGCCAGCGCCCCGCGCAGGCCAGTTCCCTGCCCGAGCCCACCGTCTCGCTCGGCTACGCCTCCAGCGGCGCTCCCTACCCCGGAGCCGGCATCGGCAGCGTGCCCACCGCCAACGCCGGCGTCATGGTCTCGCAGGAAGTGCCCTTTCCGGGTAAACAAAAACTGCGCGGTGAGATCGCCGCCAAGGAAGCCGATGTGGAATTCCAGCAGTATCTCTCCGTCCGCCTGAGCGTCGTCTCCCGTCTCAAGCAGACCTACCACGAACTGCATCACTCCATCTTCGCCATCGCCTTCACCAGGCGCTACCAGGAGCTTCTCGACTCCATCCTGCGCATCTCCGAAGCCCGTTACGCCGCTGGCCGCGCCGCCCAGCAGGACATCTTCAAAGCCCAAACGCAGTTCTCCATCTTCGAGGCGCAACTGCTCCGCTACCAGCAGGAGCAAACGAGCAAGGAGATCGAGATCGACGCGCTGCTCAACCGTCCGCTCGACAGGCCCATCGACGTCCCCGCCGACATGGCCGCGGGCGTCATGCCCGCTACGCTGGACGAGCTGCTGGCCCACGCCCGCGCCGCTCCCGCCTTGGCCGGGTCGCAGCAGACCATTGAGCGCGCCGAGCTCGCCGCCAACCTCGCCCGTAGAGACTACTACCCCGACTACACCCTCTCGGGCGGCTATTTCAACCAGGGGGCCATGCCCCCCATGTGGCAGTTTCGGGTCGATTTCAAGCTTCCCGCGTACTTCTGGCGCAACCAGCGGGCCGCCGTCAACGAGCGGGAATCGAGCGCGGCGGAAGCCCGCCACGACTATGAGGCGGCCAGCGTCGCGGTGCAATCGCGCATCCGCGACCAATACGCCGTCGCCACTACCTCCCGCCGCCTGGCGGACCTCTACGAAAAGTCCGTCATACCCGAAGCCCGGCTGGCGCTCGAATCGTCCCTGGCCGGGTATCAAACGGGGGCCGTCGATTTCGTGACGGTCTTCTCGAACTTCATGAACGTCGTGGACAACGAGCTCATGTACCACGAAGAAATCATGCGGTCCGACGTGGCGCTGGCGCGCCTGGAAGAACTCACTGGAATGGAGACCAACCCGTGAAGAGATTCGCCGTCGTTTTCCTGATTGCCGCCGCTTTCGCCGGCGGATACGTTTACGCACGCTGGTTCGGCAAGACCGCCCCGGCCGGCGCGCCGGCGCGGAAGATCCTGTATTGGGTGGATCCCATGCACCCGCAATACAAATCCGACAAGCCGGGCATTGCGCCCGATTGCGGCATGAAGCTGGAGCCGGTCTACGCCGAAGCCGCGCCGGCTGCCGCCCCCGAAGCGCTTCCGCCCGGCGCCGTGCGGATCGCGCCGGAAAAGCAGCAGCTCATCGGCGTGGCCTTTGGCGCCGCCCAATACGAAACCGTCACCGACACCCTCCGCGCCGCGGCCCGCGTGACGCTCGACGAAACGCGCATTTCGAAAGTCCAGAGCCGCCTGGAGGGTTGGATCGACAAAGTCTTCGCCGATTTCACCGGCCGGCAGGTCCGCCAGGGCGAACCCCTGCTCACCATCTACAGTCCCGAAGCGCTGGCCACCCAGCAGGAGTACCTGCTGGCCCTCCGCGCGCAGGGCGCCATGAGCGGCAACCCGGTGCACGAAATGACCGAAAGCACCGCCAACCTGGTGGCAGCGGCGCGAAAGCGCCTCGATCTTTTCGACATCGGCGCCCGCCAGCTCGACGAAATCGCGCGCACCGGCCAGCCCGTCGAGAACCTTACCATCGAAGCGCCCTTCTCCGGCTTCATCATGGAGCGCAATGCCTATCCCAAGCAACACGTAACTCCCGAAACCGTGCTCTATACGGTGGCCGATCTCTCGACGGTCTGGGTGGTCGCCGACGTGTACGAATACGAATCCGCGGCCGTGCGCCTCGATCAGCCGGCCACCTTGACGCTGCCGTCCGCGCCCGGCCGCGTGTTTCGCGGCCGCGTCAGCTACATTCTGCCCCAGGTGGACCCGGCCACGCGCACGCTCAAAGTGCGGCTGGCGTTCAGCAACCCCGGCTTCGCGCTCAAGCCCGACATGTACGGCGAGGTGCAGTTCCAAACCGGAGGGGCGCGGCGGATGGTTGTCCCGCAATCGGCGGTGCTCAATTCCGGCGACCGCCAGGTGGTCTTTCTCGATCGCGGCGCCGGCGTCTTCGAGCCTCGCGAGGTCAAGATCGGCGTCCAGTCGGGCGACCGTATTGAAATCCTCAGCGGTCTCCAGCCCGGCGAGCGCATCGTGACTTCCGGCAACTTCCTCATCGATTCCGAAAGCCAGCTCAAAGCGGCGGCGGGCGATGCCGGGAACGCGCCCAAGGGAAGACAGCAAGAGTCCGGCGCCAAGGGAATGCCGGACATGCCGGGGATGGAAGAGGAGGAATAATGATCGGCCGCATCATTGAAATCTCCGCGCGCAACCGGCTGCTGGTCTTGCTGCTTGTTTCGGCGGCGGCGCTGGCCGGCTGGTGGTCGATGGGCGCCATTCCGCTCGACGCCATCCCCGACCTGAGCGACACCCAGGTGATTGTCTACTCGCGCTGGGACCGCAGCCCCGATATCATGGAGGACCAGGTCACCTACCCCATCGTCAGCGCCATGCTCGGCGCGCCCAAGGTGAAAGACGTCCGCGGCTTTTCCGATTTCGGCTATTCCTACGTCTACATCATTTTCGAAGACGGCACGGATATTTACTGGGCCCGCTCGCGCACGCTGGAGTATCTTTCCAAGATTTCGTCGCGCCTCCCGAAGGATGTGCAGACCGAGCTCGGCCCCGATGCCACCGGCGTCGGCTGGGTGTTTCAGTACGCCCTGGTGGACCGGACGGGGGGCCGGGATCTGGCGCAGTTGCGCTCCCTCCAGGATTGGTTTCTGCGCTACCAGTTGCAGGCCGTGCCCGGGGTGGCCGAGGTCGCGCCGCTGGGCGGCTTTGTGCGCCAGTATCAGGTGAACGTCGATCCCAACCGGCTGGCCGCCTTCGGCATACCAATCTCCAAGGTGGTGGCCGCCGTGCGCGGCGGCAACAGCGACGTCGGCGGCCGGCTGGTCGAGTTCACCGGCCGCGAGTACATGGTGCGCGGACGCGGATACGCCCGCTCCACCGGCGACCTGGCCCAGATCGTCCTCGCGACCAACGCCGCGGGCGTCCCCGTGCTGATCCGCGACGTGGGCACGGTGACGCTCGGTCCCGACATTCGCCGCGGCATCGCCGATCTCGATGGCAAGGGCGAAGTCGTCTCGGGCATCGTCGTCATCGGGCAGAATGAGAACGCGCTCCGCGTCATCGAACGCGTCAAAGCCAAGCTCCGGGAGATTCAACCGAGCCTCCCGCCGGGCGTCGAAGTGGTGACGGCTTACGACCGGTCCGAGCTGATCCTCGCTTCCATCGACAACCTCAAGCGCACCCTGATCGAAGAGCTGATCGTGGTGGCTATCGTCATCCTCATTTTTCTCTGGCACGTGCCCAGCGCCGTGATCCCCGTACTTACCATCCCCATCACCGTGCTGATCGCCTTCGTGCCCATGCGCCTCATGGGGATGAGCTCGAACATCATGTCGCTGGGCGGCATCGCCATCGCCGTGGGCGCCATGGTGGACGCCGCCATCGTGGTGGTGGAGCAGACCCACAAGAAACTCGAGAGCGCCGGCGCGGACTGGACCACCGCCGATTACCGCAACGCCATCGTCTCCGCGGTCAAGGAAGTCGGCGGCCCCAGCTTTTTCGCGCTGCTGGTGATTGCCGTTTCCTTCCTTCCCGTGCTCACCCTGGAGGCGCAGGAGGGACGCCTCTTCAAGCCGCTCGCCTACACCAAGAACTTCGCCATGATCGTGGCCGCCGCGCTGGCCATCACCCTCGACCCGGCCCTGCGGCTGCTCTTCTTCCGCAAGGATAAGTTCCGCCTGAAGCCGCGCTGGCTGGCCGCCCCGATCAATGCCATTCTGGTCGGGACCATCCACTCGGAGGAGAAACATCCCATTAGCCGCATTCTGATGCGGCTCTATCAACCGGTTGTCGCCTGGAGCCTTCGCTGGAGGTGGGCCGTGATTTTCGGCGCCCTGGCGCTGATCGCGCTCACCATCCCGGCGTACCTGCGCCTGGGCTCCGAGTTCATGCCGCCGCTCGACGAGGGCGCGCTGCTCTTCATGCCGTCCACCCTTCCCGGCATCTCGGTGGCCGAAGCGGGGAAGCTCATGCAGGCGCAAGACCGCATTCTCATGAGCTTCCCGGAGGTGGCCCGCGTGCTCGGCAAATCCGGCCGGGCCGAAACCTCTACCGACCCGGCGCCATTCTCGATGATGGAGACCATCGTCGAGCTCAAGCCCAAATCGCAGTGGCCCAAAACGCCGACCTGGTACGACAAATGGCCACCCTGGACCAAGCGCTTCTGCGGGCGCATCACCCCCGACCACATTTCCACCGAAGCCCTGGTGGATGAGATGAACCAGGCGCTGCGCTTTCCCGGCGTCTCCAACGCCTGGACCATGCCCATCAAAAACCGCATCGACATGCTGACCACGGGCGTGCGTACTCCCGTGGGCGTCAAGATCTTCGGCCCCGACCTCAAGCAAATCGAACGGATCGGAACGGAGATCGAACGCGTGCTGCCGCAGGTTCCAGGCACGCGCAGCGTTTTCGCCGAGCGCGTGGGCGGCGGCTACTTCCTCGATTTCGACCTCAGGCGCGACCAGCTCGCGCGTTACGGCCTCAGCGTGGATGACGCCCAGGCGGTGGTGATGAACGCCATCGGCGGCGACAATGTCTCGACAGCTATCGAGGGCCGCGAGCGTTACCCCATCAACGTGCGCTATTACCGCGACTCCCGAAGTTCCATCGAGCGGCTGGGCCGCGCGCTGGTCCCCGCCATGGACGGCAAGGCGCAAATTCCCCTCGCCGAAATCGCCACGCTCAAGATGACCACCGGCCCTTCCATGCTGCGCAATGAAAACGGCATGTTGAACGGCTACGTGTATGTCGACGTGGCGGGGCGCGACATCGGCGGCTACGTGGCGGAGGCCAAGCGCGTGGTGCGCGACGGGGTTGCCCTGCCGCCGGGTTACACCATCGTCTGGAGCGGGCAGTACGAAGCCATGGAATGTGTGCGGGAACGCCTCAAAATCGTCCTGCCGCTCACCCTGTTCCTGATCTTCCTGCTGCTGTACCTCAACACCAGGTCGGCGGCCAAAACCGTGCTTATCCTGCTGGCCGTGCCGTTCTCGGCGGTAGGCGCCATCTGGCTGCTCTACGGACTGGGCTACAACATGAGCATTGGCGTCTGGGTGGGCCTCATCGCGCTCATGGGGGTCGACGCCGAAACCGGCGTCTTCATGCTGCTCTATCTCGATCTGGCCTTCGAAGAGCGCCGCCTCGCCGGCGCCATGCGCAACGCGGCGGACCTAAGGGAGGCCATCATTCACGGCGCCGTGAAGCGCATTCGCCCCAAGGTTATGACCGTGGCAACCATGTTCGTCGGCCTGGCCCCCATCATGTGGGCTGTCGGCGCCGGCGCCGATGTCATGAAACGAATCGCCGCTCCCATGGTGGGCGGCATCTTTACATCGTTCTTACTCGAGCTGGTGGTGTATCCGGCTCTCTACGAGGTATGGAAATGGCATTCCGTAAAATCGCAAGTTGCTTGATCCTGGCGGCCGCCGCGCACGCCGCGCAGTTCCCGGCCACGTATAAGAAGCACGCCGGTGTCCTGACCGTGGACGAAACCGGCGTCTCCTACGCCGGCGAAAAGGCCCAGCACTGGAGCTGGAAGTTCCAGGATATCCAGCGGTTCACCCTGTCGCCGGACCGGATCGCGGTCCTGACGTATCAAGACAACCGCTACCTGCTCGGCGCCGACCGCAGTTACGAGTTCGTTGGTAAGATTCCGGCCCTGGAACTCTACGACTTACTCAAAGGGAGGTTGGACCAGCGCTTCGTCGCGGCGTTGGCGGACGCCACTTTCCCCGTGCAGTGGTCCGTTCCCGCCAAGCACCTGCTCCCTATCACAGGCAGCGAGGGCGTTTTGTCGTTCGGCGCCGATGCGGTCTCCTGGTCGACTACAGCCAAGGACGATTCCCGCACCTGGCGCTACCAGGACATTGCCAACATCGGCAGCAGCGGCCCGTTCGACTTCACAATCACTACCTTGGAAAAGACGTTCCACTTCCAACTTAAGCAGACGCTCGCCGAGCGGCGCTATAACGAGCTCTGGATGGAGATCGAGAAGAAGAACGGGAAGATTCAATAAGCGCCGGTTCCACCCGCCCATGCGGCCGAGGGCGTCCAACCGGGACGCGACGTAGGGGCCGGGCATGCCCGGCCCCTACAAATCAAGCGCTCGAAAACTTAGAAGAAGGTCAGTTCCTTCATCGGATAGTGCTTCCGGTTGCGGGTCCACAGCATCGCGCCGTTTACCACCGCGCACGCAGCGATTAAGGCATCGCCCAGTTCGACCCCGTGGCTCTTCCTGTAGCGTCCGAGATAATCGCCTGCCCGCCGGCCCGTTTCCGAGTCAATCGGAACACACGTCAGTGCGCGGAACAGGTTGTCGAGCGCGTCGTATTCCGCCGGCCGCGCCCCTGCCCACAGTTCGGCGACGCTGACCGGTGAATACAGGATGGCGACGTCGGAACCGCTCAACTCGATCCATCTGGAGATGAGTTCCGCGTCTCTCCCACGAGACGCTTCGATGAGGATGTCGGAATCGACCAGCACGCTCATTTTGCGGGTAGCCTGTCGAGCCGGCCGCCGCGCCGGAGACCGCGGACAATCTCGACGGCGCCCGGCGTTCCGGAAGCCGCCTTGCGAATTCCGACGAACGCCCGCATAGCTTTCATCCGCTCTTCCCGTTGCCCCACGTAGCGTTCACGGAGAGCCTCGCGAACCAATTCGGAAACCGTCGTCCGCCGGCTCCTGGCGCGCGCGTGGAGGGTGCTCCAAAGATGCTCGTCGAGATAAAGCTGGGTCCGCCTCACGATGTATAGTATACATCGTCACGGTCTCCGGAGAAAGCCGATGCGACCCCGAGGACCCCGCGCAATCCGTGCCACTCGGCCGCCACTTCTGGCAAAATGTTACTCTGAGTCCGGTGAACTTCACGCGGCGCCGGAATGGCCCCTGGCGGCTCGCTTCTTTCGCCGGCTCGCGGCTATTTTCCAAGGAGATTTATGAACATCCGGAATCACTCGTGCTGCATTCTCGTGTGCTGGCTCGGTTGGCTTGCGGTTCCGGCCAACGCGCAGCCGGACTTGGGCATCCCTCACCTGCGGAAACAGGGGACCGTTACGCAGTTCATCGTGGACGGTAAGCCGTTCGTGGCCCTGGGGGGAGAATTCGAGCCCGACACCGCCACCAGTCTCGAAAACTTGCGGCCTATATGGCCCACGCTGGTGAAGATGAATGTCAACTTCGTGTCTCCCGTGGCCCTTTGGGAGATGGTGGAACCGGAGGAGGGCAAGTACGACTTCACCCTCATCGACGGCATCATACAGGAGGCCCGGCGCAACCATCTGCGCATCGGCTTGGTGTGGTTCGCCAGCTTTAAGAATGGCCTGGGCGCCTTCGCTCCCTTGTGGGTGAAGAAGGATTTCCAGCGCTTCCCGCGCGCCCAGCCCCGGGGGCGCACGAGCATGGAAATCTTCTCCGTCATCGAGGGCTACGGCGATGCCACGCGGGACGCGGATGCGCGCGCCTTCGCCGCCCTGATGCGGCACATCAAGGAAGTGGACGGCCGCGAGCACACCGTCATCATGGTCCAGGTGGAGAACGAAGTCGGGGTGCTGGGAGACTCCCGCGACCGGTCTCAAGCGGCCAACAGAGCTTTTGCCGGGCCGGTCCCGAAGGAGTTGATGGATTACCTCCAGAAGCACAAGGAGACGCTGGCGCCGGAATTGCGCGAGCTCTGGGCCGCCAACGGGTTCAAGACCTCCGGGACGTGGGAGCAGGTCTTCGGTCCCGGCAAGCCCGCCGACGTCGTTACCGAAAGGCCGCTGAAGGAGGGAGAGGCCCAGACGGAGTGGCGTAAACTGCACTGGCCGGTGGATGAGATATTCATGGCGTGGAACTATGCCCGGTACCTCGACAAAATCGTCGAGCGGGGCAAGGCCGAGTACCCCATTCCGATGTACGTGAACGCCTGGCTCCAGCAACCGAATCTGCCATGGCCCGGGAAGTATCCGAGCGGTGGACCGGTTCCCCAGGTCCACGATGTGTGGCGCGCCGGGGCGCCGTCCATCGATGTTTTCGGACCCGATAACTACGTGTCGCAATTCGGCGAGGTGTCCCAACGGTTCATGCGCAACGGCAACCCGCTGTTGATCGCCGAGGCGAACGGTGGCGAGCGAGGCGCCGCCCAGGCGCTTTACGCCGCCGGGCAGGGCGCCATCGGCTTCTCGGTTTACGGGATCGAGTACAACCTGCTGTGGCAGGATGCCGCCAATGAGCTTGGCAGGGCTTATAAGTCCATCTCGCAGATCATGCCTCTGATCGTGGACCACCAGGGCAAGGAAGGCGAAATGGCGGGCGTGCTGCTGGAGGGCAATGAGCCCGAGAAGGTCCGGTTAGGCGACTATACCCTGACGGTTAAGTTCGCCGCCGACCGCCGGATCGAAGGGGCCCCTCCGCGGCCCGCGGTGCGGCGCGCTGGATTGCTCTTCGTGCTGACCGCGCCGGACGAGTTCTATGTCGCCATCAACAGCCAGACCGAGCTGGCCGTTACGTTCACTCCCAACACGCCGGGACCTTCGCTGGTCGGAGTCGGCCCCATCGAGGAGGGCAGTTTTGTGGACGGCCGCTGGGTGCAAGGGCGCCATTTGGATCACCGCGCGATTGCGAGCGAGGTCTGCGTGTACTGCCAGCCCGCCTTGCTGGTCCCCGCCGAATACTATTTTCAAGCCGCTCACAGCGAGCATACTATCTTGCGCGTCAAGCTGTACCGCTACCAATAAGACCCGCGAGAGACTTATATAGGAGCTATCGGGAGGTAACTATGAAACTTCGACTCTTGTTCTGCGCTATTCTCGCGTGCCCTCTCGCCCTCGTCGCGGGACAGGGCCAAAGCAGGCCGGCCCCGACTGCCACTGTTTCGGACATCCCGCACTTGCGGAAGCAGGGTACGGCCACCCAACTGATCGTGGACGGCAAACCGTTCCTCGCGCTGGCGGGCGAGTTGCTCAACAACAGCGCTACCGGCATCGAGCATATGAAACCCATATGGCCCAAGCTGGTTGCGTCCAAATTCAACACCGTCCTGGCGGGCGTTTCCTGGGCCCAGATCGAACCACTGGAAGGCAAGTTCGACTTCACTGTGCCGGATGGCATCATCCGGGATGCGCGCAGTCACAACCTGCATCTCGTGCTCCTATGGTTCGGAACCTGGAAGAACAGTCTCTCCAGTTACCCGCCCGACTGGCTCAAAAAGGATTTCGAGCGCTTCCCGCGCGCCCAGTTCGCGGACGGTACGAGCATCGAACTGCTCAGCCCCTTGAGCGATGCCAGCCGGGACGCCGATGCCCGCGCCTTTGCGGCCCTGATGCGGCACATCAAGGCGGTGGACGGCCAGCAGCACACGGTCGTCATGATCCAGGTGGAGAATGAAGTGGGAATGCATCGCGAGTCCCGCGACCACTCGCCCACGGCCAATAAGGCCTTCGCTGGACCGGTTCCCAAGGAGCTGATGGACTACCTGCAGCAGCACAAGGATACGCTCATTCCCGAGTTTCGCAAAGTGTGGGAAGCGGCCGGCTTCAAGACCTCCGGAACCTGGGAAGAGGTGTTCGGCAAGAGCGCCGTGACCGATGGCTACTTCATGGCCTGGAACATAGCGCGCTACATCGGCCGCGTAGCCGAGGCGGGCAAAGCCGAGTACCCGCTGCCGATGTTCTGCAACGCGGCGCTGTATGGCGTGGGAAGGGGCGCCGTCCAACCATCGAGCGGAGGCCGCCCGTGGGACTTCGTGATGGACGTCTGGAGGGCCGCGGCGCCGAAGATCGACATGCTCTCCCCCGACATTTACAGCGAGGGCGACTTCATGGCGTTTTGCGCCAAGTACACCCAATCCGGCAACCCGCTCTTCATACCCGAGACCGGGAACGGGCCGAGTGTCGCGCCCAGAGCGCTCTACGCCTTCGGACGCCACGACGCCATCGGCTTCTCGCCCTTCGGCATCGACCGGCCGGACCGTTTGGGCAACTCTCCCGATCTGACCGGCGTCTACGATCTCCTCTCGCGAGCGGCTCCCTTGATCCTGGCGCACCAGGGCAACGGCTCGATGTCCGCCGTCCTGCTGGGCCCGAAAGATCCGCCACAAAAGGTCCAGTTGGGCAATTACACGCTACAGGTCGCGCCCTGGCCGATTCGATATACGATGCCCCTGCTGATGCCCGGGGAACCACCGCCGGGAAACCCGCCCCCCGCGGCCGTAATCCTCATTGCGGCGGGGCCCGACGAGTTTTACGCCATCGGCAGCGGCGTGAAGATCACCTTTTCCCCGAACACGCCGGGACCCCCGTTCGCCGGACTGGGCACGGTGGAACAAGGCACGTTTGTGGATGGCCGCTGGGCTCCCGACATCCGCCTGGCGGGGGACGATACCGGGCAGGGCGAAGATCTGTTCGAACTCCAGCGGCATATGGGCATCCAGCGCTTCACGCTGTACCGCTACCGCTGAGACGCGCGAGGCCGGGCCGGACGTGTTCGGCCCCTACGCCTTGTAGTCCCACTCTTTGCGATAGGGCATGTCCACGTAGCCGTTGGCTGGTTGGTCGTTGGTGAACCGCATGGTCTTCGCGTCCCAGTACAGGACCTTGGAGCTGCGCCAATAGCGGGGCGCATCCGCGCCGCCGGGCGCATAGACTCCGGGGTGCGCGCCACCGGTGGTGCTCCACACGTCGGCGGAATCCGAGCGGCCATTATGCCCCCAACCCGTCGTGCCGCGTTCTCCTGGCATGCTGTAGCGGCGCAGCGTGGCCGTCCCGAGCAGAGCGAATTCCGTGTAATCGCAAGCGGTCTCGATCGGCATGATCGACTTCTTCCCCGCTTTGCACGCCCGTATCCACTCGGCGTAATGGTCCGCTCGCTCGCACCGCGGCAAGTACGGGTCGGGCTGCTTGAAGTCCTTGAACTTGCTCTCCGGCAGCAGCCAGCCGCCGGCGAATCCTTGAATCTTCTGCCCCGGCTTGAGATTGGTATGGTCCGGCAGCGAATTGCTCCCGCCATAGAACGCCGAAACCTGAACGCCGTTGTCCCCCACGAACATCATCCCCCGGCCCGGCATCCCCATCTCGCGGGCCATGCTCAGCGGACGCATCGGCTGCAGGCCGCCATCGTAGAAATACGCCATCATCTCCGGGTGTTTGCCGCGCGCCGGAAAATGCCACTGGACCAGGTTGGCGATGCTACAGCACTCGCTGTTCTCCACCACGCCCTCCTCGGAGAACGCCTGGCAAGCGTCGGCCGCAATCCAGTCCGGCGCCCCCATATCGAGTTCGTCGTGAAACACGTGCAGCGCGTGGCAAGCCACGTCGCCCAGGTTGCCCGTGCCGAAATCCCACCAGGGCCGCCAGTCGCCGTAATGATAAATCTTGTTGTACGGCCGCGCCGGAGAGGGGCCGCACCACTGGTCCCAGTTCATTCCCTCAGGCGGCTTCTGGACCTCCTTGGGCCGGGCCAGCCCGCTGCGGCAGTGCGTGCCGGTCCAGAAGTGCGCTTCCCGTATGGGCCCGATGGCCCCGCTCAACAGCAGCTCCGTGGTGGCCCGGGCGAAGGAGGCGCGTGAATCCTGAATGCTTGCCTTGGTGGTGACCTTGGAGGCCAGCGCCGCCGCCTTCACCCTCCGCGCTTCGGCGATGGTGCGCGTCATCGGCTTGGCGCAGTAGATGTGCTTGTTCATCGCCAGGCCCGCCAGCACCAGGTGCGAATGCCAGTGGTCCGGCGTGGCTACGATCAACGCATCGAAGTTTTTATTCTCCTTGTCGAACATCTGGCGAAAATCCCGGTAGACCTTGGCCTTGGGATACTGTTGGAATACCGGCGCGGCAAGCTCGTGGTCCAGGTCGCAGAGCGCCACGATGTCTTCGCTCTGGCAGCCGGTCACATAATCGGCGCCCACGCCGCCGACGCCCACGGCGGCGATCCGGAGTTTGTCGCTGGGCGCCTGGTAGCCCACGCCTCCCAACACATGGCGCGCCACCACCAGCGGCGCCAGGCCGGCGGCCACGGCGGAGCGCCGGGTCAATCCGCCGTTGGTCGATTCGTTCGAATTCATAAGAACGCTCCCCTAGGGACTTTAACACCTGGCTCCCCGAAACTGGACTATAATTGCGGCTATTATCTAAGGAAGCACCATGAAACTTCAAACTCTGTTCTGCGTCATTGTCGCGTGCCCTCTCGCCTTCGCCGCGAGTCAGGGCCAAGGCAGACCGGTCTCAACCGCCTCTGCTTCGGACATCCCTCACTTGCGGAAGCAGGGGACAGCCACCCAACTGATCGTCGATGGCAAGCCATTCCTGGCCATGGCGGCGGAATTAAGCAATGACGGCGCCACCAGCGTCGAGTACATGAAGCCGATCTGGCCCAAGATCGTCGAAGCCAAAGTCAACACCGTCCTGGCGGGCGTTTCCTGGGCCCAGATCGAACCACAGGAAGGCAAGTTCGACTTCAGCGAGCTGGACGGCATCATCCGGGATGCGCACAGTCACAACCTGCATCTTGCGCTTTTGTGGTTCGCAAGCTGGAAGAACGGTCAGTCGAGCTACCTGCCCGGTTGGGTGAAGAAAGATTTCGCGCGCTTCCCGCGCGTGCAAATTGTGGAGGGTACCTGGCCGGTGTTCGGAGGAGAAGCGGGGCAGCCGCGCGCCCCGTTCACGGGCAGCATCGAACTGCTCAGCCCTCTCGGCGATGCCAGCCGCGACGCCGATGCGCACGCCTTTGCGGCCCTGATGCGGCACGTCAAGGCCGTGGATGGCCAGCAGCATACGGTGGTCATGATCCAGGTGGAGAACGAAGTGGGAATTCAGGGCGACACCCGCGACCGCTCGCCGGTGGCCAACAAGGCTTTCGACGGGCCGGTTCCGAAGGAGCTGACGGACTACCTGTCGCAGCACAAGGACAGCCTGATTCCGGAGCTTCGCAAGGTGTGGGAAGCGGCCGGCTTCAAGACCTCGGGAAGCTGGGCGGAGGTGTTCGGCAAGGGCCGGCCGGCGGAGGAGATCTTTATGGCCTGGTACTTCTCGCGTTACGTGGGCCGGGTGGTGGAGGCGGGCAAGGCCGAATACCCGATACCAATGTTCACCAACTGCCCGCAGTCCGGATTTGGGAGGGCGCCGGCGCCGGTAAAAGGCGGACAGAGTGGCGGACCGATGCCCGACGCGATGGACGTCTGGAGGGCCGGGGCGCCGAAGATCGACATATTCGGGGTGGACGTTTACGGCTTCGACTTCGTGATGATGTGCGCGAAGTTCACCCAATCCGGGAATCCGCTGTGGATACCCGAAACGGTCGGCGGGCTGGAGGGCGCGGCCAGAATACTCTACGCTTTCGGACGCCACGATGCGATCGGCTTCTCGCCCATGAACGGGGGCATCGATAGGCGCCTCGCTCCCGACTACGATCTGATCAGCGGCTACGACCTGTCCACGCAATTGACGCCCCTGATTGTGGAACACCAGGGCGACGGCTCGATGTCCGCCGTCCTGATGGAGCCGAAGGATCCGCCGCGGAAGATCCAACTGGGGAATTACACGCTGTCGGTCGCGTTCATCAGGCCCCGGGCGGAAAAGCGCGGGGACCCGCCGCCGGAGCCGCCAACGCTCGCGGGCGCGATTTTCATCAACACCGCGCCCGACGAGTATTACGTGGCCGGATTCGGCCTGAGCGTCGCCTTTGCTCCGAACACGCCGGGGCTCCCGCTGGCTGGTCTGGACACCGTGGAAGAGGGCTCTTTTGTCAACGGGCGCTGGGTTCCCGGGCGGCGGCTGGCCGGCGACTCCACCATCGAGGGGGACTGCCTGGAACTGAAATGGCCGCGCAAGGGTGAGACGCCGTCGCTCAAAATGCGCCTCAGTACGGAGGGCATCGAGCGCGTCACCCTGTACCGCTACCGTTGAGACGGGCGCGAGGCGGGGTCACCCGCGGCAGGGTATCCCTGCCACAAATATTCCAGAGCCTCGGGCAGGGTTTGTTGCTTCACGGCGCCGTCGTTGTGCCCGGCGTTGCGCGCAAATACAAACTGATAATGATAGCCCTTGGCTGCCAGTACTTTGGCCATGTTTTCATTGGCCACGACCCAGTCGTGCATGTTATCGCGCATGACGTTCGGATTGAAAAGGTCCCTGTCGCCGGCTTCCATCCAGATGCGCAGCGGCTTGGCCGGAGTATTGGGGATGAGGTGTTCATGGAACTCCCAGGCGCCGTGGGGAGTCTGGGGGTTTGATGGCCACTGCTGGTTCACGTAAGTGCCCGAGTAGGTGAGAACGCGGTGGTACAGCTCCGGGTGATACCACGCCATAATCAAGGCGCACGAGCCGCCGGAACTGCCGCCCATGGTGGCCCGGCCCTCGGGATCCTTGGTCAGTTTCACGTTGTATTGCTTCTCGACGAGGGGCAGCACCTCTGTCTCGACGAACTCCGCGTACAGGCCCGACATGGTGTCGTACTCCAGGCCGCGCTCGCTTCCCTGGGCGTCGCCGCTGCCGTTGCCTATCGAGATGGCGATCATCGCGGGCACGCGATGCTGGGCGATCAGATTGTCGAGGGCCGTGAACGGAGTCCGGTCGCCGTCCGCCGTCACGATAAACGGAGCGGCCGTGCCGGGCACGTATTGTCTGGGGACGTACACAGCCACCCGGCGAGTGTAGTGAGCGGGGTGGCTTGTGGTGACCACCATTTTGGCGGGGTCGGCGGGGTCTGCCTGGCCAAGGGTGTTGGCCTCGCGCGCGATGCCCGGATAGATCTTGCTGTCGGCCGATTCGATGGTGAAGGTGAAAACCGCTCCTTGCGGCACGCCTTCCTGCACGGTCATCTCCGGCGCGCGGGTGTGGGTGGGGCCGAGGATGAAGTTTCCGTCGGAGGTCGCCGGAGCGCTGGCGCCGTCGGGCAGCTCCTTCGCCGTAACATAGCCGGGCGTGTGGGGATCGCGGGTTGGCGGCGACGGGCGCACTGGGGGCGCCGTCGCGGCCGGGGTTTGGGCCATGGCCAAGCCAGTCGTCATGCCGAGCAGGAACGCGATGTTCAGAGGACGGGACATCAGGGGCTCCTTTCTCTCTTAGCGGCGCCAATTCCCCGGCGATGCTGCTGAAGTCGCCGATTGGCCCATTGTACAGCCGTGCGCCGGTTGGAGTCGCCCGGAATGGACAAATGAGATAAACGGCTCGAATTAGGGCGATTGGACGTATAATCGCTACTGGCCACGAAGGCCAAGACGGAAATCCCCGCTCGGGTTGGCCCCCAGCCAGCCAAGGGTAAGAAATAGGGACCGGAAGGAGTCTGTATGCAATCTGAATCGTCTCGTCGCAATTTCCTGGCCGCGGGGCTGGCTTTGCCTGCTGCCGGCCTGGCGAAACCCGCAACCTCCCCGCTGCCTGCGCAGGCCCCTGCGAAGGTTCCTGCGAAGGGAGCGCCCCAGGTGAAACTCACCTATCGGACGTTGGGGAAGACAGGCCTGAAGGTGACGTCGCTGTCCTTCGGGTGCATGACGGCGTCGGACCAGTCCGTGATTGCGAGGGCGGCCGACATCGGCATTATCCACTTCGACACGGCGCGCGGTTACCAGGGGGGAAACAACGAGCGAATGCTGGGCGGGGCGGTGAAGGGCAAGCGAAAGCAGTTGGTCATCTCCAGCAAGACCATTGCCAAGACCGGGAAGGAGGCTCTGGCCGACCTGGACACCAGCCTGAAAGAGCTGGGCACCGACTACCTCGACATCTGGTATCTGCACAACCGGAGCACCCCGGCCGAAGTGACCGACGAACTGCTGGAAGCCCAGCGCGCCGCCAGGAAGGCCGGGAAGATCCGGTTCCGCGGCGTCAGCACCCACTACAACATGGACCAGATGCTGGCGTTCCTGGTCAAAAAGGGGCAGACCGACGTCGTCTTGACCACCTACAACTTCGCTATGAGGAACGTGGCCATGGACAATCAACCGGCGCGGATCGCGGACATGACCGCGGCGATCCAGACGGCGCGAAAGGCCGGCATGGGAATCGTGGCCATGAAGACCTTGGCGGGTGGGCTTAGCCGGGCCTCGCGAGGCGACCGGCTTTACGGGGCATCTCAGGGCGCGGTGGTAAAGACCCTCAACCAGGAGGGCGCGGCGTTGGCGGCCATCAAATGGGCCCTCAAGAATCAGTCCCTCGATACGGCCATTGTCTGCATGACCGATCAGGATCAGCTCGACGAGAACCTGCGCGCCATGGCCGAGCCGTACACGGACAAGGACGAAAAGCTCCTGAACCAGCAACTGGCCTACATCGGCCCGATGTACTGCCGCATGTGCGGGGCCTGCGGCGGCGTCTGCGACAGGGGCGTTCCGGTTCCGGACATGCTGCGCTTCCTGACCTACGTCGAGGGCTACGGGCAGTTCGCCCTGGCGCGCGAGAAGTTCCTGGAGTTGCCGGCGCGGGTCCGCGACATCCGGTGCAGCGACTGCGAGGCCTGCTCGGTCCAATGTCCCCACGGCGTCGAGGTGCGCGACCGGGTGCTCCGCGCTCAGGAGTTGTTGGCCTGAGAAGCACCCGACAGACCACGGAAACCGATGGTCTGTCCCACTTGGTCGTCATAACGGAAAGGAGAATCTCATGGACAAGCCAGCACCCGAAGAGCAGCGCCGGGGCAATTTGAGCCGCAGACGCTTCTTCAACTCGGTGGCCGTGGGGGCCACCGAGGCGGCCATTCTGACCATTCCCGACAAGGCGGAGGCGCAGAGTCCAGCCTTGGAAGCCGGCGCGGGCCAATTGGTCAAGGTCGCTCTGAATGTCAACGGGCAGACGCATTCCCTGATGGTCGAGCCCAGGTGGTCGCTGCTGCACGTGTTGCGCGACCGCTTGGGCCTGACCGGCACGAAGCCGGGCTGCGAGCGCGGCGAGTGCGGGGCCTGCACCGTTCTGATCGATGGCGTAGCGCGATATTCGTGCCTGACGCTGGCGGTGGAGGCGGCCGGAGCGCAAGTCACCACCCTCGAAGGCTTGATGCGCGGCGAGCAACTCGGGCCGGTCCAGCAGGCTTTTCTGGAAGAAGACGCGTTCCAGTGCGGGTATTGCACTCCGGGACAAGTCATGAACGTCGAGGGGCTTCTGCGGAAAACGTCGGATCCCACGATGGAGCAGATTCGCGAGGGCGTGAGCGGCAACCTTTGCCGCTGCGGAGCGTATGCCAATATTTTCCGGGCGGTGAAGCGCGCCGCGGAACTGAAGAAGGCGGAGAGTTGAGCCATGGCGGATACGAATCTGAAACCCTGGGGCGAAACCACGGTGGTGGGCAAGCCCCTCCCACGAATCGACGCCAAAGAACGGCTGAGCGGGACGGCCGTCTACCCGTTGGATACGATCTTGCCGGACATGCTGTACGGAGCGATTCTGCGCTGCCCGCATGCCCACGCCCTGGTCAAGAAGGTGGACGCATCGAAGGCCCGCTCGATGCCCGGCGTGCGCGCCGCGCTCACCGACGCGGACCCTGATGCTCAGGTCCCCTGGTTCGGGAGCGCCGCCGACAGGACCAAGATGGTAAGCCGTCTGTTCGACCCGCGCTGCCGCTACGAGGGCGAGGAGGTGGCGGCCGTGGCAGCCGAAAGCCCGCAGCAGGCTTGGGACGCGGTGAAGGCGATCCAGGTGGAATACCAGAAGCTGCCTTTTGCGACCGACATGGAGGCGGCGCTGAAGCCGGACGCGCCGGCGATCCATGAGGGCGGCAATCACGTGGGCGATCCCATAGCCTACAACCGCGGCGACGTGGCCAAGGGCTTTGCCGAAGCCGACGTGGTCCTGGAGGAAACCTACCGGACCTCCTGCGAGATCCACACTCCCATGGAAGTGCATGGCTCAGTGGCGCACTGGGAGGGCGACCGCCTGACGCTATGGGATACGAATCAGGGACCGTTCCCGATTCAGGGCGCGCTGGCGACCGCTCTCAAAATGCCCCTCAGCAAGGTGCGGGTAATCTCGCCTTACATGGGGGGTGGGTTCGGCAGCAAGCAGGAGCTGGGCAAGTACTCCGCCATCGCCGCTATTCTGGCCAGGAAGACCGCTCGTCCGGTGAAGCTGTTCCTGACCCGCGAAGAGACTTTCCTGTGCACGGGAAACCGGCCGGCCCACATCATGAAGCTGAAGGCCGGCGTGAAGAAAGACGGAACTCTCACGGCGCTGCAGTTGACCGGAACCGGCGAGGTGGGAGCCTATCCAGGCGGCTCGTCCCGCACCGCGGCCGGTTATCAGGTCCAGGATCTCTACAAGTGCCCGAACGTAAAGACCGACGAGTTGCAGGTATACATCAACGCCGGCCAGAACCGGGCTTTCCGGGCGCCGGGCTTTCCGCAATGTTCCTGGGCGCTGGAGCAGATGATGGATGCGCTGGCCGAGAAGATCGGCATGGACCCCATCGACCTGCGCCTAAAGAACTTCTCCCCTCTCTGCCAGGTGGAGGATAACAAACCATACACCTCCACCGGTCTTCGGGAAGCGCTGACGCAAGGGGCGGCGGCCTTCGGCTGGAAGGAGGCTCGCGCGCTCGCCAAGGGGAACGGCCCCTGGGTCCGGGGGGTGGGCGTGGCCGGCGGCATGTGGGGCCAGCCGGGCAGGCCGCCATCCACGGCCATCGTGAAGTACTACCTGGACGGCAGCGCGAACCTCAATATTGGCGCGGCGGATCTCGGCACCGGGACCAAGACGGTTATGGCCATGGTGGTGGCCGAGGAGTTGGGCGTGCCGATCGAGCGGATTGAAGTGGTCAACGCGGATACTGGCACGACGCAGTACACCGGCGCCAGCGGCGGCAGCAAGACGGTAATGACGGATTCCCCCGCGGTGAGGGCCGCGGCGGTGGAAGTGAAATCCAAACTGCTGGCCATGGCGGCCGAGCAGTTGAAACTTTCAGCCGCGAGCCTGACGCTCAAGAACGGCGAGATCTCCGGGCCGGGTGGCGCCCCCAAGGTTGCGGTGGGCGCTCTTCCAGACCTGCGGGCGCAGCAGGTGGTCGTGGGGGTGGGCATCCGCGGTCCCAACATCACCGAAAAATCGATCCGGCCGTTCGCCGCGCATTTCGCCGAGGTGGAAGTCAACATACGCACCGGCGAGGTGAGGGTGCTGCGCATGATCGCGGCGCAGGATAGCGGCCGCGTCATGAACCTCTCGACCTACCGCAGCCAGGTTATCGGGGGCCTGACGTTCGGGATCGGCTTCGCCATGACCGAGCGCCGCGTCCTGGACCCTCAGACCGGGAAGATGGTAAACGGCAACTGGCACGACTACAAAATCGCCACGGCCAAAGATGCGCCGGCGGAGCTGACCTGTCTGCCCATCGATTTGCACGACAATGAGTGCGACACCACCAGCGCGAAAGGGCTGGGCGAGCCGGCCACGGTTCCGGCCGCCGCGGCCATCGCAAACGCTTTCTACAACGCGACGGGCATCCGCGTCAAGGATGCGCCGATCACGGTGGCGAAAGTCGTCGGCCTTCTGGCCGAACGAAGGAAACAGGGGTGAGTCATGCTGAGTCAGTTCTCATATAAGCGGGCCACATCGGTCAAAGAAGCGATGGATGCCGCGGGCCGTCCCGGGACGCGCATTCTGGCCGGCGGGACCGACCTGTTGGGATGCTTGCGGGACGAGATTTTCAAGGCTGGCGCCCTGGTGAGCCTCAACGGCATCAAGGAGCTCAAGGGCGTCGGCGCCAAACCTGGAGGCGGTCTACGCATCGGCGCGCTTACCACGCTGTCGCAGATTGCGGACAACCGGCAAGTCGCAACTTCTTACCCGGTACTGGCGCAAGCGGCGGCCGCGGCCGCCAGTCCGCAGTTGCGCAATCAAGGGACCATCGGGGGGAATTTGTGCCAGCGCCCCCGCTGCTGGTATTTCCGCGGCGATTTTCCGTGCCTGCGCAAAGGCGGCCAGACCTGCTTCGCCGTGATGGGCGAGAACGAGTTTCACTGCATCTTCGGCGGAGGGCCCTGCTACATTGTCCATCCCTCGGATACGGCGCCGGCGCTGGTGGCGCTGGACGCCAAAGTGAGTATCGCGGGGCCTAATGGTGTGCGCACCATTCCGCTGGCTTCGTTCTTTGTGCTGCCGGAGGTCAGCGTGGTGAAGGAGAACGTGCTGACTCCGGGCGAAGCGCTCACGGAAGTCCTGCTCGATCCACCGCGGCCCGGCGCGCGCAGCGCGTACCGGAAGGTCCGCGAGCGCGGAGCGTTCGATTTTGCGCTGGCGGGAGCGGCCGTTGTGGTGGCGCTCGCCGGCGGCAAGGTGCAAACGGCGCGTGTCGTGCTCAGCGGGGTGGCGCCGGTCCCATGGAGGTCCGCCGAGGCGGAGAAGGCGCTGGTGGGAGGACCGCTCGATGCCTCGACTGCGGCCGCCGCGGCGGCCGCCGCGGTGAAGGACGCCACGCCCCTTCCGCGCAACGAGTTCAAAGCGCCGCTGGTGCGAGGCGTGCTTGAAGAAACGCTGATTCGGCTGTCGGAAGCTGGTTGACCTTGGCGCCCGGCACCGCCGTTCTTTCCGGGCGCCCCGTCACCGCCATGCAGCGCGGGACGGGGCCGGCATTTCGGCTGGCGGAGTGCCTTAATACTTCTTTCCCAACACGTCCAGGCCTGCGTGCGCGAGATCCTCGGGCGTCATGGCAATCCGAAACTCCACTTCGGCATTGAACGTTAGGAACCACGGCTCGGCCAGCGCCGGGACATCGGACGGGCTGTTGAGGTTCACCACAAAGGTTCCGCCCCGGCGGCCGTTATGCTCGGAAAAGTAGGCGGCTTCGGGCTTGATAGCCTCCAGAATCTTCTGGATCTTCGGCCCGGCGCTTCCGTCCCGTACGGCGGTGTTGAACGGTTCGGGTGGGCACTCGACGTGCATGAGCATTCGCATAAGCATCCTCCTAGAGTGGCGACTCGCTTCTCGGTCGCGAGCGGCGCATGGTCAAAGAGCGTATCACAGTTGGGAGCCCGCCACGCCGCATTTCACGATCGAGGCAACAGCGCGGAACCGCGCCATGCGGCGCATTCGTAATAAAAGCCACGCCCGGCCCCGCCGCCGATGAAACTGCTCATGTCGTGACAGGCCTTAAGGACCCACGGCGATATAGGTCGGTTGGAAGCTCGTCCCGAATGAGAGGATATTGCCACCGCTCGAGCTGTTGAATTCCAGCACCTGATTCGTGTTGTAATCCACCGCCCAGGTATGCCCGAAACTATCGGCTGCGACGCCATAAGGAGAGGGGTAGGAAAACGGCTCCAGAGCTTTGATAAAACCGCCGCCGGAGTTGAATTCCTGGATGCGCTGGTTTTCGCTGTCAGCCACCCAGGCATTGCCGGAGAGGTCGACGGATATGTCAAAGGGGCCATTGAAGTACCCGTTGGCATTCCCGTAGCTGCCGAATTTCAGCAGGAAAGTCACCGTCGAGGCCACTCCCGCGGAGCCGACCGCGCTGAACTTCTGTATTCTGTTGTTTCCGGTATCGGCTACCCAAATGTTATTGCTGCTGTCGATGGCGATGCCAACCGGGCCATTGAACTGTCCGTTGCCGCCCCCTAGACCTCCGACCTGTAGAAGGAATACGCCAGTGGCGCTGAATTCCTGTATGCGGCTGTTGCCTTCTTCGGCGACCCAGACGTTGCCATATCTATCTATCGCAATGCCGTAGGGTTGGTAAAGAAAGCCAGGCGCCAGGCCGGTGGACCCGAACTGCTGCAGGAAATCACCACTGGAATCGAATTCCTGAACCACGTTGAGAATGGCATCCGTGACCCAGATGTTGCCGGCGGAATCCACCGTTATGGCGGATGGAAGCTGGAAGCGTCCGTTGCCAAAACCGGTTCCTCCGAACTGACCCTCGAAGTTTCCGGCAGAGTCGTACGCCTCGATCTCAGTACCGTTAATCACGTATTCCTCCGGGCCAATGTCCACCAGCAACTCCTGATCGCCGCCGCTGATATCAATCGCAACCAAGGACTGCAATGCGGGATCGAGCGTGGGACCAGGGCTAGTGAACAGAAAGTCTATATTGTTGACATCGGTGAAGAACGCCTGGGGCACAGTCAGCGAATAGGTAAATGTCGGTTGCGTAATGAACGGCGCGATGGGCAATGCCTGGCTCGGATTCGAGACAAAGTAGGCATCCAGGGGGCCGAGGTCATTGCCGTTGATTTTCAAATCCGTGCCTGCCGGCAGCTCCGCGCCGAAGGAGAGTTGCAGATTCTGCTGCAGGCTCCCTCCGCCGGCGGCCTGATCCGCCACTGACAGGTCGTAATCCAAATCGCCGGTAATGTACAGGTTGTACTTATCGTTCAGCGCGAGATTGTAATCGTCTGTGTTGCCGGCGCCGGTCTGGGCGCCTTTGAATTGGCTCTTTATGGCGCCGTGACCCGTGCTGTAGACAAAGAGTTTGTCTCCGGCTTGGCCCCCGATTGGTTGTCCATTGCCACCCAGGAACAGACTCCCGGAGATGGCTTGCAGCCACGACGCTCGCGTATTCGGTCCATTTATCGGGGCAGTCCCGAGTGGGCCTTTGGCCACGGCCGGCGGCAGAAGGCCGTTGGGGTCGTCGTTGATCGGGCCAGGAAAGGGTCCCAATGCTCCGGTCGCGGTAGCGGGGTACAGAATGGCAACCTGATTCGCCGGCAGTCCCAGCACTCGCGTGACCAGATCATACAGGCGCATAATGTTCACGGCATGGCGCGCCGCCGGCTTGCTCCACGCGGCGAGAATGACGAACTGCCGCGCCTGGTCCGGCTGGCCGAGATTCTGATTGCCGAGCGGACGGCTGTCATTGGGGGTTGGCCCATTGGCGGCGTTATCGGGCGAGGCGTAGATGGAATAGTTTACGCGGCCGGGCACAAAGGATGGGCCTACGAGGGGTGTGAACGGGCTCGCCGCCGAACCCCTCGCGCCATTATAGTGGCTGAGCATGCCGTTGGCTGGAAAGAGCGCCGTGTCATTACGCCATCCGTCGGTAAAGTTCTGCAGGTTGTTTCTCATACCCCCGGGGTAGTCGAAGTTCGAGTAGTTTCTAGCCACCTGATACCAGGCCGTGGCGGCTGCAATCGTATAGTCTGCGACCGCCTGGCCCGCCGCGGACGCGGCGATAAATGGATTGACATAACCTCCTCCATAGCAAATCTGAAACAACGAATCGACGGTGGCGAAACGTGGTCCCCCTTGTCCCCCATTGAGATCCGTCGGATACTCCAGATCGGTGAACACTACCTTACCCGCGCTGTCGCGAGTGAAGGATATATCGCCAAGCGTCTGCTTGGGAAACGGGGTTTTCGCGGGGGGCGGAAACTGGATGTCGTAGGAGTTCATCAGGGTGTCGGCCGCCGGCTGCGCCTGGGCGGAATCCGTCTGGCACAGCGAAAGGACGAGAGCAGCCGCTGGAATGGCAAAAGCGAAGCGCCAAGGCATTGAAAAGCCTCCTAATTGGTACAACAGAATATCCCACTCAATTCCGATCGTCCAGGCCGGGAAGCCGCTTCCTGGTACAAGACGATACGCGCCAAGCTGCTTTTTACTCAGTGGAGCTTTTTATTGGTACGACGGAATACGCGTAACCCCCCGGATAGAGATGCCGCGCTGAATTGGCGGGCGAGCCGTCGCCCGGCGGCGCATCGCTCTCAGGGCGCTTCGATGGGAATGTTCTGGGCGGTGATCTGCTCGCCTTCGGCGTCCCGCAACACCATGCGGACCAGGTAGGAGCCGCGCTTGACGAGAAAATCGCTGTGCAGGTTGATAATGCCGTGTTCGCCGGTCTTGGCGAGCGTCTCGCTCGACAGCTTCAAGTCGACGGTTTGCTCCTGGCCGTCCACCAGCTTCCCGTTGGCATCGAATAACGCCGCCGCAAACCGGATTTCGTTGCAGGAGCGCCCGTCGGCCAGCCGGAGCTTGAGATCCTTGAGGAATATGTGCGCCCGGGCGATAATCTGGTCCGTCCCGGCCGGCTGCGGGATGGCGCGGGCCAGCAGGTCCGCCGGAAGCTCTCTCAGCTCTTCGCGGGAGAGCACGGCGTTGGTCACCTCCTCCTTGGCCTGCTCGTCGGGGTCGTTCAGGCGCTTGGGCGCGAAGTAGCCCAGGCGGGCCTGCACGTTCAGGCCTTTGGGCGCGGCAAGCTTCACTTTGAGGGGGTGGTATTTGCCGTCGAGCTTCAGGTTCTGGGGGACGAAACCGAGGACGTAGACGAATTCCGGCGTGGCGGCCAACTGCTGGAATCCGGTTTCCAGGTTGTTGCTGTTCTCTAGGAATCTGCCCCCCGTATTGGCGGCCAACTCGGCCATGACCCCGGTCTCAGCGGAAGCGCGGGAGCTGGCGTAGGAACTCTTGATGAGGATCGCATCGGGGTTGCTCTCGCCTCTCTGGCTTGCGTCCACGCTCCCCGTCCACAGGCCCCGCGCATCGAGCGCGTTGATGGTCACGTTGGCCTGGACGGCGTACTGCATCAGCTCGGTCTCCTCGGGATGCTCGCCGGGATTCAGAAACCCGGGAGACACCAGAATGATGCTGCGCTGCCCCGCCATCACCTCCAGGCCGCGGATGGCGTCGTGCAGAGCCATAATTCCCCTTCGGCTTTCCTGGTCGCCGGCGCTGAGCACGCGGCGCGCCACCATCATGACGTCCCGGCTATCGGCCGCCCCCCCGGGCGTGCAGACGCGCGCATCGGCCATGGCGGCGGTCATGGCCTGGCCGTCGTTTCTGTTCACGATCAAGTCGGCCTGGTAGAAGCTGATTTCCGGGCAGTTTCCCCGCTGCTCCGAGCGCATGGGATGGGGCATCAGACGCGCCAGTCCGGCCCGGAGGATTTCCTGGTCGGCGGTGAAGTCCACGGCGATCTGCCCGGACATCGAATAGATGGCGGCGCGGTCGGCCGGCCCCAGCGTGGTGGCGAAGCGCTTCCCGGCAGCGTCGCGCACGCGCATCAGCTCAGCGGCGCCCAGGTGGATGTCGTCGAAAACATAGGCTGTGTAACGCTCCGGAATATTGGCAGCGGGCCGGCTGGCGGTGGATGGGCCGCGGCCGGCGGCGGGCGCTGTCCGGGCCTCCGAGCCGGCCGAGCGTTCGATGGAGAATTTGGAAATAAGCTGCCGCTTGCCGTTGTCGAAGATCTCGAAATCGCTCTGGGCCAAATGCCCCGCGGCGCGCCCCTGGCCGTCCCGCACCACTACCGGGATGGTCACAAGCTGGACGGCGGCCCTGAACTTCACGGTCTGGCTCCGGGTGGCCATCTCGGAGCTGGCGGCGGGGATGGCAGCCTGCTGGGCAAGGAGCATCGGCGCGGTCAGGGCCGCGACTACGGCCGCCCGAAGGCGGCTGCGAACGGCCGTTCCAAGGGGCATGTACACACTCCAGCTTACCTGAGCCTGAGGGCCAACTTGGGCGGCGTTTCACTGCGGTTTCGGCAACAGGTTCTCCAGCCGGTCTGTCCCGGCCCGGATTGCATTCGGTTGGTTCGGGCCTGGGTCGTATGTGAGATCGTGCAGCATGTAGAGGTTCCACGCCTTTCCCGCGCCGGCGACAGGGCCCAGGAGTCTCACCTCGTATTCCTGCTCCGCGTCCTGGAACGAGATCACATTGCCGCGAATCGCACCGGCTTTGGTGAAGCCGTTCTGCGGAGTCAACGACAGAATGTACCGGCCCTGGCCGGGGATGGCGACCCAGAACGTCGCGCCCGGCCTTCCGTAGAACAACGAGGTTGCCTGGATTCGCTGTCCCTGCCTGGACACCATGAATGGCCCGCCTTGGAACTTGAGCGGGCCATCGTCCACGGTGAAATCGCGCGGTTCGGCGGTTGCCGCCGCGCCCGGCGTTTCGGGATCGTGCAAGGAAATCTCGATATAGTCGGTAAGCTTCTGCGTTCCGTCCGGGCTGGCCATCAGATCGATTTCAAGGGTGTCCCCATCATGGACCAGTTGGGGCGCGGGGTACTTCGGCGGTGGCATGGGGTTCAGAGGCGCAACGCCGGGCGGCTGCCGGAGCAGGTGGGAGAAGCCGTCGCTTGGCTGCTGAAAAGTCACCAGGTAACCGGTTGTCGCGTCGCCCGCCCCGAACGCCAGTTCATAGCCGAAATACGACCCGGTATTATTGTCGACCACTACCCGTTGGAACGCGTTGTGGCCCGACCCCGAACCACTCCTGCCGAATCCGCGCCCGAGGTTGTCCGGCGGAGCGCCGATCCACTTCAGCATGGTCTTGAAGCGGACCGTCACGCCCGGGTTTATGACCGAGCTGCCGCTTGAGATCTGCCTCCCGGTCCCGGGAACGCCAGGCGCGAAGTTGATAGGAGTATCCATCTGGGAAGGCTGCGCAAGGGCAGCCGCCGCGAAGCAGAAGATCAAGCTAGTTCTTAGCATTTCGACTCCTTATAATCCGCACGCGCAGCTCGGCTACGGGTTGCAATTGGTGGCTGTTCGAACCCGCGGTATCGGCCGGCGCGCGCACGATGCGGTCGCGATAGACCGTTTTCGTCACCGCCCGCGGCGCGGCGGGCGGGAACCATCGCCATGCAGCGAACGCCAGCGCGAGGACCAGGAAACAAGCGACCGGGACGGGGACGCGAATGGATGCGCTCCACAGAGCGCGCCACCACGGTTTGGAAGCCTCTGGAAACACCGCCGCGCGCAGCCGCGCCGGCGCCGGCGGGGATTCCCAGGCCGCCAGGATCGCATCCAGCTCTCGATCCGACAACTCATCCTTATCAAACGGTTCCATGCGCGCTCCCCACCTTTCCATACGCCGCCAAAACACGCCGTAATCGCTCTCGCGCCCGATGCAGGCGCGATTTGACGGTTCCCACGTCCGTTCCAACGATCTGCGCGATTTCTTCCAGCGTGGCGCCTTCGTACTGGAACAGAATCAAGGCCTCCTGTTGTAGTTGCGGGAGGCCGGCTACCGCGGCTGCTACCGCGGACGAGGCTTCGAGCGACGCTCGCGGATCGATCGCCGGCAAGTCTTCCGGGCCGTCCATTGCCTGCTCGGCGCGACCATCGCGGTATCGCTTCAACGCCAGGTTGCGGACAATGGAAAACAGGTAAACCTTCATGCTCCCGCGCGACGGATCGTACCGCAGCGGGGCCCGAACCAGGGCCAGAAAGCACTCCTGGGCGATATCTTCCGCAACGTCCGCTCGGCCCGTCAGCCGGTACGCAAAGCTGTAAACGGCCTGGTGGTATTGATCGAACGCTGTTTGCGGCGTCACCTTCCGTTCCTATCTACTATTACCGCGAGAATAGCGCCAGGATACGGATGTCAGACCACGGGAAGGACTTCGGCCCGTTCCGAAAGGCGCGCTCACCGCGCCAGCGTAATTGTCCGCCCCGTCCGCGCCGATTCGCGCGCGGCGTCGAGGATCTCGACGACGATCACGTTGTTATCGAGCGAGGACAGGCCGGATGGCTTGAACTTGCCGCGGGCCACGCCGATCAGATAGGAAATGGAATCGGCTTCCTGCGGCTTCAGCTCCGGCGGCCGGCGCGTCTCTTCGGCTCGCGCGCCCGGCAGGCGCACGCGCAGGCTGTCGCCGCCGGTGGCGATGGCGTAGCCCTTCGCGCCGTAGACTTCGAAATCCTTGCGGCCCACCGGCCAGTTCCACGACGCCTGAATGATGCCCTGCGCTTTGGGGTATTCCATCAGCACGGTGGCTTCATCGTCCACGTGCGCATAGATGTCGGGTTTGTCGGTCTGCGTCAGAGCCGTCACTTTCAGCGGCCGTTGATTGTCCATCATCCAGGTGATGAGGTTGGCGCCGTAGCAGCCGAAATCGAAGAGCGCGCCGGCGCCGTTCTTCACGGGGTCGCTCAGCCAGGCGAAAAACTCCGGCTCCACGCCGATCTCCTTGGGACCCTGGTGGCCGTCCATGGCCACCATTCGCCGGATGTCGCCCGCGGCCTTCTGTTCGTGCAACAGGGTCCACATCTCGCCGTGGCTGCGATACCAGGTGGTCTCGTAGTTGACTATAACCGGCGTGTGATAGCGATTCGAGGCCTGCTGGATGGCGCGCGCCTGCTTCATGTCCACGGCCAGCGGTTTTTCCATCATCACCGTTATGTGGCGCGCGGTGCACGCCTCCACCACCCTGGCGTGCGAGTAGGTATCCGTGAACGTTGCGACGGCTTCGGGCTTGGCAACGTCGAGCATCTTGTCGAGATCGGTGTAGATTTGATCGCCGGCGAAGTGATTCGACCTGGCGTATTTCGCCAGCAGCCCGGCATCCGGATCCCAAACCGCAACGATGACCACATCGGCCGCGCGGCTCTGCGCGTTGCTCAGAAACCCGGTAACGTGGCCGTGGTTCAGCCCCGCGATGGCGACGCGCAGCGGCTTCACCTCGGGCTGCGCGCCGGCGGATGTGGCGGCGATCGCCAACGCGGCGAGTGCGAACGACAATAGGCGAGTCATGGCGCTGTCTGCATCATATCGTGCCTGCCACCCTTCGGATTCGGCGAGCTACTGCTGAGCAGGGGCCGGCGGAACACTGATTAAGGTCGTAAAGCTGGTGGCGTCGAGCTGGAACTCGGCCTTTCCCCCGGCGACCGGGATACGCTCGCCTTCCTGCATCCCGCGCTGCCCATCGGTCACCCACGCGCGAAGCTGCTTCACCTCGGCGGGCAGCCCGGTAATCGTGGTGGGACGCGCGGCGCCCGTGTTGACTACGTGCACGGCGTAAACGCCCGAGAGGATATCGCCGAACGCGGTGCAGGTCAGACCCGGACGGTCGCACTTGGCTGGGAGATAGAAGACGTTGGGCGGAGTCGAACCCATTTGCTTCACATTCCAGAACCGCTGTGTCGGCCGGATCGGTCCGTCGTCATGGAAATACGACACTCCCCCGCCGGCCACCAGCGAATAGTCCGCGGTGAACTGCCAGTGCAGGATCGACGTCGGCTTGGAAAGGGCCAGGATTCGCTGGTATAACTCGATTTCGCGGAGCGCAAAAGACGGCTCCAGGAAAAGCTGTGGATATTGGTGCGCGCTGGGATCGAGACCGCCCTCGGTGATCAGGAGTGGAACGTTCAACTTCCGGGCGACGTCATCCCACTCAGCCAGGTTGGCATCCGTGCCTCCGGTCCAGGAATGGTAGGCAACCACGCTGACCCACTTCCCCACCTCCGGGTCGTTCACGGCATCGCCGACTAGGCTGACCGGGTAGGGGTGGGAAATGTCGCCCAGCATCAGTTTGGTGGCCAAGCCGCGGGAAGCGAAGTAGGGACCCAAGGTCTTGATCAGGATCGCATGCTCGCGCGGGGTCTGGCGCACGGGGCCATAATCCCATTCGTTGAAGGCGAAGGCCGCTGCCTCGGCGCCGTACTTCTCCTTCATGAAAACCAGATAATCGGCGATGGACTTCTTGATGTGGTCCATCTTGGCCGGGTCCAGAAAGCCTCCGCCCCCGCGCAGGTTGCCCTCGGCGGCGCCCACCACCGCCCAAGTGGGCGGACCCCAGCAACTGACCACGATGGGCATGCCTTTTTGAGCCAGCTTGCGCGTCATCTCCATGGTCTGCTGGACGGCCGGCGCAATCTTCCCGGCCCTGGCCTCCGCCAGGGGATCCACGTCCTCGACGGGGTGCCAGGCGCGCCAGGGGATCTCGACGCGCCCCCAGGCGACGCGCATGTTGTCCAGGTTGTACTGAATGACCGCGGGATCCGTCCGCGGATTCTGGAGCTTGAAATCTCCGCCCATGCCGGCGTACGCCCGGCCGGGGCGCGAAGCTTCGATCGCGATTTCCGCCGGGGCCTTGTCGATCTCTCCGGCGACCTTCATATGAAAGGTCTGCCTGGCCGTCTGCTTCTCCGCCGCCTTGCCCGAAAGGACGCCCAGATAGACCTGGAAGTCAAAACTGTTCTGGCTGCGGTTGTCGCGAACCACCACTTCGGCCGGCTCGGCGAACATCACCTCCAATTGCCGGCGCGGCGCGATGAAACGCACGCCCTTGGCGGTGGCATGCACGTATTCGTTCTGATCCTTTGTCCCAGGAACCAGCGAAACCTCGGCCGGCCCGGGCGCCACCGGATCGACAAGCTGCATTACGCCGCCGGAGTACAGCGCGGACGGAAGTTGGAGACACAGGTATGCTCCGGCGATGTCCACCGCGGCGGGGAAGGTGTACTCCAGATCGATTTTGGCGGTTCCGGGACCCGTGTCTTCGACCGATTCCACAGCGTAGAAGGCCGGAGCCGGGGGTTGGCGCAGTGGCGCCACTGGCGGCGCGGGAGCGCCCGGGCGGGGGGTGGGCGGCTGCATTTTGACGGTCACGACTTTCCCATCCCGCGAGTAATTCGTCTGCCCGCCGCCCCGAAGATTGCCCGACCAATCGGGCTTCACTACGCACATGCGCGAGTTGACCTCAAACAACTGTCCATCCACACGAACGCCTGTCACGCTTCCCGAGGCTCCCGTTTCGGGCTGGGAAAGGGCTGCTACCGCGAAGCCGAGGAGCAGACCCGCTAATAGAACGGCCGAACTGCTTCTTACCATGTTGTTATTTCTTCTGATCCTGGAGTTTTCACTTTGGACTCTCGGGTCCTATTCAAACATACACCCGGATACAGGTCTTGGGATTGGGGTTTGCCCGCGTTGTTGGCGCAGGTCCTGCCGGGCTTGCGGCCGCGGTTTATGGCGCCTCGGAGGATTGAGGACGGCCCTACTCGAACAGACGGCTCCCGGCGGGCAAGCGTGTCGTTGCGAAGCGGGGGGCCCGAACGGACCGTCACCGACAGCTTGTGGTACGTCTTAGCATAGGATCTGTATGCGATCGATCATTTGGCTGTGTTGCTTTGCCGCGTCTGCCGCTGCCCAGCCGCCGACCATCCCCGTTGGTCTCGACTCCTATCGCTTGTGGGAGCGGTGGCCCTATCAGCGCATCGGCGCCCGGGCCTACATGCGCAGCACATACGACCGGAGCGGTGGCAACGAAGGCGCAGACGCTTCCCACTTCCTATATCAAGAGGCCGATGATTTCAACGTCACCCTGGACGTTGAGTCGCCCGGTGTCCTGTACTTCGTCCGCTACAACCACTGGCACGGTAGCCCGTGGCACTACGAGGTGGACCGCAAGGACCACATCGTGCGGGAGAGCAGCACAGCGGATCCGCTGCACCCGGCGAATGGCTCCCTGTTCCTTCCCGAACGCTTATTCCCCAAGCCGCTCGCCTGGACGTGGGCGGAAACCAAGGGCGCCGACCTCAGTTGGGTTCCCATCGGCTTCTCCCAATCCTTTCGAATGGCCTATTCCCGTACATTTTACGGGACCGGTTATTACATCTATGATCAGTTCGTTGATGGCGCGAAGCTGTCGCGCCCCATCGCGTCTTGGGACGGCGCCACGCCGCCGGATGCCGATGTTCTCGACCTGATCAGCCGCGCCGGCAGCGATTTGGCGCCGGCCGGAACGGGTGGCATTCGCGAGCAGTCCGGGCGAATTGAACTGGCTGCCAACCGGACGATTTCCGTTTGGAGGGACGCACACGGCCCGTCGATGGTTCGGGCGCTCGAGTTCTCGGTCCCGCGCGACCAGGCGCTCGATTTCTCCAAGGCGCGCCTGCGCGTCACCTGGGACGGCCGCGGCACAGCCTCCATTGATGCTCCGATTTCGCTATTCTATGGCGCGGGCATCCTCTACAACCGCGACAACCGCGAATATCTCGTCAAGTCCTTCCCGATGGTAGTCCGCTACGACCCGAATCGCGTCCATCTGAGCTGTTACTTCCCGATGCCCTTTTTCCGCTCGGCGCGCGTCGAACTCACCGGCGCCGGCGTGCCCATCGCCGATGTCGAGTGGAAGGTTCGTTCCGCGCCGTATCGCGACCCGGCGAATTGCGTCGGCTATTTTCACGCCACCTATCGCGATCATCCGACGCCCGAGCCCGGCAAGGATCTCGTGCTGCTCGACACGACCCAGACCGAAGGAGGCGGCGACTGGTCAGGCCAGTTCGTCGGCACGTCCTTCATCTTTTCGGACGCCGCCGTGCTCAACACGCTGGAGGGCGATCCCCGCTTTTTCTTCGATGACAGCCGCTCGCCGCAAGGGCAAGGCACCGGCACCGAAGAGTGGGGCGGCGGCGGGGATTACTGGGGTGGCGAGAATATGACCCTCCCCTTCGCGGGCCATCCCACCGGCGCGAAGAACGCCCAGGCAGCCGTCGCCGAAGAGGATAAAATCGAATCGGCTTATCGCTTTCTGCTGGCGGACCTGATGCCTTTCGGCAAGAATGCGCGCATCCAGTTGGAGCACGGCGGCCTCGACGAATCCACTCAGCACTACCAAACCGTCACCTACTGGTACGGCCTGCCCGCGGCCTCGCTGGTCCGGACCGACGAACTGATCGTCGGCGACGAAGCCAGCGAGCGCCAGCATCGGTATCAATCGCCGGACGCCTCGGCGCCTTATGAAGTCACGTCCCGGTACGAGTTGGGTGTGGACCACCTCAAGGGCGTGGAGATTTACCCTGCGCACACGGACCGCGGCCGCACGACGAAGGGGACATCCGAATTCACCCTGAAGATCGATCCCGACAACTTCGGCGTGATGTTGCGCCGCAAGCTGGACTATTCCTACCCGAATCAGCGGGCCGAAGTCTATGTCAGCGACGCGGGGTCCCCAAAGCCGGCCTGGAAGCTTGCGGGCATCTGGCGCCTTGCCGGTTCGAACACCTGTGTGTATTCGAATCCGAAAGGCGAACTCGGAGCAACCGAGCATGTAGTGCAGACTTCGAATCGCCGGTTCCGCGACGACGAGTTCCTGATCCCGCGCGGGCTGACGACGGGACGCCGAGCTATCCGCGTGCGCGTGGAGTTTACGCCTGTCCAGACGCCCTTGTTCCCTGGGTATCCCTTGCCGGAACTCGCCTGGAGCGAGATGCGATATACGGCATACAGCTTCGTGATGCCAAAATTCAGATTGAAGTGAGCGCTTCATGTCAGAAGTCGGTCTTTGGTGATGCTGCGACCGTTGGTAAGCGTATTGGCTTTGTAGACGGCGCTCAAGCGGAATGCTTGGTGTTGGCCGCCTTCGCCGCCGGCGGACCCTGGGCGCAGGCGATGGGCCGATTGCGCTGTCTGGTGCCGCCAATGGAATTGGAGCTAGGCTTGAAGTGGTAGTTCGAAGCCAGGGTCGCCCGTTTAGCGAAAGGAATAGCCAACCGTGAGCCAACTAAGTTCGCGTAGAGACTTCATGAAGGCAGCGGGGCTCGGAGCAGCGGCGCTGACCGCGCCGGCGCCCGCCCATGCCGTTCCGAAGAACCCCCTGCCTCATTGGCGGGGATTCAATTTGCCTAATCTCCTCCCGGTGCAGCGCAGGCAACAGGGTCCCGTCACAATCACCCCAGACGACTTTCTGATGATTAAGGATCTGGGCTTTGACTGGGTCCGCATCCCCATGGATTACAGGTACTGGGTGGATTCCGACTGGCGGACGACGGGCAAGATGGCAGCGAAGGACGCTCTGAAGATCAAGGAGAGCGCGCTCGCCGACGTGGACCAGATCGTCGAATTAGGCCGCAAGAACTCCATCCATGTGAACCTGTGTTTTCACCGCGGGCCGGGTTACTGCATCAACGACCGGGACCCGAGCACAAGGCTCGAACCGTTCGACCTGTGGGTGGATAAAGACGCCGAAGACGCGTTCGTATTCCACTGGGACGTGTTTGCGAAGCGCTACAAAGGCGTCGGCCGCGGTGAGCTGAGCTTCAACCTGGTGAATGAACCGCCGGTCATACCCGGCCCCGCCACAACGAAGTTCGAAGAAGTCGGCCGCGATCTGCGTACCGAGTGCATCCAGCGTCCTCCCGGCACGGTGACACGGGAGGCCCACCGCCGCGTGATGCTGAGGACTACGGAGAAAATCCGGGAGTCGAACCCGGATCGCATTATTATCATCGACGGGCTCGACGTATCGAATACGATCGTGGAAGAAATGATTCACACGGGGGTGGCGCAGAGCGTTCATACCTACATGCCTCTGGAGATCAGCCACTACCGCGCCAACTGGGTGGATTCCAAATCGGACTTCCCCGAGCCGCACTGGCCGGCCACCCGGCGTGACGGCAAAGGTCTGGTGAGCCGCGAAACTCTGGAAGCGCTCTATGCGCCCTGGGGGTGGCTGGTAAGTCAGGGCATCGGCGTACACGCCGGCGAGGCGGGCGCCTACATCAAGACGCCGCACGACGTTTTCCTCAAGTGGATGGCGGACACTCTGGACATCCTGAAGATGTACGACATCGGCTGCGCCCTGTGGAATTTTCGCGGAGATTTCGGAATTCTGGATTCCCGGCGCGAGGACGTGGCTTACGAAGACTGGCACGGCCACAAGCTGGACCGCAAGTTGTTGACCTTGCTGCAGTATCACTAGCCGTGTTTCTCACACTCCGCTGGCCGCTGCCGCGAGCGCCATTCCGTTACGGACGCTACCCATCCCTAGGCGGAGGCGGCAGCAGACTCTCTACAATCCTTCGGAAGGCCATCATCCCCGGATCGTCGAGGCCGATCCCCTTGGCGCCGAACATGCGCGCCCGGCCCTGCCGAAACTGCCGCTCGCGGAGTTGGTCCATCGCTTCGTCGATGGCGGCTACGGAAGCGGTCACGAGTCTCGCCGTATCCTCAAGACCCTCTGTCGCCCGGCGCGCCGCTTCCACGGCGTCGAGGAGGGTCTTGTCACCGAGGCTGCCTTTCCCGCGATCCGCCATGGATTTCACGGCCGCGGCGAGCAGCGAGGAAATCTCAGTCCATGAGACAACCTGGTTCCCCTTGGTCAGCCTGGCGGCGGCCATTAACCCGGTCGCGAGAAGAGTGCCGTAGGTAGACGCCGAGACGCTCGTGAAGGCCTGAGCGCACTTGAGCAGCGCCATGCCTACGTCGTCCGGAAGGTTGGCGGCTTCACCCTTCAGGCGTTCCGAGGCCCGCAGCATGTTGACGCCAAGATCGCCGTCGCCTATGGCGCCGTCCAGCGCATTGAGTTCGCCGGCGCACAGGCGCATCTTCTCCGAGAAACGGTCGATGGCCCAGCGAAGAGAAGCAGTCGTGAGTCCTCGTGTCACGTCACACCCTCAGAAACGGACAATCACAGGGAGCCAGGAGCAGCTTCTCCAGCTCCTCGTCCAGCTTGCAGAATGTCAACGACATTCCCGCCATCTCCATGGAGGTCGCATAACGGCCGACAAGCGGCGCGACGATGGTGACGCCCAGTCCCTTGAGCCGCTGTTCGACGTAGCGGTAGACGATGTACAGTTCTTCGAGCGGCGTGGCGCCCAGGCTGTTGCAAAGCACCGACGCCCGGTCGCCGGATGCGAGCGGCATGTCGGCGAGCAGCATCCCGAGCATCTCTTCGGCGATCTCGTCGGCCGGCCGGAGCGCTCCCCGCCGGATGCCGGGCTCTCCGTGAATCCCCATGCCGATTTCCATTTCGTCTTCCGCAATCGTGAATGTGGGACGCCCAGCGGCGGGTACGGTGCACGGGGTGAGCGCCACGCCCGCGGTGCGGCAGGCGTCGGCGGCCTTTTGGGCGGCCTCCGTAACGGAGTCGAGGTCCGCCATCGTATCGGCCTTGGCCCCGGCGATCTTGAAACAGTACACCATGCCGGCGATGCCGCGGCGCTTGGAGCGCTCCTGGGGACCCGCGCTGGCGACGTCATCGGCGACACGCACCGTGGTTGTCCGGATGTCTTCCATTTCCAGGATTTCACCCGCCATGTCGAAATTCATGTTGTCGCCGCCGTAATTGCCATACAGGCGCAGCACGCCGGCGCCTCCGTTCGCCGCGCGGATGGCGTCCGCCATCAAGTCCACCCCCGGCGACGCAAACACATCCCCGATGGCGCAGGCATCCAGCAACCCCGGCCCCAGGTAACCGGTGAACACTGGCAGATGCCCGGAACCTCCGCCGGTGACAATGCCCACTTTCCCCTCGATGGGAGCGTCTGGCCTGACGATCACACGTCCTTCGGCGCCGGTTCGTTTGTAGTATCTCGGATGGGCGGCGCAAAGCCCTTCCACGGTCTCGTTTGCGTAATCGAGCGGGTTGTTCAGGATCTTCTTCATTGCCTAAACCTCCGAATGGAAAAGCGTGCCTGCGCCGGCGTGGATTGCGACTAACATCCGGACCTCCTTCAAAACCGCGGACGGCGACATGATATATACTACTCCAAGACCACCGCGAGGAATCCATCAGTGAAACGCCCGCTCCTTCTTGCCGCCTGCGCTGCCGCTTTGAGCGTCGCTCTTTTGTTGGGAGGCTTTGTCCGCGCCCTGGCGCAGACTCGGATGACGCTTCCGCTCGCGGCGCAGAATAGCGGTCACATAGCGCTCGGTCTGGCGCTCCGTAAACTGACTGTTTCCGGCACGTTTATGCAGGCCCCCGCGCACCCCGACGATGAAAACAACGCCATGCTCGCCCTGTTCGGATACGGCATGGGACTACGCTCCGTGGACGTGCAGAATAACCGCGGAGATGGCGGGCAGAATGAGATAGGCCCCGAGCTGTTCCGCGACATGGCCGTGCTCCGCACCTCCGAACTGCTTTCCGCGCACCGCATGGACGGCGCCGAACAGTACTTCACGCGCGCCATTGACTTCGGCTACTCATTCGACCCTCAGGAGGTCATCACAAAGTGGGGCCGCCAGGACATCGTGGGCGATTACGTTCGCCTGATCCGCATGCTCCGCCCCGATGTGATCGTGACCATGAACATACAGGGCCGTGGCGGCGACCGGGCCCATGAAGCCACCGCCATCCTGGCCCGCGAAGGTTTCCACGCTGCTGGCGACCCTTCGATGTATCCGGAACAGATCCGCGAGGGGCTGCATCCATGGCAGCCCAAGAAACTGTATTTCAGCGGAGGCTTCGGCGGACCGGCTGGTCCGGGGGGAAGAGGCGGGCGCGGAGGGTCGGGCGCCCCCGCTGCCGAGCCGCCTCTGACTTCGCCTTCCACCCCGCGGGCGAAGCTCACGCCGGTCAACACTGCGGCGTATGATCCGCTGCTGGGCCGCACCTATGCCGAAATCGGCTCCGATGCGCGCAGCAATCACAAGTGCCAGGGCACGGGCGGGCTGCCGCCTCTTCCGGGAATCGGTGGTGGGCGCGGAGGCGGGGGTGGCTATCAGCTCATGGAGAGCAGCATTCCCGGGCAAGTGGGGAAAGACGAAGCCTCGCTTTTCGACGGCATCGACACCAGCCTGAACGCAGTAGCGCAATACGCGGGATCCAATCCGCCGCCAGCGCTGGTCAACGGTCTGGCGGGCATCGTGGCGGAGGGCAAGCGGGCGCAGGAAGCCTTCGCGGCGGGCAATGATGCCGGCGCCGCAGCCCCGGTGGAAGCGGGCCTCGCAGCCGTGCGGGCGCTGCGCACCCAACTGCATTCGCTCGGCCTCTCCGACTCCGCACGGTACGAAATCGACTTCCGCCTCAATCTCAAGGAGCGCGATTATCAGGACGCCGTCCTGGCCGCGCATGGCGTGACCTTCGACGCCGTGGCCGACGACGGACTGGTGATCGCCGGGCAGCCCGTCAAGCTCTCACTGCTGGCCGTCAATCGTGGCGCATCCGAGGTCGCCGTGACCGGCGTCACAGTGGCGGGTTTTGACGGGCCCGGCGCATGCAAGCCGGAAGAGGTGAAGAAAGACGCCGCCTACGCCTGCGCCGTGGATGCGCATGTGCCAAAGGACGCCAGGCTCACCACGCCCTACTTCCACGACAACTACTGGAAGCATCCCGAGAACCAGGCCATCAACATCTTCGACCCCGACGCGCCGTTCGGCGCGCCTTTCGCTCCCAGCCCGTTTCGCGCGACGTTCCATTTGAAGGCGGGCAACGTCGAGGTCACGCACGAAGCGCCTATTCAGTTCCGCTACGTGAAAGACGTATTCTACGGCGACAAGCGGATGGAATTGAACGTAGTGCCGGCCTTTTCGGTGCGGGTCACCCCGCCCCTTGCCGTGATTCCGTTGCCGGCCGCCGCCAGGCCGGTGGAGCGCGAGATCCACGTCGCCGTTACCAATGGCGCCAAGGGCGCGGCGCAAGCCAGCGTAACGCTGGAACTGCCGGCGGGGTGGAAGGCCACGCCCGCCAGCGCGCCCATCAGTTTCGCTCATGAGGATGAGTCGCTGTCGGTTCGTTTCCAAGTCACTGCGCCCGCCCAGGTGAAGCCCGGCGAGTATACTTTGCGCGCGGTGGTGACCTCGCCGGGCACGGGCAACCAGAAATTCGACAATGGGTATCAAGAGATCGAGTATCCGCACATTGAGCGCCGCCAGGTGATTAAGCCGGCGGAGACGGCCCTCAAGGTGGTGGACGTGAAAATCACTTCAAACATCAACGTGGGCTACATTGTCGGCGTGGGCGACCAGGTGCCCGAGGCCATCCAGCAGTTGGGCGCTAAGCTGTCGTTCATCGACCCCGATGAAATGGCGTGGGGCGACCTTTCGAAGCATGACGTGATCGTCACCGGCGTGCGCGCCTACGAGCGTCGCGCCGATCTGCGCGCCTACAACCGCCGCCTGCTGGATTATGTGGAACGCGGCGGAACGGTCATCGTGCAGTACAACAAGATGGAATTCAACCAAGCCGATTACGGCCCCTTCCCGGCCAAAGTCAGCGGCAACCGCGTATCCGACGAGCTGGCGCCGGTGAAAATGCTGGTTCCCACGCACCCCGTATTCAATTTTCCCAACAAAATCGGTCCGAAGACCTGGGAGGGCTGGGTGCAGGAGCGCGGGCTGTACTTCCTGGGAGAGAAGGACAAGAGGTACATCGATCTCGTTTCGATGGTGGACTCCTTCAAGGACAATCCCGGGGAAAAGCTGGGCTCGCTGGTGGAAGGCAAGCTGGGCAAGGGGCGCTGGATCTACCTCGGCCTCGGTCTCTGGCGGCAACTCCCGGCAGGCACGGATGGCGCTTATCAGCTCCTTTCTAACTTGATCAGCCTCCCCAAAGCCACGGCGCCAGCGCCGGAAAAGAAGAGTATCGCCGCCGCTGTCCGCTGAGGATCAGTCCGGCCGTCCGGAATCTATGGTAATCGCGACTCCGGAAAATTGCGCCGGCGCGGCTATCTGGCCGTCGAAAACCGGCTTTGTGGGTGGCGAGAGGCTCTATCGGCCTACGGGACCTATTTCATTGGAACTTGGGAAGAGCGTATTGGCCTTCGATGCGCACGGTCATTTTCCCATCGTTCGTACTTCGTGACGTCAATGTTCCGCTACCGTAGATTCCTAGGAACTTTCCTGTCCCGCCGCTAAGAGCAAAGCTCCCCTCGGCCGATAACGCGCTCCGGCCGTCGCTCTTCAAGGAGCTGGCATAGTGCATAAAGATCTTGTCGCCGTTGGACATGACCATGATGTTGTAGCCGTGGTCGCGGACCCCATCTGCCCGCGCGTCGGTGAAGAGGGAGAGAACATCGTCTCTGCTGCTGACGCCTTCCATTCTTAGCGGCCTGGACCATTCGCACAATCTTTGCGACAGGACCATCGTGTGGGGCGCGCGGTCGCCTACCTCCATTACTTCACGGAGGGCGGGTTTGGCGCACTCCAAAGACCCGCTGATCTTCGTCTGGGCCGAAGCCCAACAGGAGGACACCAACACCCCCACGGCTAGTAGACGCATTCTGGACAATGGATTCCTCACGATAGTCATCCCTATTTCAAAGTGACGCGCCACCTCTGCGATCCCGAGTTTTAGAATATGCAAAGTGATTGAACAATCGAGACTTATGAATTTGCTACAAGCGTGAATAAACAAGGTTTGTTCGGTTCCGCGGCGCTGGAGTGATGCGCGACCCCCGCAAACTGTCCACATTTGGACTCCAGTTGGACTCCGGTAGCTACGTTCTGGTGGGCGGGAAAACGGTAAGTCTATGAAACGTTTTGGTGGACCTGGTGAGATTCGAACTCACGACCTCTTCCATGCCATGGAAGCGCGCTCCCAACTGCGCCACAGGCCC